>OJFV01000095.1_pt1 | contig 49259 bp, 51 predicted proteins | sample 1594391 | NCBI WGS metagenome assembly OJFV01 (sample SAMN05416856, study PRJEB24817) | seawater metagenome | isolation source: Sea water | place: Canada:Atlantic | collected 2013-11
ACCAGACAGATTCAAAATCAACCCCATCCAGCAAACGCCGGGACTAAACAACTAACAACTTAAGCAGACGATTGTGTCCGCCCCCAAATGAGAGGTTACAATCGCCTGTTTTTCTGAACAAAGGCTAGATCCGTGAGGTTAGAAGTTTGATCCCGGCGAAATCGAAAAAAGTGCCTAGGGTAAATTGGATGCCACGACGGGCCCGGCCATAGAGCTTCACCATGGTAGGCGTTGAAAAGGCGATGGCATAGATCAGGTGGATGGCGATGGATAAAAGGGTGGTTCCCAACACTACTGTAACCCCAACCCAAATCGGGGCATCTTGGTTGAGACCGAGCGATATAATCGCGATCCAGGCTAGTGCAGCTTTCGGATTTGTCATTTGCACCGTAAGGCCCCGGAAATAGTACCCCAGTGCACTACGTTTCCCACCAGCTAAAGCTGTAGCAGTAATATCGTGTTTTGATCTGGAGGATTTAAACGATTTATAGGCGAGCCAGAGTAAATAAAGTCCGCCGCAGACTTTTATAATGGTTAAAGCAATCGCGTAGGTCGAAAGCAGTGCTGACAACCCCACCACAGTAAGCATCGCCCAAAAAAATGACCCGCTGGCAACACCCAAAGCCAACGCCATTCCCGACTTACGGCCAATCTCCATGGACGTTCCAATGACCGCAAGTACGTTGGGGCCAGGACTAGCGATACTGAGTAGAAAAGCTGAATATGCCAAAAAAATGCCGGGAAGATAAAACGAAATGCTGTCCATAATTCGAGCCTCACAAAAGGATTTGGAATGACGACTTGGGAAAGTGCCCAAGTAAGAAGCTATCATGACAGGCTTTGCCCTAAAAATGCTTCGCTTCTGAACGAAGGATGAAAAATATCCTTTATACGAGATAACAGCTTCTCTTTTACCCATTGAGAATGCTAACTTTCAAAACCAACAAAATGAATATAAGACTTTAAGTTGAGGGTATTGGATGGATTTTATTATAAAAAAACCAAGAAACACAAATGCTGCTCTTTGCCTGTTCGCCTTCCTGTTGGCATTATTTCCAGTAACGGGTTTTTCCAAAAACATTACCCTTCACCTAGCTTATTCAAATGTTGAAACCTTCCCAACCCAAATGGGTGAAGGATCAGGTGTCGCCAATCCCCCTGGCCTTGCAATCGACATCATCCAATGCGCCTGTGATGAAATGGGGATAAAACTCACCCTCTCGCGCTATCCGAACAAACGTGTCCAAAGTTACCTCAACCAATCAAAAATTGATGGCGCCTTTGTATTTTCATATAAACCAGAGCGGAAAAACTGGGGCGTCTATCCCTGGCATGAGGGCGAGCTCGACAAATCGCGACGGTTATTTGAATACAGCTACCATCTCTATTACCGAGAAGATAATCCGAAGACCTATGACCGCTTTCTGGCCAAAGACCCCAGCCAACGCATTGGTGTAAACAGAGGTTATTCCATCGGGGGAGATCTGGTTTCTCTGGGCCATATTGTAGAAGAATCTAAGTCCACAAGCACCAATATCAAAAAGCTTCTCTCTGGCCGGATAGATGCCGTTGCCCTTCATTCTGTTACAGCGGACAGTTATTTAAAGACCTACAAAATTAAAGGTATCAAGAAAGTGACGGCCGCGATTAAAAGTAAAAACTATTATCTTGTCATCAGTGACGAATTTTACCTTCGTGATCCAGTACTTGTAGAACGCTTGTGGAGCAAAATTGGCGCAATACGCGACCAAGTCATTGCAGAAAACGCTGTGAACTACCTTATCCCGACCAAATGATCACTAGATATAAATGCCACAGACACCTACAACTTAGAAAGACCTTGTGAAATTGTTCCCCGTATGTTCTCGTTATTTACAGGCAATAATTGGGGACGATAAAGACATGGCAAAGCTGACAAAACTAAGTGAAACGCACCGCGAATTCATCAAACGCCAGCCAATGTTTTTTGTCGCCACAGCTGCTAAGGACGGACGAGTAAACGTCTCTCCAAAGGGGTTGGACAGCTTACGCATTATCGATGAGAACCGAATTATCTGGCTCAACGTGAGTGGCAGCGGCAATGAGACCGCTGCACATCTGCTCGATGTTAATCGCATGACCTTGATGTTCTGTGCCTTTGAAGGCGACGCTTTGATCCTCCGTGTTTATGGACAAGCCAAAATCATTCATCCGCGTGATCCCGAATGGGAAACCGTCCTTGCCGATTTCCCAAAGGTCGCGGGTAGCCGTCAGATATTTGATATGACCATCGATCTGGTTCAAACCTCTTGCGGAACCGGAGTTCCCAACATGGAATTTGTAAAAAGCCGCGCTGAAGAAGAGCTCTTACCCTTTTACGCGGATATGGGACCAGAAGGTGTGAAAAAATACTGGGGCCGAAAAAATGTCAAAAGCGTCGACGGCAAGCCCACCGGGATATTTGGGGAGTAGTTCTCAATAAATACCTTGCCTAGATCTGTACTTCTAATAAGTCAAAATCAATTGCACTTGGCCAGAGAATACTTCCGCCTAAAGTGACGGCTTCAAGCTCTATTTCTCTATTGCTAATAAACCAACACATGAACTTTCCCCCATAACGAAAGGAGGGATGATTAAACGTAATATCTTTCACTAAAACATCTGGCAAAGTATCTAATGGTGGAGTTAACCTCATTGTCGTGTAAAACCCTACACCAGTAGCTTCACGCACAATTATTTTAAGACACTGTATACGTCGTCTCATTTCAACTTCAATGGGCAGCGTCCCATTAAATATCAATTCAAGCGCTTTGGTTTCTTGATCATTCAACATTAATAATAACTTTTTATCGCCCATATCCGTTAATTTATTTCACCCTACTTTAGGGCCATTCAATACGATTTCTCAAAAGGCCAACGCCTTCGATCTCGACTGAAACTTCATCGCCATGGCTGAGAGCTGAGGTGCGGCCGGGAGTTCCCATAAATATTATATCGCCGGGCTCAAGCGTGAAATATTGACTGAGGTAACTCACCACTTTTTCCGGTTTGTGGATCATATGGCTGGTATTTTCCTGCTGCACGATCTCGCCGTTCAAACGGGTGGTTAAAAGAAGGTTGTTCCAATCAAGCCCCGTAACAACGCTCGGGCCAACCGGACCAAATCCATCACTGGCTTTAGATCGCATCCACTGTAGATCACTGCCCTGCCAAGAGCGTTCGGTGAGATCATTGCCTGCACTAATACCAAAAATATACTCGCCCGCCTCTTGCTCAGAAACGTTCTTGGCTTGCTTGCCAATAATCAGAACCAGTTCACCCTCAAAATGTACATTGCCAGCATCCGAAGGCATTGTAATAACCTGGTCATGTCCGGCCAGAGAACTTGGTAGTTTCAAAAACATCGGCGGCGGTGCTTTTGATGCAGATGCCATATGAGAGGCAAAGTTCATCCCAACAGCAAAGACCTTCCCGGCCTCACTCGGGGGCAAGAGCCGAATATCATCAAGAGCCAATTTAGTGTCTGTCATGTCTGATAAGGGAAATAGACCAGCCCTTAGTTGCGTTAGCTCGTCACCCGACAATACTCCATAGTGCGTGGCACCCTGGTACTCATACCTTACATAACGGTTTATTTCAGACGTTTGCGCAAATATCGTCAGTGGGAAAACCACTAGGCTGGCTAATGTGAATAAGAAACCTAAACGCAACGGTTTACCCCTTTTAAATGACAGCTCACCGCAATTTTATCCGAATGTATTCACCAGATTTGTTCACACCTATCTTATAGTTTTTTAAATCGGAATATTTGTAACATTCAGGGTAATACCAAGGCGCCAATTTATATAAATTTTCCAAATTATCCGTGTCAAAATTTAAAACTTCATTGTTGGGTAACTTAAATGCGTCAAAAAATTGCTTCGATTGATAGATGATTGCTCTTTTGGTTGATCGGTCCTCAGATTTCGTAATGATAAATCGGCACCCTTTGCCATAACCACCACTTTGTTTAATCACCCAGTACTCATAAAGAGGATTTTCCCCAAGTTCCGCAAGTGATAAAATTTCGGTATATATTCCAGCAGCTTTAATCATAAACCTGACATTAAATCCACTTGCATATATAACTGGTCCGCTATGGGTCGTAACGGCCCACTCTGTTCCCATTTTATCTTGGATCCATTTTTGATCCTTATCATGCTTATAGTATTCAGAAACCCCGTCGGTAATTGCCCAATAACTCGCATCTGAGAGAAATTGATTTGCCCTTATCAGTATTTCCTGATGTTTTTTCGAATATTTTCCCGAGGCGTTACTTCCATAAGGGAATATGAACCCAAAACTAAACTACTACCGACTAAAGTCGGTAGGTTTTGGGTAGGGCCGACTAAAAGTCGGCTTCGTGTCTAAAGAGCGTGCTTCGCACGCAACTTAGTTTTTTTACCGCATAGAATGCGGTGGTTTTAACCATTTGTGAGACAATAAAAATCAATAGGATAGGAAAAGTTATCAGTAGTGCTTTTTTAAGCATTCAATATACCCTTAGCTAATTGACCACTGAACTTCATTTTTAATCCTAACTGATCACACAATTATGCCTTCGTGATAATTGGCCCCTAATATCACTCTTATTCGGTACTAGTGTATTTCTACTATAACTATTCCACTCACCCAGCCACAAGAACTCATAGTACGTTTTGTCCAGATGATCATAACGCACATAATCGGTAATTATGTCTGATGTAAATAGATTTAAGGGCAAGATTTCTATTGAGCAGGTCAAATCCTTATGTTTCTCAACGTTAGAGTTTTGATCTAATTTTTCGATACTATCCAGCTGTTTCTATTACATTATTTTTCAGAAACGTTATTATCTCTTTTTCAATCCATCAATGAATATAACGATTACTATATTTTTTACTTGACGAAATAACGATCGTTATTATATTTAAAAACATAACGATCACTATATTGATTTAATTTACTGCCCTAAACATCGAACCAGGGCATATAACAAGAGGAAACAAACGATGCCCTTACTACAGGTTACAGCTGCTCAAGGTACTTTGAACAAAGCGGATCAGGACAACCTTATGTCCAAATTATCCAATGCACTGCTCGAAGCTGAACGCGCACCGACGGATGACGCCGGGGCTCAGTCTTTGATTTGGGCTTATTACATCGAACAGCCTGCAAGTTCGATTTATGTCGGCGGCGAAAACCTCGACAAAGCCCCTCTTCGTATCGCCGTGACAACACCAGAAGGTGCTTTGACCGCTGAGACCCGTACCGAGTTTGTCGCAGCCGTTGGTAAAATCGTCGATGACATCGTTGGTCCTTACGAAGGTCGCTTAAACCACTGGACCATGCTGACTGAACTTGATGAGGGTTCCTGGGCTGGCGCTGGTCAGATCTTCCACCTTGCAGATATTCAAGCCGCGATGAATATCAAGGCAGCTTAAGGCACACAAAGTATGCGCTCTATTTCCTAGAGCAAATCAACACTAACAAAATTATGTGTGACGAAGTCACTTCGGGGTATGGGTCGCCGTGCCAATAGGTATGGCAATTTATCCCTGAAATTTGAACCCCAAGTTCAAACCCAAAACTTGAGAATACGAAGGAATTTTGACATGACTAAAATCTTCAATGGTTTCCAAACAGCAACCCTGACTGCCGTTCTTGCGGCCTCGCTTTCAGCAAGTTTAGCCTTTGCCGGGATTGCAAAGGCAGAAGGTCCCGCCAATTCAACGAAACTGTTAACCGCTCAATTTGAACCTCGTCATGTTGTTCAGGTTGAAGTTGGTGATTTCCACTTCAAACCGGGCCAAGTTGCTCCTCTTCATACCCACTCGGCCCCCGCCGTTGGTTACGTTGCCAAGGGTGAGATTATCTACCAGATCGAAGGCGAAAAGCCTCAGATCCTGCGTGCCGGCGATGCGTTTTACGAGCCCGTTGGTCCCAAGATTGTTCGCTTTGACAATGCCTCTGCAACTGAAGAAGCCATTTTCCTGGACTTTAACCTGGAACAGGAAGGTGAGCCCTTCATTGTCTTTTTGGATCAGCCAACAGAAGCAATTGATCGTCGTACTCTGCCAACAATCGATATCGCAGATAAAATGGTGAGCAAAGTTGATGTGTTTGAAAGCTACTTACTGCCAAGTGGTTCTATAAATCCGACCGTGGGCGAACCAACAATGGGGATCGTAGCAGAAGGTATAATTGAGTTCACCATTAAGGGCGGAAAAACCCAACGTATTGTCGCCGGTAGCTCCTTTGCCATACCTGCCAAAGCATCCGGTGCCAGCATCGTCAATGCATCAGCAGAAGTTCCGGCCAAGGTGATTACTTACACCCTCAAATAATTGCAGGAATGAGTGCGTGAAAGAGTGCGGGCCCTTTGTTTTCCCTTCAGCGGGCTCGCGCCTCTGCTCATGAATAATAACTCACCTTATTAAGGAATACTCACATGTTTAAGACTTTGAGCCTCGGATTAGTCCTGTCCTCTTTCACAGCATTAGTCGGCGTTGTTTCAGCTCCGGCCTATGCCGCTACCACAAGCAATGAAGCATGTACTGTTATCGGTGGTGTTGGCATGCCCAACTTTGTCCCTCAAGAAGACGGTACTATCACCATCGTTGCCCCCCTGACGGGGTCCGTTTCTAACGCCGCTGGTAAAGTTACCGGGCAGCGCGAAACCGCAACTGGTCTGGAAATGGACATGGAACACTACTTCATGACCGAAGACGGCGGCTTTATGCACACCAAAGATCTTGGTATTTTGACAAATGTTGTTGGCAAACAGGGCCAGTACATGATCGAAATCACCTACCACGTGCAAGAAGCCAGCACATCCGGCTCGCTTAAAGGGTACAAAGGCAACTTTAACAGCTATGGCCTAGTCGACCTGCCAAAACTCCAAGGCCTGATCCGCTACAGCGGTGAAGTATGTAAATAGGTCTCCTTCGAGGCTTTTTAGTAGGTGATGTGGTTGGTAATTGATGGGTGTCGTTAAGCCCGCAATTCTCAGCACCAAAACATTCAAGTATGAGGAAAATAACTATGGGCAATACTGACACCCCGGCTGTTGTGCCATCACGTATACTCTACACCATGGTTCGGGTCACAGACCTTGATCGTTCCATCGCCTTCTACCGGGATGCTCTTGGTATGCGCGAACTACGCCGTGAAACCTTTAGCGATGCCCGTTTTACCCTGGTCTTTATTGGTTATGGTGATGAGGCCTCAAACGCAGTTATAGAACTCACCTACAACTGGGACACCGAATCTTATCAACACGGCACTGGTTACGGTCATGTCGCGCTAGAAGTAGAAGATATCTACGGAGCTTGCGCACGCCTTGAAAAACTTGGCGTAAAAGTCGTGCGAGCTGCTGGCCCCATGATGGCCGCCCCCGATGAAACCGGTGAACGTGAAACCATCGCCTTTATCGAAGACCCCGATGGTTATCGCATTGAGTTGATTGCAAAAGCTTAAGCCCCAAGGATTATTTCGCCTAGCCGCCTTGCCCATAAAACGTTAAGAACATATGAGATAAAGATCATCTATTTTCAGGACACGATTTTATGGAAATCACCAAGGCTGTGAAGGCCGATATCCCCCAACTCTGCGTTCTGCTTGATTACCTGTTTACTCAAGAGGCTGACTTCACCCCCAATCCCGAACTTCAAGCCCGTGGTTTAGAAACAGTGATAGCAGATCCAGATATGGGAGAAATCCTGATTGCGCGCAAACCTGGAGAACACCCTGGAACGGGTGAAATTCTGGGTATGGTAAACCTGCTTTACTCAGTATCTACAGTACTCGGCGCACGGGTTGGGATCATCGAAGACATGGTGGTCTCCCCGTCCGGCCGCGGAATGGGCGTGGGCTCAAAAATTCTGTCTTATGCCATCGACTTTGCCAAACAAAACGGCTGCAAACGCATCACCCTACTCACCGATCACGATAATTTGGAAGCCCACCGCTTTTATCAAAAACACGGCTTCACCCAATCAGAAATGGTGACGTTTCGTTTGTCGTTGGAAGGGCAACCCTTGAATATCTAGGGACAAGATCTCTTCATCGAATAAACTAAAGCAGGGTGCCTTACCTTATCGGGCTCGGACCGTAGCGGTTGTCTTCGGGGTGGCTTTTGAGGAAACCTGCGGAGAGGAAGTAGATTGCAAAACCAACCACCGGGACCAAAGTAATGCCATAGGCCCAGCCACCAGTGTTAAGGTCGTGGATACGGCGGATACCGACCAGGATCTGGGTGGCGACACAAATACAAAACAGGGCAATAAACAGACCAAGGGTGAGCTGTGGGTTAATGCTGTGTAGTGGAATTTTTATTTGCGGGATGCTCAAAAAAACGATCCCGGCAATCAGGATAAGATAAGAAAAAAGGTGCACCATCCAGAACTCAAGACGAGTTGCGCGCCCCTCCATGGTCATGATCCGCTTTACCACCGTTTTTTCCTTACTTTTTCTTAGGCAGTAAAGGCATGACCAGCTGGCATAACCAGTGGTGCACCCGATATAGCCCCCCAAAATCCCCAAAGATCTGTTTTGATAAACAGACCTGATCTTCATTCTGAGCAAAACATTAACAAAAAGTTAATATAAAAATCAAGTTAAATAACAATTAGGAAAAATAAATATAAAATACAATGCTTTAAGTATTGTATTTGTGGTTAATTTAATACTTATTGTACGGATACTTTGCACCGTAAATTGAGCATCATGAAAGACTTTATGATTGCCAGTTCGTGAAGTTTCTTTAAAGTATGATCTCAATACGCCACACCGTTCTCCATTTGAATTTTGGCCATCTGGGTTAAGGCCAACTGGATTAAGAATTGTAGCAGGGCGTCGTAGATGATGAGCTGGAACGAATTAAAATCAGCTAATATAGCCTGAAATGGGCTAAAATGGAGTGAGACTGAGTTGGGTAACGGGGAACAAAACAGCCATAATCATGTCCCAAAAATCGGTTTGATTGCGGGAATTTGCGCTACTTTTTCCGTCGTTTTTTGTTACGGCACCTTAACGGTTATCAGTCTGCTCCACTATCTCGGCGTTGCGATTTCTCTGAATGAGACCTTATGGGCAGGCGGCATCGTTACCACCGCCACACTCTCGGTGTTTGGCCTCGTTCTTGGCCTGTTCCGGCACAACAATCCCTGGCCGGTTATTTTCGGCGGGTCGGGCGCGGTTATCATCAGTTATACGATGTATGTGCAATATCATTTCGCGGTAGAATTACTGGGCTTCACCCTCCTCTGTTTTGCAGCAATTTGGGATTTGAGGTCAAAAAAAGCGAGCCCCGCGGCAATTCCAGGGTAAGCTATTCCCATTGCCTACAACATTGGTTATTGTCCCGACCAGTTTTACAGGCTCGTTGTTGAAGCACCGCTTTTATAAATTTTGCCAGCTTTGATAAACATTGATACGACCTTAACCGCAGAAGTAAACGGGCATGCCTCAAAAATCACAAAACAAATCAAAAACCAGTTCCAAAACCAGGCGGATTACGGATGATCCGGCCTATGATGAGGCTTGCCGTTTTATCATAAAACTTGGAACTGCCGTTCATGGCTATGGTCCTTCCGCAGCACGCCTTGAATCCTTTCTCAACCGCGTGACCGATGCACTTGGTTATCACGGCGTGTTTCGCTCCACGCCCTCAGAAATTACCTTTGCCTTTTGGCAACGCGATGAATTGTGGCAACGCACCCACATCGCTCCTGTACCTGTCGGGGGCTATAACATGGCCAAACTCGCCTATGTTGGTGAGTTGGTAGACAAGGTGGTATCCGGAGATTTCAGCCTAGAACAAGCAACCGGTCGATTGGATGAGATCGATCACATGGCCAGCCCGTGGGGTGTCCTGACTTATGCTTTGAGCTTTTTCCTGGTTGGTATCGGATTTTCGGGATTGATCCAGGGAAACCTCTGGGATATCGGCATCTCTGGTTTGCTTAGCTTAGCAGTCTATTTACTGGTTGTGATCGCTGACAAAGTTGGCGGCCGTTTTGCTGACGCCCTGCCCTTTGTCTCTGCCTATTTTGCAGGTTTTTGTGCCGCAGGAATCAAACTGTTTTTGCCAGAGATCAATCATAGCATCATCACCCTTTCCGCCATCGTCATTCTAATCCCCGGTTTTGCTGTGTCTGCTGGAATTATTGAAATCGTCGAAAACCATGTCGTCGCGGGATCTGCGCGTCTAATGGGGGGACTGGTTTATCTAATCAAACAATTCACCGGGGCCTGGCTTGGCATCGCCACTATCGGCATTCTCTGGACGACCGAAAACAACCTAAGTGGCACCAGTTCTTCGGGGATAGACACGTGGGTCTTTATAGCGCTGTTGTTCCTTGGGCTTTGTTTTGCCTATCAGACTTTAGTCCGAGATTTCATCTGGGTGATTTTCAGCTGTGCACTTTCCTATGGCGGCGTGATTATCAGCAGCACTTTACTATCGGCGGATCTAGGCACTCTTTTTGGGGCTATGATTGCGGGTATATTTGCCAATATCTGGGTCCGTGTAACCGGACGCCCGACCTCGATAGTTCTGATACCCGCCATCACCGTGCTTGTCAGTGGCTCGATTGGCTTCAGAGGATTAATCGTCGCTGCCTCGGGCCAAACTGATCAAGGCATGGATCAGTTTATGCAAATGTTTATTGTCGCGCTGGCGATCTCTGCTGGGCTCTTGATCTCAAACACGATCCTACGCCCCAAGGTAACTCTGTAAAGACCTCAAAATCCTTAGAAAAGTCTCTACAGGACACAAAAATAAGATACAAAAAGGGTAGATATCTTCCGAGATATCTACCCTTTTTTATGTTCGTGGTAACGGATCGGCTACGTAACTGGTCGGGAAAAATTAAACAGCCAAGCTTGGTATGATTTGTTTTTTACGAGAGATGACACCTGGTAAGACAACTGTGTCACCTGAAACTGTTACATCGAAAGATTTTTCTGCAACCGCTTTGACCGTGTCATTGGCAATCAACAGGGTCGCTTCTTTTTTGAGAATATCGACCACAAACAGAAGGACCTGATCAACGCCATCTTCGGTGGCAACAGCACTCATAGAAGTAATCAGGCTGTCTTTGCGGGCAAAGATTGTCTCTGGGCTTGTGGTCTCTAAAACTGACACCCGGAACTTCACATCGCCAACGTCGTATTTTTTACTGTCGAGGCGGAGAAGTTCGGCATCAGAGAAATGCGATACATCTGATTTAGCAGCAAACATTTCTTCAGAGTAACTTTTGATATTTACCCCCAGATTGCTGGCAAGTTCTTTGGCTTTTTTGATGTCAGTCTTGGTTGTTGTCGGGCTGCGGAACGCCAAGGTATCAGAAAGAATACATGACAGCATCAGCCCCTTGATTGGGGCAGGTGCTTTTCTCATCGCATGACTGATCAGATCAATCATGATTGTCGCAGTCGAGGCAACAGGCTTGATCGTGATGTTAATGGGCTGTTTTGTTTTAAGTCCGCCAACCAAGAGATGATGGTCAATAATCTCAATAATATTGGCCTCATTCACATTGGCAGGTAACTCATCCGGATTGTTGGTATCAACAATCACAACATCCTGACCAGCTTCCAATGTGCCAAGAGTTGCAGGCATATCAAAGCCCCAACGCTTAAGAACAAACTGTGCTTCGGTGTTTGGTGCTTCCAAAACAAATGCCTCTGCATCCTGGCCTTTGATTTCCTTTAGATACCATGCCCAGATAAGAGCAGAGCATGTCGCGTCGGTGTCAGGAGCCAGATGGCCAAAGATTTTGATCATGTTCAAACATTCGTAAATTTATATGTGAATGGGGTAGATTTATCTGCTGTTATAATCAAGCAAACACCATAAGTCACCCTCTCTTATCTACGCGAGCCATCACTTAGAGGCTTTTGATATTGAGCATTGTTTTCACGACACTAAACACGCCGTAAATGAGACTATATTTCAAGGAGATAACGTTAAATCAGATGATTTTTATACTGATGAGCTTACGCTCTAACTGGGATCGTTTTGAGGAATAACGTTAAAACCGTAACTGGTAAGGATTTCGTCGTAGCGACCATTTTCCTTTAGGGTATCTATCCCGCGATCAAAAGCGACCGTCAAAGACCTGTTGCGAAACACAACATATTTGTGGCCGGGTAGGAAGATTTGGTGAATTGCGATTGGTTGAGCCGTATCCAGTTCCTCCGGGTACTCAGAGTTTTTAGCAAACCAGCGCAGAATGTTCTTATCCCCGACCACGACATCTACATCACCAGCGTATAACCGGATGATTTGCTCGTACTGCTTTGCGACTTCCCGGTAAGTATCCCTGCCCGAAATGGCGCGAGAGAATTCCGGCCCTAAAACTTTTGACGCGGTTTGAAAGGCAACAATGCGTTTGTCGGTCAGATCCGCTATTTTTTTAATATCGAACCTTCTTGCCGCAAGGGAAATCGCCACATTTTGATAGGTAATATAGGTCTTAGAATAATGCCCTTCTAACTCTTCATGAGGAGAAACTGTCATGGCACCATCGGTAACACCATCGGTATATTCGGCATTACGACGTTTATTGGAAACATAAAAGGGAACCACCCGATACCCTTCCAAAGCCATTGCCTCTCTCACAATGTCCAACTCAGCGCCTCGATTTTGCCCCGCGATCACATAAGGAGGCACTGAAAATCCAACACTCAGATGAATATCCTTGAGGTTTTCTTCAGTTATTTGAGTGGATTTTGGAGCTGACTGAGCTGCAGTGTCTTGAACATAGAAAAGGGACGAAAGGGTAGCTATTGAAAGGAAAGCAAGGCAAAAACGTTTCACAGCAAGCCAAAACACTATGGGTATAAAACTCGCCTTAATTTTCAAATGAAACCGCCGTTCGACAAACTGTTTTCTCGCCATGGGTCTTATCCTTTACTCTAAACAAGACCCTCTTCTTTAAACAAGAAGGTCTTATCAAACTGCCTGGCAACATTAAAAACAGCACATATATTTCCGATTAATATATTATAGTATAAAACCATTACCTAAAATTAAATATAAATTAGTGATAAATTTTCACTTGTTTTCTAAAGCAATATTTATACGGTTAAGTTCATGAAAAACCTTCTTTTTATCTGTAGCAAAAATCAATGGCGCAGCCCAACCGCCGAGACCCTTTTCCGTAAACACCCTAACCTTTGCGTACGCTCGGCAGGAACCTCTTCCAGTGCAAGACACCAAGTTACCCTCAAAGATATCCAGTGGGCCGACATCATCTTTGTCATGGAAGATAAACACAAAAGTAGGCTGAAAGCCGAATTCCGACGCCATCTGGAATACAAACCTCTGCACGTACTCGATATCCCTGATGACTATCCCTATATGGATCCTGAATTGATAGAAATACTGAAACAAGCTATCCCAACGTATATCCCCGGATACACTTCTTAGTCCCTGTCGATAAGGCTAGGAAAACAATGTTTGATTTCTGGCAAAGATGTTGGCATGATTTGCGCAAACAAACCTAATCTCATTAGGATCACGACATAACACAAAGTTATTAAAATCGATCATGCCGGAACACTTGGAGAATTGAAGTGCGCAAACTTCTCGTTACTCTATTTTTATCGCTAACACTCGTTTTCCCTGCTCTTTCAGATCCCCTAAAAGATGCCAAAGAAGCGGTTAAGCGCCATGATTATGAAGCCGCCTATACTCTTTACAAACCACTCGCAGAGCAGGGAGAAGCCGAGGCTCAATATGCTTTGGGGGAAATGTATAGTAAGGGTTTGGGGACAGAGCAGGATGTTATGACGGCTACCAGATGGTATGAAATGGCAGCGGAACAAGGCCATTTACTCGCACAACTCCAGGCTGGACGGATTTATTTCCTCATAACAGAAGACTTGGTCAGAGCTCATAAATGGTTGAACGTCATATCAGAAAGAAAAATCGACGGTGCAAAGAAGTTACAACTCAAGGCAGCACAAATGCGCAATGACATTGCCAAAGAAATGACCCCTGAACAGCTTGAAAAAGCAAAGAATCTCGCAGAAATCTGGCTGGCACAGCAATAGAGGTTTATAGGTTATCCCTGGGTTAGAACCTTATTCAGGCTCCATATAGAACGCAGCTTTGTGAGATCGCCCGGTGTAATAACGTGCCGATAATTTTTGCGCTAATTCTTGCGGGGATTTATTGTTCCCCCTTTCAGCAATATCATTGAGATCATGCACATCACTCGCCCATGAAAAGGCATGCAAGCCGCCGATATAGGTTGGCACCGCAGCATGATAGAAACCACCATACTTAAAATGCGCCTGCATCCGCTCTCTCATGTGAGTGCGGATAGACGGTTGATAGGCCGGGCACCCCGCCTGAGCGACAATAATTCCCCCCACCGCCAAACGCGCCTTACAGCGGGTATAAAACTCATCTGTAAACAAGGCCGTGGAATTATCATCGGGATCGGTGGAATCAATGATAATCACATCAAAAGCACGATCGGTTTCTCGCAGGTACTTGGCCCCATCGTCGATCACCAGATCCAATTTGGGATCATCGAAAGCCCCTTGCAGAATATCGCTTAAATGTTCGTGGCACAGCTTAACCAAAGCACCATCGATCTCAACCATTGTCACCTGTGTTAAGGTTTCGTGTTTGAGAACTTCCCGAAGGACAGTACCATCCCCCGCGCCAATGATCAGAACTCTTTGGGGTGCTGGATGAGAAAACATGGGGATATGAACCATGCTCTCGCTATAAATATGTTCATCGAACTCCGTAATTTGCACCGCATCATCGAGAACAAGAACCCTACCGAGTAAATTATTGTCAAAGATGGACACGCTTTGAAAGTCTGTCTGGCCTTCAAAAATTGGCCGATCTACACGTATAGACTGGCGAATTTCAGGGTGGATGCATTCCTCGAACCAGGACATGTTTCTATAAACTTTCAATATCTTATCAGGTGAACTTAAGTCTTAGAGTGCCGGGGTTTGTAAGTCCATGCCTTTTGGCCTGGTAACGGGATTTATGACGTTGGAAGATCTAGTGAAGACTGCACTTCCTCTGCGGCTTGTCGTCCTGTCAAATACGCCCCTGGTGCCATAGAGGCCCACTTGCCATGCAGGGCTTCACCAGCAAAGAACAGACGTCCTTCGACGGGTAAGCGTGCTGTCTCTCGTTTATGATTGTGTCCAATATTTGAATAGGCATACCCACCCTGTGCCCAAGGGTCTGCATGCCACTTGGTAAAATGACCTTTGACAAATAACTTCTTAACATCAGCCCCAAAGACATCCGACAAGGAATTCAAAGCGAGTTCAAAAGCCAGCCTGTCAGCGTCTTTTTCAGCCGTGAGATCACGAGCGAATTGCCCTCCGACAAACATGGTATCCAGAGCTTGCCCAAATGGTCTGATCAAATGATCGCGCCACGTACCGGATCCGACATCACCTTCATCACCTTCATCACTGTGGTCTCGAATATAAGCGGTTGTGGTGTGCAAGTCTGATAACAGAGAATTAAACTCATCCTTAAACTGCAAAGTGATTTTATCCAATACTCCCATGGGTAATTGGGAAAAAGCTTCTACTTTTTCAGCAGGTAAGCGCGGTTCAAATTTGAGAGTTTCATCGGCAATAATTTCGGTTGGAACGGTGATAACCACCGCCTTGCAATTGATATTACCTTGATCCGTTTCAATAATGACCGCCTTACCGCCCCAATTAATCTTGTTAACAGAGGTATTGAGTTTGACCGGAACCTCTCCCAATGCTTTAAAAATACCTGCTGCAAGCCCTTGGGGGACCAACCACTCTGTTCCACTTTCGTGCTGAGTTTGGTAATCAATAACCGAAAGATCTTTGGTCTGCTGACCTGCTTCGAATTCTCCTTTGCGTAGATGAGCCAAGAGATCCCATTCGTTCTTCGGCGTCCTCAGGTCGTGGATAGAGATATCGCCACCCGCCTCGGCATCATAAGCCCAGAGATCATCATAGAGCGCGTCCTCTGACTTTTCCGCGCTTGCATATTCCTCAGGTGAAGCTTTGCGTCCAGAACAATAAAATTGGGTCTCTAGTGCGCCATGATCAAAGATATCAAAACCGGGGGTATCTTTAATCAGGGCCGACAACGGATTAACATCTGCCGAATGTAACCAGGCACAGCCGTGATCATAAGGAACGCCAAAAGTTTCACTTTCTGTGTAAGCCCGACCGCCGATGCGATCGCGTGCCTCAAGGACAAGAACGGACACCCCTTGCTTCATCAGTTGACGCGCAGCAGCAACACCCGCAATTCCAGCGCCAACAACGACCACGTCAGGGTTAAACAGCAAAGGCTCATTGGCCAGTTCGTTCATATCTGTTTTCTCAAAAAACAGTGGGAGCAGCCCCACCTTAAAGATTTGATATAGAGTACTGAACTATCAATTCAGGGTTTTGAACTTAATTCCAGAGGGCACCAATCAGATCATCACCCGATATGCTTTGACGAAGCCCCTTTTCGATGAAACTCGACTATTGTGTAACACGCAACACTTGAAGGTGAAACGGATCTTCTTTTATATCAAGAAAATCCGCCTCGACGAAGAAAGAACAAGCTATGAAATCTTGGGCTGGACCATAAAATCGCTAGCTTCTTTGTGGGAAAGAGCGTCTGAAGCGTAATGGAAAGTCCCCTGTTCTTTCACTTCCCTAGCTGCGGCCATAAAAGCCCCCAGTGCAGCACGCGCAAAAGACCCTCCGACAGATATACGTTTGACACCTACATCCTGTAGGTCTTCCACGGTATAAGTTGCACCGCCTCGCCCCATAACCACATTGACAGGCTTGTCCATGGCCTCACACACAGCACGGATCGCATCCAAGTTGGGTAACCCTGGTGCATAAAGCACATCTGCACCGGCTTCTTCAAAAGCTTTCAGGCGGCGGATAGTGTCGTCGAGATCGGGTTTTCCATGAAGAAAATTTTCTGAACGTGCGGTTAACAGAAACGGAAGATCTCGGCTGGCCTCGCAGGCAGCACGGACACGATCTACCGCCTGTTCAAACTCAAAAATCGGAGCCAGAGGGTTGCCTGTGGCATCTTCTATCGACCCACCAACCAGCCCCACACCAGCAGCAAGACGGATGGTTTCAGCACAGCTATCTGGTGAGGTACCAAATCCTTCTTCCAAATCGGCGGTAACAGGAAGGTGCGTCGCCTCTACGATTTCCCGACAATTCACCAACGTTTCCCCTCGTGACAATGCCGCGATGCCATCACAACGACCGAGAGCAAAGGCCAAGCCAGCAGAGGTTGTTGCCAAGGCATCGAACCCGAGAGACGTTAGCATCATCGCCGTTCCTGCGTTCCAAGGATTTGGGATAAGAAATGTGCCTTCTCGTTCATGGAGATATTTAAAAGTCTCAAATTTTTCTTGTTGTGTACGGTTCATGGCTTTGTCCTTTTTCAGGGCCCTTTTTCAGGGTCCTTTTTAGAGGCTTTTTCAGGAACCCTTTTTCAGGCCCTTTTGAGGTCATCTATTAGGGAACTGTCCCTTTATTGGCAGTTTCTTAACAAGGTCTGTGTCCTGAATATACTATACGCCATATTGTTGAAAATTATGATCAAAAACGACAAACTAATACCGAATAAGTCGATCTGGATGTTCCCCTTAACTCTTGTCCACAGTCAGTCATCAATAGACTTATACCTTGAAAAATCTTCTCTGGCGTCCAAATCCCCTCTTACAGTTAATTTCATCCTATTAAGGCCCTGATAGGTTTTGTAATATACTGTTTCACAAGAAGTTTTATGAAAGCAGCTGGCTGTGAACATTTATCTGTGAATATTTATCGTTCTGTGTCATCGAGGAACATTACATGAATGGAAAATCTAAAATCATTGTCAGCGCCGTGGGTGGTTTTCTTGTCCTCGTGATTGCCGCGTCACTTGTATTCTTTTATGTGGAAATCAATAAACGCGACAACGCTTCCAAGGGCTCCGTTGATTATAATTTTTCGGTCGGTGAAGAGGCCAGACCAGAGTATCTAAGCCGTGTCGACCGTCTGTTAGATGTCATGGAATTTGACAAAATAACCATCCTTGCGCCTGGTAGAATGAACATCGATGATGACGTTCAGGTAAAAGTATCTTTGCGCTTAGCCAACTCCATTGAGATGTTAAGATTATCGATTGTCAACGAAGCCTTAAAGGTCGGCGCCAAGGTAAAGGTAAGCGATAAAATGGCCGTGCTTCTTTCTGGTGATAGCTTTAAAATTTCCCCCAGGGGACCTGCAGAACAAGAAGTATCCCGGTTCCAACAAACAGATTGGAAATGGGACATTCAGTCCAGAGAAACCGGGAACCATGAAATTCATCTAACTGTAATCGTTATCTTTGAGGTTGACGGGAAACTAGCCTCCCGTGCCATTAGAAGCTTCGACAAAATCATAAAAGTCACGGACCCTACGACGAACTAACATTTACACTTCTATCTCAATGATATTCCCAAAACACATTGTGTTTTATTTTCTCTCCATTCTTTTTAAAAAATGACGAAATAGGTCGCGGTAGATAAAGCACTTGTCGTCTTATTGGCTCTAAATATCTTCCCAATTTACTATTCCTTTAACCGGATACTTTATAGTGCAAAAACACCTTCCAGTTAAGGAGACCGGGATGCTAGGCGTAATTGGCGCAATGAGCGAAGAAGTTCAGCTTTTGCTGGGTGAATTGAGCGAGGTGAAAGAAAGCGTACACGCAGGGATTACGGTCTCTCAAGGTGATTACAAGGGAACAAAAATCGCCCTCGCCCAATCTGGTATCGGAAAGATCAACGCCACCATTTGTACCCAGATGCTGATCGACCTATTTAAACCGGAAAAGTTGGTATTCAGCGGTGTTGCAGGCGGTTTACTACCCAATATGCAGGCTGGAGATATTATCATCGCCAGCCACGTTGTAGAATACGATATGGACCTCACTGCTTTTGGCCGACGTCACGGTGAAACTCCGGGTCGAGAGCGGATGATTGAGTGTGAGCCCGATCTGGTCGGCAAAGCCACTAAAGCCTTTGATGAAGCTTTTGAAGGTATTAAGGGCGCGCCAAATCTGATGCTTGGTACCATTGCCTCTGGTGATACTTTTGTTCAAGACCGAGAAAAACTACGTTGGCTACAACGTGAATTTGCCGCCCTCGCCACCGAAATGGAAGGCGCCGCCTTTGGTCACACCTGTAAGCTAAACGACTTGCCTTTCGTCGTAATCCGTGCGCTTTCAGACTCATCTTCTGATAGTGCGAGCGAAGACTTCGAAGCCAACCTGCACCGCGCCTGCCAAAACTCCTTCCAACTCATGAACCGCATGATCCCTTGCGCCCTATCCGACTGGGACCAAGTCGACCGACGACAGGGGGAATAGTAATACGATAACTTGTGCCCAAAACGATTTAATTACAATGAGTTACGATCCATCAAATATTCCCACATGGGTCCTCAATACCCGCCATTCGATCACCATGCGGTCGATCATTGGGTTCCATCAATGATACCCCTCCTGATCGCAATGCCATCTCATAGGTCGTATCTGTATCTTCAACAAAGAGATGCATTTGAGATGTGTTGACTGGATATGTGTCTGAACTTTCATTTAGCATTATAATTGAGGTACCAATGAGTAAACGCGCGTGCTCAATGCGTTTGTCGTCGTTTCTATTTTCTTTAATCAAAGATGCGCCAAACGCAGTGATAAGAAAATCCACCAGTTTATCTGCATCCTTAACGGTAAAATAAGGGGTAATCGAGTGGTATCCTTCAGGCGCAATATGTTTCTTCATATCAATTCCCTTATAATATACAGACATATCAATTTATGTGGGCGAAGAGCAGAATGATTTCATAAATTATTTCACATCGTGAGATAAAATCCTTTACCCGGCAATCATCTTTAGAAAAACTCTTTCAAACAAGATTTGTAAAAGGTTTCTTTACCAAGTTTTTTTTATGATCAATTGATAACGAGGCTTACGGGCTGCTCTAAAATTTTGGGTGATACATGCAACTTTCAGATATTCGCATTCTCTGCAAAAAAGATTTGGTGCATCGCGCTGTCATCGTGGCCTTGACGGCAGGGACGATTTTGACCGTGATCAATCAGTGGGAGGCCGTATTTGGTGAGGTTCTTTTGGACATTCCAAAAGTTATACTCACCTATTGCGTGCCCTATGTTGTATCGAGTGTGTCCAGTCTGATTGCGACTGTGACCCATACCAAACATCATCAAGCCACATTAGATGAACTACAAGCCCAGGCCGTTGATATAGAACAATCGATGAGCACCATCAGCTCAGGTCTTGACGAGCAATTGGAAAGTATCCGGGATACCCCCTCCTTAAAAAATGGCCATGATAAAAGTTCTGATTTAACCCAGCCCTTAACCTCTGCAATACTCAAAGGCACCGATATCAAGGGCAATGCTGAAAAAGTAAATGTCACATCAATAGAGCGGACCGCATTTATCGGGGATCTTATTGGCAAAGCGGAAAACTTTGCGGGCAATATTGACGGTCTGATCCAGCAAATGCAAAACAGCGAGGGGGACCTCGACAGCATGGGCGAAACCATTGCCGCCATGAGTAACACCTTCTCTACCATCCACCATGAAATGTCCCAAGGTCGCAAAAATAGTTCTCAACTGGCCGACAACATTGCCACCTTTAATACAAGCTTCAATGAAATTAATGCCATTGCCGGTGATATCGCTGTGGTCGCAAGACAGACAAATCTGCTCGCCCTCAACGCTACGATTGAAGCCGCGCGTGCAGGTGAGGCCGGCAAAGGGTTTGCGGTAGTGGCAAACGAAGTCAAGGACCTCGCAACCAATGTTTCGAAATCGGTATCCCAGGTTAACGCGCTGGTCGAAACGTTGAACGAAGGCCTCAAGGATCTCACTCAGGGGATCAAGTCTCTTGAGACAACCATGACAAATACCGAGCAAGAGACCCAAAAGGACGCACAGAAATCTCAGGAGACCAGTGGACGGATGTCTTCGCTGGTGAACAAAACCCGTGAGCAGCTTTCTGACTTTAATAATGAGCTGCAAAAGTTCAACGGCCTGACAGATGACATCCGCGAAATCAAAGCCAATACCGAAGCTGCAATCTCTGGATCAGCCAGAAACATTGAGCTGGCATCTGGCCTTCTTGATGAGTTGTCAACGATAGAAAAAAGCCTCAACAACTAGCTTATTGTCCATATCTGTTGAGCCAAACCTCTTCAATTTGAGTTATCCAACTTGGATGAGGCTCTGGTAGCGTGTTGCCCAATTCTTCGCTACTTAATGTTGCAGCGTCACGAGGTATGTCATTGAAACGTTTTCGATCTTCGGCAGACAAAAGATGCATCGCCAACACAGTCTGTTCTCCCCAGTAGGCAGAATTTTGCTTGCGGGCCTGGGCCTCTGGAGACATTAAAAAGTTGGCGACCACCATCGCGCCTTCCTTATGTGCAGAGTTGAAGGGAATAGCGACAAAATGAGTGTTCCCAATCGTTCCCTTTTCCAAAACATAACTACGGGCACTTATGGGTAAAACGCCTTCTTCAATGGCATTGCTAACCACGCCAATTCGAAATGAAAAGGATAGGTCAACAACTCCCTTCCCCAACATTTCAGTCAATTTTTCACTACTTTTCGGATATTCTCTGCCCTGCTGCCAAAGAAAAGGCACAAGATCATCAAGGTATTTCCAAAGCGGTGCTGTTACCCGATCAAAATTATCTCTTGCTGGTTTTTGTAATTCTCTTGGATCAGCAGTCAATTCGAACAATGCCTGTTTTATAAAAGTCGTACCGCTGAAATCAGGGGGTGCTGGATAGCTGATGCGACCGGGGTTAGAACGGGCATATTCAAGTATGGATTGAATTGATCTAGGGGGAGAGGTCAAACTTGCACGGTCATGTATAAAAATTAACTTTGCCATTCCCCAAGGAGATTCCAACCCTTCAGTGGGTGTGGTAAAATTACTTGTGATGCCTGGATTTTGTTCGACATCAACAAACTGAAAATTAGGTAACTTATCGGTAAAAGGTCCAAAAAGTAGATCCTCTTCTTTCATCGTTTTGAAGTTTTCACCGTTAATCCAGATCAGATCCACACTGCCATTGTTGAGACGGCCCACTGTTTTTTCTGCCAAAACCTTTCGCACCGCCTCGGCAGTATCCCCCAACTTGATATGAATTAACTCAACATTATAATCCTGCATAACGCGTTCTCCGACCCAGGTGATATAATCATTATAGGGCTCGGCTCCTCCCCAGGCGTACCAATAGACTTTCTGGTTTTTGGCTTTATCGACAATATCAGACCATTCATCCGCAACAGTTGGCGATATGGATATGGCCGCAGAAACCACGATCGCAACCACGATCATTACAGCTTTAATAGTCCATGTTTTCAGGCTCATATCTCGCCCTTTCTAACTTTGCGGCAAAAGCACTGTTTCCTTTTCAACGAACCCAAAGATGCCGTTCTACGATTGGAGCGAGTGCATTCAACGTCTGCATACGCTCCAATTCAGCATTAAAGAGGCTCATTAACTTTTTTCCACCGGGATAACGCTTGGAAATCATCAAATGAAAGGTTGTTCGGGTGGCTGCTATTGTTAGAGGTTGAACACTATCAACATAGCCATAAACTTGTTTGGCATATTGCCGGGCAACCATGCTACTTACAGATACCAAATCCACTCTGCCGCTTTTCAGTTGTTTAAAACATTGCACCATACTGCCTGGGCTGGTCGTAAGAAGAGTACCTGCTTCGACCATATCACCAATCAGTCCATAGGTTCTGTGCCCAAGAGGTAAACATAGTTTTTTACCCTCTAATGATTTGGGACTGTCTGGTATCTTTGTTGCGTTCACATCGACATAAGTTTTGGTGTCAAAAACAATAATCGGATCGGAATAAAGAAATGATTTTTTAAGCTCAGTTCGGGGCTCCCATGGAAAAGTTCCAAGCCACCGCCCTTCTTCTGCCTCTCGTAAGGCCCGCTTCCAGGGAAGTCGTCGATACTCTGGCTCCAGCCCCATATTCTCAAGAACGGTTGTAATAATCTCAGTGATCATTCCACCTTCAGGGAGTTGCTCACCTGTATAAGGGCTGTAATTATACCCCGTCGTCAGGACGACCCGTTCCGGAGCAGCAATGGTATCATGAGACAGCCAAAACAAAGATAAGGATATTAGGAAAAAACTCAAAGGGATTACGTTTATTTTGCAACGACATACCTGGTCAAAATCAATCCATTTTGCACGACAAGATGACAAAATTTGACGAGTGTGAATTTGACGGGAGAGAACCGTTTTTGACCAACTAAAAAATGGATGAAAAATGATTGGTCGTTTATGCAGCAAATCTCATTCCCACTGGATGTTGATATTAGCTCCAATAAGGAAAAATAGTAGCGTAAATTGGTAACTTAATAATTAATCCTATCTGCCGGATATCCCTGATATTGGATCGTAGAATTGAAGACAGACACGCGCACCGTCATAGGCTAAAAAAAGCCCCGCATCAGAAAGGTTACCAATCTGATGCAGGACTTTTCAGCTAAAAGATGCCAGAGAAAAAGCACCTTTACTCAATTGTCTCTCCCATAAATAACTATGGAGAAATATTTATGGAGACTTATCTACTGAGGCAGCATTTCACCAATTTGTTTTTCCAGCGCTTTGGGATCACTAAAATAGTTCGCGTGGAAATCAACGGCCATCGGGTCCGGGTTCACATCTTCAACGCCCTCTTCGACCGCACTGAGTACTTCCTTGGCCACAACATTTGGAGAAGTCTTATCCATGGGGAAAGCTGCCGCCATATCGGTATCAATCGGTCCAGGATAAACACCGACAACATGAGTACCCTGTGCTTTGAGCTCAGCGCGTACACCTTGAGTAAGCGAATGCACCGCTGCTTTTGATGCTGAGTATGATCCCAGAACAGGGAAGTTTACATAGCCGGCGACAGAAGAAATATTGACGATTGCGCCACCGCCATTTTCTTTCAAGGTTGGGGCAAAGGCCCGGATTAAATTTAACGGTGCGAAGTAGTTGGTTTCCATTTCATCGCGCGCATCTTGGATAGAAGACGCAGAGACCAAGCCAACAAACCGAGCAATCCCGGCGTTGTTAATCAAAAGCGCCACGTCTTTCAGATCAGCCGCCAAAGCCTCTATCGCTTCGGCATTATTCACATCGAGCGTTACAGGAATTACTCTGTCTTCATTTCCCTCAACTAAGGCCGCCAACTTTTCCGGGCTTCGTGCAGCGGCATAAACTTTTGAAGCACCAGCAGCCAATAACTCTTCGACAAAAGCACGACCAATGCCACGATTAGCACCCGTAACCAGAACCGCTTTACCTTTAATTCTACTCATTATTCATTCCCTTGAAATCTAGTAATTACAATTGTTGTTCAGTGACGATTTTTAAAGTACCGTACGGTATTAAATTAGTGCATCGAATGTTATTGTCAACATTAAAGTACTACTTGGTATTTTATTATTTATGAGGAGACTTCTCTTGTGATCTATCGTTAGAGTGAATGAGTTTGAGATGCCGTGATAAAACTGCAATCTTCAAAAATGCTTAGGGTCAGGACCCTAGTCTTGATGCAAAATTAGGACACTCCCTATGGTTTGGACTTAAATAAGAGCGATCCCCTAAGCGAAAACTTGTACTTCGGTGTTATCGACGATATTCTTAAAATACCGATCGGTAACTATATACAGAAAATGGTGAAATTATGGGACGTGGCCGCCCTCGGAAAATGGACCCGGAAACAGTCCTTGATATTGCGATGAAGGTCTTTTGGGACAAGGGTTTTGATGGCACCTCTATGAGCGATCTTGTCAGCGAAACAGGTATGGCCAAACCGGGACTGTATGCCTGTTTTGGCGACAAAGAATCCCTCTATAAAAAATCCTTATCCCATTACTACAACAACCTCGGCTCTCCCTTGATCGATGAATTACGCAACTCAACCGATCCCTTGAAAGTAAGCGTGCGCCGATTTTTGAAAACCGTGGCCCATTCTATGCTCGACAACAGCCACCCCAGTGGGTGTTTTGTGGTCAACAGCCTGGTTCAGGGGGCTTCACAGCACCCAGCTATGGAAAAAATCGGCCGCGAGTTCGACCAAAACCGCCGAAATACATTTATAGAACTATTCAACAAAGCACAGAAAAAAGGCGAACTACCCCCAGATGCAAATGCCAAAGCACTGGCAGAGTTTTTCTCCGCCCAATCCCTCGCCCTCGGCGTCCTCGGCCGCACCAATGCCACAAAGGAAACCCTAAGCTCTTTTGTCGATGTAGCAATGACAGCTTTACCGGGTTAAATACTGATTCAGTAAATTAAGTTATTTAAATAGAAAGATAAATCAGCAGATGCAACCTTCACTTTGAAGCTATGGTTTTTAGTCATCGTCATCAATGCCATCATCCAAGTCACCACTGCTAATATATGTATCTAAATCCAAACCGAGATTTAACTTTCCAAGCCGTTTAATAGCCTTTGCATCAACTCCAAGGCCAGCATTTGAATCGTAAAATTGATATCTACCAAAGGATATCAACGTCTTGGCTTTCAGAGTTAATTCTCGCACACCCTCCGGATCTTTCTCTAATTCTGTCAGTAGGTTATCCAGAGATTCCTCAAAACCAAATGCTCGATTTTCTTGCGGCATAAACGAAACCCGGCTGAATTTATAGTTTCTCTTTCCATACCGAGCTGGCTCTCCCTTAGACCATCCAGTTAAAGGACTTAATTTCAAACCGCTCGCCAATTCTTGATAATTCAAAATTGTTGATGTCGCAGTAAGTGTGGCCCTGTTTCCAGACTCAATCCATGCTGATGAAGCTTTAATTTCTGGCTTTGTATCCACATTAACCACGAGGAAAAAGAGTTCCTCAGCAACAGCAAAATATATCGCCACAGTGTCTTCGGCAAAATCCTCATCAATACGAGCTACAGAAGCTAACCCGTTCTGTTTTTCAACAGAAACCATCCTTAGCCAGTGCTTAGTATGATTTAGCGAAGGATTTTCGAGTTCTGTCCGTGCAACATCAATATAGTTTTGTACTTGAGCCACCTATGGATTCTCCTTACAAATCAGACTATTAGTCGGAAAGAAAATCAATAAATGTAAAAACAAGGCTTTTCATAAAATACGGTCCGGTTTTAATAACAAGAGCTTGACCCTACACAATCACTACTGTCACGGGAACAAATTAATGTTCCGACTTGAAGAGTTTGTAACTCATATTTCCCTGTCCGAAATCTTCAAGACGAGACTTTTGATATATTTTAGGGTGCTGATCATTATGAAAAACACCAAAAACAGGACCTACAGGAAAAGAACATATCATGCAGCTGGCCTACACCATTCTTTATGTTGAGGACGTTCGTAAAACATTGGACTTTTATCAGGCCGCTTTTGGGCTTGAACAAAAGATGCTGCACGAAAGTGGCGACTATGGAGAGCTTGATACTGGCTCCACAACACTGTCGTTTTCGTCCCTGGCATTGATGGAACAGATTGGCAAAAATCCTGGACGACCAGACACGGGCAAACCGTGTTTTGAAATCGCCTTCACCACTGATGATGTCCCTTTGGCTCTTGGCAAAGTAATCCAAGCTGGCGCTACACTGGTTCAAGAAGTACAAGAGATGCCGTGGGGGCAGACAACGGCGTACGTCACGGATCTCAACGGATTTTTGGTTGAACTCTGCACACCCATTCAGCCTTAGAGGGCTGTATCTATAGCGTCTTGGGCCTTATCGTCAATAATCCCGCGCAAGATATTTCAGCCGCCAAAAGGAATTATTAGGGTTTTCCGTCTATTTATAATGGACGGAAGGACCCGATGACTTTTTTATCCAGTTTATCCAGCTTACTTAAACCAGTACTCTACGCCCTGTTCCTTCTTGTTTGGACGGTTCCAATTGCTTGGGCCGATGCTGTCGGTGAAACCGAGCTTGTTATACATGCCGTTGATTTCCCGCCCTATGAAATTGAAAATCCCGGCCCGGATGGTCGTTTAGGATTTGATGTCGAGATCGCTGTCGAAGCTTTCAAAAGGGTTGGCATCGCCGCCCGCGTTGATTTCCTGCCCTGGAACCGGGTGTTATCCATGGCTGAACACGGCACCACCGTTGCTGCCCTTTCCTGTGCCAAAGCAGAAAGCCGGGATCATTCTTTCAACTACTCTGATCCGATTAGCTCCTCCACTAATGTTTATGTCGCCCTTAAGGATTTCAAGGGCAGAATTCCCCAAACGCTGGCGGATGGCAAAGGTTTCAAGATCGTCGTTGTCGCCGGATATACCAATGAGTTTGAGCTCAGGGATGCAGGTATTCCCTATCACCCGGCAGTCAATGACGAAGGGGCTCTAAATATATTGATCAAACGCAAATTCGATTTTTTTTATTCCACTCGTGAATTCGTACAACATATCGCTGTCGATTTGAAGATCTCGGGCAAACTTCAATACTTCACAACGGGAAACAGCGTGGATTTTCACCTTTGTTTCAGCCGATTGTGGCCGAACTCGAAGGTCTTGCTTGAGAAGTTTAACAAAGGCTTGGCGGAAATACGGGCCGACGGCACCTTTGAGGCAATCCACGCCAAATACCAATAGTATTCTCTATAAATACTTTCCGGGGACATCGGTCCCCAAATCAGCCATATCCGCGTTCAAGCAATTGTACCCCTTGCGTCCCGCCACCGCGTAGTGCCGAGGGTGTAATCAACAGCCATTTTCGAAATTCCCGGCTCATATGGGCCTGATCGGAAAAACCATGATCAAAAGCGATTTCAGCCAATGATTCTGCCAGCGAACATGAAGACGTCACCGCTCGCCCCGCCTTTCTAACCCGTGCCAGTCGGAGCCAAAACAAAGGCGGTCTTCCGGTTCCCTGCCAGATATATCGGTGCAAGGTTCGCACACTTACCCCCAGCAGATTGGCGACCTGCGCGATACTTGAAACATCAGATGCCAGACAGCTCAAAGCCTGATCCAGTTCCCTCTTCAGCTCCGTAAAGCTCTCCAACCGGGAAGCAAGATCACCAGCCGTTAACTCATGGGGTAAAGCACCTTTGCCCTCTGGCCCGTTCAAACTCCAAAGCAACTGTTCGCTCTGAATGTTAGCCCCCGGCCTTAAACGATAACCGCGAAAGACATCCCCCTTTGCAACGGGGACCTGATAGCTGCTGTCTTCCAGATCAGACAGGAACCAAACCGGGCGCTTTCCCGGACTGGATTTATAGATGAGATCTCGACAGCCATCCGGGATCACCAGGGATTTTTCATCACGGTCCGCATCCATTTGCCAACAGGACAGAAGACTTTCGATGCCCTTGATTTTACCGGGAGCCATATCAAGCAGATCCAGAATATACAGGCCGAAACTCTGGCCCACGGGTTAAGTCCAGCCCCTGCAAGGCCCCGATATCCTGACCACCCGGAAGGAGAAAGTCATCGCCGATGGGCATGGTTATCTTTTTCGGCATGCTCTTCCCATAACAAGGCGAACGCGTTCCCAGCTCAAAATCCCCTTCAAAGACATTGCGAAATCTTGGGTCCTCTGCATAGGACTTGTTGACACCATCGTATCCCGCGGCGAGGAGTTTCTCTGGCCAGGATGGATCGTAGATCACATCACTTTCAAAGCGGATATTATAAAGCCCCCAATTGGTAATAAAGCGTTTCTTTAGATAATCTGGCTCAGACGTGGGATAGGTTACTTCCCCGAAAAAGTCGGCCTCATCAAGGATGTATCTGTCATAACTCTCTCCCTTGTGGGCAACCCAGATCGCATTGTTAAAGTGCTGCAGCCCGGAAAACTGTCCCTTGCGGGCATAATCACTCCGGGTGGCGATGCTGTTGTGGAAAACGTAATTGGGGGCCAACTGTTTTTGTTTGTTATTGCTATGAAATTTAAACATCCCCCCGCCCCGGCTTTCTTTTGGACTGTCGGGTCCCTGAATGGAATCAAACCACCACCGATTAGAGAAGATGTAAAAGGCACCGCCCTTAACAATATTCAATGAAAAGGGCTTGTGGGCATTCTTGATGGTGTTGTTCCAAAACCACCAGTTATAGGCACAAGCCTCAGGTTCGAGAACATTGTGCGGATTTCAAAAAAATGGCAGTCATGAACATTGATGTCCACGCAGCGATCCAACTTCTTTTTCGGGTTATAAAAATGGATCGCGTTAAAGGCTTGACCGATTTCACAGTGTTCCAGGGTGATGCCGCCAGCGATGTCTTCGCCCCGGATAAAATCGCCATCGAACAGACGTCAATCGTTTTTAACGTCGACCTTGTCGTATTTATCAGGGTCATCACGATAGTCACCGTGGATACGGCCCCATGGAATTTCTTTCCATATCCGCCCCGCTATCCGGTCCTGGACCCATCGACAGCGATCAAAGCGCAAACCGTAAGTGGTTTTCCCCATCGCCGCGACTGCAAAGGTAGCATCCCGAAAATCACAGTCTCTGAAGGTCAGGTTCTGACACTTTTTGATCGCAACGTGGGTGGGCCAGCTTTCTTCGAAGGTCAGCCCTTGGATAAGAATATTGGCCGACTTTTTTATCTTTAGCCGCCCGTCCATCTTTATCGGATAAAGACCAGGATAGCTGTTCGCAGTGGGGATTTCACCATCTTGTACACGTTTGGCAATGAGGTTCCCCTCTTCACGAAAATCATCCGCACTCAAGTTCATGGTGATGATCGCGCCGGGTTCTCCACGTAAAATGGTAAGAGGGCTTTCAAGACTGTTACCAAGCTTGATCTTGAGTACATCAAGATAACGACCCGCCTTGAAGACAACTTCCGTTCCAGGCTCCAACTCTTTAAGAACCTGTTTGGCGTTATCTGGTGTTACAATGATTTGTGACATGGTTTACCCCTCCCCAATAAAACTACCTTGCAGGCACCGCACTTGCGTCTGCGAGTTGTTCGGGTGGGACAGCACCTGCAACGGCGTTATCAACCTTCTCACCATCCGGGCCAACGACCTCAACCTTACGGCGGGCAAACTCAATACCCTCCTCGGCAAAGACGGATCTGAGCTTGTGGTATATCTCACGTCTTAAGACAAATTGAGCCCGAGGTTTACACTTGAACTTCACCCGCATGATCAGGGCGGAATCATCATCGATGCTAAGAATACCCTGAGATTTCAGAGGCTCGAGGAACTTCGGTCCGTGCTCTGGGTGTTTCAAGAACTCTTTACCCACCGCCTTGACCACTTTCTTCACGTGCTTTGGATCTGTATCAGGCTCTAGACGGAAAGGCATTTTGTAAATCACCCAATCGCGATTGTGATTGGTGATTTTTTTGAGCTCGCCAAAAGGAACCGTAATGACTGATCCACGGTGATGGCGTAACTGTAAGGAGCGGATAGAAATTGATTCGACCTCTCCCCGGGTTTGTTTGTCGAGCTCGATATATTCGCCAATGCGAAAAGCATCATCAACCAGGAAAAAGATCCCTGAGAAAATGTCCTTCACAAGCGTTTGCGCTCCAAAACCAACCGCGATACCAACAACCCCGGCAGAAGCAATAAGCGGCGCAATATCAACACCAACAGAAGAGAGCACAGTCATGATCACGATGATGCCGAGAAAACCCAGCAGGGTATTGCGAAACAGCGGTGTCAAAGTGTCGAGCCGAGAAGCCGCAGGCATTTCCAAAGGGTCAACGTCTTCAGAAGCACCACTGACACGTTTTTCAAGATGAAGTGCAGCACCGATCATATTCCAGATCAAAATCCCGAGTAGCAGGGTAATAAGAATGTCGAACCCGGTACTGGCCCAAATAGGGGCGTCGTCTCCCTTGGCAAAAGACATAAGGTCGAGCCCCCAAAGGCTGGTGACCACCAGAAAGCCGATAATAGAAATAATCACACGCCAAGCACCGTTAAACACACCACGGAAGCGTTCTGCCATTTCACTATCACTGTGTAACAGAGATCTAACGATCTCTCGGCCCAGACGATCAAAAATCGGGAGTGAGAAAAATACAATCAGAGTGCCAACTGGTCCTTCGAGATGGTGTTGCCCGCGCTCCAACCAATGGGCGAGCCAATAGAGCCAGGCAAAAAGGACGTATCCGCCAAGAAGAAATGGAGCGGTGTTTGATATGATACGTACAGAAGGGGTCGCCTCATTATCTGTTTCCAAAAGCTTGTTCTCAGAAACCTCGTTTTCAGAGCCCTCACTCTCTAAGTCTTCATCTCCTAAACCTACATCATCAAAGTTCAAATCATCCAGGCGTCTATCATCGAGAACAAGAGCACTAATTTCTTGGATACGTTCAAAATTCTGGAACAAAGCAAATAAAAGCAACCCGGCAACAGTTGTTCCCGCCAAGGCAACGGTGATCAAAGCAGGGGGGAACCCGAGGCCGAGGGTCGGGAAAAAACCTGCAAATAACCACCCAGTAGCTCCGATACAAACGGCGCGTTGTAACAGTTGGTGTGTTCCTTCTGCCACTTTATCCTGGAGGGGTGCGATCCTGATTTGAGGCGTATCCGGTGCAAAAGCACGCCTGGAAATCACAATAAATAGCCAGCTATAACCAACACCGGCATAATAGATCCACACCATAGCATTAAGAGGCCCAAGGGCGCTTTCCATAGGAGGCGCCAGAGCAAAAATACGGGTGGCGGCAACAAACCCTAGAATGGGTAAAATTTCAAGAACCCCAAGCGCAATAGTACGAAGCACTTTCTCCCAATAACCACAGCGCGTTGTCTGCGTAAGCCAGCTACTCCACTTTCGGCTTGAACGTTTAATCAACAAAGCAGCAAGAAAACCAACCCCAATCAAGAGCCCGGCCGAAAGGATCATGCCAAAGAGGCCGTCTTTTGCCAGTGCAAGTCGCTCTTGAACTTTTGGCCCTCTCGATCCCAAATTTGCGATGGCTCCAGACCAGCGAATGATGCGGGTTTCAATACGTTCAGCCATTTCGCTCAAACGGGTTTCAATCGCAGCAAGAACAGTGCCATCAAAGACTTCAGCCGCGACCTTCTCATCAGCTTGGCGAACCAATTCTTCACGAAACAGTTCTCGCAGTTCTTCATCGCTCAAACCCGCAAGTAAGCGGTCGATTAATTCTGGTGTCAGGTTTTCCGGGATCTCTTTCCCGTCCCCGCCATCATCGCTTGAGAATATTGTTTGGGCCTGAACTGCTTGTTTATCAAACATAAGAGGCACAACCATAAAGGCCGCAAGGGTCAGACTAAGAATGAGAAACTTTGATAAACGTTCGATCATGAGTCCACTTTTGTTAAGTCGCCTAAAGTTAAGCCATCTGGGTTAAGCCGTCTTGTATGGCAAATAGAGTACGGTTGGCCCTGCTGTTCTTTGTCAGTTATTTATTATTATTTGAAAGAACTTTAATACCGCTTTGACGCTAAAGCAAAGACACGTTTTGGTTATGGCTCATGCTCGCAACCAACTTCCCCTCAAAATTTCACTTTAAAATCCAACACATCACAAGTTTGTGAATACTTCATTTAGAGAAATTCAAAAAATGCCCTTGATTTTAGGACCATACGGTCCCTATCTATTTAAGACCTTTTAGTCCCCATATTTTAGAACACTTAAACTTCAATCGTAAGAATAGGAAAAAGAATTATGGATTTCAAACTGCACACCAAAGAGACTGCCCCTGCAGGTAGCCAACCTTTATTGGAGAACTCACTTAAATCATTCGGTATGATTCCAAACCTACATGCGGTTATGGCCGAGGCCCCGGCAGTTCTAGAGGCTTATCAAAACCTTCATACTCTCTTTCAAAATACTAGTTTTAATGCCGATGAGCTCACCGTTGTTTGGCAGACTATCAATGTCGAGCATGAATGCCATTATTGTATACCGGCGCATACTGGTATTGCACATATGATGAAGGTAGATACCAGCATTATTGAAGCTCTTCGTAATAAAACTGAACTTCCTTCTGAAAGACTTGAAGTACTACGTACGACAACTCTGGCAATTGTTCGGAACCGTGGCCATATTGATGCCGAAGATTTGAAAGCTTTTGTTGCAGTTGGGTATGGCAACAAACAAGTTTTAGAAATTATCTTGGGTCTCGCTCAAAAAGTTATGAGCAACTATATCAACCATTTGGCAGACACCCCTGTAGATGATGCCTTTAAAAAGTTTATCTAAATTAAGAACAAAGAAGGCTCAAGCCTGAGGTCGTTTGAGCCTTTTTCTTCTATTTATTCAAGATTTTTCTTATAATTATTCTGGTAATTATTCACCTTAACCAACTTTCTGACACTCATTTTTCTGGAAGGGGCATAAACTCCTGATTATCATCAATCGGCAGCTGAAAACGGCCGTGTTGCCAGTCTCCTTCGCGCCAAGCTTGCTTGGCGTCTTCGATTTTTTCTCGCGATGAGGCCACAAAATTCCACCAGACATAACGTTTGCCCAGGGATGTGCCCCCAAGTAGCATGACCCGGGTGTCGGTTTTGGCTTCAATCGTGATTTCATCACCCTGCCGAAAAGTCATCATGTGTCCTTGTTTAAAATTTTGGCCTGAAATGATGATTTCTCCCTGGACCACATACAACCCACGTTCCTCATGGTCTGGTCTTAAGGGAATTTTTGCACCCGCAGATAATACTGCATTCGCATAAAACATCTCGGATTGGACTTTAACGGGGGAGCGCTCTCCATAGAGAGTTCCCAGGATAAGTTTGACATGTTTGTCCTCCCCTTCAATAACGGGAAGCGCTTGTTCCTTTTGATTTTCAAAGGTGGGGGCCATTTCTTCCTTATTTTCAGGCAAGGCAAGCCAGGTTTGAATGCCAAAGAGGGAATGCACATGTTCACGAACTTCAGGCGATGTACGTTCTGAGTGCGTGATCCCACTGCCCGAAGTCATGAGATTGATCTCTCCAGCCGCAACTAAGGCCGAAGTACCAAGGCTATCTTTGTGCCACATAGAACCCTGATACAGATAAGTGACCGTGGATAAACCGATATGAGGATGGGGACGCACATCAACCCCGGTTCCCTTGATAAATTCTGCCGGGCCAAAATGATCGAAAAAAACAAACGGCCCGACCATCTTTCGCTTAGCCGACGGCAAGGCACGCTTAACTTCAAATCCCCCCAGATCTTGCGCCGTGGGGACTATAAGAGTTTCCACATGATCAACTTGATCTCCGGTGGGGAAATCTATGTCGAGTTCAGGGTTCCAACTCATTTATTTCTCCTCAGTAAAAGCCCAAGCTCTCAGCGAACGGTTGTTCGGTTGATCTATGCAATATTCCCAATAAATATCCCAATAGAATATCCCAGTGAAATATCTCTGAGGAAATATCTCCGGTGGGAGGGTACTTGGGTTGGGCCATTTACTTGTGTTGGGCTATTTGTTTGATCTCTTGATAATTTTGGGGTCAATTTTGGTTTAAAGGTGAAGATACCAAGATCTTACCTTACCAGTTTCACTCCCCAAGATCGCCTTCTAAAAGCTTACGCTTAGCGAGTATTGCCTCTGTTATAAACTTCATAAATGCTTTTACCCGTGGAACACGCCGTAAATCGCCGTGAGTTAAAACCCAGATGTCACCGTAAACATGGGTATTTCCTGGCGGTACACGGCCGAGTTCGGGATCGGGGTCTCCCATAAAACAAAAATGAACGCATGATCCCAACCCTTCACGAGCTGCCATTATTTGGGAAAGCGGATCATCCACTATTAAGGTCTGTAGCCCCTTCCTCTCTTGAGGTCGTGTTGCCCATGCAGGTACAGGACCGTCTTCTTCTTTTATGATCCAACGCATTGGCGCATCGAGGGGAGAGTTTAAACACTTATCAAGTGACGATTTAGATGCGTATACCCCCTGATACACACTCACGAGTTTACGGCCAAATAAATGTTCGGGTGGGGTCGAGTAGGCAACTCGAATGGCAACATCCGCTTGCCGTTTAGTCAAATTTAAGGGTTCATTAGATGTTATAAGTTCCAGGTTTATCCCTGGATATTTTTTGGAAAACATCGCGAAGTCCGGCATCAACAGATGAGTTGCCAATAATTGGGGAAGGGTTACACGGAGAGATCCAGTAAGAGCCGTATCCCGGCCATATATTTGCCGCTCCAAAGCTAAGGCATCAGCTTCCATATCTTCAGCAAGAACCAGAATTTCTTCCCCCGTTGAGGTGATCTGATATCCTGAAGGCAAGCGCTCAAACAACCGTGCCCCCAGTTGTTTCTCCATTGAGGCAATGCGCCTGAGAACCGTTGCGTGGTTGACTTCCAGAACACTTGCAGCACCACGAATGGATCCTGAACGCGCCACATGAAGAAAAAAACGAATATTATCCCAATCAAACATAGGTGCAAATGTGCACCACAGTTAGTTAATTATCAATACTGGTGGTTAGATTTTATTCTCTTATCTCTTTAGTACCACCCCGGTCACAGTGCGCAACTGAGCACAAGCCGAAGTAATGAGTAATTGTTTATTGGAGAACTTTATGTCCTACACCATTTATACAGAATCAACACCTAATCCCCTCAAAGTGCTCATCATGCTCGAAGAACTTGGTGTGCCTTACAAATCCGTAAAAGTGGATCTTGGCAACGAAGATCAAAAAGATCCCGGTTTTTTAAAGCTCAACCCCAATGGCCGAATTCCTGTACTTGTGGATCACGATGCCGATGATTTTGTGATTATTGAGTCCGGCGCAATATTACAATATCTTGCAGAAAAACATGGCGTTTTCCAACCGACAGACGCCAAAGGGAAATCTGAAGTAAACCAGTGGCTTATGTGGCAAATGGGTGGGCTAGGCCCTATGTTTGGTCAACTGCTCGTCTTTGCCGCCGCTTTCGAGAACAAGATCCCAGAGGCAACTGCCCGTTATGACAAAGAGGTAAAACGCCTACTATCCGTTATGAACACACGTCTTGAAGGTCGTGAATATCTGGCAGATGATTACTCAATTGCAGATATCGCCTCAATTGCCTGGATGCCACCAACTCAGCGTCTAGGTTGGGACTTGGCTGACTGGCCGCATGTTAAGGCATGGTTTGATCGCTGCATGGCCCGCCCGGCTTTTTCGAAAGCTGTAGAAGCTTTGGGAACCATCCCCGAAGATATTCGTATGCGGAACTTCCGCAAGGCAACGGTTGGTTTAGGCTCTTAGTCTTAAGCTGAAACGAAATTTCTATTTAGTTTTGAAGAAAATAACCGCCGCCACCAACGGTTACAAAGCCTTGGTGGCGGTGGGAATGTGTCGGAATTTGATTGGAAAATACCGTCGTTTTTATCTCTGGTGGATAGCTTCTTTAGGGACCGAGAAAAGCGAGACGGTAACTTCGGTCAATTACTGGGCAACCATCACCTTTTCATCTTCCCACTCATCAAACTCAACCCAAAACGTCAAACCATGATTTGGATTTCGATAAACACCTATCTCACCACCCATAACTCCAACCAACTTTTTACAAATGGTAAGTCCTATACCCGTACCCTGAGTTTTAGATTTATGTTTATCCAGCCGATTAAAGGGTTCAAAAACAAGTTCTAATTGCTCTTCAGGAACACCATCTCCTGTATCTCTGACATTGATCCGAACTTTGTTGTTCTCAACCTTTTCAAACCATATATCAATCTTTCCATTAACCTTGTTATACTTAATGGCATTAGAAACAAAGTTAAGCATCACTTGCTTAATTTTGGTCTGATCCGCCCAAATGATAAGTGGAAACTTGTCCCTGAAGCTAGGCAGAAGGTCTATCGAAGCCTTTTCTGCCTGAGGTATTGTCAGCTGAATAACTTGTTCCAGAAGTTCAGTACAGTTAACTGGCTGAAACGATAACTCAGCATGTCCAGCTTCAATTTTAGAAAGATCCAATACTTCATTTATCAAGCACAAGAGATGCTCACCACTTTCACGGACATAAACCATTGATTCCAGGTGATCGTCAGACAAGGGATTTTCATTGTCATTAACCAGCATATCCGTAAAGCCAAGGACAGCATTCATTGGTGTTCGAAGTTCATGGCTCATGGAAGAGAGAAATTTTGATTTTGCCATGTTGGCTTCTTGTGCTGCTTTTGCAGAATACTGAAAAGCCTCCGTTCTACGGGAAACTTCAAGTTCCAAATTCTGGTTTGTTTTCTTCAAACGCGTGATTAAACTCGCAGAGAAAGTAGCCAAGAAGCAAAAAATAATTCCCAGACTAATTCCGAACCAAATTACAACTAAACTACTACCGACTAAAGTCGGTAGGTTTTGGGTAGGGCCGACTAAAAGTCGGCTTCGTGTCTAAAGAGCGTGCTTCGCACGCAACTTAGTTTTTTTACCGCATAGAATGCGGTGGTTTTAACCATTTGTGAGACAATAAATTAGACCATCCCGCTACAGGGGAGACAGAGAAAGTCCAAACACCATTTGGAATATCTATATTATAAGTTTCAGGTTCTATCGATAAATCTCCCCCAGCATTGGCAATGATTTGTTTTTTTCCAGTGTCAGGGTGAATACGAGAGAGTTCATACGCAATTCCTACGTCCACCAAACTGCCTAGATCAGCCGCTTCGAGAACTTCTGGAAAGCGAATAAGAACAGTTGAAAACCCCCAAAAAGATCGATCCGTTTCAGAAGTATCTTGAATAAATATCGGTAATCGCCCTGCGGCCGCTACCCCTCCTTGCTTGAGGTCAAAAGGGCCAGCAAGAGTAAGTAGATCAGTCTCTTTTGCTAGGAAGGCTTCCTTGTCACGGTCGGGATCTTTGAGTAATTGATGCCCAAGAGCGTTTTCATTGCCCTCAAGAGGAACAATATAAGTCACCACACCAGCTGGCGCCAATTGAAATGAAGATGCCCCCGGGTAAAAAGGCAACATTTCGGTAGCTAATTCCTTGAAACCAGATGTATCACCTTTTTTCATCTGAACTTGTGCGGCAAGAGGGTAAGTCGCGGAAAGTGCCTGAACCACATTATTGCGAATAACACTACCATAGCTACTGGCGTAACTATGCGCAGCTAATCTCTGCTGATTATCGCGATAATTTTTGGCCAATCCTATGACCAAAATGGAGATCGTGATAGACAACACCAGCACTAACTGAACAGCAGAAGACTGTCTCAGCTCTTTAAACATAAGTATCCTTGTTAATCAGCAAGCAAACATTGAACCCCTTAACGCGAGCGGGGTAACATCACCTTACGTCACAACAATCATAAATAGAAGGAATATTTGTTTTAAACGCAACCAAGAATAAAAATATAAGTGTTTGAGTTCAGTTACATACGTGGGTATGTAATGTAAGGAAATATCGTAATAAGAAACAATACTTCTCTAAACTAGCATATAAATTACACTTGAGTTTTCAATCCTAGAGCGTAGCCTATGACCTAATGAACAATCGACAAAACCAAATTAATTGCTCTCACATTCCGTAAGAAAATCAGACATGAATATCCAGCGCATTTCAGCTTCATCGGCTGGCAGGTCAAAAACCGTCACGTATGGTGGTTTGGTCTATACTGTTGTGACTGCAAATAGCGACAGTGCCAGTATTATCGAGCAAACCCAATTTGCTCTTGGCTATTTGGATCGACACCTCCAAGAAGCTAACTCAGATAAAACCCGCATTCTCCAGGCAACGGTGTATCTCAAGGATATGAAAGCCAAAGAACAAATGGACCAGATCTGGTGCGAATGGATTGGCCCAAAAGAAAACTGGCCCCAACGTGCTTGTGTCGGGGCCGATCTCGCAGGAAATGATTTGATCGAGATTGTTGTCACCGCAGCGACACTAGATTGAATACCAAATTCGTCAATCTCACAGAAAGCGGTTTAAGCCCGGCGTGTGAAAGCTAATGCGACCCCTGTGCCCATCAACAACAGACCTGTAATCTTGTTGCGAATGCGCCCGCGACGCTCGCCAAGTAGATAGGGCCGGAGTTTCCCTGCCAGTATTGCATAACTAAAGTCCAAGGTGCTTGCCACCACCAGGAAAGTCACGCTGAGAATAAAGAGTTGCCCTGGTGTTGAGAGACTTGGATCCATGAACTGTGGAAAAAAGGCCGCGTAAAAAATGATGGTTTTTGGGTTGGTAATGGCGACAACCACGCCCTGTAGAAATAACGATTTCCCCGGTTTGGTCGCCTTTTGGCTTTCCAGTCCCTCTCCTTTGGCAAACCAAGACTTTAGCCCTAGATAAACCAAGTAGAGCGCCCCAGCCAAGCGCAAGACATCAAACCAGTTGGACAAAGCGGTGAGCACCCAAGCCATACCCAACCCGCCGATCATAAACAAAACGACATTACCACAAACCGTTCCCACTACGTTGGCCGCCCCTGCCCGTGCGCCTTGATTTAGGCTGTTGGCAATTACCAGCGTAACAATTGGTCCGGGTATAATCGCCAGAACAGCCGTCGCCGCTACAAATGCAAGCCAGAGGTTGAAGTTTATCGCAAGTTCCATCATCACTATCCTCGTTTTCATAGGTCTATTAGGGTGCCTATCAGGAGGCTGATTAGGCCTTTACTGATTTATTCTCTAATACCGATCATAAACCAAAGCTCTCAAAAACGAGGGGAGTCAAGCCAAGGAACTTAAAAACTACCAGCTACCAATATTTTCCATCGAGGCCCAAGGCTCTTGGATCGGAAGCGCGCCTTCAGCTTGTAATAGTTCAATGGAAATACCGTCGGGTGATTTTAAGAAAGCCATGCGTCCGTCGCGTGGAGGACGGTTGATGGTGATTCCTTGATCCATCAGCCTTTGGCAGAAGTCATAAATGTTCTCCACTGCATAAGCGAGGTGACCGAAATTACGTCCGCCGTTCATTTCTTCTGGATCATAATTGTAGGTCAATTCCAACTCGACTTCTGACTGACCGGATGCCGCCAACATCACAAGAGTAAAGCGCCCTTCAGGATTGTCATAGCGTTTGGTTTCGACAAGGCCGAGCTTATTACAATAAAAATCCATTGAGGCGTCCAGATCCGTCACCCGGACCATGGTGTGGAGATATTTCATGTTTGCAGCTTTCTAATTCTAGATATTTCACATCTTGTGTTAAGAGATCCTAGCCAAAATTTTCTGCTAAGGAAATCTCTTGTCGAACAAAAAGCTGCGATTACTGTGTCATAAACACAATTTGATCGAGACCGTTATTCAGCCCCGATGAGATCGAGCGCCTGATTAATCAGCTCTATAGAGCCGCCGTGGTCTCCTGCTTTGTGTTGTGCTTCAGATTTATTTCGAAGCTCCATCGCATGGCTCAAGTCCTCAGCAGACACATCGGGCCCTGCCGCAACAGCCGCGTCGAACGCAGCAATGTTGGTCGGGCAACTATAAGCCCATGCCATCGATGATCCAAAAAATAGAAGGGATACCGCCAGCAGGGTTGTCTGGGCAAATCGTTTGATCATGATCTTGCTCCTTAGCTGTAAGCCCCCCGTTAATATGTTAGCCCTAAAAATATAAGCTTGAAGAGAAATAGGGTCAAGAATACTACACTCAATAGAGCATCTCGACTTTCTTTCCCATAAACTCTTACAATAGGAGCAGAAGTTTTCGATCATGGCTCGTTTACCTGGGGCCTTGCCCCTAGGTGTCTTTCGCACTTCTTTACAAGCCCACAGCTCTCACCACGAGTTCCTAGCTCAACATTTTAAACCAGTAGTTTTCAATAGGAAAAAATGCTAACATCCCTTACGATTTAAACGCTGCTTTATTAACGATAATTTTCTATTGTTAAGGCGGCAAGCTACTTGAGTTCTTGGGCAACCGAAGAGCGAGCTTATTCGCGGGGGATGATTAAATATGAGCGTTAATGGTGAGATAATTGGTAATATATTATGGGTCGCCCTTATTCTTATTAATTTGCTTGGCGGCCTGATGTTGGCACAAGGGCGTCTCGTCCCTATTAAACAGGTTAGCAATCTGGTCGAGAAACTTTCATCTCACAAAAATACCATTGGTTTAACAGCCGCAGCCCTCGGCATTGTCAGTTTTGTTCTCGCGACTTTGAGCCTCAATCTCTTTGTTGGCATTATCCCACAAGCCACAGCGGTTTTGGTCGGGATCATCCTTGCCCAAAAAAGTATTGATGAGAAAAAAGACGATGTTCTGAAGAAAGCTCCCTGGAGTAAACCCTTGATTGGTGCTCTTGGTTGTCTGGCTCCTCTTGCTGAAGTCATTGGCCTCTCCGCACTCGCTGCAGGGATCATCCATTTTATCCTTCAAGGCAGTTTTTATTTTATTTAGGAATAATTTCCAACACAGAAGCCGTAGACATGATTGCCGATCCTGCCCCTTAAGACTCTCGATTAAAACATAATATCTACAACCTTTTGAGATAGTCTCTGAACTCTTTTCCTGCCTCACGTCGGAAGGTCTGCCCTGTGCGATCAACCGCTTTCAATCGGTCGACCCGAAAGCTTCTGAAGTCATCGCTTTTTTCACACCAGGCCGTCAGGAGCCAGACGTTATCGAAGGCTGTCAATCCTAAGGGGCGGACATCCCGTTCGCTGAGTTGATCCTTTAAATCCAGATAATTGATGTGCAACAGGGCGCGATCACGAAGGGCGATGCGCAACGGACTGAGAAAGTCGATGGTTTCCTCTTCTGATTTTGGTTGCACCGAATAAGCCAATAGAGGCGCGTCGTAATAGCTGTCCTCCATATCTTCAGGAAGAACGGCAGAGATCTTTGCCGAAGCCCTGGTGGCCGCATCCGCCAGTGGTTTGTCCCCTCTGGCTGCCACCAGCCGCATACCGAGTATAATGGCATCCAACTCATCCGCATCAAAATGCAAGGGAGGCAAAAAGAAACCCTTTTCTATTTGATAGCCAACCCCACCCTCTCCGCGGATGGGGGCGCCCATGGATTGCAACGTCACCATATCCCGATAAATCGTACGTAAAGATACCCCCAAGTCCTCAGCCAGGGTTTCAGCTGATACCGGGTGTCTACGCGCGCGCAGTCGATCCAAAATGGCAAAAAGTCTTTGAGTACGCATCATTTTTCCAAATTACATCTACTACCCTGACATAAACTGTCAGGGGCATCCAGTATAACGATTCTCACAATCTAGAAGCAGAGAGGTATTTCATCCGCTTTTATTTTCTAATGCATTGTTATCGTTATTATTTGGAGACATTTGAGATGTTAAGAAAAGATCTAGGCCCGTTAACAATGATGGGATTTGCCCGTTATGAAAAACGCGATGGCGTTGAAACCGAAGATCTCATTGAAGCAGCTTTGAATTGGCGACATGACTTCCTCGAAAAGCAAGAAGGCATCGCCATGCATTGTTTTTTAGCCAACACTAAAGGGCAATTTGCAGATGCCATTATGGCTGTTGATGAAACGGCATTTATGGCAATGTCAGAAAACCATCCCAGAGCCCCAAGTTCTCAAGCTTTTATGCAACTCCTACAACCAGATTCTATTCGCCTTACCGCAAATAAAATCCTTAAAAGCGACGTGGATGTTCCTGAGAATTTTTCCTGTATTGAATTTGGAACCTTCAGCCCAAACACCGGTTTCTCAGAATCATTAATGCTCGATATTTCATCCAAAATTGAAGAAAAATACCTCTCCAGCTTCTCTGAACCCAGAGCACATTTTATGGGAAAAGTTAATGAAACGACCTATTCCGAAATCGCCTTTGTCGAGAACCTCGGCATGGCGCGTCGGATCTGCAATGGTTACATCCAAGATGATACCTGCTTGGAACTTCTCGGCATTTTTGATCCAAAAAGCGTAGAGCTCGATTTCTGGTACAAGTTGGCTTAGCCTTCAAGCCAAGAAACCTTTATATTCCATTAAAATGCCTTGAATTTGAGCCTCTTAAGCTACGTTCAAATTTGAGGCATTTTTGAATTTTGACTGTATCGCCGCCAAAAGAGAATGATAAAAGGAGAAGAATATTAAGGGCCAGTGATATTGCTCCTTAGCCGAACAACTTTATTATTGTCAGGAGTATCCTCGTCATCAGAAATAGAGTTGATCTCATCCAAGAGGTTTTCAAGGTCTTCTGTTATGCTTTCAGAATTCTCAATTTTGCCAAGATCCTGCTCTGTTTGGCCTGCTGCTTTATGGGTCGTTTGTCCTTTGCCTCTGGTCTCTGTTTTTTTATAAGACCCCGTTTTATTATGAGACCCTGGTTTTTTACGAGATTGAGCATTCTCTTGATCTGAAACAGGGACATGTATTTGCTCACCGATGGCTTTGTCTATGGCAATAACCAGTTCATTGCGATCAATAGGTTTGGTCACAACTTCATTCATGCCAGCATCATAATAACCTACTTTATGCTCTTCCATGGCATCGGCCGTCAAAGCAACAATCGGAATCTCGGCTTTGCTCCCTTTCATTTGGCGAATAACCCGAGTGGCATCCGGGCCAGACATAAGAGGCATCCGCACATCCATCAAAATGAGATCATAGTCGTTTTGCAGATGTTTTTCGGTGGCTTCTTCACCGTTTTCAGCCAAATCGGTTTCGTGTCCCAAGCCCACCATCATAGAGGAGATGATCTGCTGGTTAAGAATATTGTCCTCGACGACCAGGATCGACAAAGGCCTTAGTATTTTAAAATTGGATCCTTGAGATTGATTACCACCGTTTTTTTCATGAACTTCAGTGGTCGCCGGGGTATAGGGAAGTGTAAACCAAAACACCGATCCCTCGCCAAATTTACTGTCGACACCAATCTCTCCCCCCATAAGTTCGACCAACCGCTTACAGATCGCAAGACCTAAGCCCGTGCCCTCGAAGTGTCTGGAAATAGAAGCATCAGCCTGGGTAAATTCAGAAAAGAGTTTTGGGATAGTCCCCGGGCGAATACCCAGACCGGTATCTTTGACGGCAATACGAAGCAAGGGCTGCCCGTCAAGCGCGCGCGCCATATGTCCTTCAACGGTAATGCCCCCCTCTCGGGTAAACTTTACCGCATTGCCAATCAGATTGATTAAAATTTGGCGAATGCGTATGGGATCACACTTGATTCCAATTGGAAATTTGTCTTCGAATGAAGCTTTAAAATACAACGATTTTTTCTTACGATTATTTTTCTCATCTGCAAAAAGATCCAATGTTTCCTGGATCAATGATGGTAAATGGAAATCGATTTTTTCCAACTCCATCTTTCCTGCTTCCATCTTTGACATATCAAGAATGTCATTGATAATTCGCATCAAAGAACGGGTAGAATCTTTTATTTTGAATACCTTGTCCCTGCATTCCTCATCCAGATCTTCATCGAGTAACATGTCCGCCAACCCCATCACGCCAGTCATTGGCGTTCTGATCTCGTGGCTCATGGATGCTAAAAATTCAGACTTTGCATTATTCGCCATTTCGGCTTCATCGCGGGCGACAGACAGGGCTTCGGACACTGAAATATGTTGTCTTGCCTTGGCCTCAATCCGGTGACGGGCATCCTCCAGTTTTCTAGTCATTTCCTGTGCTTCATCACGCGAGACCGTGGTTTCATCCAGTTCTTTTGCCATGTTCAAAAATGACTGAGACAAAGAATAAAAATCACCATTTTTCCCAAGTAATATTTCAGGAACACCAACAGAGAAATCCCCTTGGGCATAACTATGGGCCATACCTTCCAAAGCATTAATAGGTTCAATGACCAAACGTCGATAGAGATAAAAAGACAAGGCCAGCAAAGACATGCCAATGATAAACAGTCCCATAACAACATTGGAAAATATTTGTCTTGAGGCCGAAAAATTATTTAGCGTAAGTTCAATTTGATCAATATTGTAAACCACGATCTCATTAAGCACTGCGTGCATTTCTTCGCGTTTATGAGACCAGCGAATAAAGGAGGCATTGGTGCTTTCCAGATCCTTTAGCTTGATCATTGCCAGAAACTCATTTCGAATGGCCTTTATGCCATAACGTTGTTCAATGTAGTCACTCAACAACCGACGTCCTTTGAGAGAAGGCAAGATCGCTCTCAGATCGATAAGTGCGTGTTCAATATCAGCTTCTGCGCGTGAGAGTTTTTTCAAATACTCTTCGTCAGGATATCCTTTGTATGATAAGACAGCGACTTCAATTGTATGCTGAGCATCAATAAGCGTATTAAGCTGAACTTCGGTTTGTTTTAACCGTGTCAAAGATGCGTCCAGGGTCTTACCCTCGTCATAAAATACATAACCAGCATAGATCATGATACTGAAGAGCATCAGCAACAGAATAATACTCGGTATCAATATCTTATGAAATATCCGCATCGTGATATTAAAACCCTTCAAGTTTTAAAACCGTTTTTCCTTGTACTCGCTGCTATCAATATACGCGCTCAAAAAGGCTTAAGGAGATATAGAGACAATATCCGGCAATTTATCATTTTTTTCAGTATGATGGCAGATATCTGGCCATCTATTAAATCGCCTAACAAACAGACTATTGTTTGTTAACATAATTACCGCGAACTCTTATTCTACAGTCTCGCCCCACGCAACAACCATAGGTATTACTCATTTAAATTAAGTTAAAGAATACTCGCAATCTTTCTTGTGTTTTATAGATTAAGTGCTCTCTTGCTTTGTCCCCATATTATCACAGACACCAAGGTTCAGGACATATTAATTCACTAGAATTGTTCTAGTAGATCCTGCCCCCTATGTTAGAGATACAAAAATGGGGGTGCATACCAACACCCCCATCTCCTAAAATCACCCGGCTTTATTCAACTGTTTTAAATCGACCCATGAAAAAGCGTAGACAATTGGGCTCGTAAGTGAACTCAAGGCCTCGAATTCTATCCGCTTTTTCCATCAGGGAAATGACGCCCTCTGCAGCAACGTCCATATGGGACTGGGTATAAACCCGACGGGGAATGGTCATACGAACCAGCTCTAGTTTTGAACCATGATTTTTGCCTGTTTCCTGATTACGTCCGGCAGAAACAATGCCGCGTTCCATAGTCCGCACCCCGCTTTCCACATAAAGCGCCGCTGCGAGGGCCTGTGCCGGATACTGTTCCTGAGGGATATGGGGCAGGATTGCTTTGGCATCCAGGAAGATTGCATGGCCGCCGATAGGACGAACAATGGGAACATTAGCATCCATAAGTTTTTTACCAAGGTATTCGACCTGACCAATACGGGCACGGATGTGATTATCACAGAGGCTTTCGCGAATACCGATAGCTAACGCCTCCATATCGCGCCCCGCCATACCGCCATAGGTATGCAGGCCTTCATAGATCACCACCAACTCGCAGGCTTTTTCATAGAGATCGTCGTCATTCAGGGCAAGAAATCCCCCAATATTGACCATGGCGTCTTTTTTTGCCGACATGGTTGCGCCATCGGTAAGGGAACAGATCTCATGGGTGATCATGGCAACGGTTTTATCGCCGTAACCTTCTTCGCGTTGCTGGATGAAAAACGCGTTTTCCGCCACCCGGGTCATGTCGTGCATGATCTTGATGCCATGGACATCACAAAGTTTGCGAACATCTCTGAGGTTCGCAAGCGATATCGGCTGCCCCCCCGCCATATTTACGCAGGTTGCCACACAAATATAAGGAATTCTTTCGGCACCAACCCGCTCGATCAATGCCTCAAACTTGCCCAAGTCCACGTTGCCTTTAAAAAGGTGCTCGGAACTTGGATCGTGGGCTTCATCAATAATCACATCAACAAAGGTCGCCCCGGCCAATTCCTGATGTAAACGGGTGGTCGTAAAATACATGTTGCCGGGGACATAGTCGCCAGGCTTGATCATAATTTTACTGAGGATATGTTCAGCACCGCGACCCTGATGGGTCGGCAGAGTATATTTATAACTATAACAAGTGTTAATAGTTTCTTCGAGATGATAAAAATTTCGCGACCCTGCATAAGCTTCGTCGCCGTTCATCATCCCGGCCCATTGTTTGTCACTCATGGCGCCACAACCTGAATCGGTCAACAGATCGATGTAAACGTCATCAGACTTGAGCAAAAAGGTATTGAGACCAGCTTCCTTGATCGCCTGATTGCGCTCTTGGCGCGACGTCATCTTGATCAGTTCTACCATTTTAATTTTGTAAGGTTCGGCCCAGGATTGAATGGTCATATCATTCTCCATAAAAAATAAATCTTTTATGGGCTTGGGAAGGAATAACCTACGGGTTCCAGATACCAAGCCCATGCGGACTTGGCATTTCAACCCTTGAGGACAGAACTCGTTTCACGAAGCTCTATCAAGTGGCCAGTGAGAGGAAGATAATCTTTATTCAGTTTAAGGGATTTGATTTAGGTCAAGACATCAAAAATGTCCTAAAAGCATCAAGCCATTTTTGTTTTATAAGTGTTTAAACTTGTGAATAAATACGATCAATACTATAGCTGTGGTTGCTATCCATCTAAAGTTATTACAACTCTAATAACAGGGTTTTCAATGCAAGCTTGGTACTATTGGTCTAAGAATACTGAATTCGGTCCAGTTACAAAACTAAAGCTCTTTACCCTGTACAAAGAAAAACAGATTGCTGGTTATAACTTCGTTAGACCAGAAGGATCAGAAGTGTGGACCTCATATAAAGACCTCGACATCCACCAAGACGATTTTTCACAAGAAGAGCTGGATAACAACTCTGCTTTCATACCAGTGGAAAGAAATGTCAGAGTAAATCCCTCAGAATCACTTTTGAAGAATAACGAAGAAGAATTCGATAATCTCCCGCTTGAGATAAATTATAAATGGAAAGACATTTCTCCTCACCCCTGGAGACGTTCTTTCGCTCGTTTTCTTGATATCTCTATCTACTCAAAGTTTGTTTATATTCCAGGCATTTACTATTTAACCTCAGGCATAAGCCCCGCGAGAGTAGATCAATTCCCACCCTCAGAGTTAATTGCCTTCTTCGTTTTCCTTTACTTCTCATTCTTCCTTTTTGCGATGTTTTTGAATGCTGCTCTTATAAGCTTGCTGGGAAACACACTCGGTAGATGGATTTTTGGCATACAAACCTTGGAAAAAGATTTTTCTCCCCTAAGCTTTTACTCTGCACTTGAACGTGAATTTTATGTTTGGAAAAACGGGCTTGCTTTTGGAATTCCAATAATAAACCTAATCACCCAAGTTTATGGCTATTTAGATCTCACCATGAAGAAAAGAACTTCTTGGGACAAAAAGTTGGGTACAATCACTGCTCAACGCGAGGATAACACCAAACAGTTTATACTCTGTATTATTGGCATTCTCGGTTATCTGATAATTTTTCGTTATTTCTAATACCTCTTAGACCACCAGCGCTTTAGCGCGTTCATCCTCTCCCAGAGGTTCAAAAATAGTTTCGCAGAATTCGAAGATCTCACGCGAAACTTCGAACAGGAAAGTCTCAGTTTGGGCTTGATTACGATGATTGACGCGGTCCCAACGGGTTTCTTTGTCAACATCAAGAAAATGGGTTTCAAACACCACGCCGTTATCCATTAAAAAATCTTGAACCCGTTCGCGCTGACTTCGCGCGAAAAAACCGATATCGAGAATAACAGAAATCCCCTTGCCCAAGATTTTCAGGCTTTCGTTGAGCTGTTGAGTCTCACAACGCTGGGTGCGTTCCAACGCCCAGTAATAGAGCGGTGGATCAGGCATATCCATAAAAAACAGGGTCTTCATCCATTCATCTACAGAAAAGACAATTCCGTTATGCCGCTCAGCCAACTGAGCTGAATAGGTGCTTTTACCTGCACCGGTATTACCGACAATCAAGAAGGCTTTTGTCACGAACACCTCTTCCACAATTCTGTTCACTCTCATTAAACTCAATAATAACCTATATATTTCATAATCTTAAAAAAGGAAAAAGGAAAACCCATTTCCTCTATTCATTTTAAGAGCAGACCGACCTATGATAACAAAGTCAACAAAAGGGTATCCTGCCCCCGATTTCAAATTAGCTTAAATTAAGATAGTCTTTTTGCCGTTTTCTACCGGGAGACTGAAGTATGAAAAGACGTAAATGGACGAGTGAGATGAAGAGCCTGATTGTTTTGTCAGGGCTGAAGGGACAACCCGTTAGCGATATATGCAATGAGCACGGCATCAGCCAGGCGCAATATTATCAGTGGCGAGACCAGTTTCTATCGAATGCTTCCAAAGCCTTTGATACGGAGAAGGTTGGTAAAAAGCAGGCTCGGCTCGAAATAGAGAACCAGAAGCTCAAGGGACTGGTGGGTGAACTGACACTTGAATTAAAAAAAAGCGAGCCGTGGC
>OJFV01000096.1_pt1 | contig 49099 bp, 48 predicted proteins | sample 1594391 | NCBI WGS metagenome assembly OJFV01 (sample SAMN05416856, study PRJEB24817) | seawater metagenome | isolation source: Sea water | place: Canada:Atlantic | collected 2013-11
AAAACTGCAAAAAGACTATCTTAATTTAAGCTAATTTGAAATCGGGGGCAGGATATATGACCCCATCTAAACCAACACAGTATTACAGCGGCGTTTGCACCGACACCCACAACTGGGACAATTTTGAGCATCGTCCAGGTGGTATCTTCATTTGCGTGCCACCCAAAAGCGGTACCACCTACGCACCAAACAGGACCGGGAAGCTTCTTGAGGTATGAGCGTAAAATCATGCCTTGTGCGTTGTTACAGAGGTCGCTTTGTAAAGCGGAACTAAGTTATTGATTTCGCTTGTTTGAGGCAGTAGTTTTATCAATAGTAAATAGCTAATAGTAGAATATATGAAAATTATTCAGGCGTGAAGTTTTCGAACGTTCAAATTTCTTGCGGATACATAGGCTGAAATTCGCCAAACCCTTTTGAAAAAATAGTTCATAACTTTTCAAATCATGCTACACAAGCGTCTGAACAATCAGGCCTCATACCATCCTCTAATTTTAACACTGGTGAGGTTTTCTAACTTTATTGCTATTACTGTTCACGTTATTCTAGCAACACCTTTACAAAACAGGATTTCACAAATTGTCAAAACTTACCCCAGATCAAATGGATGATATTATCTTTGGAATGGGACTGACCCACCGGGAGGCCGCCGGAGTTCTCAGGGTCCAAGCAAAAGATCTTTTTAGCTGGATAAAAGGAACGTCAGAAATTCCTGATAGCAAGGCCGCAGAATTGCTCAAGCTCGAAGAAACCGTCGAGGATTATGTGGATGACATCCTAGCGACCATCGACGATATCGTCGAAGGGAAAGATAAGCCTATAAGCGTTCCAATTATACGATACCTCGGCAACAAATTGTTTAAAGAATGGAAGCCGGATTTATACCAGGTATTTCGCTATCACAAGGTGTACAGCACGGTTATCACCCGAGCACGAATAGAGCTTCATAGAGAAGACATCACGTTGGTGCCCGTCACCTTCGATCCTGAGAGTTATCAGAATTTTCTTGAGTCAAATGAAGATAGCGAAGCCAACCGTGCCGCTTGGGCGCGTATAGAACTAACTAACCAGAAATGATGGAAGAGCGGGGAGTTCCGGTTGATCATTCAACGCTTTATCGTTGAGCTCAGGGTTACGCCCCAGCATTAGAATAGAGGTTCTATTGCAAAAACTTGGCTTTGTATACAAACCAGGTTTTTGCAACGGAGCCGTATTCTGATCACCCCGGAATTGACTGGATGAAAGGACATGACTGGCAGGCGGAAACCGAAAGGCGCGATGCTTATATCGCCTAGTTGAGACAGGCAGATGCAGGTAATCTTGAGCAGCTTCTAAAATTTGTAGGTGCAGTATAGACGGCGGAATAGGCAGTCGTTAGAGTTCGAAACTCTAAACGCTATTGCAGCAACAGAACCAAAATTTGAATAAGAATCTCTGAAATGAATCAATTGGAAGGTAACAACCCTTCGTTCCTCATCAATTTTTCCAATTTTATACCACTAAAGCCAAAAGATTTTTTGTAGTTTTCGTATTCATTCACGTGTTCACGCGAAGGCTTATTTTTTCTTGTCGCTGTAATAAGTGTGTTCTTTTGTGTGTGCTCTGTTGAGATAAAATCAATAACGTCCACCTGATACCCTTGTGACCTAAGAAGCATCACGCGGCTATTGTCCGTGATAATGTCGGCTTGCTTTTGTAGGAATAACCCGTGCGAAATAAATTTCCTGCTCGGTGTGCCGCTTTTTTGAAGATCCTTTAAAACTTCATTCTGACAGCAAGGCGCGCAAACTATCAACTTGGATTTCGATTTAATTCCGTAAAACAGCGCATCATCTGTAGCCGTGTCACAGGCGTGCAAAGCAACGATTGCATCATAGTAGCCTTCAAAAAAATCTTCTGCTTTCAGATTGTGAAATGCAAGGTTCTCAAAACCACACAATTCTGCTGCATCGTTGCAGAGGTTTATCATCTCTGGCCTTGTGTCGACGCCATCGACTTTTGGATTGAGACCTGCCTCAGTAAGCTGATCGTAGATTGCGAAAGTTAGGTAGCCTTTGCCCGATCCAATATCTAAAACCTTTACCCTTTTTTGCTTTATGGCTTGTGTCCGCTCAACCCTTTCCATGAAGATTTCTATAAACCTACAGATCTGCCTGTACTTGTTGTACATGCTCGGTTTAATTTCTCCGACATCGTTAGAAACACTTAAGGCTTTTAAAAACGAGCTTTCCTTGCGAATTCTGTAATTTTTATCACGGTTATGAGGTGTTTGCTCTGTCATTTGCCCTGTCCATCATTTCTGCGTGTCATCTTTAAAACTTTATATTCCAGGATAAGTTGGATTTACATAAATTTTTGATGCTGAATTTCCTCACACCGATTATCTATTTTGGGCGCTGTTGTAAAGTTAACTAGTGTGTACTTAACCTTATTTCATTACGAATTTCAGGAACACCCTTAGAAGTCCAGAAAATTCATCCCCCCATTTATTCAAAGAAGCATAGTGAGCCCCAGTGAAATATGTTGTCGAGTTCAACGTAATTATTACGCCATCGATCTAGAAAATCGTTTGGCGCCTCAAGTATGTTATCAATTGCGCTATTAACTTCATTCTGTCCGGAGGTTAGTATTTTTAATGAGTTTTCAAAAGGGCGCTGTTGCAAATAAATGTTATGCAATTAATCTATCCGTTCAAACTCTGTAGTTGGTGATAATTATCATCGGTGAATTTCAGGGTTTCATTGGTTTTTGTATTAAATAGGCTCCGGTCAACGGTACTAAGCTTGCCGAGATATACGTGGATACCACAGCACGGTTCGTCACTGATACAGGTTACGGAGTGAATAGCACTTGGTCCGATGGAGAGGACCTCGCCTGCGGAGAGTTCTGCCTTGCCGCTTTTTCTGATGCCACCTCTGTCGTCATTCTCAGAATTTATTTTGGGATCATTTTCATAAAAATCATTGCGCTCTGCCCCGCGATAAATCCCGATTGTTGCAGACATCTTATGGTCGTGGGGCGGTACGGAAATACCGGGCATAAAGCGGCAAAACCAGATGGATATGGTGTCGTCCTCAAACAAAATGGCTTCATTCTCTACAAAGGTGGGCATGCCGATGGCGACGGCTTCAGGAGCAGAGACAGTTTCTTCTAAAATAGCCCGAACAGCTTTGGGGGCGTCGGGTGCTATGGCAGCTTTCTTCAGGCGCGCGAGCAAATCGTCGAGATCAAACTTATCCGTATGGTTCATTCTTAAAATCTCCCTTTATCTCATTGTTAAAAGAGATCAGGGCTTTTGCCAACTAACTTGATCGGTCCGGTTGGACGCTGATTGGTAAGTATCGTGATATTGATAACTATTGCGGATCGGGGTGCTGATGGTCCAAGTAGCGCTGGCACCTTGACGGATGGTCAGGGTATCTCCGGACTGAAGGTCAACGATCGCACCGTCTGAGAAGGTGAGTACGGCGGCGCCTTCGTGGACATATAGAGTTACGGTCCGGTCGTAGTCGTGACTAAAGGTGGGATCAGCACATTCCCATATTTCCCAACCCGCTATTTTACGTTTGGTATCTTCGGTCGCTTTGCGGCGGTCAAAGAAGAGGGTGTCGATGCGTCGTTCTTCTAATCGTGTCATGATTTTAATCCGTTTTGCTGATAGGTCACGTGTTGTGGAAGTAAAGGCGCTTTGCCAAGAATAAGGTCAGCAGCTTTTTCCGCGATCATAAAGACGCAGGCGTTAATGTTGGCGCTGGGTACTGCTGGGATGACCGAGGCATCGACAATTCGTAAGTTTTTGATGCCCCGAAAGTTCAACTCCAAATCAACAACCGCGCGTGCATCACTATCGGCACCCATACGGGCTGTGCCGCAGGGGTGATAGGCTGAAGAAGCATCGTGTCGAATGAACTCATCCAACTCGGCGTCGCTTTGTACTCGTTTTCCGGGTAGGTCTTCGCGGCTGTAGAAATCAGTAAAGACGGGTTGGGCGAGCAGGTCGCGGGCCAGTTTTAAACCATGACGCATTTCGTACCTGTCGCGCTCGGTTGCCAAGTAATTGGGATCGATCAAAGGTGCATCGTTGGGATCAGCAGAGGCAAGTCGCACCGTGCCTCGACTTTCGGGACGCATGGTGCCAGCGCCGAGGCGATAGCCATTTTTATTAGGATCAGGTATCCAGTTTTCGCCAAATAAAATTGGGAAAAAATGGAATTGAATGTTGGGGTGAGTTACTTCCGGATCTGATCGCAAGAACGCACCGACGTGACATTGATTGACGGCAGCAACGCCACCTTTCCATCCAAACCATTGCATCCCGGCCCAAAGCATCAAATGAGGTTTGAGGTATTTATTCAAAGAAACTTGCTTGTCGGTTTCGATCTGAACGTGAGCTTCGAGATGGTCTTGCAAGTTTTCACCGAGCATGGGGGCGTTGCAGACGACATCAATGCCATGTTCACGCAAGTGGTCTTCGGGGCCAATACCCGACAGCATCAAAATTTGTGGAGTGCCAAAAACCCCGGCGGACATGATTACTTCTGAGTGCGCTTCAACGATTTGGATTTTGCGCCCTTTGGCGAACTCAACCCCAACAGCTGATCCATTTTTGGTTAAGATGCGCAGGACTTTTACGCCTGTGACAATGTCCAGATTTGCGCGTTTCTTCTGGCTGTGCAGGTAAGCGCGAGCCGAGCTGCTGCGATAGCCGTTTTCAACTGACATTTCAAACCGACTGACACCTTCTTGGGCGTAGCCGTTGACGTCTTGGGTGAGGGCGTGACCTGCCTGCTGACCTGCTTCGAGGAAGGCGGCGTTTAGCGGGTTTAAATCGGTTTGCGTTTTGACACCGACCATGCCTGTGCTCGATCTGTAATCGTCGGCCTCGCCATCGCGGCGTTCAAACTTTTTGAAATAGGGCAGGCAATCTGCATAAGACCATCCCTTGCAGCCTTCAACAGTTGCCCAATCGTCATAGTCACGTGGGTTGCCACGTAAAAAGGTCATACCGTTAATTGACGACGATCCACCTAGAGCTCGGCCACGCGGTTGATCTATTTCACGCCCGTTGAGATGGGCTTGCGGGGTGGTCTTGAACCAATAGTTATACTTGCTGGTTGGTTTGAAGGCCGAACGCAGACCTGCTGGCATCTGGAGTATCCAATTGCGGTCATCGCCCCCGTGTTCGAGCAACAGCACCGAGTGCTTGCCACTTTCACTCAGGCGGTGAGCCAGAACGCACCCGGCGGTTCCAGCGCCGACCACGATATAGTCATAGCTTGTTTTTTTTGGACTTGTTTTCACAGGCTTGTATTCCCAGGGTTTGTTCTCACAGGTAATCTTCTTCAAACGGGCAGTCGGTCAAGGGCACCGGGCCATCTTTGGTTATCAATACGGGTTGTTCAAGTTTTACGCCCTCATCGCCGCCGACTGGCCCGATGTAACTCTCGACACAAACGGTCATGCCTTCCATGAAGGTGCCGGAATACTGCCATGTTTCATGATCTTCGGGGTAATAAATCACTGGGTACTCTACGCCAAAACCAATGCCGTGTATCATTTCAGCGTAGCGGTTTGGCACGTAGATATCGTGCATCTTCCACGACAACTCGCCAAATTCTTCAAACGTCATGCCGGGGCGCAGCAGAGCCATATTGTGTTCCAACTGCTCATGGGCATGGGCATAGAGTTGGCGCTGCTGATCTGTTGGCTTTTTGTCGCCGATAACAAAGGCACGGGTTTGGTCTGCAAACATGCCATCTGGACCGATCAAGTCGCTGTCAAACACCAGCATTTCACCGTTTTCGATCACCTTGTTAGAGGTTTCCGTAAACCACGGATTGGTGTGATGCCCTGAGGAAAGCAATCGGGTTTCCTGTGCCTCGCCACCATGCTCAAGGTTGTACTGGTTCATGATCGACAGCAGATAGTTTTCTGTAACGCCAGGGACGGTATGTTTGCGCATTTCCGCAATTGCTTGAGTGCAGACGTCCATGGAGTTGCGAATAATGGTGACTTCATCGGCTGATTTGATCGACCGCGCCATTTCCATCGGTGCCTTGGCGTCTTTCATTTTTATGCCACGGTTTTGTAAGGCCAATAATGGCAATAAGTCGGCGCGATCAAGCCCGAGGGTCGCGCCCCGACCGCAAGTGCTGTGCAGAAGGTCGATAATTTCTTCTGCCCATTTGATCGCGTGTTCTTCTGCCCGATTTCCAGAACCAAAAAAGTCCCAGGATTTAGCGGGGCGGGCTTCATCGATGGTCTCTAAGCCGTCAGATAGATGCAAGGCCCCGCCATAATCGAACAGTACAACAGGTCCCTCAACGGGCACAAAGACGTAACGCGCCAAGTGGTGTGAGGTCCAGACCTGCATGTTCCGGCAGCCAGTGGCATAACGCAAGTTCAGAGGATCAAACAGAACTGCCGCATCCATCTTGAATTGGGTCAGCAGTTGTCTGGTACGGTTTAAGCGATAAGACCGAACACCTTTTTCATCAATAGCTCTGTACGGATCTATTATTTTGGGATCTGAAATCAACTGCCGCACTCCTGTAGGATTGCACTTATACGTTTGTGGTTGGAATATTATGGAACCGCTCTATAGTTAAGGCAAACGAAACTACTTTAACTTGTGAGTAAGAAATATTTAATCATGCTGCCTGCATTGAACCTGGAATTGATACGCACATTCTTAACTGTCTTAAAGGAGGGGGGATTTAAAGCAGGCGCAGAGCGGCTTAATAAAACGCCCGCTGCCATAAGCATGCAGATTAAGCGACTAGAAGAGCAGTTAAACCAGCGTTTGCTAGAGCGAAGCAACAAAGGCATCGTTCTTACCGCTGCAGGAGAAGTTCTAAAGGTAAAGGGCGAGCGTCTTTTGAGCCTTAATTATGAACTTTTGGGAGATATGCGCCATGAAGAGCTTTCCGGACGCCTGAGTTTTGGCGCGCCAACCGATTATGCGCCAACGCTTCTCAAAAAAATCATGCCGATATTTGTTATGGAGTTTCCAAAAGTTGATCCAAAAATTATTTTAGAGCCCAGCCGAAATCTACGCCGTCGGGTGCAATCTGGGGTATTGGACATGGCGATCGTTGCCAGAGAACCCAATACGGATGAAGGCCATCATCTTTGGACCGAGGAAGTTGCCTGGTATGGTAATAAAACTGATGATAGCGGAGCACTCGTTGTTGGTTTGCTCGGTGTCGATTGTATTCTCAGAGACCGTGCTCTGAGCATGTTAAAGGCAACCCCGTCGCCCCATGTGTTGGCCTTGGAATCAGCCTCGGTTGCATCCTTGTTTGAAGGGGTCGAGGCCGGGTTTTGCCAAGCTTTTCTGCCTGTGAGTGTGGCTGAAAATACGCTCCGATCTGCTGAGCTAAACAACAAAGAAACCATGAAGCTTGAGTTTGTGCTTATCTTTGGCAAACGCTTTGAAAAGTTTGATACCAGTGATCTGACGTCGCGGATTAAAAGGGCGCTGGAGCAGTAATTGGGTTCTGTGTATTTGGGGATTTTCCTAGGGGATATTCTCGCGTGCTTTGGACAGGTGTTCTGCGAGGTAATCTATCAACATACGCACCTTTAGGGTCAATGCAGCCCCCGGAGGATAGACCGCAAAGAGGTCCAACGGTGCCATTTCATATTCAGGGAGCAACATAATAAGATTGCCCTTGGGTTGTTCCCAAAACTCGTGTTCGGGTAACAGGCCGAGGCCGTGCCCGCCGAGGACAAATTGTAACCGTGCTCCGGCGTTGTTGGTGCGGATTGGCCCGGTGATACGGACTTTATAGGAACGCTCGTCTCTGCTAAGGGATAACACGCCGGAATGGCGGCTGTAGGTGACCCAGTTGTGTGATGCTAGTTCTTCTGGCTCGGTTGGGGTGCCCGTACTTTCCAGATAAGCAGGGGCCGCACATATGCGTCGTACCGTGCTGCAAATCTTCTTGGACATCATATCGGAATCAAGCAAGGGGCCGGAACGGATTGCGATATCATACCCACCCTTAACAAGGTCGGTGACCTCGTCTGTTAGTTCAACATCCAGCTCTATTTTTGGATATAGGTGGCGGAATTGACTGAGCAGAGGAACGATCCGTTTGAGGCCAAAGTTGGCTGAACAAGTCAGCGAGATCCGACCCACAGGCTCGTCACTAAGGCTTTGGATGCGTCGGTTGGCGGCCTCGGCTTCTTCGCTGATGCGTTTACAGCTCTGATAATAATCTTCCCCTGCGTGGGTCAGGCTGAGACTGCGGGTACTGCGATGAAGAAGGCGGATGCCAAGACGATCTTCCAGTAGTTTGACTTGGTGGCTAATGGCGGCACGGCCGAGGCCAAGCTTGCGTGCTGCTTCGGCAAAACTGCCACTTTCCACCACTCGGGCAAAAGTGATCATGCCCCTTAAATCATCCATGTAAAACTTCTCATGTAAATTTATCCCGTAAATCTCCCCCGTAAATCTCACAAGTAAATTTATGGGCCTGAAACCTTAGTGTTCGGTTATTGTCAAATTAAATCATACAAAATGTATTCAACTTTGGCTATTATCATTTAAGGACGCACGAATTATCTTCCTATCAACACTCAAGCAAGCACACCAAAACGATTTAATTAGAGTTGATAAGGATTTTGTTATGAAAATTTTGATGGTTTTGACCTCTCACGAAGATTTTGGCACCAGCGGACGTAAAACCGGGTTTTGGATGGAAGAGTTCGCCGCCCCTTACTATCGTTTTAGTGAAGCTGGCGTAGAGATCACTTTAGCTTCTCCCGCAGGTGGCAAGCCTCCTGTGGATCCAGCAAGCCTGGGCGATGATTTCAAAACCAACGACACGCGTCGGTATGAAAGAGACGCAGAAGCTCAAGCGTTTCTCGCCAACACCAAGAAGTTGGATGATGTGCAAGCCAGTGACTTTGATGCAGTGTTCTATCCCGGCGGTCATGGACCACTTTATGATCTCACCGATAACGTTGCGTCTCTCGCGCTTCTCAAAGAGTTTCACGCCGCATCCAAACCGATTGGCGCGGTATGCCACGGGGTAGCTGCCCTGGTTAAGGCGATCACAAATAAGAATGAGCCGATTGTGGCAGGTCTGGAAGTCACGGGCTTTACCGACAGTGAAGAAGCTGCGGTCGGTGCAACTGACATCGTGCCTTATTCCGTAGAACAAGGCTTAAAAGATGCGGGTGGAAAATACCGTTCTGCAGATGATTGGGCTGATTTCTCCATCCGCGATGGTTTGCTTGTTACCGGACAAAACCCGGGATCTTCAGACTCATCCGCACGTCTGTTGCTCGAAGCTTTGAAAGCCTGATCATCATCATTTTCTTTTAGCTCATCCTCCTTGGGTTCTCGTCAATATAAGATAGAGCCCAAGGAAAGATACAGCGCTGGACAGCTTTGGAGTGCTGTCCTCACAGTTGCTGTATTTGGTGGACCTACATTGATGACTAAATGTATGTAATTATGGTAACACATACTGTAGAAGGTCTCGGCCTTCTTGCCGTTGATTGTTTTTCCTTCTCGTTATATATCAAAGGCCGAAAGTGACGTCTTCCTCCCCCAATAAATCTCTCCCCATAGCTTATCTGCTCTGGTTGTTCGTTGGCGTGTTTGGTGGTCATCGGTGGTATTTGGGGAAGCGGTGGAGTGCCGGTCTTATCCTCCTTTGCAGCTTGCATTTCTTATATATTCTTAGAATTTTTCTATTCGTTGTCTATACATCTAGCATTCAAGACGTACTAGATGTGTATAGCTACATACTGTTTACTTCTCCCCTATCGAATATAAGTTTCTCCTTGAAGCATTTTGATAGCAATATGGTGTTTGGTCTTCTTATCTTTTTAACATTTTGATTTAATTTTTTACTTCTACTCTTCGACTTCTTCTGGATTTACTTCGCAGTTAATAAGCAGAACAAAGCCCTTACTCAACATCAAGTTGAGGCGTTTGATTAGATCATGGAAGAGACTAAGAAAAAGAAATCGTACATTATTGCTTATTTGCTTTATTTTACGGGCGGGTACTTAGGTGCACATAGATGGTGCTTGGGACACACATTAACGCCATTATTTATGACTTTTTGCACATTACTTATGTTTGTCTTGGACACATTTAGTATGGGTGCATTCATTTTTTACCCTTCATTTGGGTTTGGATACTGTTAATGGCAGTAGATCTTGCTTGGACTGGATTAAAGGTTTCGCTCCTTAATCAAGACCCAGATAAACCACTTTCCTTTGGTGCTCATCCCCCTGGCTCATAATCCGAGATACTTTCTTCCCCTCTAGCTATTGAGATTAATTCAGCCGCCGCCCTAGCCGCGTGATCTGCTTTTGGTCCCTGGTGGGGCCAGATAAGGCGGCGCTGGATCATGAGGTTTGGTCCGTTCTGGGCAACCTCGACCAGATCTCCTTGTTCAAGGTGGTTTCGGATTACGATTTCGCTGCACAGCAAGACGCCTTCCCCAGTAATGGCTGCTTGTGCCGCCATTACTGTGAGCCCAAAGCGTGATCCCTGATCGTGGACCTTAGTTTGTAATCCTGCGGCTGTGAACCAGTCGTGCCAAGTGGGGTAAACGTCATCGCCCATGGAGGGATCAATGTGTAAAAGCGGTAGAGTGTTGAGGGTCTCGGCTTGGTCCGGGGTTTTATTTTGTCGGATCAAGCTCGGCGCACAGCTTGGGATAACCTGTTCGCTAGAGAAGTTTTGCGACACCAGGGTATCCGGGATTTCATTGGAATAGCTGATGGCGAGATCAACCGCTTCTTCAAGCAGGGTGTCGAGGGGAACGGGAGAGACGATCCTGATATCCAAATTTGGGAGTACCACACGGAGCCTGTTCAAATGAGGGGCGAGCCATTGGGACGCAAAAGATGTATCTACTGAAATTGTAAAAGTTTCTGCGCGGCGTTCTGATCGCAACCGAGACATGCCCGAAATCAGAGCATCAAACCCTCGGGTGATGTCTGGAAGAGCGCGTTCCGCCGCGCGGGTTAGGACTATGCCGTTGCCAACACGCCGGATCAACTTGATCCCCAACCTTTCTTCCAGCTGTCGTATCTGGTGACTGACCGCCCCGGGCGTCACGCCCAGTTCTTCAGCTGCACGGGTCAAACTGGAGGTATGTGCCGCAGATTTAAGTGCTCTCAGGGCAGAAAGAGGAAGGTCTCTCGATTTCATCATAGTGTTGAGATTAACTCAAAACTTGGAGAAAGAAACTCGTTTGAATGAAATATCTGCGAAATGTAGGATTAGAGAATAAAATTCAATAGTTCTTAGGGAACCTTCTATCATGCCTGACGATCAGATTTCATCCGTTTCTAGCGACCAATCAAGTGGTCTATCAGTCGGCGATCCCGTAAGTTACAAGATCCAGGCAGCTCGAAATGAAGGTGATCGTATCATACTAGATTTTGATAGTAAGGCAGATGCCCGGTTATCGACCCGTTGGCTTCGTTTGGCCTGTAATTGTGAGGTATGTGGCGATACACAATCGGGAAAGCGGTGGTTAACACCTGCTGATGTTCCAGCGTCCGTACGTGCTGAAAACATTGATATTTCAACACCGGGGGAGCTTACGGTGGTTTGGGATGATGGTCATATCTCTCGCTATGACGCAGGTTTTCTTGCGCGCCACTGCGAAGGGGCAACCAGGTTTCAAGCCAAACTCTGGGCCAAACTCTGGGGAGGTGATCTGAACAGCAGCATCGGTAAATTTTCATATGAAACGGTGGTGAACGATGATGAAGCGTTGTTCGGTTCTCTGCGTGCTTTGCGTGATCATGGCGTCATGATGTTGACGGGCGTTCCGACACAAGCAGAAGACACCATGCGCATTGCCGAGCGCTTTGGGCCGATACGAGAAACCAGTTATGGTAAAGTTTTTGACCTGATCTCAAAACCAGAGGCACGGGTCGCAGGGGAAACGGCGCGCGCTCAGATCCCCCATACCGATGAGCCTTTCCGTTATTCTCCACCGGGTTTTATCTTTTTCCATGCGATCAAAACGGGAGCGCACATGGGCGGGACCTCGCTTATGGTTGATGGTTTTCACATTGCTGAACTGATGCGCACCCAGACGCCGGAACTATTTGAGATATTGACACGACACGGGGTGACCTTTCACCGGGAACATGCGGATGAAGTGTTCTTTAGCACAGAGGCGCATGTTATCAGCCTTGATAGCAAAGGGCAGGTGACGGGTATTCGCTTCAATGACCGCTGCCTTGCGCCTCAAGAAGCACGAGATGGTCAGATTGACGATCTTATAGATGCCTTGGCAGAATACACCCGGCTGGTCTGTTTGCCGGAAAATCAGTTCCAACATCAGGTGCAACCCGGAGAGATGCTGGTTTTTGATAATCAGCGCATCCTACACGGGCGGAGCTCTTTTGATCCGACGGTTGCTGAACGACACTTGAGAAGTTGTAATATTGACCGCGATGCTGTCCACAGTGCCTTTCGAACCCTTGCCCGTCGTTTCGCCCCACAAGAAGCCGAGCAGGTTCTTTATCAGGGAGCGATTTTGTAGAAGTTAAGTTTTGGAACGCGGTGATGCGTGCAAAGTGATCCCTCGGTCTAGCTTAGATCTTTTGGGATAGCTCATAAAGGTTATCCCAGGGGTCTGAGACAAGTGCGAGCAAGCGTTTGATGTCTTCGACCACAAAAAGCTCTGCGACCACCGTGCCCCCGTTCCAGTTCATCAAAAATTTACGCCTGTACAAGGCGCGGCGTTTGATACTTTCCAGTATCCCCCCTAAAGACGCATCTTTTAACATAGGCTACAACAGCCCGAGCCAGTTTAGCTGCGGGTACAAACGTTTTTTCAAGCAGTCGCCCAGTCAAGTTGCCGCCCTGAAAAAAACTGACTTAAGATCAGGATGTTTACTGTTGAAGCTATATACAACAACTACAACACCTTAATCCCGATCCTTATATCGCGGTTTGAACCAAAAGGTTGAATTGGGTAGTATTAACGAAGTTTTATTACCCATGATGCTATTGTGTCGGGAATAAAAATAGATTGGATTAACACTCATTGGGTAGGGAGATTGAAAGGATGCGGCGTTTATTTGTCCTCGTGCTAGGTCTTTGTTTTTCTCGAACTCTTTCTTTGTGTATCTTCAGGAACCTCTTGAAGTGTCTTTTCTTGGGCCTTTTTTTGAGTGTCGGTCCTTTTTCTGCCCAAGCTGCGGATGAAAAAATCACCGTAACCGTCGGTGAATGGCCACCGTTTTTATCCCAAAAACTCAAAGATGGCGGGATTATCGCGCAGCTGATCAGAGATGTTTTTGCCGCTGATGGTGTTGAAGCCGAGCTCGAATTCCTTCCTTGGGGCCGCAGTTATCATGAGGCCTCAATAGGTAAATACAACGCCATGGGCATATGGATGCACAAGCCCGAACGCGAAGCTGAATTCCTCTATAGTGATCCGGTTTTAACTGAACAGTTCGTGTTTTTTTATCGCGAAGACAGCCCTTTTGATTGGCAAAATTTGGACGATCTCAACGGCTATAGAATGGGGGGGGGGCATCAAATATAGTTATGGGCCGGAGTTTGATGCGGCCTTGGCCGCGGGGGCATTCTCCATGGATCGCGCACCCAATGATCGTATCAATTTCGAGAAACTTCTGGCAGGACGGGTTCAGCTCTATCCTCAGGAAATTTCAGTAGGATATTTCGCAATCCGTGAAAACTTCACTCCAGCACAACAAGCCAAAATTACACATCATCCCAAGGCGATCTTAAACAATCTAAGTTACGTGCTTTTCCCAAAAAGCCTGCCCGGAAGCGAAGTCCTGCTGGCGCGGTTTAATAAACGCCTGAAAGAGTTCAAAGACAGCGGTAAATACCAACTTTACATCGATCGCTTGACCGCGAAAGAGGCGTCTTAACCGGTTGCGATTTATCCATCCCCACTAAATATTAACCCCTTGGTTATAAGCTGGTTCTATTCGGAACTGTGGGAGCAAGCTTATCGCCTCGGGTTCATTTGGATATAAAATAGGTGGATATCAAATCGGCACGGTATTGTTTTTATCGCTGTCTTTGGTGGTGCTCCAAATCAATGAGGGGAAGGGGGCTTCTTTAGGCCAGACCACCCCGAACGTCTTACCCCAAACACTCCCCGATGCGACTTTAACTTACAGGCCAGAAACTAATAGGCCAGAAACTAATAGGCCAGAAACTAATAGGCCAGAAACGAGCAAGCCCAAAAAGTTTCGCAAAATAGAAGTTGCAGCCATTTCCACCCCGATTGTTGCGACGCAAAAGACCGATGAAGCCCCCGTGCAGCAGGATATTTATATCCGAAACAATGGCTTGCAAACCAAGCGTCATGGTGCGGCGACGGCCAAGGGAATTATCCTTCACATCAATGCTCACAACGAAGTACGGGCCAATGCGGTGGCGATGGTCCCGGCGATTTATGGTGATCTCAATCGCGAGGGCTGGGATGTGCAGGCGCTTTATCTGACCTTGCCGTTGGCACAGATTGTCGCCAACCCGCCTTTTAATTCTGCTTTGCAAGAAGTTGCGGCTTTGCCAGAGGTTGAAGAATCGGCAGATCCTCAGATGAACCTTGATTGGCGGATCTCTGATGAAATGTCCAGGGGTGCGGGAATACATAGCCGCGATGTTTTTGCGCGGATATTGGCGCGTATGTTGTGGGACTATCGCCGTCAGGGCTATGAACGCATTGTGTTGTCTGGCCAACGGATACCCGCTTTTCATCTCTTGCATGCGAGCTTGGTTTACCCGGATCTGCCTTATGACCATCTGATCATCAATGATCCAACCCCCGATTGGACCGGGCAGCTTGATAATAGTTATGGCAACTGGTTGATCGGGGCGATGCAAAACTTTCCAACTGACAGGGCTGTATTGCTGAGCTTTTCAGAAAACAGCCGTTTTTTCCCCGGTAGTGATTATTTCGACGAGCTGGAAGAGGTGATGAAACGCACTGGGCTCACTTCCTATGTGATCCGCGGGGATGAGCAACGAGTGCGCCGCAAACTGTCCAGCTGGTCCTTTTCCCCGCAAGTGTTCTCCCACTTCTACAAACAGTGTTTGGTTGGTTTTCTTGAAAGGCGGAGTGAAGACCCAAGCGGCGCCTATACCTGCACCCCCAATGACGACAAAGAAGCAAACGCCGACTGGATGCAACTGCGTTCTGATATCGTCGAAAGTGGTGCAGAAATGCTCACCCCTGAAACCTTCCAACAAATATTGGTCGACAGGCCCTTAGAGATCAAAACCATCTTCGGTATCCGCGCGCAGAGCGAATACTCCTCAGACGGCCGCCATATCTTCCACGCCCAGGGCAAGAGCTATGAAACCACCTGGTTCTTTGAGGGCTATAACATATGCACTAAACGAGGGGAGAGCCAAACCTGCCGCCGGATCTACCGCTACGCCGACAACCACTTCATCTTCCTCAATCCCGCCAACGGCAAAATCACCAGCTGGTCGAGGTATCAAGGGCCTTGAGGCCCGGTTAGTCCGTTTCTGCCTGTTGAAACAAGGGATTGTTAACGGCGGGATATGCATTAAAGGACGTAACTTTTATTAAGAAAATTTGTTTACTCACAGGGTCATATAAATATGGGCTCGGCTGTAATTTTTTTTTAGGGAGATAGCCATCCTTTGGGCGTAAAGTTAGATCTTCCCATAAGTAAGTTATGTGAAAAGGAGATCCATAGTTATCAAGTAAATCAGGCTTTTTTCCTGCAGTCATTTCTGATGTGTCTTGGTTGCGCATAATAAGGCGATCCCAAACTCCCCTCCCATTAACTCTAAGCGCTTGTCCTTCTGAAGAAAGATACTCAATCCGGTTTTCAGTAGTTGATGTTATTCCATGGCCTATTTTGGGAAAACCATCAGCAAGATCAGAATAAAGTACCCCATTTGCACGATACCCTGCAGTTATTCCGGTATTATCAATTGGTCCCTTTTCCGAAAAGAGTTCTGTAAGCTTATGACGAGGTTGTTGCCCCTCTAATTCAGGGCGACGTTCTACCATCCGAGCTTCGGTATAGCTTTTCAATTCGGCATCAATTATAGGGCTGTACCCACGCCATTGTTTTTCTTTAAGAACATAAGAATAATAAGAAACAAATTTAATTTTCTTATATTCTTTCCGATCACGCTCTGTATAAATATTGCCACTAAACCACTGGAAATCATCTGGCTTCGTTATTTCTTTTTCGGCAAGATCCTCATCGATCAGTTCTATGTGAAATTTCAGATCCGTAATTCGGGCTGTATCGGAATTGAATGAATCCCGGTCAATGTAGAGTTCGAGCGTTTCCATAGTCGAAGTATCGGGCGTCCAGCCTATGCGGGGAACGTAGTCCGGATGAAGCTGTTTTGCCCTTATCTTTGTTTCACCACGCTCGTCCTGATATTCTTCACGATCACACTCATAGGGTGTCCACATCATAACAGCAGCTCCTTCTGGCAGATAACTGCCAAAAGCGCGGGGATAACTGACGTATTGGCTTGAGGTTCGCTTGAACAATCTTGAAAGATCGTTCCCACCCATAGGAACAGTTTTACATGTAATTATACGCTCCATATGAACCGGATGATCGTCAACTTTCATATCCACGGTTACTCGAGAATAGAAAGTAGGTGCATGATAGGGGCGCTGCGACCATTGCAACAAAAGCGCAAACAAAGCAGGGATCGAGACGATAATACCGATCATATAAAGGAAAAATTTCAGGATTTCATTCATTGCTCCTCAGGATCTTGGAAAAGGGGGTTATCCTTTTCTGGATGAACTTTGAACAAAGACCTTTCGATAGAAAAAAGATCTTGTGATTTTGGATCGAACAAGAAGTAAGTTGAAGGATTGAATTTACTTGGTTTGATTAACTTCCCATCTACAAGAAAAGCTTTGTCTGAATAGCTCATCCAGGAACTGTCATTTCTTGTTTGATCATCAGGTACCTTCCGGAAAATCAGTCGATCCCAAGTCTTATTATTGATAACAGTTATTACGCCATTTTTGGGTAGCAATTGAACGATCAAACCTTTTTCACTTAAACCGACACCAAAACCAAGCACAGGGGTATTTTTATTCAAACTTTGAGAATTTACGCCGCTCCCGCTATAACCTGTTGCTAAAGCACGATAATATCCAAGTTCGCGGAACATATCGCTGACAAGGTATATTGGAGAGTTTCGGTTTAATTCAGGTCGATGCACAACACGTTGGGGGGTGTTGTAACTATCGAGTTCTACATCAATTAGCGGATTATAACCACGCCATTTCTTTTCTGTAAGCACTTGAGCATAAAAGGCCGTGAAGATAATTTTTGAGTTTTCTCTTTGCCCTGAAGTTCCAGAAAACCACAGAAAATCATCCGCTTTTGAGGGGGATTCTTCTGGTATATAAAATGGGAACCCGCTGTCGGAAAGCAGTTCACTGTGGATTTTTATATCTTTAATGCGCCTGTTCGGATGGGTGAAAGAGTTCCGATCAATATAATATTCTAGAGTTTCAATCGGGTTATAACCTGGCGTCCAGCCAATACGAGGAACATAATCGGGAGCATTTTGTCGAGCGCGGATTTGAGTCTCACCTGTTTCATCCAAATACTCTTCGCGATCACACTCATAAGGTGTCCACATCATGACGGCACTTTTATCGGGTAACCGCTGACCAAAGGCTATTGGAGAGGGCCTGTATTCAATATATGAACGCTTGCCAAGACTATCTAGTCCTCCATTACCTAATGCGATTGTCTCACAAGTTATCACCCGTTCTATATGTACGGGTTGGTTGTTCACCTTCATATCCACACTGACACGGACATAAAAAGTTGGTGCATGTTCCCCGCGTTGCAGCCACATTAAGCCGAGCACAATAACGATTGGTATGGCTATGATTGAGCCAAAAGCAGTCACAAAAATTTTCCGAATTATGCTTCCCATTAAACCAGTGCCTTAGCGTTTTTCTTCTTAAAAATAAAATAGATCGACGACGCGGGTGATCCAAGGACGAAGGCAATTCCTAAGAAAAAGAACACCGTTGATTTGAATTGAAGAGAAGCAATTCTTTCTAGAGTTAGCTCAGAGAAACTTGATAACCAGCCTCGAAAAGTTGAGGTGAGCAGAAAGTAACCGCCGAGGCAGAAAATCGGGGCGGCCACTAGGAGGGTAATGATAATAAATCGACGAATTGTCATGGAAAACTTTTAAAAACAGAAAATGTGATCTAGCTCAGCGATATCAAAAAGATCTTAGTTTGTATGAGTGACCAATCCGTTAATAATATCTTGCATTGGTAGTATCTACGTGCTGCCCTTGGCGACTAACTCAGTTGTTCTCTCACGTGGGGTCTGATGCATATTCTCTTTCGCTCTTTCTTGCAATTTTGCTCGAAAGATTTCCTTTATATCTTGGCTTTCTTGCGTGTTGTGACTTTGGCTTTGGTCCCGGCCTTGGCGGTAGGTGGTGCCAGCGGTGCTTATGCGCAAACGCCTACTCCGTCATCTTCGGAACAGCTGAATACTCATTCTTGGGTCACGGAAAAGGCGAAGTTCCTTGATAGTGACGAATTTGCCAACGTGCTTTATCAAACTACGGGTGGCTTTCCAAATTTCAATGGTGAACTGAACTACAACGATACTGCCGATGATATTATGGAACTGTTGTTGGCAGAGCAAAAAGGACTGAAAGGCCGAGACGGTAAACACGGCCATATTGAAACCACCCTGACGACCTTGGGGGCTCTGGCGGGGTTTTCTGCTCAAATGGGGCTGCGTGAAGCCGTGATCAACACAGGCGAAATGAACGAGCAAGAGGCCTTTGTTGTAATAGATACTGTTGGGGGCGAAAAATTCTATGCGGGCGATGCTCTCAATGAAGCCCTGTTTGAACCCAGTCCGGGTAATTTGTCAATTTGGACCCTGGTGGGCGGCGCTGCGGAGAGTATGGGAGCCAAAAATCTGATAGAGATGAAGCCTTTGGCAAAGCACGTTATGTCGAGCATTGGCAGTAAAGACTTCGGCGTTCCCCGGCTTCCGGCAGAAAATATGCCACTTTATTCTCCCCTAGAGCTCCTTGATAAATATTGGAACCCCATGCGCAATCTTTTGGCATCGAGTGTGAAAACACCCTTGGCCTGGCCTTTTGTTCTGAGTTTAGCGACACAAAAATTGATTATCGCCAGTAAGGATCAGATTGACCCCGCTCTTGCTGCCAAAGTGGTGATGGAAGCCGCTGTCCCAATGGCAAAAATTGATCCGGCTAAAGTTCGGTATGCTCACTTTGCCAAACGGTGATTGTTGTTATCTGGCCTTATTTTTTGGATTACAGAATTTATATAAAATAGGTATCTCTGTTTATGCCCTTTCTGTTTCGTATTTTTCTGCTGTTTTGCTCTCGGGAATTCATTGCCTTTTATGGAGAGTTGCGTCGTCAGGGCAGGGTGAACCCTGATGTTCAGGCGATCTATATGGCAAATTTTGCGCGCTGGATGGGGCTTTATATCTTTGTCGTTGGACTATTTTATTACAATGCCTGGCAGTTTTATCTCGCGCCGGAAAATTCTTGGGTACGCGGTGGCGGGCTGTTTGTCTTAGTGTTCTTCTTTGGTCTCTTCCTGTGGCCGCGGATCAAGGCGCTGGAGAAAACCGCCTTTGCCTATAGCGATGGGGCTCTCGTTGAGGGCAGGCTTTTTGATAAGGATACTTACCGCAAGCGCCGGGTTTTGAAATACGCCTACAAGGTTGATGGCAAAATTTATCAATTGCAGAGAGCGGGGCAATCCTTACTGGATTTTATCAGTAAAAAGCAGGGCGAGGAGACGACAGTGATCTATGCCCAGTCGGCCCCGAATGTCGCGGTTATTTTTGATCCAGACCTCTTTACCAAACGCTGTCTGGATTGGGATAAAGCGTTGCCGAAAGCTCGGCCTGTTGAGAGTGTGAGCGCATAAAGTTATGGATAAGCTATTTGAAATACTTCAAAATCTTGCTCCCTTTAGCCGAAAAGAATGGGAACGCGCGCGCCCTTTATTCGTCTTCAAAACCTACGCCGCCAATGAGATGATCTTTTCGGCAGATGATAAGCCGATGCAGATCCATTTTCTGATAGAGGGCATCGGGCGTTATTTCTATATCGATATTGAGGGCAAAGAACGCAACAAGTCGCTGGTTAAAGCAGGCGGGGCTTTTGCCTCTATCAGCACCTTGGTCAGTGGTGAGGGCAGCCCGTTTTATACTCAGGCGATCACCGAGTGTTCGACCGGGGCGATTGCCTATTCCGATCTGATCAAATTGTCAGAGCAGAACAAGAACTGGGCGACTTTTCTGCGCCGGGTATATGAAAATCTCGCCTTGAAAAAAGAACGGCGTGAAGCCGGGTTTTTGTTGCTCTCGGCCCGGCAACGCTATGAAGAATTCTTAAGCGAGTTCGGCGGACAAAGCGATTTGATCCCGCTTATACACGTGGCGATGTATCTTGGCATTACAGATGTCAGCCTGTCGCGCATCCGCAAAGAAATGGGCCTCACATAACGGGCTTAACATAGGATAAGGAAGCAGGGAAAAAATCCCAGTAGAGTTTGGCTTTAAAGTTTGGCTTACTCTGGGAGTTTACAATGAAAAAGCTGCTACCACCGATACTCTTTGCTCTGATTGTGTGCGTTATGGCCGTTATTTGTTGGGGCCAGACGAAATGGGGGGGTGGCTCTCCGCATAACGTCATTCGAAATTACAACTTCTTGGCAATTCCGCTTGTTCTTGCTGGACTATTTCTGGCCATGGCTGGGAGCCGTCTGTTCAAAAAAAAGGGCACCAATATCATGACATTTGATGAGCCAGATGTTTTGGTCACGGAGGGCGTTTTTCGCTGGTCTCGAAATCCGATGTATCTCGGCTTTGTGGTCGCGCTGTTTGCCATTGCCGTACTTATGGGTGCGGCCTACAGTTCGCTACTGCTTGCAGCCTTGTTCCTTCTGATCACTGATCGTTGGTATATCAAGTTTGAAGAGAATGTGATGCGTCAAAAATTTGGTGCTGATTATGATACTTATTGTAACCAAGTTCGTCGTTGGATTTGATTTTAAGGGATCTAATCTTAGGGGGTCAAATTCTTGGGGACATTTAAAAACATCACTTCGCAAAAAGCGGGCTTTGCGCCAGGCCGTCTAGAACGAATTGGGCGGCAAGGGCGGCGAGGATGACGCCAAAAACCCGCGCGATTACGTGTACACCGATTTGCCCGAGGATCTTCTGAATTTGCGAGGCAAGGAGCATGCACACTAGGGTAAGCACCAGAACCGCGACCAAAGCGCCAATAACCAGCGCAGTATCGACAAGGTTGCCATCGGTATCTGCCATGAGCAAAACCACCGCGCCCATAGCCCCTGGGCCCGCAATCAAGGGTGTTGCGAGCGGAAATATGGAGATATCGGACTTTGCTTCGGCTTCTTCGTTTTCGTCTTTGGTTGTTGATGACGCCCCGGAAGAGCGGGCAAAAACCAGATCGATGGCAATGAGCATCAAAAGAACGCCACCGCCGATGCGAAGGGCGGCTAGAGATATACCAAAGAGATTTAAAACCGCTTCGCCAAAGAGCACAAAGGTAAAGAGTATCCCGGTGCCGATCAGGAAGCCCTTTAGAGCGGAAGAGGTGCGTTCTTTCGGGGATTGGTCTCCAGTGAGGGATGCAAAGACCACCGCCACATCCAAGGGGCCAATGGTGGCAAAAAAGGTTGCAAAAGCCATCAGAAATATCTCAGACAACGAATTTCTCCTATCCCATTAAGGCCCTATAAGTTTTGGCGCTTAATCTCACTTAACATCTCACTCAGTGTTTTTGGTATTGAGCAACGTAACGCAAGAACTTTAAAACTCATTACCTCTCTGGGATTTTTTTCCCTTCAGCCTATTTTCCCTTAAGAAGGACTTTCAGCTTTTTGGCTGGATTGGCGAGGTCATTGGGTTCTGGAGATATACCTTGCTCGAGCATCATCTGAACCAGTCGGATATCACGGGCAGCCTTGGCACCAGGGGCGAGACCAGCAGCCCCGATCAGTTTGCCATCTCTAAAGGCAAAATCGATGCGGAGGTCGCCGTCTATGCGGGTGATGATCTCATCGCCGTCTGCCGGGAAGCCAGTAGTTTGCAGACCATACTCAAATTGATCAGACCACAGCCAAGGCACTGCATTGTTTTCCAGACTTACAGTCTCCTTGGCTGGTTCAAGATCTTGAAGCTGCTCTTTCTGGTCATTAAAGAAGCCGTATTGTTGTCCTCTATCCATATGGATTTCAGGGTTTGATATGATATCCTTTATTATCTCTTGGGCTACCACTTCGGCCATGAGTTCGGCATTCTTCCAGCTTTCCAGACGAAAAGCCCGGTTGTATCGGCTGTTATGCGCATTGGCACAATCGCCTGCTGCCCAAATAGCGGGGTGAGAGGTGCGGCTAAAGGCATCGGTGCGAATGCCGTCTTGGATGTTGAGCCCGGCTTTATGTGCCAGTTCGGTGTTGGGGCGAATACCAACACCAACCACGACGAGGTCGGCGGGGAGAGGCTCTTCGTCGAGGAGCATCACCCGGTTTAGCCGACCGTTTGTGCCTTCAAATCCTGTGGCAGCAACGTTACTTCGGATCTCTACGCCGTGTTGGGCATGAAGCTCGGAAATCGCTTCTGCCGTTTGTGCGGGGAGACCACGTGCAAGGGGACGAGAACCTGCTTCGAGCACTGTTACTTCGCAACCCCGCATCCTGGCCGAGGCAGCAACTTCGAGCCCGATAAAGCCCGCGCCAATAACCACAACTTTTTTCCCGGGGGCAAGTTGGGCATCAATGGCTGTGGCATCGTTGCGGGTGCGAAGATACATGACTTGGGGTTGGCCCGCACCTGCAAGCGGTAGCTTTATAGGGCTGCCACCCGTGGCCAGAACCAACGCATCAAACCGCAAGCGCTTGTTACCGTCCAGTATCACTTCTTGTTGCTCTGGATTAATATCGATGCAGCTGCGTCCCGCGATCCAGTCTATCTCCAGCTCAGCCAGTTTATCCGGGCTGATCAGGGTGATGCTTTCTGGGTCCCAGCTGTCTTCAGATACAAGCGCCGTTTTGGATAAAGCTGCCTTGGATAGAGCCCCCTTGGATAAAGAAGGTCGTTCGTAAGGGGCGTGCCGCTCACTGCCAATCAGGCTTATAGATCCCCTAAAACCACGCTTGCGCAAGTGTTCGGCCACGCGTCCACCGCAGTGACCAGCGCCGATGATGACAATACGTTTATACATGGCCGCCTCTCTCTTTTTTGGCAACTTTATTGCTAATACCCAGTTTTATTCCAACTGGAAGACAGGATTATCCCGTGACTTGAATGAAGATATCTTCGCCTTCAAGCTTGATCGGATAAGTGGTGAGATCGACACAAACCGGGGCGGACAAGGCCTTACCACTTTGGATGTCAAAGCGCCCTTGGTGCAGGGGGCATTCGATCACTTTGCCGATGACAATTCCGTCTTCAAGATGTTGCTGCTCGTGGGTGCAATAGCCATCAGTGGCAAAAAAGCCATCATCCGTATTGTAAATCGCATAGGTTTTGTCGCCGTGATCCCAGCGGATTAGATCTTCTTCGTCGATATCGTCTGTGGTGCAAACGTGGATCCAGTTAGTCATGTCTTGGTCCATATCTAGTGTTAAATGGGCTGGCTTTAATATTCTGAACTGAGAAGGTTTTCTTCGAACGGATAGCGCGACAGGGTGATCGGGCCGCTTTCCGTGATCAGGCACTGATCTTCCAGTTTCACACCTTCGATACCGCCGACTTCACCGACGTAGCTTTCGACACAAATAACCATGCCGGGCTCCAACTCGCCGTCGTAATACTGCTGGTCCTCTGTTGAGTAGAGAATAACAGGCCATTCATCAGCCATGCCAAGGCCATGGGCCATGCAGGGATAGGGCTGATCGCCAAAGCCGGGTTCCTGTTGATATCTGGCACCGATAATTTCAGCAAAACTCGCCCCGGGTTGCATCAGGGTGGTGTTGTGCATGACTTCATTCCAGGCGAAGGTATAGAGCTTTTTCTGGTAATCAGAGGGGCGCCCCGGACCACAATGGAAGGCACGGCTGATATCGGCGCCATAGCTGAACGGACCGATCATGCCGCAGTCGAACACCACCATATCACCGGCACGGATCATCCGGCTGGAGGCTTCTTGCTGCCAGGGATTGGTGCGCTCACCAGAGGCCAGCAGGCGATAGTCGAGCCACTCTCCTCCGCCTTCGATAAGCGCTTGCCACATTACGGCCCAGAGTTCTTGTTCCATCATGCCGTTGCGCAGCATATCGCGCATGCGGGTCATGCCGTCCTCGGCCACGGCAATGGTTTGGTTCATGGCCAGAATTTCTTCCGGGCTTTTGATCTTGCGGGCGTGGGCCAGAACAGGGGCCACGTCGCTTAGGATAAAGCCCTCAGCCATCAAGGCTTGCTCGGCATGGATACCGGGGCGTTCGATCCCGATCCTTTTGCCGTCACCGCAGTGTTGGCGCATCAGATCGCCCATTTGCCGTGCCCAGTTGCGGGTCCATTCCTCGTGGCGGTTGCCCGCAAACATGAACGAAAGCGGCAAGAGATCGTCTCTGATTTCATCGATGGTCTCGAGCTGAGATCCGGTTTCGCGACCGGGTTCACTGTCGAAATAAACTACGGGGCCTTCGGCGGGAATGAAAAGGTAACCCGCCTGAATATGCATCTGGAACAGGGTGCAGTTGCGTACGCCGGTGGCATAGCGGATAGAGAGAGGCTCGACCAAGATGATGGCATCAAGGCCTTGCTTTTTGATCTGTTCACGCAGCCGATTTTGACGATAGGCCCGCATGCGGGGCACATCGATCATGCCTTCGGTATCCACGGCTTGAACAGGTGGGGTGATCCAGGCAGCCTGTTCCAGTGTCAAAGGCTGTGGCTTGGCCGGGAATTTTTTGGAGTAATCTGTTGCGTCATTCATTGGTGTAGTGGCCTCCAGCCTTCTAGTGCCTCATAGAATTTTTCTTGCTCGCCCGGCTTCATGCTCACGGTATGAGCGGGGTCGGGGAATGATCCTGCCGTTACTTCTGATTTAAAGCCGTTAACGGCTTTTTTCTGTTCAGTGGCAATGGTTTGGCGCAACGACAGGACATTGCCCCAGGCTTTGGCGTGGCGTGGGGGATTTTCGACATCGCCACAGATGTCCATCAAAAAGGAAAAGATCACATCGCCGCCCGATCCAGATCCGATGGAGTAGGTCACAAGGTTTGTGTGGTTGCGGATGGCTTCCAGCGCTTCGACGGCAACGCATTCAACTTCGCAGGCATAAGCACCAGCATCTTCGAGGCGGCGAAAATCTTCGAGCAGGGCCATGGCTTCTTCGGCTGTGCGCCCGATGGTGCGCAGTCCCCCGACCAGGGTTGAACGGCGCGGAACCAAGCCGAGGTGTCCTTGAACCGCCAAGCCTTCTTTCGAAAGGCGCTCAACCACGCCGAGGCCCCGCGGGGTATAGATTGCATCCGCACCGCGTTCGGCACAGCGGATTGCGGCACCTAGTGCTTCGTCTTCGCTCACATATTGAACCATGGTTTGCGATCCCGTGACGAAAGTATCGGGAGCACCCCCGCGGACTTCGTCGATATCGAGATCGGCAATAGTAATGACGTCGATCCCAAGATCCGCCAGCATCGCAGCTTCATCGCGTGTCTGCGCATCGACCTGGGTCATTTTGAGACCCCGGGCCTTGTTGGCTTGGATATCTGCCACAGTTAGGTTGCGTTTGGCAGGGCGACCGCCATAGGTATAGATGTTTTTTAAACTCATTCTTGTTCTCTCCTGGACACTCGTGTCCACTTCTCGAAGTGGCTTACACCATCTTGCCGACATCGTTTTGCTCAGATGGTTTTACTTACGCCATTTTACTCACATCGTCTTTCCAGCAACCCGTTCATAACTACCGTCGGTGATCATGTGCGGAGCCTGACGGATGGATGCGGCTTTGGTATTGCGACCGAGAGAACGCCGGAACACGACAGAGAGAACCTGTAGATTAGTGCGCCAAAACCCGGGATCATTTTCAGGGAGCTGATCTTTGATCGCCCGGTGCAATTCCGGCAGGGCATAGTAAGGCACCTGGGGATAGAGATGATGTTCGACGTGGTTGTTCATATCCATGTAGAGAAACCGGCCGAGCCATGACGTGGTGAACGAACGGGTAGATTGCACGATCGAGGGGGAATTCTCCTGTAGTTCCACATGCTGTATCAGCGTGAAAAGTAACATCACGGGCGCGCCGATAATGCGGGGGATGACAAAGAACAGCAGTGGCCAGATCTGACCCATGATGACCAAGCCAGCCAACGCGGCGTAGATCAGGACAAAGATCCGGGCATTGCGGGTTAGTTTGGGCAGTTCTGCTTCGGGGATGACTTCCAGCATCATTGGGCTGAAATTGCCAACAGTCAGGCGAACGAGGGCACGCAGATGAAACTGAGCCAAGCCGAGGCCCGTTATTTCAAGCAGCCAGCCTTTAAAATCCATCGGGGTATCAAAAGGCATCTGGCTGTCTTTGCCAACAAACCAGGTATAGGTGTGGTGGTTGGTGTGGGTGTAGCGGCGATGCAGGGGTTCTTCCACATAAATCAGGGACGTGAACCAAAGCACAGTTTCGTTGAGCCAGCGGGTTTTAAATGCCGTGCCATGCGCTGTCTCGTGAGACATGGAATACGATGGCACGCTCAAGAAGATACCATAGATAAACATCGCCACCCATAACACCGGATTTGCCCAAATAGAGCTGCCAAGAACCCAGGTTTCCGGCGTGTAGGTTATGGCAAGCGGGATCATCGCCCCGGTAACGATCAGAAAAACAAACCACTGTGCGAGGTAGATCAGACCAGGCCGATCTGACCGACGCGACATGGCTTTGAGTTTTTTCTTGTCGAGTTTGATGCCGGATGAAGCCGCGTTTGTGGCGACAAAGCCCGTGTCGGTGCTATCTTCTGTTGGGGTGTTTGGTAATACGTTGGACATAATCTTCATTCCTGAGATTTATCTATCAAGTAGTCCAATCAAAGGCGAGCAGGCAGCACTAAAGCTTGGCCAAATCTGGAGGTTGCCAGTTCTGGTCGCTCTAATCATTCGCGGTTAATTATGCGAGACGACGTCTTTGATCTTTTGTGCCATTGCCCCGCTTATGGGGAGGCGTTATGGCCGTTATTTTCGGTAAGCCGAGTTAATCCCGATAGGCCGACTATTCTCTTTAGGCCGGACTATTCCCTATAAGAGGGATCTGATTTATCGAGCATGGCCTTGAGATGATCAAAGTGAGCAAAGGCAGCATCGCCAAACTCTTCCCAGCTTTGTGCGGTTTTCTCTGCAATTTCATCGCTCAGGATGTTCAGCTCTTGTCCGGTGGAATAAGCCAGGATCAAGGTTTTGGCTGCGCGTTCGAGGAAATAAAGATCTTCGAAGGCTTGTGCCACGGTGTCGGCGGCGACTGATACGCCGTGATTGCCCATCATCATGATTGATTGGTTGCCAAAGGCACGAGCAATGCGCTGGCCTTCTTCTGCTTCGTCGGCAAGGCCGCTAAAGTTACTGTCGATTGCCATACGGTTGAAAAAACGCGCAGTGTTCTGATCAATCGGCTTTATAGACGGATCTTTCAGGGTTGCCAGAGTAGTGGCATAGATCGGATGACAGTGCAGGATAACCCGGGCGTTGGGAACTGCAGCGTGGACAGCGCCATGGATACACCAGGCGGTGGTGTCGGGCGCATCGGGGCCGTTCATGACTTCGGGATCATCGGCATCCAGCAGAAGTAAGTCGCTGGCACAGATTTCAGAAAAGTGTTTCCACTTTGGGTTCAGCAGGAACTTCTTACCATCACTTGAAACCGCAGCAGAAAAGTGGTTGCCCACGGACTCATGCCAATCGAAATGCACCGCGAGACGAAAGGCGGCGGCGAGATCAACACGGAGAGCCCATTCTTTTGCATCGAATTCTTCGCCTGTACGGCGGCTTGTTACGAGTGACATCTGTTTAATTTCCCAAGATTAAGATCGTTTCCAGATCTGATGGTCTTTTTGCGCCGATCAGTATGCTGAGTTCGTTTTTTTAGTTCTGACTAAGATTGAAAGAGTTGGCGTGTATTTACAAACGAGAAAAGTACCGTACTGTCATAAGTCAAACTAATGCATAACTAATGCGTGCAAGATTTGGTTATTCAGGGCGTCGTTATTGAAAGAACAGTGAGAGCAATAAACGAATGAGTGGAAAACAACTGCCGCCGTTGAACTGGCTGCGTGCCTTTGAGGCCTCGGCCCGCCATCTATCCTTCACCGGGGCGGCGCGCGAACTGAACATGACTCAATCCGCGGTATCACAACAGATCAAAAGCCTGGAGCAACACCTCGGCCATCCGCTGTTTATTCGCCAGCCTCGGGTTTTGCATCTTACCGAAGCAGGCGAGCGCTATCTTCCGGTTGTTCAGGATGCCTTTGAGCGCCTGCAGGCCGGCACCCAATCTCTCACCGGGGGGCAGCGCCATCAACGCCTGACCATCCAGTGTAATATGGCTTTCTCAATTTTTTGGCTCGCCCCGCGTTTGTCAAAATTGCTTGATAAACATCCCTGGCTCAGCATCAATGTGGTGCCGGAAATCTGGACCACTCAGACCGAACCCTCGGCTTCGGTCGTAATCCGTTATGGCCGTGAAATTGCAAAATCTGGCGGCGCTGAACGCCTAGCCCAGGGCTCTTTCTATCCCGTGTGCTCCCCTGAATTGGCCGCCACCGCCGACTGGCGCAAAGACCGCCTGTTTGATTGCAGTGCCGTTTTGTGTTCCTGGGAGGCCTGGTTGTCAGATCAAGGTTTGCGTTTGCCTGCGGATCAAATCGTCAATTTGGCCTCAACCTACTCCATCACCCTGACCGCTGCCGTTAATGGGGCGGGCCTGACCATGGGGCACGACGTTTTGGTCCAGGACATGATCGACCAGGGACGGCTGGTTAGACCCTTTGATCACAGTGTCCCAATGCAAGAAGCCTACTTCCTGATGCTCCCCGCCCGCCACAGCCAAACCCCCGCCACCCGCGCCTTCATCGACTGGATCCAGGGGGAGTTCGCGTGAGAGGCTTTAAGGGAGGAAACATGATTTCTAAATCAGTCGTATTGTCGTCGTAATTGATTATTAGATTGATCTTTTTGCTAGGGTGAACGAATGAAATTATTTTATTCACAAAATTCTCCGTTTGCACGTATTGCTCGGGTTGCATTGCGCGAGTGTGAATTATTAAAAACTGTAAAAGAAATTGAAGTAATCAATCGTACTCCAGACAGTCCCCTTTTGGCGTATAGCCCTGTTTGTCGGGTACCGACATTTGTTCACGATGAATTTGTTTTGGCGGAAACACGAACTATTTGTTCATATTTTGATCAGACGAATTCAGATCCTCTTTTGTTCCCTTCTTCAAATGAGTGCATGAAAGATAAAGAACTTGAAACGATGGCTCTTGGATTTCTTGAAGGTATTGCCGCTTGGGTACGAGAATTACGGCGAGAGCAAGAAAATCAATCATTATTTCTTTTGGACATAGAGCATCAAAGAGCAATTCGGTGTCTTCAATACTTTGAAAATAAGATGGAAAGTATGGAGGTTAAAGCTGATTTTACTTTTCAAAACATTGTTTTAGGATGCGCACTGTCATTGATGGATGTGCGATCCCTTTATAGTGAGTGGAGGGTTGAAAGGCCTTTTATTAGCAGTTGGTTTGATGAAGTAAACAACCAGAATAGCATGATTGATACAGCACCAATTTAGTGGCAGAGGTGCTGAGTTTTATTACACGGGTCTCTATACATAAGTCATACGCTTTGGTGATGTCGCAACGTGAAAATGTATCGACGTAAGATGATGACATGAATAACGTCGGTGGTTCTTAAATTGCCTGTGTCCATTTCGTGTCAGAATTGGAATAAATTTTGCGCTGACAGCGCAACACAGGCACTATAGCTGCACCGTTCTTTTATAGATCAATTTTCCTTTATTTAAGATTGTTTAAATGTCGTTTCTTTTTGAGTTTTTTCTCCATGTCGGTGCCCGTGATTTTTTGTCTCATTACCGCGAACTAAAAGCGGCAGGGCGGGTTAATCCGGCTGTGCGGTCTTATTATCTCAGACGTTTTTTTTGCTATAGTCTGCTTGCGGTTGTGATTGCTGTTTTACTGTTGTGGGTTCTGGGCGGGCTTACTTTCGAGGGCGGTATAAAACTGGACCTAACCCTCAATGTACCCGTGCCAATTTCCCTACTGGTGTCTGTCTATCTGTGGTGGACCATGATGGAAATGGTCGGCAAAACCCTGCATATTTATAGCCGTGGCCGGATTGCGAAAGCGACGGTAATGGGAACCAAGTCGCGCATGGGACGCGGCTTTAACGTGCTGCACCGTTTTGAAGCTGATGGCGCGGTCATTGAAACCAGTTTTAACAAACAGATCGGGCAAAAATCCTATTGGGATAGCCTGGGCGGGCAAGGTCTCGAGATTATCTATGCCGAAGACAACCCGGAACTGACCTTGGAATATAAAGCAGAAACATTTGCGGATCGCTGTTTGGATAACGAACGCTCTAAGCCAGGATCATGAATGTCCGCGGCCTGATGATACCGCATCATTGATCCCTCTGCTGTTCTCACTTCAGATTGCTCAAAGAAGGCATAATTTTAAAGAGCGAGAAATCTTTACGAATATTATTTTTATTGTGGTTAAGATATTTCAAAATTGAATATGCAAAGAAGTTATTGAGTAAACGGGGGCCAAGCTGGTCACCAACGGGGAGTGAGACTTGGCGCAAGAAAAGGCGAGGGCATTAAAGCAGGGTTTGCCCCTGTTGCAAGAAATGGATACCGGTGATCTGGTTGATTTTCTGCTGCAAGAACGCCGATCCTTTATTGCGGAGTTGGAAACCCGCGACCTTCCGTTATCCTCTGTTGAGGCCAGGCATGAAATTGAAAGCTTTGATGAGGCTGTTCAACTGGTTTTGAGAGAGCAGATTGAAGCTCAGGGCATCCCCCGTGATCAAGAACAAGCCAGCACAGAACGAGAAGATAAAGCACGATCAATTTCTAATGATACAGGTATTGAACAAGCGGTTCTTGTCCTGGAGCCGATTGACGGTCCTTTGACCGCGGATAGGCCTGTCACGGGTACTGTCGGGGAACTAGAGAGCACCTATCCCGAAGACTGGCCGGATATTTTCCCAAAAGGTCCTGACGGGCGTGATGGAAATGATTATGGGAATGGTTCCGGGGATAGTTATGAGGATGTTGATGACGCCGCACCCGTCCTGAGAGCGGAAAAACGGCGAGAGGCAAAATCCATTGGCGGTCCGATTGGAATGCTGATCGGGGTGATGGTGCTGGCGATCTATATTCTGTTGCCAGTATTGGCAATGACAACACCGTTGGTCACGCGGGTTATGGCCTGGGAAGAGTTATATAACATCGCGATTGTCAGTGGGATTATCGGGGCAGCTATTTTCATTCTATCAATCCTGAGCTCTCAGCGGTTTAGCTATGCGCTTTATGCTGGCGCCGTCTTTTTTGGTTTGAGTTACGGGGCGCATAACTATGCCCCCGTACGCGATTTTGTCGAGGGCGAGAAGTACGTTTTGCCTGCTATTGCCGCCTACATTGTCGAGGGCTACTTCCGCGCAGCAGAATACAGCCAATTACCTGAGCAAATGGGCGCGATCCAGCTTGCTCCGGGGGAGCCTAAGTTGTCGCTAAAACAACGACAAACAGCCTTTGAGCAGGAGGTCGAGGGATGGTTGGAAGATTGATTAAAACTTGCTTCAAATCATATTTTATAAAGATTACCTGTATTCTTGGGGTGTCCGCATTTCTGTCTTTGGTACCTGAAAGCGCGAACGCTGATATTGCTGGACGCGAAGCGGGGAGTTTCCAATTTCTCAAACAATCTGCAAGCCCACCAAAAGAAGGCGTCAGAATACAAAGTGACTATCCTGGGTTCGACTATGATGTAGGATGGCAGGTCGAAAACGTTGATGGCCAAGCGGTAACTCAAGCACAAATTATGTGGTGGTTTCCCAACGATACCCGATTTCCCTTACCTCAACCGCCGGGGGGAGGTGCTGCTATTTCACAAATTCCGGAAAATATATGGAGCTATATCAGTCTTTACGATCTGAAGTTTCGGGCAATTATCCATCGCAGAAGTTGGCCAGATAAACGTTATTCTTTGATTTTTGATCTTGGTATACCCAACAAACCGGGAGAGAAAAAGTGGAGCTTGAATGTTCCAAAAACTCAATCGTGGGATCGGCTGCTGACCCATTATCAAGGCCCTGGTAGAAACAACGACATTTATCTGGGTGCAGAGGAGGCTAAAAGCATAATCGGGGTAGGCAGTCCCGCTGATCAAAATGATGATGATATGATCGTGGTAGAGAATTCGTGGCTGCTGGATGCCAGAATGAGTACTGTTGAGTTTAATCACAAACTGCTCGCTACACGTCTGGATTGGCATGCAGATGTTATGGTTGATGCCATTCGTGACCAGTTGGATAATCTGGCGAACATAGCCAGTTTGCCGACAGATAAACTAGAACTCAGGCTGGCAGAGTTGGTTCCTTTGATTAATCAGGATATGGCAGCTATCCCGGGGGATCTGCAACACCTTTTTGATAAGCTGAATTCTGGAGTGCCAGAGAAATACATCGTTCCCGTTCGTCGAGCGTATTATCATAATGAACGCCTTAGAATTTTCGAAAACGCCAAACGTGAAGCCTTGCTCCTGAGTTTGGGGCGCTACGTTGATGAGTATCCGGCATGGTTTGATATGAAGGTAAAGGCCCTTGGGCTTGAGTAATATGGGGCTTGAATAATATATTTAGGGATATTGGTGATTGCCTTGTGGGACCACCGTACTTCTTACTTCTCTTCTTACTGGGCTTCTCATTCTGGGGGCAATTGGGTTGAAGAAGCTATGACGCCCAGATAAATACATGTGCTCAGATAAACACTCCGTCCAGACCAAGACCTTTCCCCAGATAACGGCTTATCCCCGAAAACAAATATAAACTGAAAAACACATTTGTCCTTGCAAACACATATATCCCGGCAAAGGCATATAGCCTTACAAACTCAGCCTCTAATCCATCATTTTTTGTAATCGAGCGATCAATCTTTCCATCTTAAACGGTTTTCTCAGCGTATCCGTTGCCCCCAGGGCTTTGAAAATAGTGAGGTACTGTGGGTTTGCCGATATGCCAAGGATCTTGATTTCCGGGGTTAAGTTTTTTAACCAGCCCAGGGTTTCAAAGCCTTCTCCATTTTCCATCATCATGTCCATAACGACGGCATCAAATTGGCCCGACTTGAAAGTTTTCAAACCTTCTGTGCCTCCCGTGGCAGTGGCAACGCTATAGCCATAACCTTGCAAACCGTTTTTGATCAAACCTAGAATGTCTTTGTCATCTTCGATAACCAGAATGGATTTAACATCCAGAAGTGCCCGAATTTTTGAGAGCAGATCCATCCGACGATAGGGTTTTTTTAACAGAGGTTCTCTGGGTTTTGTGCCCGCAGATTCTGCTATTGCATTTTCGGAATAACCCGTTGTGTATAAAACCTTTATCTGCGGGTGAAGTTGCATTGCCTGGTCCGCAATTTCTATACCGTTCATGCCTCCGGGTAAGACCACGTCGGTAAAGAGTAAATCGAAAGATTCTGATACTTTAAGATGTTTGAGCGCCTGCTCCGGCGTTCTGGCTTCGGTGACATCGTACCCATGGCTTTCTAATATATTCTTGGAAACAGCGCGCACATCATCGTTGTCTTCAACAATCAGGATACGACCGTTCCCAGGCGCGCCTGTATGAGTTTCCTCTACAGCGGCTTCAACGGGTTGGGGGGCCTCTTTTGAACGCGGAAAGTAGAGTTTAACGGTACTGCCCTTGCCTTCTTCGCTTTCGATAATGATGTGGCCGTTGGATTGTTTAACAAAGCCATAGACCATGGAAAGGCCCAGACCACTGCCTTTACCAATATCCTTTGTTGTAAAGAAGGGTTCAAAGACCTTGTCGAGCACCTTTGGGCTCATTCCCGTGCCGGTGTCACTGATCTTGATCATAATATAGTCCCCGATCAGGACTTCATCTTGTGAAACATTTTTGCCGTTAACTTTACTGAAATCCATATCCCCTTGTTTTAAGGATACGTTGGATGTTTCAAAGGTGAGTAACCCCCCATTGGGCATGGCATCCTGGGCGTTTAAAGCAAGGTTGACGAGGGCATTTTCAAATTGATTTGGGTCTAACAAGGCCGGCCATAAACCCGGCGCTAATCTGATTTTTAGATCAATAGTTTCACCGAGACATCGCCGTAACAGATCCTCAAGTCCCGAGATCATATCTGTTAGTTGAGTAGGTGTCGGGGAGAGATCTTGTTGGCGTGAAAACGCAAGAAGGCGGTCTGTTAGAGAAGAGGCTCTTTCCACCGTTCTGATAATGGCTTGAATATTTTTCCGTGAACTTTCATCGTCACCAAGCTGTTGAGCCAGTACTTCTGTATTGCCCATCATGACGGCAAGCAGGTTGTTGATGTCGTGGGCCACGCCCCCTGTAAGTTGGCCGACGGCCTCCATCCTACTTGCTTGTTGTAGTGATTTTTCGATCAATCTTAGTTCTGTTATCTCTTCGACAACACCACTGACGCCGATGATGGTTCCACCCTCAGACCTGACGGGAATAAAACTATGGCGAAAGGTTCTGATTACCCCGGGATCGGCGGGAGTTTCAAGCAACACTTCGCCGCCGTATAAGGGGGTTCCTGTCTCTAGAACTTTTTGTATCGGTTTGCTTAAATGTTCTGCTGCTTCGGGAAGAACATCGGCAATAGAACGTCCGATATGTTGATCTGCAGGAAGACCATTAATCTCAGCCAACCAGTCATTAATGTAGAGATAACGAAGATCTGTATCAAAGTGGCACAATCCAATTGGAAGGTCTTTGAAGATAAGGTTCATGAGCATAAATAACGTCCCCAATTACTCTTATTCTAACGAGTGGTTTGGACGCAGTTCTCTATATTTTTTTGTGTTTTTCAGCGTATTTCTGCGTATTACTGCGTTCAGTGGCGACAAACCCCAAAACCTCTTGCTCCTTCTGATGAAACGAGAATACCGTAATTGGTGAAGCGAGCTCTGGATCAATTTGAATTGTGAAACTCATTTTTCAAATGGTCTAAAACTGCATAACGCGTTTTATCAGTACTGTTTTAATAGATGGCTATTTATCTCATAACCTTATGTTTTCCTGATTTAGAGTATAATACAATTTACTACTAAAAGAAGAATAAAAGTAACTTTACACACGAATTAATCAAATTTTCTGATAACAGGTGTGAATTATGGTATTTGGCTTGGCTTTAAATAGGAACTCACGGGGTCATGAGAAAATCGATGATGAGTGTGGTAACTTCTTTTCCGTACTCTCCAGTCAATAAATCCTGCCCATGGGCAAAGCCGTCGTATTCAATGATATTTTTTGGGTCACTGGTTTCTTCAAAAACTGAATAACTATCGGATCCCCACATGTCTGACTTTGCAACGACAAAGAGCTTGGCAATCTTTGGGTCGGTGATGGCTGTTGCAGAAGTTGTGCTTAAAAGAACGACTTTTTCTACTTTTCCTTCTGATTGGGCACTGGCTTGAAGAACGGATCCTCCGCCCATGGAAGCTCCAACCAACATAACTTTGTGATAGTCCTTACTCGCGAGAAATTTAATCGCATCCAATACGTCACGTCGACCGACGTCCTCTATGGATAGGGACGTTATCCCTTTGGTTTGTAACTTCTGGGCGAATTCGATCCAGCTTTCTTTGTGTGATGAATACTGATGGACCAGTACTACGGCTATGTTTTTTGAGTTAGATTTTGGAGGATTGCCTGGGAAATAAAGCGCATCATTTGTGTAGCCAAACTCAGAAGGAATTTGAACTTCCTTATGGTCGGTATCTGTGGCTAGCGTATCCGCCTGTAATGGAGAGAAGAGGGCAAAGGCTGAAATGGCCCCAAAGAACCCAAAGAGAATGCTCATCCTCATAATGTAGCCAGTCTCAAAATGTAGAATGCAGCCTGCATTTATTTTCCCCGATATGATTTGTGGTTCTCAGGACGCTGTTCTTATCGTCTAGGAAAGTTTAATCGTATGAAGGGTATATTTTGCAAACATAGGGGGCAATGACTATTTTGCCCAGTAATATTCATAGGGCATATTCAGGAGAATATTCAGGGGGCATATTCCGTAATTGACATATATCATCAGTGAAATTGACTGATTATCGGTCTTTTCTAAACAGCCGTAACGATGGGATGTTCCTCGTAATGTGGTAATATTGGTATTGCTGATATACTTCTTTCAGGAGGGAAACAAACGGTAACCGAGGTTCCCTTTCCAAGCTGACTTTCAATCGTCAGAGTGCCGCCATGGAGTTCGGTGAGAGAGTTGCAGATCGAAAGCCCAAGGCCTGTTCCTTCAAGAGGGGTTGAATGAATGTCCCCCCCGATTTGATGGAAAGGCTTGGTTAACTGTTTGATATTATTGGCGGCAATCCCGGGACCGTTGTCATGAACCACGACGACAATAGATCCTTCATCAGAATGGTGCGCAGAAAAGGAGACGCTTTCTCCTTCAGGAGAGAACTTGATCGCATTACTCAAGAGATTTGTAAAAATTTGACTGATGCGTCTTTCTTCACCGTAGAGTTCAGGGATTTCATCTAGAATATCAACCGACAGCGTCACAGCTTTTTGATCCGCAAGAGATTCAATGCAGTGAAGGCAGCTACTCATAACAGAAGGAATATCGATAGGATCTTCATAGAGCTTTTCTTCACTTGCCTCTATTTTTGCGAGATCGAGTACGTCGTTGACCAGAGCCAATAAATGAGTGCCAGAGTTTTTGATGTTTTCTATGTATTCTGTCTGTTTGTCGCTCTGTTCACCACAAAGCCCCAAAAGCATGGCTTCGGAAAAGCCAATGATGGCATTTAAAGGGGTGCGAAGTTCGTGGCTCATCTTGGCAAGGAATTGATCTTTGGCCTGATTGGCGAGGTCTGATTCTTGCCTGCGGCTTATTTCTCTTTTCAAGCTTTCGGTTTGTTGTTCCAAACGCTGCTGGGTGAGCATTAACCCGGTGAGGTCATTGTGGGCTCCGATCATGCGAATGGGGGTACCCTCATCGTTTCGGAGGACCATTCCCCGGCACCTGACCCAAACGGTTGATCCGTTTTTATGTTTGTATCTGACTATTTGGTCATAGGGGTGGCTTGGGTCTTTACAATGCGCATTAAAATTTTCTGTGGAGGTGACTAGATCTTCAGGGTGGATAAGATCTTGCCATTCAGAGACAAGATGTTCTTTGGTTTTCGGGTCATGTCCCAACAGGTTCCAAAAACTGTCGTTCATCCATTCAATTTCGGGCTTTTCCAGATCCCAATACCACAAACCATCCAGAGTTGAATGTTGCAAAAATTCAAATATTTCCTGATTTGTTTTAACCAAAAAAGAGAGTTCATTTTCGAGATAATGCTTATTGTCATTCATCTGGACACACCCTTCGGCAATGGTAATACTAAAATCCTAAAACACACCTCTTATCGACGCTTAAAATCAAAATATTTTCTTATATTTTACCAATAGTCTTATAGTGTTATTATGAAGTACCACCAAAAGAAGCTTCATTGTACACTTTCGCTCGTTAAAAGAGTGTTATTGTCGCAATATTTTATGTGAAAAGTATCGTTATTTATTCATCTTCAATATAACCTATTGTAGCTTTTAGGAGTTGATTACAGGCCGGATTTACGGGGATTTTTGAACGAAGTGGCATTGTTTATATGCACCAATAAAATCCTCAAAGAGTGAGTTAGGCTTATCCTTTGGAGATGTATTTCTGTTGGGTGAGGATCGCGACAAAATCTCAAAAGCTCGCGTGGTTTCTACATAGCTGTTTAAGATAAATGAGCGTACTTTTTCAGCGATGTTGTTGTCGTTACAAATCTCGTAAGCGCCTTGGTGATTGTCGTCATAGCCATAGAGTTCTACTTCGCCTACAAGTAAAACACCGTCCTCTAATCCTATGTTTACCCGCGCATCAAACTCCGCCGCGACCCGACCACCACAGCTGTATTCATAGGTTGTCTCTAGCTTTGCCGTGCGCACTGAAGCCGCCATTGATCACTCCTGATATTTTTAAGGATAAGGCAGCTATTTTAGGTCTCTATCAAGGGGCTGACAAAGTATCTGAAGTATGATCCATCCTATTCAAACACCGCAAGATCCCGGGGCCAGAAATGATGTTGACGCTGATAGAACCAGCGATGGGCAAGCCAGCCAAAGAGACCCCACAGCGGTAGAAGAATGAATAGGCTATAGTTTAGCGCTGAATATAAAAATCCAACAAAGATGAACAGAAAGTAATCGAAAATTAATCCGAAATATAGACCAGGAAATGCAACAATATCTTCCATTTGAAAGATCGATAAACGATCTTCAATGACACTGACAAAGTTATAGAGAATTACTGTGAAAATTCCTGCTAGCAAACTTCCAAAAATGGCTTGTTTGGGCCCGTAAGTATCCACGATAATTAAGCGGCTCAGGAAGATGGACCCGATTAAAAATCCGGAAATAAATGACGCCAGGCTAATGCCTTGCTCAGGTGCATTCAGCAGTAAACCAACATTTGCCCCAGGTACACCAAGCCGTAAATATATGTAATAAAAAACCAGAAATAGCGAGAAGAGAAAAGGGATCGTAATAAGAAGGATGAGTATACCTTTGATGGCAGTGCCTGTTCGGGTCCTGGATTTTACTTCAGAGTTAGCTTTTTTGAAAAGAAGGGTAATTAGAAGGAAGCCAAGAATAAGACAGGAAAGCAATATCGTGAGGTCAAAGAGTTGATACCCATGGTCCCCCAAAAATCCATGCTGAAGATTGGTGATTTCACCACCGATCAAATTAAATAAGCAGGCTATTATTCCGGTGTAGAGGCCAAGGGAAAGGCGTACAGAAATTGTGGTTCTCATTAATTAACTTTCGATCGTTAGCCTATTCAAACCCTGTGAGATCTCGTTAGGTTTGGGGGGCGTAATGGTGTTGGCGGGACTGGAACCAGCGATGGGCAAGCCAGCCGATAAATCCCCACAGGGGTAGAGTTACGAAATTAAAAAGTTGGAATGGGGTGGTGCTGTAGCCCCAAACAAACTCGGCAAAAATGCTGCTGAAGAAATCAAGATCAATCCAGATACCCATAATGCCCTTACTAATATCAATGTAGATGTTCGAAATATATTCTCCAATAGACCAGAGCAGGTTGTAACAGAACATGATAATTGCCCCGGAAATGACGCCACCCTGAATGGCGCGTTTTGGGTTGTAATCTCGTGAGACAACAAACCGTGGCAGCAAAATGATCCCCACCAAGAAACCCGAGAAAAAAGCGCTAAAGGAAATGCCATAGAGTGACCGGAGCGTATTGGCTACCAGATAGAAAAGGAAGGCAACAAAGAGGCATAGCGCGATGAATCCTACGCTCAGGATTAAAGTTTTCCTAAGGGAGCTTTGTTTTTCGTCACCGTTTTGTTTTCCATAAAGCAATATGAGTAGTAGGGACATCACAGCAAGACAGATCAGAATAACCAAAAGGTCAATCATGTGATAAACCTGAAAGAAATCACCGAAATTACCCTCACTGTAAAATGGGAAAATTGCTGTTGCTATTAACACGGAAAGACAAGAGATGAATCCGCAGGAAAGACCAAGGAAAATGCGTAGGGTAAAAGGAGATGTATTTGTCATGCGAGCAGTAAAGATAGAAAACACCCGTAAGTCGAGTGTTTTTTTGGACGATGTTTGAATTTATCTTTTTCACAGTTTAGAACCGAGGGACCGTTCAATTTCAAAAGTTTAAGTAACTTTTCTAGTACCGATGACTGTGAAGGGGCAGAGCTATTCGAATGGAAAAGAATTAGGTAGAAGAATGGATTATAAAATGATGCTTTTAGAGCGGACGGCTTCTGAAAATTTGGTTCTTAAGCTGATTAAATTTGAGTGATAAAAATTTGGCCCTAGCCAGGCTGCAAACTGCCGACCTGTTTCATAGGCTTGTTCAGCGCTTTTTTGACCGGGATTGGGGCCTTTGCATTTTTGGGGGTATTGAAACGGCAGTCCGCAGCGGTAATCCTCGTATCCCTTTTGGAAGGCATCGGAGCGAAAGAGTTGATCGACAGACGTGACGATAAATCCTTTAGAATTACCCCGGGGTTCAGAGTGTTGGAGCATTACTTTCGTCTCTTGAATCTGTATTCTATCACATGGGTTTCGGCAAAAAAGGCATCACATGAGAATGGGCAGCTAGTTCGTTTTAAAAGCTCCATCAATAAGTTTATAATTAGGTAGTCGAACAGTTAATCGGTCTGCAAGTACTGGGTTGATCGCCCTGAGTTTTTCGTCAATTTCCTCAACAGCCTTAATCTGTAAAGTTCCTATGCTCATGTTTAAACTAAGAGATTTTTCCTCGTATATCTCGAAGAGACCTAAGGAAACCACTTCTTTTTTATCTATGGTAAAATGGGGTACCGATTTCCTCAGCGAAGCATTTTTATACTCTTGTCTGAGATGATATTCGATTACTTTTGCCCCAGAACAGGCAACATGAGTCACATAATAAGTCCCTGGATCTATTGCAAGAAATGCAATTTCTTCAATTCCAGCAGCAAAAACTTTGTCTGTTGAATATGACAGATAGTTGTATTTTGAAGTTTTTTCATTAAGAAGCGTAATATGACCTTGATCACAACGACGGGTTATATTGAAAAGCCCAAAATTAGAAAGTCCAACAAATCCTGTAACCAAAGCCTTACCTGAAAACTTAGGATCATCAGGATTTATTTTTGATGTTTTTGCTTGCTGGTTTTCAGGTAGAGTAATTGTCGTGCAACCACCTAAAACTGCAACAACACAAAACGTGCAAATAATAGAAAAAAATCTCAATTTCTCGCCCCCTGAATGCTCTTTGCCCACTATAATTGCGCACAATATTTTGACTAGGTCGATTTGTCAAAGCTACTGGCCGAGAGAAAAGGACACGCCTTTCTGATCGAGGTTATGTGATATTAGGCCATACCCGTTCAGATAACAAAACTTCCAGATCTTGCCCTAGCCCAACTTCATATGGCGATTGACGTCTTTGTAGAGCAGGTAGCGGAACGGGCCGGGGCCACCGGCGTAGCAGGCTTGTGGGCAGAAGGCGCGTAGCCACATGTAGTCGCCGGCTTCAACTTCGACCCAGTCCTGATTGAGGCGGTAAACCGCCTTACCTTCGAGCACATAGAGACCGTGTTCCATGACGTGGGTTTCCGCAAAAGGAATAACGCCGCCAGGTTGGAATGTGACGATGTTAACGTGCATGTCGTAGCGCAGGTCATCAGGTTCGACAAAGCGCGTGGTTGCCCACTTTTCGTCAGTGTCGGGCATTGCGGTGGGGGCAACGTCTTTTTCGTTGGTAACAAAGGCTTCGGGTTTATCAATCCCCTCGACGGCTTCATAGGCTTTGCGTATCCAGTGGAACTTCACTGGAGCGTCGGTATCATTGACAAGGGTCCAGTTACAACCCGCTGGCAGATAAGCATAACCACCCTCCACGAGGGCATGAGTTTTACCTTCAATTGTCAGGCTGAGCCCGCCTTCGACAATAAAGATCACCCCCTGGGCTTGGGTATTTGGCTCTGGCTTGGTGCTTCCACCACCTGGCTGGACTTCCATAATGTACTGGCAAAAGGTCTCTGCAAAACCAGACAGCGGGCGCGACAGCACCCACAACCGCGTCTTGTCCCAATGGGGAAGGTAGCTGGTGACAATGTCGCTCATGGTCCCCTTTGGGATCACGGCATAGGCCTCTGTAAACATGGCGCGGTCGGTCAAAATTTGGCTCTGTGGTGGCAGACCACCCTGGGGGGAATAGTAAGAAGATTGCGACATGTTTGGACCTCAAAAAGCGGGTAGTGGAAATGAAAAGTGCATAACTGAATATTGCTGTGAAGTAATATCACTATTCTATGCCCCAGCTGGCAAGCCTTAAACGCGCAAAGACCTATTCCTAAAGGGATAAGGCGATTGGCTTATCGATCTTATTAGATCTTCTTGAAGCGCCATTTGTATAACGCCCAGCTGAATACCCCGTACACAGGTGCGCTGAGGATTGTAAAAATCATAAAGATGGAGAGAACAAAGTAAGGACTGCTCGTTTCAGGAACTAATGGGGCAAGAAAACCCAGTCCAAGTTCAGAGAGCGGTGGCGCAAGGTCGTACCCTAATACGTCATAAGGTAAGGGATTGGGTTGGATTATTAAGGGGTTAAAGGCCAATAGGAAAAAGGCAAAAAACAGCACCCCTGTAATTACCGCACGCCTCGGTTTGTAAACGCGGGAATGAAAAAAGCGTGGAAGGATTAAAAGCCCGGCAAAGAAATAACCAGCTGCGGGAATAAGAAAACTCTCAGGGTTGAGGACGACGAAATATCTGTTATGAAAGCCATCTCCATAATACGCGATAAAAGAATACAGTTGAAGGAACAGAACCATTCCCGGCAGCCCAAGAATTGCACTGAAAAGGCCAAGGATTACGCGGTGTTTGAGGGTGGATTTTAGGTTTGGTTTTATGGGCATAGGTTAGTCAGGTGTCTCTGTTGATTTTGTGGTTATGTCGTCGCTAGTCGATGGTTCTAAGGCCTTTGTCCAAAATCATCCTTTGCGGGGCAGGAAGTAAAGGCCGCTATAGATAGCAGAAGAAGTGATGCTGCACAAAAGGGTAAGGGCTATAAGAATTATAAAGAAATTTAGAAAAAAATGCTGCCGTAGAGGCTTATCACATCTGGGGGTTTTAATTAGGAGCAGGTTTATGCTTATTGGCAGATGAATTCACCCGGGGGAAGGAGGGCACTGTGACGTAAGTGGCTGGTTTTATTCTTGGCTTGGTGATTGCTCTGTTGTAAAAGAACTGCAACTTTCAGTTTAGGATTTTTCCATGACATCGCCAACGACCTCTGCACCGCTCATTTCTTTTGATGAAAAAATTCAGGATGCTCTGCTACCAGCGGTAATTTACAGATGGATCAAGACCCGAAAGTTTTCCCGAAATGGGGAGAAAGAACTGGATCTGGTTCCTTTTTTGGCAAATGCAAATAGAGTTGCCATTGATATCGGTGCGAACAAGGGGGTCTGGACCCACCGATTACTTCAGCAATGTCGGGAAGTTTATGCTTTTGAGCCCAATCCAAAAATGGTTCGGCGGTTAAAAAAGTGTTTTGGCCATCGCGCTAATGTATCCGGGCTGGCTATTTCCAATGAAACCGGAGCTTCGGTCCTACGCATTCCCAAAACTTCTGGCGGATATTCCAGCCAGCTGTCAACTTTGAGCCAAGTACAGGATTTCGGAGATCATCTTCCTGTTGAAGTGAAGACATCAAAACTTGATGATCTGAAGATTGAAAACGTCGGCTTTATCAAAATTGACGTCGAAGGTTTTGAGCTGCAGGTAATCGAAGGCGCAAGAGAAACCATTGAACGCGACAAACCCGTCCTGGTGATCGAAATCGAAGAAGCGCACACCAAAAAAGACATTGGCGCATCCATTGAACTGGTTGAGGCCATGGGATACGAAACCTTTGTCATGGCTGAAGGTGTCTTGCAATCTTTTCGTACTGTGCACGAAGGTAAACAACAAACCCGATCTGGTGAATACCTCTTCAATTTCATCTTTTTACCCAAAACATAAGCCTGACCTCCAATCGATGAGGTTAATCTGAGGCTATTCACAAGTCATTCCTCAAAGTAGATGGCCTTTGTCGCTGGGTATCAAAGTATTTTCATCGCTGAGTTCTTTGATAGAAGGTTAGGCGTCTAATCGTAGATGAAAATTCAAATTATTATTTTTGTGTAGTGTTTGGCATTATTCGTCCTTCTTTCAGAGGTTGGACCAAAGATCGAGATTGATGAGATCCCAGGAAAATTCAAATTTCCCAACTCGATATTTAATAAACAAGAACAACTTTTCCCGCCGTACCGACCGAGGTAGAACGGTTCCCAGCGGTTCCACGATCAAGATCACTGTCAGATCCTGCAGATGTTATTGTCATCGAGGGGCCGTAGGAGCCGCCAGCACCACCGGAAGCATAAGCACCTCCACTGCCTCCTCCTCCTCCATAGCCGCCACCGCCGGCGCCTTCTCCCCAACCGGCTTCACCACCGTGACCGCCGTTGATCCAGCCCTTGCCACCAGGACCCGCTTGATATCCGGGATTCCCTTGTTGTCCACCACCGCCGCCAGAACCATCTGCACCAGCGCCACCACCGCCGCCTGTATGAACACCACCACCTGTGATGGCGCCATTGGCACCGTCTGAACCGTTGGTTCCCCCGGCACCGCCGCTGCCACCGCCATTGCCGCCAGATGTTAATCCACCGGAAGCCCCGGGATAGACGTTCGATAAACCTTTACCTCCTGCACCAGCACCAGTAGAAAGACCTGCATTTCCTCCGTATGTTGGTGCATTGACCATACATCCTCCTGCACCACCTCCGGCTAGTGCTAGCAGGACATTGCCAGCACCAAAAATACCTGTTCCCGCGCCTCCACCTCCGGCATTGTCATCTATGCACAAGCCACCATTACCAGCGCCTTGAGCAGTGATGCCGCCGATATTTCGTCCGGCGTCACCAATAATGACGTATGCAGGGGGCTTTGGAAGTGTGCCAATTACTGAAGCTCCGTACCCCCCATAGCCACCACCACCGCCGCCCCACAACTTTGCGGTAAGAGGCTTTGAGCTTTTATGAAGGTCAATCGCTTGAAAAGCTATCAGGGTCTGGGCTGTACCATAAGATCCTGAGATTGTTATTTTCATTTCTGAACTTTGAAGCCTTGTCGGAAGGCCAGTACGAATATTGCGACGGGCAAGATTAACCATAGTCAGATCCGATCCAACTCGCTTCCCAACTAGAGCCATTGTCCCATGTTTCAAGAGTGAACTTGCACATTGAATTTGGAATAGTAGGGAAAACAGGTTTTTCTCCATAAGCCCACGTTGTATTTTCTGGAAGTTTCACATCCCAAGAGCCTGTTGCATCTTGAAGAAGACGAACAACAAAGGAATAGACTTTACCACTATCGCTGACGTTGGCTGAAGACATCGTCGTGTGGGCATTCATGACATGTTGGATAGCTGAATTACCGGCCCCATCCAGAATAAGGAAGTTGCCAGTACCGTTATTAGTGAAACTTTCTGATGGTTCAGCTCCACTTGGCGTGGCTGCCCAACTCAGATCGCCGTTGTTATCTAGGGCAACAATGCCCGTTCCGTTACCCGCATATTTAGGTATTCGGACAGTCGGAGCGTTTGCCCCAGTTTGACCCAATACGATTTGTTTCTCAGTAGTAGTAGATGCCCCATGACCAATAGCTACAGCTGCCGAGTGGTTTTCATTTACTGACGAGTCCTTGCCTATCGCGATTGAATGATTACCCTCGACTATTGCATTTTCCCCAATAGCAATAGATGAAGATCCGTCTATATTCGCCCCAACACCCAATGCTATCCCATTCGGTCCGGGAGCATAAGCTCCGCTTCCCAGAGCGATAGAATTAACGTTTGCGTGAGCTTCATCTCCCATTGCTATACTGCGCTCACCAGAAGAAGCTCCTGCCCCTAAACAGATACTACCAACGCCAGATGTTACGGCGAAGTTGCCAAGAGCGATGGAGGAATCACTATTGGCACTAGAACCATGACCTGCAGCAATCGAATTCACTCCATTCGCGACCACCGTAGGTGTGGTATTTTGACCAACAAAATTCGGATCCCCGCGACTTGGCCCATCCACCCAGGAAATATCAAAGTTAGTGTTGGAATTTTTGACCATATACTGGCCCGAGCTACCACCAACTGGCATTTCACCAATCACAGCCCAGACGCCATTGAGTTGCCCGTATATTTTACCGTCTTGTGGCGCGCCGGGGTGACTATGGCTTGCGATAACACCTGTGAGAGCCGATTCAATCTGTGCCTTTGTCGGCGCGACACCCGTATTTTCGGCCCAATCCCCGTCTTTACGGATATAGGCTATACCGTCGCTCGGCGCATCAACGATACCGTCACCATTAGCATTAACGATCCACGTGCCGTTTTTACGAATATATGCACTACCGTCTGCGGGAGCATCCACAAGGTAGCTCCCGTCATTTGTAAACGCACTTAACCCGGTCGGCTTATTTTTGATAAAAGCATCCCCTGAGGCCGTATTCCAATCGCTTTGCACATTCGCTTGCGCACCAGATAAAGCATCCAGTACGGTGCCATCGGCAACAATATCTCGACCATTAATGAGGCCGGTAACATCCAAATTTCCGTTAGATCTCATAACGAAATTTTCAGATATAGCACCGCCAGTATCAGGGCGGGTATAAAACGCTAGTTCAGTACCAAAGGCACCCGCTTCATTCATGCGGATTAAACTCCGGCGATCACCTGTAGTGTCGTTTTGGAGTTGTACACCTGGATTTGACCCCGGATCTCCCTGAAAAGACATCCGGGCGTTTAGGCCTGTGCCCTTAACATTGAGGGCAAATAAATTTGCAGCGCCATGTATGTTAACTTTTCCTGTGGAAGAGTTAACATATAAATCACCTAATGCATTGGTAATTGAATTACCGTTGGTATCAAGATTAGCTCCTAATTGAGGTGTGAGATCTTCTGATATTTTGGTGAGACCATCCCCGTTGTCGACATCATCCCAGACGAGGTCAAAATCACTATTACTCCGCTTGACGGGAACCTGTCCCGTGGTGCCGCCCGTTGGGATGCCTGGGCCTTCTGCACCAGGAACACCCGTAGCGCCAACCACGGAAGTAAGGAAATCAGCTTCGGTACCGCTGTTTCCTTCATCAAGCCAAATTTGATAGGCGGATGCCCCCTGAACCCCATCTGTGGCGAGGGCGACGGTGACCACGACCTGCCCGCCGCCAGAACCGGAAATGGTCCTAAAAGTTGGAGCATCACCTGCGTTAAAGACAATGTTCAGATCGTCCCGAAAGGTGGATTTTGCCGCCGTAAGAGTAATGGTTTCCCCAGTGGCCAAGCCGTTTTTGTAAAGCTCGACCACACCTGTCGCATCATCTCTTGTACGAATAGAAAGCCCACGAGCAATACAGGAAAAGGGCAGAGTTGCACCTTGTGCATTTGTCGATCCATTACCGACGGAAAATTGGTAACCATTGTTCGTGCCAGGATTGAGATTGGAGTTCTCTTCCATTGCAAAGATAAACAAACCGCCGCCTGTGGCGGGGGCTGCCATCTCTGATCTGACAGTGTTGATCTCCAGGGCTACGCGTGTAGCCAGGTCGGTGGTGTGTTGATCCAATGCCATGTTTTTAAGCCAATGCTGCTTCGAAGTCCGCGACGAGGTTGCGTTCGGTGTTGCCCAAGCTTGTGGTAGAGGCAGCACCGATGTTGGTGCGGGCGTTGTTGGCCTGTTCAGCGGTCAACCCCTGAACGGCAGTGTCCGTACGTACCCGGTTGCCAAGCCCAGAGAGAAGCGTGGTGATATCGCCATCGTTGCTTTGAATAGCTGTTGCCAGTTCGTTTAAGGTATCCAGTGCGGCCGGGGCACCGTTCACCAATCCGGCAAGGGCGTTACCGATTTCCTGTGTGACCTTAGTCGATGACCAGGTGGTCGTAGTGTTGGTGGCAACATCATCAATTGAGTTAAAAGAGCTTATGGCAGTATTGAGCTCGTTAACTGCGGCAACCAGGGATGATTTGTTGGTCGTGTTCAAGGCGGTGAGGGTACCATGTTCGTTTCGCAGGGTGTTGCACTCTGTGGCCACACGGGTGGCGAGATCCCTGATTTTATTTTCGAGTGACATCTTGTGTTCCTTTGCGGGGAGTTGTGTTGTTTTTCAGATCCAACCGTTGGTTTTGGGTTTATCTGCTGAGGGTGTTTTCAAAAATCAGCACCAGATTATGGTCTTCAATACCGACTTCCTCACCCAGACGCTCTTCAACCCTGTTGCTGGAATATATGCCATCCGGCTTGGCCACGACGTCATCAATGGCGGCCCCGTAGATGGTCTGGTATTGGACCAGAGCTTTGGCGACTTCGAGAACTTGAACTTGCTGATAGTCAACATTGACGGTAGGGCCGTCCTCGACCACTTCGATAGTGAGCGTGTCTAAGGGTTCTAGTACCTGAAGAGTGATCATAGGATTGCTCCCTGATAGATGGACAGATCCCCTTCAAGATAGGTGATCGGGTAGTTAGCTTCGGCGGCGATATCGAGCTGTATGTTGTAAGTTGTTGCCGGCAGGGCATCGGTGGCCGTTGCCGACAGTTTGAGTTGGATCTCACCCTTGGTCAGATCAGTCACAAGATCGCCAGCCCCTTCTGTGAGTTCGAGGACTACGTTGCCACGTCTATCTGTGATGGCACATTTTATTGTCTGCCCAGTGAGATCAAAGGGCAGGTCGCGGTCACGAATACGCAAAAGTCTGATCAACCCAGCCCCCTGACGCACAGACCAGTTCACGCGATTTTTTTGTGTTGAGTTCGACATTGTTTTCCCTCTACAGAGTGTTCATGTCTGTGATTAAATCCAGCGTTGGTATCGAATATCTAACCAACACTGGGCTTAAGCTTTCATTTAATTGATTTCGGCCCCGCGGATATCGCCACGATTTATAAAGGTGATGTTAGAAAATCCGTTGATTGCTGTACCAGCTGCGCCCCCCCCCCCTGGTGGGGTATCATCTGGATCGTTTACGCGGTCACGCCATAAACCTATTGCTCCCGAAAGACCTAGGCCTCCTCCAACGCCACCATCGTTTCTTCTTGTATCGCCATCAGTAGCTTTTCCACCGATACCACCTGTTAATAAAACGCCATCACCTGCTGTGCCCCCAGATCCTGTCTCTTATACACATCTCCGAGCCCACGAGACAAGAGGCAATCTC
>OJFV01000097.1_pt1 | contig 49054 bp, 42 predicted proteins | sample 1594391 | NCBI WGS metagenome assembly OJFV01 (sample SAMN05416856, study PRJEB24817) | seawater metagenome | isolation source: Sea water | place: Canada:Atlantic | collected 2013-11
TAAAACTCGCCTGCAAGGAATGCCCCAGCGGCTTTTGCTCTGCGTTCTCACTATTCGAAAGGGAACAACCATTACTTCATAGCGACGCCTTAATCAAAAAACCGCTGGACGCATTCTGAGGAGGTCACTTATTAATGCGGATTGGTATTACTGCGTTTTTGTGATAACCACAGTGCAGTAGCAATAATAAAACCGCCCAGTGCAAGGCGGCTAAAATCGGTGTCTCTTTGCCACAACAGTAGGTTCACAACAAGACCTGCGGGGATGAGTGCATTATTCATTATGGCCAACGTGCCCGCTGAAACCTTAAGCGCTCCTTGATTCCAAAAATAATAACCCAGTCCAGAGGCCACTATGCCCAGCCACAACAGTACTCCCCATTGGCTTGTTGTTTGCGGTAACCGATTTGTATCGCCGAATATAAAAAAGGCAGGTAAAGCGACAGCCAATGCCCCAAGGTAGAACCAGGCGAATATAGTGTGTTTAGCCAGTCCTGGTTGGAAAGTGGTGGCCAGTTTTCGATAGCCCACTTGACCAAGCGCAAAGCAAAGGTTAGCTCCTTGTACAATAAAAAAGCCTGTCCAGAAATTCTCGCTAATGCCCTCAAACCGAATGATTGCTGCGCCAAAGATGGCAATTAGCGCACACAACAGATGAAAAGGAGTAAACCGTTTAAATAGCGCATCGTTGAGCATAGCCACATAAAGCGGGGTAAAAATAGTAAACAGCAGGACTTCCGGTACCGACAAATAAAGAAACGAATGGTAGAAAAAAATATACATCATACCCAGCTGCAACGCGCCCAAAAAGGCCAGAGTCAGTTTTTGCTTGGCGCTGAGTAGTGAAAACTTCAAAAAGGGTAAGAACACCAAAGATGCCAGCAAAACCCGAGTAAGAACAGAAAAGTAGCTATCTACTGAGCCTGCTAAATATTCACCGATCAGTGAAAACGAAAATGCCCATAAAACGGTGACGGCGACTAAATAAAACACGGGTAACTCTTTTTCAAAATTGGATGCGCGCTAAAGTATTGCATCGTACTTATTTAATCAAGGTTGGCGTTTTGTTTAGGGGATGAAAAATCAGTTGTTAGCTGTGGCCTACTAGCACAGCGCTAGCATACAGGTACCCCCAGTGCATTTTACCTTTGCCATTATTGCGCTAAGCCTCTGGCGTTATTAGTCAGTGACCCTGGGGTCAGAAGCGTATTAACGTGTACGCAAAATACACGCTGCCCTAGTTCTTGGCTCAGTACGCTTATTCTTTTTTGGCCTTGGGCTAATTAAGGTCGCTCTATTTAACGTAGCTTTTTAACGTTGCGCTAAGGCCGCGCGGGGCTAAAAGTGCGCGCAATATCCTTATTTTCTCCACAATGTTTGCTCTTTAACTTTAGTAAGGTGATTACCAATTTCTGTCGGTGCGGCCGCCTTAGGCAAGGTTTATTCAGAACCTATGGATTAAAAAAATGGCTAGGCCAATAAAGAGGATTGTTGTGATGCGTAAAATAAGAAGTGCTGCTTTTGTTTCATTGAGTTTGGGTTTAGTCGCGTGTGGTGGAAGTGATAATACGCAGGTTGACCAGAGTGCTGTTGATGAAATTATCGTTGAAGATGATACCAGCACCGAGCCCGTCACTGATGAAGGGATAGTGATTGACGTGGATGCAACGCTATTTCTAACAGGGGAAAATGTCAGTGTAAACACAGTATCTTGCACGTTAGTTGATGGCAGTGACACCCTATGCTACGAAATCACTTCAAAGCATATCGCATCAGAGCATGACATGGGGCCGTGGTGCCCTGAAACTATATATGACACCGCAGAGAACGGCGGCCTATGGTTCGATAAAGGTGAAATTAACGATCTTGATGGTCCGTTTATCGCAAATTTAGCGACCTATTACGATGATCCGGGTTTCAAAATGTATGAAGACGACGGCAGTGTTCGTAGAATGGAAACAGCGCAAGAGTGCGCAGAAGGAGCAGATCCGAATATTGAAGACAAATATACTAATATGTGCGCGCAATGCTTACCCGAGTGGGTGAGTGCTCAGGTTTCCTACCTCATTCCCATCACGCCGGTGAAACAAAGTGAACCGGTCACATTAAGTGACGGACCAACCCTAGAACAGGCCGGCGTGGAGTATGGCCCGTCGGTTAGAGGACTTGCATTTAACGGCGTGCGCTTTGACCACCCAGCAGATATAGACATTATCCTAGCGGGCTATCAAATTGCCCCAGTTGACGATGCGGGCGGCCATGTAAACAACAGTTTAGGCTATCACTATCATGGTGATACCGGCATGACAACGCGCATCGCCCAATCGGATGATCACTCAGCAATGATTGGCTATGCATTAGATGGTTTTGGGCTCTACGCAAAATTAGATGACGAGGGAAATGAAGCAGCGGAGCTTGATGAATGCCGCGGTCACTCTGATGAAATACGTGGCTACCATTATCATGTGTTGTCGCTGGAGAGTAATGAATTCCTAGATTGTTTTTACGGCGCATGGGCAGAGTAAACATGGGCAACATTCGTATTCTAACCAGTAAGTTTGTCGTGTTTATAGCACTGATGTGTTGTTCAATCAGTGTTCATGCACATGGGTTTGATTATTCAGTGCTGCGACTAAGTAAAATGTCAGAGCATACCTTGAGTTTAACCCTAACCTCATCATTAGATGCGTTTAGAAAGGAAGTCCGTCAGCACTTTTCAAAATCGCCTTACGCTACCCCTGAAGAATTTAACGAGCAACTGCTCGCGCATATAAAGAAAACACTCTTATTGACTGGGGAAAATAAACAAATCGCCTTAGGTGAGGGCACGGTAACATTAGGGCATGAAACGTCTGTGGTGTTTCGCTCTGTTACGTTGCCTAAGAATCTGCGGAAAATTACGCTGACCAACGGCGCGGTGAAAGACATATATAGACATACCACAAAGCTTATTGTGACTGCGGAGAAAACAGGAACACAGACGCACATTCTGAATAAATCTAACGATTTTACCGCGACATTTTTTGTTGAGTAAGTTGGTTAACATGCGTATTTCGAATGATTAGCTACTTGGCGTAGATAGCTTACTGTTTATTAACGCGCATTCTGCGTTAAGAAATGCTAACTCAGCGAGAATGTAAAAGGCTTAAACAAGGGGCATGACTGAATGAGAAGTTGTACTTTTACGAAGTCGTGCATGGCGGTGTAAGCCTCCTTAAAAAACGCCTGAAAGGAATGCCCCAGCTGCATTTGCACAGCGCTCTAGGTATTTAAAAGGGAACAACCATTACTGCACTTCGACGTTTTGTTCCAAAACCGCTGCATGCATTCTGAGAGGGCACTTAATAAAGCGAATTGTTATATAAGTAATGGCAAAACCTAGTACTAATAGGCGGGGGATTCTCAGTATGAACAACCGTGTTCAAATTGCCTAAGTAGGTGTTTGAGCCATTGTGCTTTTTTGACTGGGGCCGAAAAGAAATTCAGCCCGTTTTATTCTTAGGTTATATCGAGCGCTTTTTAGTAAACCGAAGGTTCCCCTGGTGGGCGAGTTTTAAAGCGGCGGTGAACCCACATGTATTGATCTGGCTGTTCGCGAATAGCGCTTTCAATCATTTGGTTGATAATGGTGGCGTCTTGTACATCATCACCACTTGGAAATTCAGCCTCTGGAATAGCAAAGGTGATTTTATATTGATTAGTTTCAAGGTCACGTTTATGGGCAACGAAGACCGGTTTGGCTTCGCCTAAGCGCATTAATTTACTGGCTGAGGTGACCGTAGTGGCAGGTATACCAAAAAACGGCGCGAATACAGAGTTCTTGATGCCGTGATCTTGGTCCGGTGAGAACCAGACTACGCGACCTTCGCGCAGTGAGCGAATGATGGCGCGCATATCAGAGCGTTCAAATACGTTTTTAAAGACACGTTTTCTGCCTTCGGTGATCACGTATTCAAAAACCGGATCATTATTTTTACGATAGATCACGTCCATATCCGCCACCAAGTTGACCATCATTCCCGCTAAATCTAAATGGGTATAATGACCTCCTATCAGCAATACGCCTTGATTGTTGGATGTCGCAGCTTGTAATACCTCTAATCCTTGTACGCTAAAACGCTTGCGCAGCGATTCGGGCTTAGCCCACCAAGCCCATGCAATTTCAAAAAAGCCAATGCCATTGGCCACAAAAATATCTTTAACCAGTTGTTCTTGTTCGGCTTTCGATTTTTCCGGGAAACACAGGGCAATATTGGTAGTGGTGATGTGGCGGCGCCGTTTAAGAAAACGATAGCCGATTTTGCCAAATGCACTGCCTGCTAACATTTTTACTTTAAAGGGAAGTAAGGCAATGATCCTAAGAATAAGTACTGCAAACCAGCTCGCCCAGTGTCTTGGATGTAGAAGAGATTTTGACATGAATTAATACGCCATCCGAAAAATTGAAATTACAGTGCACAATCTAGGGAATATAACAAAAATGCGTTTTTATAGGCACACATAGCAGAGATTATTTTTCTTCTTTTGCTGATTTTTGCATGCCAAATCTAAACATCAAGCGAACCCACGTGAGAAAACACCATTACAACGACATTGGTATACCCCTTGCTGAGCCACAGTTATAGGCTGAAAAATTCCGGATAGAAGAGGGGGGATTCATAATGCAAGTTCAGTCAAACTCGGTGTTAGCACCACTTAGCGAGAATACACGCCTTAGCATCTCAGGCAGTGAATTGCCAAGTAGCGGCAATAAAACGCAGCAACTCGCCCCAGCACTGCAAACTAAAACCCAACAAGGCTCTGGCGACGTGTACGATTTCACCAATATGTCACGCCAAGAATATAATCAATTGGTTAAAGCGGGGGAAGTTCCGCTTGGTTACGTTGTGCTGCCCGCGGATGGTATTGATCTCACATCGAACACCAAGGCGCAGATGCAAGCCGTGCAAGATGAAAAAATAAACTTCATAGACTATTACCAAAATAGAATTTCCTATCGAGAAAGTACCGGCCAATCGACGGAAAACTTCCGTGATGTGCTGGCTGACTTACAAAAACTGCAGGGTAAGGCCATAAACCCAGCGTTTAGCAAAAGTGTAGATACTTACGCTTAGCTGTTATCAGGTGATCCCCTCGATTTCGCAATTCTCGATAAGTAATCGAATTGTAACCATGGTAGGCATGTGCCAAATGACTAAAACACTAGGTCATCGTTTAGCTATTTAGCCAGTTGTTGTTAGCTCAATATCTAGGTTCTAAGGGAAGCGGCGAAGATAATGAAAAGAAATTTCAGTGCGACTGAGCGACATGCGTTTGATGGGATTGGTAAACCCGAGCCTTTGAAGGAAAATTTATCCGGTTTTTGGTCACGAAGAATTGATGAAACAAACCGTCTAGTCTATGCAGGTACTGACTCTCACTTGACAATAATCTCATGTTGTTATCACTACTGAGTTGCTAGCCTGTTAACCTGCGGGGATGATTTACTCACTATCCCAGACTCCAAAACTCCAAAACGTGCGCCTCTCGTCAATAACTAGCTGAGAAAGCAAGTAGGATCCTTATCTAGCATGAGTACGCTGTCTATCTGCTCATTTCCTGCCTTTCTATAAGTCATCCATATGCTTCGTAATCAATCGCCAATTGCCTTTTGTCAATTTCTTAAAAGCTAATTTCAGCAATGATTGACTTGTCTTGTGGTGCCCTCTAAATTTGTCCGTACAAATTATTTTAGTCGAGGCAGCCAATGACCACCATAGTCGTATTATTCAATCTACAAGCCGGTGTTGATGAAAGTGTTTATCGTCAATGGGCCATACAAACGGATATCCCTACTGCAGGGGGCCTCGCATCAGTGGATTCGTTCGAAGTGTTAAAAGCAGAAGGTGTGTTGATGAGTGAGGCAACGCCGCCTTATCAATATATCGAAATTCTCAAAATCAATGACATGGACCAATTCGGCCAAGATGTCGCCACTCAGACTATGCAAAAAGTCGCCGCGGAATTTCAGCAATTCGCTGATAACCCTACTTTTATTATGACCTCAAAACTGTAGGTAACGCTATGTCTCAATACCCTGAATTACAAGGCAAAGTCGCCGTCATTACCGGCGCAGGTCGCCAAGCTGGACTAGGTGAAGCCATGGCAAAACGCCTAGCGTCAGAGGGCTGCAAAGTGGTGATCACTGACATCGGTAAATCTGTTAGTGAACACACCCCTGACAGTGCTATCGGTCACAGCGATGAAATGAACCAAATAGTTGCAGATATAAAGCAAGCGGGCGGCGAAGCCAGCGCGTTTGTGTGCAATGTACTGGATGAAAAAGATGTGCAAGCTGCAGTGAACTTCGCGGTAGATACTTACGGCTCAGTCGATATTTGGGTAAACAACGCAGGCATCGGTTACCTGATGAAGTCGATTTTAGACATGCAAGTGGATGAATGGGACGCCGTACTTGGGGTTAACCTGCGTGGCACCTTCCTTGGCATTAAATACGCTGCTGAACAAATGGTTAAGCAGGGCAAGGGCGGAAAAATTATTAATATTGGCTCTCAGGCGTCTAAATCGGCATTCGGCCATGCTTCCGCTTACACCACCTCAAAACATGGCATGAACGGCTTAACTCGCGTAGCGGCCATTGAGCTTGGCAGCCACAAAATAAACGTCAATGAAATTTGCCCAAATCACGTCACCACCGGTTTAGGCGCGTGGCAGAACGCCCACTTTTCAGAAGTGACAGGCAAAGGCCACGAACAGTATATGCAAGACATGCGAGACCGCATTCCTCTGGGCCGACCAGGCTTGCAAGAAGACACCGCCAAAGCATGCGCTTTCTTATGTTCAGATCAAGCCAGTTACATCACGGGTGAGTGCATGAACGTATCCGGTGGCGAAGAATATCACTAGCGATAAAAGTGCATCTTAAGTCGATGTAAGTCCTCAAACGCGCTGAAAAGAAGTTAAAAAATAAGAGAGCAATTTAATGTCAGATTTCAAATGGCCAAAAGACAAACGACTTGCCATGTCAATCGTGGTGAATGTTGAAGAAGGCTCTGAGTACAGTGTCAAAGAAGGCGATAAAGGTATGGAGCCGGTAGACGAATTACAAGTTCACCTCAAAAAGCCCATGCGCAATTACGGTAACGAATCGAATTATCAATACGGTATTAATGAAGGTGCGCCGCGCATCATCAAACTGCTCGATAAATACCAGATGCCTGCCACATGGACAGCCGCAGCCCTGAGCCTAGAACGAGCGCCACAAATTGCAGCGGCAATTCGCCGCCGAAATGATGAAACCTGCTCACACGGTTATCGCTGGGTATTTCAATTTCGCATGGACGAAAACGAAGAGCGACAGTTTATAAAAGATGCGGTCACCAGCATTGAGAAAACAACAGGTAAGCGACCTTTAGGTTGGTTGTCACGTTACTTACTCACCGAAAATACCCGTCGTTTACTGCAAGAAGAAGGTTTTTTGTATCACATGGATGATTACAGCGCCGACGCGCCATTTTGGGATGCGGTGCAAGGCACAAATGAACCCATGGTGATAGTGCCTTACGCCCTTGATTCAAATGATATGAAAATGTGGGTTGCGCCGTCGCTCACCCCAGATGCTTGGCTGAAATACGCCATTGATACCTTTGATGTACTTTACGAAGAAGGCGCAGAGCAGCCAAGAATGATGAGCTTAGGGTTGCACTTGCGCATCATAGGTCGCCCTGGACGCATTGGCGCACTTGAAGCGTTCTTGAAGTACGTGAGCGAGAAACCTGGGGTGTGGTTTACCACTCGTCAGCAAATCGCTGAAACGTTTCAAGAGCAAGTGCCTGCAGCGAGCTACGTAGCTAAAGATAAGGTCGGAGCAACGTCATGAGCAGCATTTTACGCTCCTTGCTGTTTGTACCGGGCTCACGCCCTGAGCGCTTCGAAAAAGCATTAGGGGCAGGGGCTGATTTAGTTTGCATCGACTTAGAAGATGCCGTGCTCCCCGATGATAAAGACTCCGCGCGTGACGCTGTATTAGCCTGCGTGCAAAAAACGCCAACACTGTGTGTGCGCATTAACCCTGTGGGCACGCAAACTGGGGAAAAGGATTTAAAGGCTTTCGCTAATGCGCCAATAGCGCCTGATGTAGTCATGCTAGCCAAGTGTGAATCAGCAGAAGATGTACAACAAGCTCAGCGCGTTATTGACAAGGGCAACACACGTTTTATTCCCCTAATCGAAACGTTAGAAGGGCTTGAAAACGCCTACCAAATTGCCAGTGCTAGCGAACAAGTAGAGCACATTATGTTCGGCGGCGCCGATATGGCAGCAGAGCTGCGCTGTGAATTTAGTTATCAGCCACTGCTTTTTGTGCGCAGCCAGTTGGTGATCGCAGCGGCGAAGGCCAACGTTGGCCTGATTGATGTGCCCTATGTGGATATCAAAAATGAAGCTGCTCTGGTGGATGAAACCAACCAAGTCAAAGCGCTTGGGTTTAGCGGCAAAGCGGCTATTCACCCCTGTCAGATCAATGTCATTCATCAAGCTTTTATGCCCAGCGCTGAACAAGTGGCTTACGCCCAACAAGTCATGGCCGCAGTCGATGGACCGGATGCTGGCGTGGTCGTGGTAAACAATAAAATGGTCGACAGGCCGATAATTTTGGCCTGTCAACGCACCTTAGCGTTAGTTAAAAACGCGTCTTCAAATCGATAACCGAGAGAGAAAACTAATGGTACAGAACGTAAAAAAAGTCGGCGACAACCGTTATCGCGAAACCTTCGGCAGATGTTTTGAAGAGTTCACTGTAGGTGACATCTACGAGCATCGTCCAGGGCGCACCATCACCAAAACGGACAACACCTGGTTCACGTTGTTGACCATGAATACTCACCCGATGCATTTTGATGACGAGTACGCCAAAGCCAGTGAATTTGGTAAGTGTATTGTGTGCTCTCCCTTCACTGTGGCCCTAATGGTGGGCATGAGCGTGACAGATGTCAGCCAAAAAGCCATCGCCAACTTAGGCTGGGAAGACATCAAAATGACGCACCCCGTTTTTGAAGATGACACCTTATATGCTGAATCAAAAGTGCTGGACAAACGCGAGTCTAAGTCTCGCCCCGGGGCTGGCATAGTGACTGTTGAAACCCTTGGCTTTAATCAAGACGGTAAACAGGTATGCAGCTTTGTGCGCAAGATGTTGATTGCCAAACAAGGTTACTCAGTAGAAGAAAAAGTTAACTATTAATTAGTAGAGGTTTGCTATGTCTGAAGCATGGTCAAAAGAAGATGAGTTAGGGATCATAGACATGATCGATAAATGGGTCGAGAACGACGTTCGACCTATTGCCAAAGAATATGATCAAGAAGACAAATACCCCCATGCTCTGGCTGAGCAAATGAAAGAGCTAGGCTTATTTGGTGCCACTATCGGCCAAGAATTTGGTGGCTTGGGTTTACCCGCATCAATCTACGCCAAAATCGTAATGAAAGTGGCATCAGCATGGATGGCACCCAGCGGCATCTTTAATTCACATTTAATTCAAGCTTCAGCCATTGAACGCTGCGGTACTCAGGCGCAAAAAGAACGCTTCTTACCCCGTATGGCCACTGGCGAATTACGCGGCGGGGTTGCCCTAACGGAGCCAAACGCCGGCACGGATTTACAAGCCATACGCACAACAGCAGTCAAAGACGGCGATGATTACATCATCAACGGGGCAAAAACCTGGATCACCAATTCCCTAAACGGTAATTCACTTGCCGTACTGGTGAAAACCGACCTTGATGCAGTGCCTGCGCATACCGGTACCAGTATGTTTATCGTTGAAACCAAAGACGAAAACGGTGAATTCAAAGCCGGTATAAGCGTATCAAAAATGAAAAAACTCGGTTATCGCTCCATCGATACCTGTGAAGTCGTATTTGAAAACGTGCGTGTGCCCGCAGCCAACTTAGTGGGTGAAAAAGAAGGTTCAGGCTTTAAACACGCCATTGGCGGCCTTGAACTTGGGCGCATTAACGTAGCTGCGCGCGGTGCGGGCATTGCCAGAGGCGCCACAGAGTTAGCGGTGCGCTACGCACAAGAGCGTGAAACCTTCGGTAAAGCTATCTGCCAACATCAGGCTATTCAGCTCAAATTAGGCGAAATGGCCACCCAGGTGGAAGCTGCGCGTTTGTTGATTGAACAAGCCGCCGCCAAATACGATGCCAATGAGCGCTGTGACATGGAAGCCGGTATGGCGAAATATTTCGGCTCTGAAGCTGGGGTATTTTGTGCCAACGAAGCCATGCGTATTTTTGGCGGGTATAGCTACTCGGTTGAGTACGACATTGAGCGTTACTATCGAGATGCCATGTTGATGTGTATCGGCGAGGGCACCAATGAAATGCAGCGCATTATTATTGCCAAACAAATCATCGATAAAAACAAAATCTAACGTTAATAGCCACGCTTAGTAAATGCACCTACCAAGCGTGGCTTCATATCTAAGAGCAGTCAAAAGACAGCTAAAAAAAGCGTAAAAAAGGACACAGCCATGACTCCACTCCCTCTTGATGGTGTACGAATTATTGCCGTTGAACAATACGGCGCAGGCCCTTACGGCTCTATGTATTTAGCCGATTTGGGGGCAGAGGTGATCAAAATTGAAAACCCTGCCATCGGCGGGGATGTGTCTCGTCAAACGGGGCCATTTTTTCTAGGTGAAAACGACAGCTATTTTTATCAAACGTTCAATGTAAACAAGAAAAGCTTCACTCTGAATTTAAAATCAGAAGAGGGGCGTAAAGTTTTCGAGAAACTGGTTAAAACCGCCGATGCGGTAACCAATAACTTACGTGGCGATCAGCCGCAAAAATTGGGTATTACCTACGAGCAGTTAAAGCACATCAACCCGAAAATAGTTTGCGGGCATCTATCTGCCTATGGCCGAGACAACGACCGCGCCAGTTGGCCGGGGTATGACTACCTGATGCAAGCCGAAGCAGGTTTGATGTCCCTTACTGGTGAGCCTGACCAAGCGCCAACACGCTTTGGGGTGTCCATGGTGGACTTCATGACAGGTGCTGTCGCTTCATTAGGTTTAACCGCAGCTATGTTAGGGGCTCACCGCACGGGTCAGGGGAGAGACGTAGATGTATCCCTATTCGATGTAGCACTTCATCAACTATCTTACCCAGCCACGTGGTACTTAAACGAAAGCCATGTGGTGCAGCGCGTTGCCCGCTCGGCGCACCCTGCCACGGTGCCATGTCAGTTGTATAAAACCCAAGACAGCTTTGTATTTTTGATGGCCATGACGGACAAATTTTGGGATGTGCTGGTTGATATTCTCGATGATGAAGTCCTTAAAGAATCACGTTTTGCCCAAGTCGCAGGGCGGCGTGAAAATCGCGATGTGCTGACCACAGAAATCGATCGCGTATTGGCTGCTCACCCCACCGCACATTGGTTGGAAGTGCTAAAAGGGCGTATTCCTTGTGCGCCGGTTTACGATGTACCAGAAGCGTTGAATAACCAGTACATTCGAGACATTGGCATGGTGCAAAGTGTGCCTCATCCCCAGAATGAAAAAATGGAAATACTGGCTAATCCGATCAAGCTTGATGGTCAGCGATTAAGAGGAAAAGCTGCCGTGCCTATGGGCACAGATACCCAAGATTTGCTAAATGAGTTGGGCTACAGCCAAGCTGATATTGCTGAGCTTAGCGCTAATAAAGCAGTATAAAGCGACATGGTAAAACGTGCTTTCAATCGATTATTTATAAGAGGTGTCAGGTGAAGTTAGACGGCTATCGAGTACTCGACTTATCCTTGTTCTTACCCGGTCCGCATTTCACCATGATGATGGCGGATCACGGGGCAGAGGTCATCAGTCTAGAGCCACCCACAGGTGAGCCAGTGCGTGAAATCGGCCTGAAGCAAAACGGCCAGTCAGTGTGGTTCAGAAATGTGTTTCGTGGCAAGAAAAGCATCAACTTGAATTTAAAAAGTAACGCAGGAAAACAAGCGTTTTATAAGCTGTGCGAAACCGTTGATGTGGTGGTTGAAGCATTTCGCCCCGGCGTGGTTGAGCGCCTCGGTATTGATTTTGAAACGATTAAAAAAATTAACCCTAAGATAGTCTATTGCTCAATTTCTGCTTATGGGCAAACGGGGCCTAAACGTTTAAACCCTGCCCATGATTTGAGTATTCAAGCGGACTCAGGCGCTTTGCAAATCAATCTAGGACAAGATGGAAAACCAGCGCAACCGGCCATGCCGGTGGCCGATATGGCGGGCAGCTTAATGGCATTTTCTGGGGTGTTGATGGCGTTGCTACGCTGTCAACAAACCGGTCAAGGGGATTACCTTGATATTTCTATGCAGGACTCGCTGGTGGCATGGTACGCCAACGTATTGGGCCCTCCGTTTGCCGAAAATCGCTCCCCTGAACCCAAAGACGAGCGCAGCTGGGGCGGCGCTGCCATGTACAATATATACCAAACCAGTGATGGCGAGCACCTAACGCTTGGTGGCAGTGAAGTTAAATTTGCCAAAAATTTACTGACGGCACTGGGCAGAGAAGATTTAATTGCGCTTTGCTCTCAACCACCTGGTGTGGCACAACTGCCTGTCAAAACCTTCTTTCAAGCTACTTTTGCAACTAAAACCCTGAGCCAATGGAGCGAATTTTTGGCTGACATAGATGTGTGCTGGTCCCCTGTGCGCAGCTTAAATGACGCCGTGCGTGACGAACATTTAGCTCAGCGCGATATGTTGTTAACTGATGAGCAAGGTAACTTGCATTTAGGGGTGCCGGTTAAGTTCAAACAAGAGCCAGCACAACCCAACTTTACCTTGCCTGCGTTTAGCCAAGACACACAAAGCCTGCTTATCGAGCTGGGTTACAGTGATACAGATATTGCCACCATGCGCAGCGAAAATGCGTTTATTTAACCAAATAGGGAAAGCTATGAAACAGATCATTGCCGCATTATGTGTGGCCGCAAGTTTAGCCAGTTGCGCCAGCCAAGAAGGTGCCAGCCAAGAAGGCGCTAGCCAAAAAATCGCTTCAATGGCGTCAGCTCAGGTACAAGAAGACACCATTCAAGAAGCATTATTCCATCAGTGGTTTGCCGCTGAATTTGATAATCACGAACAGCACTGGCAAGACAATATATCTAAAGAAAAGGAGCCAGATTTACAGGTTCACGAGCATATTCATCACGTATTTGCGCCGCTCGCAACACCAGCACTTGAGGGCACCACTTACTTTGTAAAACAGTACATGGATGGCGACCCAAACAAGGTGTATCGCCAGCGTTTGTATCAATTTGTGCAAAATGAAGAAAAGGGCGCCTTGCAACTGAATATTTATAGGTTCAAAAACGAAGCCAAATACGCCGATGCCCACTTGCACCCTGAGGTGTACCAGAGTTTGAGCACAGACGAGATAACAACCTATCCAGGGTGCGAAGTATATTGGCGGTATAATGGCGAATATTTTGATGGCACCATGGGCCAAGATACCTGCAGTATCGTGTCAAAGCGCAGTGGTAAAAAAATATTCTTTAACGATACATTGCGCTTAACGGATAACGAAATTTGGATAGCCGATAAAGCCGCCGATGAAGATGGTAACTATGTGTTCGGCAACAAAGCACGTATACCTCATAAAAACCGTAAGGTGGTCTATTTTACTGGCTGGGGCGGCACACGCATTGGCGGTAAAGATGCGCCAGAAGATGCCAAGTGGGTGTTTAACCGTGATTTTCTACTACATAACGAAGGGCAAATAGTGCCTTTGCAAGACGCTAAAACCGGTGAGAAGTCAGGTTATTCGATTCAGTTAGCATTGCTGACGTATCAGAACACCTTTGACCCTATTTTCAAATTGGGTTTGATTGATGATGCCTCGGGCAAAACCATTACCTATATTTGGAGTGATCGCACTAACCCCACCACTGGCATGAATTTGCGCTGGATGCAGGCAGGCTTAAAAATTAAGGAAAAACGGCCTCATTTTAGCTTCTGATACGTAGTTCACGACATAGTAAAACGCAAGCGGGTTATAAATTAACCCGCTTTTTTTATGTTTATTAGCAATGACTTACTAAGCCTTTCTCACCTTTTATTTTAACGTATTAATAACAGTTTTTGATCAAGGGATTACATTGACATTTATCAACCTATTCCCTTTGACAAATGTCAATCGTGGAAATTTTGGACGAATTTGTCCGTGCAAATTTGGCTAAAGTGATATTCGTCAGCTCGTTACACTCGTGTTTTCGGGAATGCACACAAAACCGAACTATTACAATAAAGTCAGAGGGACCACCCATGAACATGCATTACAGTCGCAGCAAATTAGCGCAAATGATTAAGCTAGCCCTAGTGGCTCCATTTGTCGCCGCGCCACTCGCGGCCTTCGCCCAAGAGGCCACGCCAGATACGGAAACCGAATTCAACAAAGAGGCGATTGAGTTAATTGAGGTCACATCGCGTTATCGTAAAGAAACGCTAAACAAAATTCCTATTTCTGTAACGACCTTCAATGCGGATGACATTGAAAAAGGTGGTTTGCAAAACATCAATGATATTGCCGTTAGTGCGGTGGGTATGTCCATGGAGAAAACCTTTGGTCGTCAATCTGATATTCCGGTAATACGCGGGGTATCGTGGATCCCGGGTTTCGGTTCACAAAAGGCTTCTTACTTTATTGATGGCGTGTATTTCGGTGGCTCGATTCAAAGCTTGCCTCTAGATTTGATTGAGCGTGTAGAGATTGTTAAAGGGCCGCAAAGTGCGCAGTACGGTCGCCGTACCTTCTCTGGCGCTATCAACTTTATAACTCGCAAGCCAGCTGATGAATTATCAGGTTACGTTAATGCGACCTTGGGCCAAAACGGTAACCAGAAACTGGCAGCTGGGGTATCAAGTAAACTCAACGATATGTTCGCTTTTAGAGCATCAGTTTCCGCCGACAGTTACGACGGTGATTGGAACAACACCAAAGAAGACGGCCCCGATGTAGGTGGCGAGAAAACTAAATCTGGCATGTTAGGGTTGTACTTCACACCGAGTAAAAATACCGATATCTCCCTTAACTATATTTACAACGAAAACGACGATGAAACCCAACCATTTGGTTTCCAAGGTGCTGAAGAGAACAACTGCTTTTTAGACACGCGCCCTTACTACTGCGGAGAAGCTTTAACGGACCAACCTATCAGTATTGGTGGCGGTGGATTTTTAGATAATGATGATTATGGCCTGCGTAACACCAGTAAGCACATCAGCTTCAAATTAAATCATCACTTTGACTTTGGCACTGTTTCTTTGATCAGCGGTTGGAATTCCTACGATGGCGAAACAGGCTTGGACCAGACCTACAACGGCGATGAGCAATCGTTCAGTTTTGGTTTTTTCAGTGGTGGACCTTATTTCACGCCGGCTGACTCATGGTATACCCTTGATTCGTCTGGCTCAGATGAATACAGCCATGAAATTCGTTTCAGTTCCAGCGCATTTGACGACAGGTTATATTGGTCAGTTGGCGCTTATATTTGGCATTCAGAAGCAGAGCCGTCCGCGGTCGACAACTTCGCTGAAGAGTTAGATAACACTGCGTTTATGGCGATGGGAACGTATGAGTTTACAGACGACTTCCGTTTATCAGCTGAAATTCGTCGCTCAAGCGATGAAGTCACCACCGAAGCCTATGACACCCTTATTCAAAATGAACAATTCGCTGATGTCAGCAACGAGTTTGACAGTACTACCACGCGCTTTATCGGCGAGTACGATTTAAATGACGACACTTTGGTATATTTGACGCGCTCTGAAGGCAATAGCCCTGGAGGCTTTAACACCAGCACTTTGTTACCCGATGACTTAGTGGTGATTGATGAAGAAGACATGGTGATGTATGAGCTAGGAGTGAAGTCCACTATGTTCGATGGCAGCCTATACGTTTCTGCCGCGGCGTACACTATGGATTGGACTAAGCAGCAACTGACTGATAGCTATGATGAGGTTGAAGGCCCACCGGTTTCTTATACGTCTAATGCAGGCTCAACTGAAATCAAAGGGATTGAAATTCAAGGTAAATGGATTATCAACGAGCACTTCAACTTGGACTTTGGCCTGTCTCGCACCGATGCACAGTTTGAAGAATTGTTTGACTCTAACCAATGCCGCTTCTTCGCCCCTGGCGGTGCTTCTAGTTTCTGTGTAGGTGACAACCTGCGAGAGTTTGGTGACTTAAAAGGCAATACTCCGCCGCAAGTACCGAAAAACGAAGCCACGTTAGCATTGAATTATTCTACCCAAATTAATGATGGCATGGAGTTGTTCAGCCGTTTGGACTTCGCATACGACTCAACGCGTTATGCCCATGTGCATAATTTAATTGAAACTGGCTCACGTAAGTTGTTGCACCTTAAAACGGGTGTTCAGTTAGAGAATATACGGTTAACAGCCTGGGTGAACAACGTAACAGATGACGATACGCCAACGTATGTATTTAGGTATGTTGATGTACAAAGCTTTGCTTATGGTGCTCGTGCATTCCCTGTTGCGCCAAGTCGTGGTCGTGAATTTGGTATCACTGCTTCATACAAGTTTTAGTTTGATACTCAAACACAGAGTGTGATGCGCTAGTGGCTTACATTCTTTTCAACCCATAAAAAAGCGAGTTATCTCGCTTTTTTATTGACTAAAATTAAGTACGACTGAAACGGAGGTACCGTATGCATCGTCGGCAGATCATAAAAGGTTTAGCCGCTAGTTCATTATTTGTTGGGGCTGGTGGAATAGTTGCGCCGCTTTGGGCCGCAAACGATAACAATGTTGATATCATTGTTATTGGTGCTGGATTGGCGGGGCTTACCAGTGCGCGTTACTTAAAAGAGCAAGGCTACAAAGTGCTAGTTTTGGAAGCGCGGGAGCGCGTTGGCGGGCGTATACTTACGGTTAATTCCCACGGCATAAACGCGGAAGCAGGGGGGCTTCAAATTGGTCAAGGGTACGGCATGATGCGCACTTATGCCCAGCAGCTAGGTTTACCGTTGGTGTCTTTGGGCAACTACGCCAAACAAAATACCTTTGTGATAAACGGCCAGCGCATTAGCGCAGCTGAATGGCCTACCCATCCGCAAAATAAGCTCCTCGGCGATGACAAAAAAACCTTACCTTCAAGCTTGTATTACAAAGCGTTGGGGCAGGGGCCAAGGTACGCGTTGCCCTCTGACTGGACGTCAGCGAAATACGCGCCATTGGACATTTCACTGAAAGAGTATTTTCAACAGCAAAATATATCAGTAGAAGCGCTACGCCTAATGGAGGCGAATGTAAACGCATCTAGCCTACAAGAACTATCTGCCGCCGATGCGCTTTATCGTTTGAGCTTAGCGAAAATAGGTGGAAGAGGCGCACAGAAAATCCAAGGAGGCAATAGCCGCTTCACCCAAGCGCTGGCTGATAGTGTTGGGGATGCTGTTCATACTGACAAGGTGGTAAGCCATATCATAAATGCAGCGAAAACAGTGAGGGTGCGCTGTGAAGATGGCAGCGAATATTCAGCTAAGCGCTGTATCATCACCACCCCGTTTTCTGCGTTAAAGGAGGTGGCCCTTAACAGCGATATAAGCGTGCAGAAGCGCCGCGCTATTAAGGAAGCCGTTTATACACCAGTGACTCAAGTACATTTCGCGGTTAATCAGCAGGCGGATGTGTCCATGTTAGAAGCGACAAATCTATGGACAGACAACACCCTTGGGCGTGTATTTAGTCAAGTCGATGAGAGTGGTTCTTTAACCTATCTCACCAGCTGGGTAAATGGCCAACAAGCAAAGGCCTTGGATAAGCTGCCAGCCAATCAGGCCATTAGTATCGTCAATAATGCACTAGAAACATATTACCCTGGACTTAAAGGCAAAACCGAGGTGGTGCACCATCAGTCATGGGCAAACGAGCGCTTCTCAAAAGGGGCGTACATTCAATTTTCGCCAGGGCAAGTGCAAACGCATGTTCCTCATATGGCGAGTGTCGAAGGTAAGTTGCATTTCGCCGGTGAGCATACAGAGTTTATGTACTCAGGAATGGAGTCTGCGATAATATCGGGTTTGCGGGCGGCGCAAGAAATCAGCGGACGACTATAAACGTTCTTAGTCGCTGCGCCGATTTTCTATCGACTATTTAGGGAGAAACAATATCAAAGCTAAAATGAAAACAGTGTTACTCATGCCATTATTAATGGTTGGCTTACAAGCATGTAGCCCAGAAGCTAACTTAGAAAATAAAAAGCGTGCTGAGGCAGAAAAGGCAACGCAGTACACGCAAGTGCTTTTTGAATGTGTGGGTAACATCCCAGTTACCGTGCGCTTTTATAAAGACAGTGAGCGAGCGGTCATGATACGCAACAACGAAAATATTGAGCTTAAACAAGAGCCCACCGCTTCGGGCTTCTCTTACACGAATGGACCGAACAGTATCCGTGGTAAAGGTGATGACCTAGTGTTGCAAATAGGTCGTATGGCGGCGATAAATTGTCACGCTATGTAAGCAAGTATGTAGTTCACGCTTTATAAAATGGGTTACTAAACATGACTGTGACACATAAACCACTGGCGCAACGGGTTAGCTTAGGACATACTTGAACAATCGTTCACTTTGATGCGTGACATGCTTGGTTAAGTGTTAAGCATCAATACTCAATATCATCTTAATAGGATAAATTTAATGATTAAAGTCAGTGTGTTATATCCAAACAGTGAAAGTGCTACCTTCGATATGGGTTACTACCGCGCTACGCATTTGCCGCTTGTTGCTGAGTTAGTCGGTGAGGCGCTTGTTTCAGCTCATGCAGATCTTGGTATAGCAGGCGGGGCACCAGGTGAGGCCCCTGCGTACATTGCTATGGGGCATTTGGTCTTCGAATCAGTAGAATCATTCCAAAAATCGTTTGGCCCTCATCAAGGGGAAATTTTGGCAGATTTGACTAACTTCACCAATACCCAGCCAACCGTTCAAATCAGTGAAATAATTCAATAGAGTTAGCTTTACGTTAGTCAGTTAGCCCTCAGTTCTATAGGGCTAGCAACTTTTTTTTCGCTGTTTCGTACTCAGAGGTTAGTTTATTAACGAGATCTTGGGTGGATTGAATTTGTTTGATCGCGTTAATGCCCTGGCCACAGCCCCAGATATCTTTCCACGCTTTCGCTTTTGAACTACTGCCTGAGCCAAAGTCCATCTTCAAAGGGTCGCTTTGGGGTAAGTTGTCAGGATCCATACCTGCCGCCACGATAGACGGCTTTAAGTAATTACCATGAACTCCGGTAAATAAATTGGTGTATACGATATCGCTCGCCGCGTAGTCAACTAAGGCTTGTTTATAAGCTTGGTCTGCGTTGGCTTCTTTAGTGGCGATAAAGGCTGAGCCGATATAGGCTAAATCAGCGCCCATGGCTTGCGCCGCTAATACGTTTTGGCCTGTAGAAATAGCCCCTGACAGCAAAACAGGCCCATCGAACCATTCTCTTACTTCTTGAATAAACGCCAAGGGTGAAAGTGTGCCTGCATGACCACCAGCACCAGCCGCTACGCAAATCAGCCCGTCGGCGCCTTTTTCAATCGCCTTTTTAGCAAAGCGATTGTCAATCACGTCGTGCAAACATATCCCGCCATAAGAATGAATAGCGTCAAATACCTCTGATCTTGCCCCTAATGAAGTGATGACAATGGGCACTTTGTGCTTTACGCATATTTCCACATCGTGCATTAACCGATCGTTTGAGCTGTGCACTATCTGATTGACTGCGTATGGGGCGGCCGGGCAGTCCGGGTTAGCTTGATTGTAAGCATCTAGCTCTGTGTTTATTTTGGTCAGCCAGGTATCTAACATTTCGGCAGGGCGCGCGTTTAACGCGGGGAATGAACCGACAACTCCGGCCTTACACTGGCTGATCACGAGTTCTGGTCCTGAAATAATAAATAGTGGCGCACCAACGACGGGGAGGGAGAGACGACCTTGCATGATTTTTGGAATAGACACATTATTCTCGATATTTAAATTAGGGGTCAATTAGCGATCTAAATAACCATGGTTAAACAGCTTAAAGTAGCGACGAAAATTCGATAGGTTGTAAAATAACGTTCTATTTACAGCCCCAACTCGGCATTGGCATACATCAGCCTATTAGTGGTGTAATGAATACCTAAACACATCTCAACAGATCAAACGGCCAAAACGGAAAGAGGTAAATAAAGCCTCACCTGCCGTCAACGTCAAAGTATATTCGCTTTAAGAACGCTAAACTAACGATTGAAATTTATACTAATTCATAGTTAGCATTTATCACAAAATGTGCTTTCAAAAAAGTCAACACAACGCAAAGTCTATTGAGTGAGATTCGTTACGTTATAAACACTCATCATCAGATGAAATTATCCTTGATCTTCTGTTTCGATAATAATCGCTCTTGTGCATTACGTGACATATTCACTTATCAAATGAAACACAGGTAGCTAATTTATGACGAGTAAAGAACAAGCAATTGAAAAGATAAATCAACATGCCCCTAAGTTCATAAGTTTACTGGGTGGAAAGCTGGTTGATTTTGATGTTGAAAAAGACGCTTGCCGATTTGAATTTAATATAGGAAAAGACTATTGCCATTCTATAGATGTGGTACAGGGCGGTTTTGTTACGGCCATGTTAGATACAGCGATGAGTCATGCGGTGATGGCACTTAATAAAGATATTATCAATATTTCCTCGTTAGAAATTAAAACCACTTATCTGGAGCCAACACGGGCAGGAAAGCTGCGAGTCGAAGGTTGGGCAGTCAGAAAAGGCTATAAAGTCGCCTTCGTCGAAGGCCATATTTATAATGAACACGACGTACTAACGGCCACGGCAAGTTCGGTGGCTAAGCTATCAAGAAGAGCTGAATAATATTTCGCGAGGGCGCCATATCATTGGTTGCATCGGTAGTGTCTGGTGCACATGCCAAGCGCAATGGCCCTGATGAATAAATCTACGCAGTATCAGTGCCTATTTAGGCTGAGTATCGAGTCGGACTATTTGCTTGAACATGCAGCCAGCGTTTAGTGTTTTCATAGGCTCTATTTTTCGATAAGTACTTAATATTTCAATCTAAATTCGGAAATTCAAATGTCGCAACGCCACCCTAAAAGTTACTCTGTCCGATTACATGAAGGCCAAGAAAACAGCACTGCTTTGAACGTTTATGAATGGCAGGCCAGTGGGCCGCCTTTATTACTGGTGCACGCCGCTGGGTTTCACGCTCGGGTATGGGACAAGATTATCGGCCAATTGGGTGACAGACATGTGTACGCGGTTGATTTGCGCTGTCATGGGTTGAGTGAAAACTCTGCATCCCCTTACAGTTTTCAGCTATTTGGCGATGATCTTGTCGCGTTAATCGAAACCCTAGATTTGAGAGACATTACAGCCTGTGGTCACTCAATGGGCGGGCATGTGGTTTTGCAGGCAGCGACGAAAACACCCCTTCGTTTCAAGCATATTTTATTATTAGATCCTGTTATTTTTAGCCCAAATTCCCGCGACCCGGCACAAACCGATCCGGCAAAAAGCCCGATTGCGTCTAGGCGCAACGAATGGGCGAGCGCAGATGAAATGTTTTCGCGTTTTAGTAGCCGCCCGCCTTTTAGCGATTGGGATCATCAGGTGTTAAGAGATTATTGCGAATATGGCCTTTTGCCAAAAAGCGACAGTGAGCTGTTTGAGCTAGCTTGCCCGCCTTTGTGCGAGGCGGCGATTTATCAAAGTTCTGGCAACGGTTTATTGCTTGAGCATTTGTCCTCAATCACCGCGACCGTCAAAATATTGCGGGTGAAAGAACGCACACCAGAGGACGCGCCTTTTGATTTTCGCCCGTCCGCCACATACGAGGGTTTAGTTGGACTCATTCCTGGAGCAACCGAAAACTACTTACCCGATCACACCCATTTCATCCCTATGGAAGACCCATACTTGGTTGCCGAAGAAATCAAAAGCTTAGATACGTAACGACACTCTTCTTAAATGAAATTTACGTGAAAGAAATTTTGCAGTGAATAGTAACCAAGTATATTTCATTTGGCGAGTTGCTCAAAAGTCGTTACAGTTCTGCTTTACTGACACTTTCGACTGGAACCATTAACCATGCCTGATGGGCAAAGCCTTCGTTCAATGCCACTTCCACCATCACCGCTTAGTGTTTATCAGTCTCAACTGGGTAAGACCTTGATTGAAGACGCTAGCCAGCGTGAAGCGATAGAAGCGCTTGATCGTCTTTATCACCAACTTACTGAGGGAAACCTCCGTGGGCCTACACAGGTAAAAGGGCTGTATTTGTGGGGCGATGTGGGCCGGGGCAAAACCTTTTTGATGGACTTGTTCTACGATTGTTTGCCACAAGAAGGGAAGTTACGACTGCATTTTCATCGCTTTATGGCGCGGATACATCAGTCACTTAATGAGCACAGCGGCCAGCTAAACCCTCTAGTAAACGTAGCAAAAGCGCTCGCCCAACAACTGGGGGATGAGCACCGCGTGATATGTTTCGATGAATTTTTTATATCAGACATCGGCGATGCCATGCTGTTATCTGGCTTGTTCGAATGCTTATTTAAAGAAGGTGTGGTGCTCATTGCCACCTCGAATATTCCCATCGACCGTTTATATGAAAATGGCTTAGCTAGGCACAAATTTTTGCCCTGTATAGCACTGTTGCAGCAACATACCAATATGCTGCATCTGTGCGGCGAGCAGGATCATCGTTTACACCATTTAAGCACTTCGTTAAGTGAGGCGGATTTAGACAGCTTGTCCACTTATGTTGGCGTTTCAAAAAATATGAACTTCCCCGCTGTGTTTGCTCAGTTGACTGAGAACGTCGATAGCACACATATGACCAACGCAACGATAGAAATATGCCATCGTGATATTCCCGTGCGCAAGGTTACCAAAATGAAAGCTGGGAAAAATGTTGTTTGGTTTAAATTTAGTGCACTGTGCGAAGGGCCGCGCTCTCAGCTTGATTATATGGAAATTGCATCGCACTTTCAGACTGTGATGATCAGCGAGGTTCCTCAATTAGGGGCGAAGGTCAGAGGCTGGATAAAAGCTAGGGGCACAGAGGATGGCATTGGGGATAATCAGGCAACCAGCACTGGAGAGAGGGTGTTGTCATACTCAAAGAATGATGACAAAGCGAGACGTTTTATTAGTCTCATCGATGAGCTGTATGACCAAAATGTTAGGCTTTACCTAAGTTGTGATGTACCGCTAGAAGAGCTGTATTTAGACGGAGCTCTTACTTTCGAGTTTCGCCGAACGTATAGCCGTTTAATTGAAATGAGCCGTGGAATGAGTAAACACTCGCCATAAAAAAACTAGGGCAACTCACTGGCAATATGTACGTGTGAAATAATTTGGTGGAAGGGACTGGTGAGGCCGCTAGTGACTAATCACTTTATTACGACCAGTTTCTTTAGCTTGATACAGTCTCTCATCAGCCAGTTTGTAAAGCTGATTCAACGTTTCACCATCGCTTGGCCAATGGGACACACCAATACTGACACTAATGTTGATGAGTATGTCATCAATCGTTATGGTGTTTTCTACCGCTAAACGTATTCGCTCAGCAACACTGTGAGCCTGCAGTTCAGTGGTATCCGTGACAAGCATACAAAACTCTTCTCCTCCAAGGCGGAAAGCCCAGTCATTTAAACGGCGTGTTTCATTGATAAGTCGAGCTACCTCAATCAGCACTTTATCGCCCACATGATGACCATACTTGTCGTTCACTTTTTTAAAGTGGTCTAAATCAATGAGTAGCATTGATACGGATCGTTGTGTTTCAGGGAGACTTTCACATAGCATCTCAAAGCTGGAATCTAGCAATAGCCGGTTGTTCAAGCCCGTTAATGGATCGATAGCCGCCATTTGTTGAAGCCGCTTAACCATTGCCGCTCTTTTGGATTCATAAGTGTACGACAAGGCCCAAATAGCAGATAAACATAGGCCTATATTCGCTACTGATATGGGCGGCATTTCAGGCGAGCTAGAAAATTGAGCCTTAAATAGAATTGCCACACCGGTCAAAACATATACACAGGTAAACACATTGCCTAAGGTGATCCCAAGTAGAAGGTAAGACAAGACAGGAATTAAAAATAGCCAAGTATATAGCGCAGCGATGAAGGGCACTGTATATATCCCTATCAGAATTACCGTGTATACGGAAAATAAGAAGACCGATGCCCAGAATGTCAGGCGGGGCGTTTTTTTGTGAATGGCGAGAATGCCGATTGACAGTATCACTACCGCTAACTCGATTAGAGCCAAGACTTTTTGCCCAACCAGCCAATTATTCACTACGAAGATTGAGCCTGCGAAGATGATGGCACATAGCACTACCTTCAAGACTGTTCGTCGATAATCTAGCTCATTTGCCCATAATTTTGATCTGAACATCTACCTCAGTATTCCTTCGTCACAACGGTAATTGATATTGATTTACCCTTTACTGCATTAATGGGTGTAATACATGTCATAAAGTAATGTTCTCACTTTATTATACACACTCATTGTACGGAAATTTAAGTTCAATGAGATTCAACTAAAGGCTAAAGTCTTTTTACGTTTCGATGTTAGCTCTGCATAAGAGTGTTTGTTCTTTATACAAAGCAAAGTCGAATTAGCATGGTTATTCTTCACAAATGGATCATCACGCAGCATACATAGGAAAAACGCTTTGCCCTGAAGGTTCGCTTGGGCACGATTACCTCTTTGTTGCTCTATTCTACATAGCCCACTAGATCACATATCCGCCGCGGTGATCAAATCACCCGACAAAAAGTTACATTCTAGCCTATCGCCCATTAATGCATTTTTAACATCATGTACTAGGCTCACTTTTAGACTGAGTCAGATTTGACAGTTGTATTTCTCAGCCCTTCATTAACCCTTCTTTTAAAAAGGAACATAACATGGATGTACAAAATCTTACGGTTGGACCTATTACGGGTCACACATCACATAATTTGGTGAGAATTTTTGGTCGGGCTGAATTGTCTATTTATGATGGTAGACCACGTAAAGCACACGGTGTTATTCAGTACCGAAAAATGGGGAAATCGACGTTCAGCACCCCTTTGTATTTCAAAATGAACCCCAATTTCGACCTAACGGGCGTGGTGGTATTAACTGAATTAGAAGAAAATACCGTCTATGAATATCAGGTTGGTTGGTTTTATTCCGAGGTAGATTCTAGCGAAATCAATGTCGACAAAGTACTGAATTGGAAGCATATTGATATTTACCAAATGAGAACAGCATCATCTGACATCTCGCAAGCAAGAACCATTGTGTTTGGCTCGTGTCGGTACGTGTTACGTCTTTTCGGCGGACTATGGTGGGATGATCGTAGTGATAGAACGTTCAAATCGATTTTAGAGCATACACAAGACAGCAAACAGGTTGATCAGCTCATTATGTGCGGCGATCAGATCTACGCGGATGACTTGAACGTCATTTGCGCCGATGATTCCCTAGACGAATACAATAAGCGTTACCGTAAAGTCTTCACGTCTAAATATCTGCGCCGGTTAATGTCCTGTACTCCAACGTATATGACTCTAGACGATCATGAAATTGAAGATAACTGGCCAGAATCTGCCAACGCTAAAGACTGGGTAACAAAATTTCCAGCCGCGATTCATTCATATGCAACGTATCAAGCCAGTCACAGTCCGCTTTTTGATTTAAACGGTAGCCGTATTGCAGGCGCGCCAACGCACCTTTGGTACACATACAGTGACGGTTGCTGTGATGTGTTCGTATGTGACACTAGAACAGAGCGCGACCTAACCGATGGAGCCCAGGAAATGTTAGGGCCGATGCAAATGACAGCGTTAAAAACGTGGTTATGTGATGGCAGTGAGCGAGTGAAAATGATTGTGTCCAGTGTACCGCCCTATGAATCCCAGTCGTCAGATAAATGGCATGGGTTTATTCATCAGCGAGACGAGATTTTTGAGTGCATTAGAATAAACGAAATTCAAAAAGTGGTTTTTTTATCGGGTGATGTGCATGCCTGCATGGCGTCGCAATTAGAACTGAGTGAGAGTGTCAACGTGACCTCAGTGGTTTCATCAGCGCTGTTTTGGCCTTATCCGCATCCTAACAGGAGAAGCTTTAAACTCAGAGGAACGATTGATACGCTGACGAGTAGCATCTACAAGGTTAAAAAATCCAGTGAAGTTTTCCCGACGGACGCCTTTACGAAACTTCGGGTTTCTCCCAGCGGTTTAAGAGTGGAGTTTTATGCCAGAAAAGGGAAAAAGCTTGGCAGTAAGAGTTATAAATATTAATTAAGTTGATGAAAAAACGGAGCCAAGTGGCTCCGTTTTACTGTTTATATTCGCTTGCGTAGCGAGTCAATCTCAAAGGAGTCAACATTCAAACGCACAAAGCCTTGACGTTAAAAGCGATATGTCATGTCGATACCCACTTGTCTACCGCGTCGAGCTGCACTAAAAAATGCTCGCGGTGAACCATTATCAGCCCCGTCAGGCGCGGTGTTGAGGGACGAAAAGGTAAAGTAAGGGATGCCTAACCAGCGAGATGTCAAAATAGGGGCATCTTCATCGGTTAAGTTTCTGGCATATAAACTCACCCGCCAGTTTTCGCCGTTGACGCCCATTCTGGCGCCCATAATGATAGCGCTAGGCACGTAGGCTAAGTTATGTACTTGTACGTATTTTTTTGACTCGTAGCTGGCATCAACATTAAAGAAGGCTTCGAGTTCGCCTGTGATGGGCGTGATGTATTCTAAAAATGCACTGGCTTGATGTTTTGAACTAAGAGGGAACGCGTTGCCATCGATAGAACAACTAGCAGGCGTCGTAATACCAAAATCGTCGCGGAAATCCGTACCCGTTGTTGTGCCCGGTGTTAACACTCCGCCGCCGCTGGTTAATGACCACTGAAAGTCGTCACAACCTTTGGTAAATTTGGTGTCAGCTAGTGCATAGGTAAACCGCCCCGACAAGTTTTCGTTAAACTGGGCGTTAATATCCACTTCTACACCAAAGACTTCACCTTCACCTTGGTTAGTGGCGACTGAAGTGACATTACCCGAGGGCACATTTAAAGGCGTAGTCAGTTGAACGTCGCTCACATCGTTGTAAAACATAGACACAGTGGCGTACACATCGTTTAGGGCGCTGCTTTTTATACCGAGCTCAAAAGTGGTAATTTCTTCTTGCTCGTAAGTGGGTTTGCCCGTGTCAGCACCCGCAGAACCATTAATACCGCCGGGCTTAACCCCTTGGGCGACGATCCCGTAAAAAATAGTGCTATCGTCATAGCGATAATTGAGGGTGGCTCTTGGTGTGAAGTTGTTCCAACTGCCATCGGCTTCAAACGTCATAAGGCCGTCTGGGTCAAATTCTGTAACGGTTTTTTCTTCTTCGGCCCAGCGTGCTTCAAAGGTGCCATCAAGCTTATCGCTAAATTGATAATCAATAGACGCATAAACGGCCTTGTTGGTCACTGTACTGTTGTCTTGGAAAATACCGACTTTTGCGTCTTCAAAGGTGAGATCAAAACTGTCTCGGTCCTGGTCATAATAAAACGCACCCGCCATCCACTGTAGTTTTCCTTCAGGTGATTGCAGGGTAAATTCGATTGTTTGGTCTTTGGTTTCTTGACGTGACGTATTGGCAAAGAAGGCCTCTTGACCCGGAGCAAAGGTGTAATTGACCGATGAATTATCGCCATCAGAGCCGGTGCTGATATCATCATCACGATAGCCTAGCGCCAGTGACATGCTATAGCCAGCATCGGTTTCATAATCTACCGCCAAACTTGAGATGATTAAATCGCGACCGACGCCGTCATAGGCGGTGCCATCGGCTGTGTCATAGGGGGTACCGAAAAATGTTGAGCCAGAAGGTAGAAAGCTATTAACCGGCACACCTGATACTTCGTTCGGTATACCGTCGGCATCCGCTTTATCGTTAAGGGCGATGGGCTGGTTTTTAATCTCGCCACAGAAGTATTGAAAGTTGTTCTCTGAACCAGACGCAGCCCAAGATGATAATGAACGATAGCCTGGTGCGCAGTTATTTTCGCTGGTGGGAGTTAAGAAAAACGGCCGTGTTTCATCTCTGTCTTCTTGGCTTTGAAATCGAAAGCGCACACCGAGTTTGTCAGAGGGAGCTGCATCTAAAACAACGCTAACTGAACGCGTGTCTTCACCGCCAACGATGTCATCGGTGACGATATTGCGCCAATTGTCATCGCCGTCAACTTGGTAATCTCGCACGCTCAAGCTAGCTGCTAACCAATCATTTAGGGGGCCGCTGATATACGCAGAAGCTGTGCGCTCTGCATCTTGCGCTAGGTTCAATTTTACGTTGCCAGTAAAATCTCCGTGGTCAGGACCTTTGGTAATGAAATTGATTGCCCCTGAATAAGAGTTTCGTCCGTACAAAGCACTTTGTGGGCCTTTCACCACTTCTACTCTAGCAACATCAGACATGTCTAAGCTCTGCACATCTCCAGAATAGTAATTGCCGTCAATAAAGTAAGCCGCGCCTGACTCGACACCAAATTGTATACCAGCTAGTACGTTGCCCATACCGCGAATAACCGGGCGTTCCGTGGCGCGCCCAAAGGCTTTAGAGAAGCTCAACCCTGATGAAAAACGGGCAATATCATCAATGCTTTGAAAGCCTTGTTGCTCGATCATGGTGTCAGAAAAAGCAGATACAGCCACAGGGATGCGGTTTAATGACTCGACCTTTTTACGCGATGTAACTTCAATTATTTCCAGTGCATCGTCGTTTACCGAGACCGCCGGTGCTTCTTGAGCGAGAGTCATCAATGGTTGCGTCATCAAAATCGATGCAATCGCCAGAGGGAGCTTTTTTATTATTAATGTCATTGGCATTCCTGTTGAGAGTGGGTATGTACGGGCAAATTATTGTTTTATCGGTATCAGCAATCTAGCACTGCTTACTCAGGGGCGGTTTGATAAAAATCAACAATCTCAATCTGCTTAAGCAACTGGTTGTGCAGTAAAGGAGTGGTAAAAAATTATATTTAAAGATAAAAAGAAAAACACCTATATAACATAGAGTTACTAGGTGTTTTTTAGGGCTTGGTTATTATTTTTTTATAGTAGAGTGGTATTAATCGCTGGCTTTGGCTGGGGCGTCGAGCAACTGATTTACTTCTATCCAATAACCGTCAGGGTCGCGGATCATAGACACCATAACGGCGATTTTGCCACCGTCGGCTCTGGGGTATTCAACGTGATGTGGTGCCTCTATTACAGCCACCTTGGGGGATTGCTCTACGCTTTTCCATCGGGTGTCTAGGTCTGATACGTTCATCACCATAATAGGGTCACCAGGGACCGGCTCATCAAATTTTTCTTGGCGCTGGGGTTTTTCAGGGTATATGTATTGCAGTAAACCTAGTGCACCGATGAAGGTGTCGTTCGCTTGCATCAGCACCAGGCGGCGCTTACGGATTTCGCCGTTTTCCATAGGACTGTTGATCATCTGATCGTAAATTACGTTCAAGCCAAGCGCATCGCGATACAATTGCAACGATGTGTCGATGTCATTGACGAGAAAAGTCGTGCGGCGAATGTCCACTGAGATACGGTCTTCGTCGTTAACAGGGGCCGCAATACTTTGAATACAGGGCAGGGCACACAGTAAGACTGCGAATAATGAAGATCTGATTTTCATGTTTGGTTTTCCATTCTTATTGTTACTGACGTTTTAGATGCTTGCTTCGTTTAGAAACGAATAACAATATCTACGCCATCTAAAAATGGCGCATTGATAATGATCAAGTGTGCTGCTTTGACCTGCTGGTGAATAAATTAATCAGCGTAGGAAATAAGGTTTTCGCTGTCGGTAACGGTGATTTGGTAGTTGCTTTCGATGGAGATTAATCCGTCTTTTTTCAATTTACTGAACCCGCGGCTGGCGGTCTCTAAACTCATACCCAGGTAATCAGCAATATCTTGTCGGCTCATAGGTAATAGGAATCGATGGGTACCTCGGCCTAATCTATGTTCCATATCTAATAGAAAGTGAGCAAGACGCTGATGGGCGGACTTCTGCCCCATGATGAACAGTTGATCCAAAATCAGCGACAAGATATGCCCAGTAACATCGTGATAGCGCTTTGCTACCGCTGGGTATTTATCGAAAATATCTTGCATTAACTTACGGCTAATGCGGATAACCACACAGTTGGTTAGGGCTTTTGCACTGAAACTGTAGCTGACATTCTCTGACAGTCCAGCAAGGTTACCCGTGAACAGAAAAGCAAATACTTGACGTGAACCTGACGCGGTAGAGCGCTCAAGCATTAATGAGCCAGACTCAGGAATGTATACGTATTCTGGTGCATCTTTTTCTCGAAACACGTACTCACCTTGTGCGAAAGACACTTCTTCTGCATCTTCGGCTAGCTCATCAATGAAGGCATTGGCCCCTTCAACTTCTTTAAAATGGCTTCCGAAACATGAGGTAAGGGAAGTTTTAATGACTACTTTATTGATATCGAGTGACATGAATTCAGCCTATTTTCTTATTATGTTAATGCGTCTGATAAAACTCGATCCATGTTTGGTCTGGCGTTCTAATTGCCAGCATATCCACTAATCCATATGGAGGTAAATTCAGCGTCGCCTGGGATACAATTTGCACTTTGTTTTGTATTAAATGCGCTTTGAGAGCAGGTAAATTGTCTACTGGAAAACGCAAGGTGACAATGCCTAAATTCGGTGGTGCAGCTTTGGTGCTAACATTTTTACCCATAGCGCCGTGAAATTGAAGTAGTTCAACTGACCCTTCGTTTAGCTTTTGCGGGTGCAATATATACACCGAACGAGGGATTTTTGTGGTCAAGTTGTAAGGTAAGCCAAGCACATTTGGGCCCGCTTCTTTACTGGCGCCTTTGTGCTCTAAATACAATTGAAAGCCCAGTACATCACGGTAAAACGCCAAAGACGTATCAATGTCGCTTACCACTTGAGTGGAATTAAACACTCGGCTCATTTGCTTTACGTTTGGCCAGCCTTCTAGGGTGGGCTTGATGCGTTCAATCATGGCAAAACTAATGCCGTCGAAACCTGTTGTTATCCACTCCGTGACTTCATAAGGCCCGAAGGTAAATGAGACAGGGTCGCTTGTGCCGCGCCAGCCAGCGTCTTGCAACTGTTGACGTTTTTTCTGCATATCAGCCACTCGCAGGTTAACATCAAATATACCGCCTACATCCCATGACTGCGTGTTTGCTCGGATTATTTCTTGCTGTACATTGTTTATTTGAATTAAACGCACGTAACCACGCTGCTCGCCTTTGTTGGCCAGCAGTACTTGCTTTAAGCTTGCCCTCTCAGGTAGTTGCCATAACTGCTTTAATTCTGGCGCGACCTCCTCTGTGGAGCGTACTTCCCAGCCTGCATATTGTTGATAAAACTGGCTGGTTTTTTCGATATCAGAGACGATAAAAACGGTTTCGGTAAACCCGTTGAGCGTGAAGTCTTTTGCATGCCCAAAAGGGATGATCAGCAAAGAGCTCAGTAATGTGTAAATCAGTATGAAGGTGCGCATTAGGGTTGCACCTCAAACACTTCTATTAAAAAGCCATTGGGGGCTCGTAATGTGGCCACCATTGATTCTCCCACAAGCGGATCGTTAACCTGTTTTGGCTGACTGACAATCGTTGCGCCATGCGCTTTAGCATTGTCCATTAGCTGTTGTATAGAGCGTACAGGGAAGCTCCACATACCTAAGCCGATATTCGGTAAACTAGGCGCATTCTTGGGTTTGATTGGTTCAACGTTGTGAAAATCCACGAATAGCATGTGTCCGGTCGTTGCGCCTTTGCTGTACACAATGGCGAATCTGAACTCGGTGCCATTGGGTAAGTTCATGGCACCTTTGTCACCAGCAGATTTGAATACCCTGTCTGAGCGAATTTCAAGACCAAGCACATCGGTATAGAAGGTAAGCTGTGATTCTGAATCTGTAATCACCTGTGCTGAATAGGCGGGCCCACCTTTGCCGTTAGTATCTGTCGGGCCTAATTGCGCCATGCCATTGCCCCGGGTGATAGCGACCCCGTGATTAAAATCAGGGGCGTTAAAAATGGTTTCGTCAATTTGATACTTGCTGCCATCGGCGCGAGGAATAGGGTAGCTTTCAAGGGTATTGAGTGCCCCAAAACCTATGGTACGAATGTGTTTGTCCAGCGCGACGGTATCCGTGTTGGGAAAGCCCAATGAGAATGGCCCTAACTCTCTAGAATTCCAACTATCATGGATAGTAGGCATAGGTTTACTCAGCACCAAAAGACGAATTTGTATTGCGCTGTCGATTCCTTCTCGATACAAACGGTAGGTTTGCCAACTTAAGTCATCTGGCATTTGCCACAGAGCTCGGTGCGCCTTTTCCAGCGCAGGGCTTATTGTTAAAGGCCCTTCAACCTGCATACCCATGCCGTCACGGTAAAACAATAAGCTTTGCTCTAAAGATACCGTGGCGATGGTTACGGTATGTAGCGGCATGGCAAGGGCGTCTTTTGCACTGCTTTTGGGGGCTAACGCATCGTTTGAATCTGCATAGGCATGTTTGGCAAGAGTGAAGCTCGCTAACAGTGCGCCCATGATTAAAATTAAAAATCGTATATTCAATTTCAAACTCATTAGAAATTTGTCCGTACAAATGTTGGTGTCACCAAATCATATACAAGTACTGAAAAAAAGGTAACTGCACATTTGGATTCCCGACTTGACGCGGGCTGGTATAGATTTTAATGCCACAATTGAGCATTATTTTGGGCCAGTCCAGTGTTGATTAAAAGTTCAATAAACCTTGTCACATATAGGTTGCAGTGGTGGCTATTAGCTGATAATAGTTACCGATAGTGAGCGCAGTTCAAACAGGTAAATCACTCAAATATTTGGCCGGATTTCGTTTGAGGTGAATTGACAAAAATCAATTAGCTCGATAAAAAGTACGTGTGCTTTAGATAAGATTAGTGCTTAAACATAGTGAGATTGAAACAGTATGGTGTTTGAGAACTAGAAAATGGCATATAGCCGTCATAAAGAACGTGCTCAAAGAAACGGCGTAAAGGAGCGCAAAGTGATGCAGATAACCGTGGACACATTAAGCTGTGATGGAGTGCGAGGTTTGCTAGAAGAGCACTTGGCAGATATGTATGCCACATCGCCCCCCGAAAGCGTGCATGCGTTAGATATGCAGGCGCTTAAACATAAATCGATTACGTTTTGGTCAGCTCGCGAAAATGGAAGTGTATTAGGTTGCGTGGCATTGAAGCGGCTATCAGATAGTCACGGGGAAATTAAATCTATGCGCAGTGCCCATGATGCCCGTAAACGTGGCGTCGGGGCAGCGTTGTTACAGCATTTGATTGTCCAAGCTAAGCTCATTGGAGTACGCCAGTTAAGCCTAGAAACGGGCACTATGAGTTACTTCGAACCCGCTAAAAATTTATATCGTAAATTCGGCTTTGTAGAATGTGGCCCTTTTGCAGATTATACCCAAGATCCAAATAGTTGTTTTATGACGCTACTTTTAGATGCTTCAGTAGAGCAATAAAACTACACTCAAAAAACAATAAAAAAGTCGCTCAGCGTGCGGGCTGGGCGACTTTTTAATTAAACTGGCTAGGCTAAAAACTAAAGATAAAATCTTTACCGTAAAAAGAACATTTACAGTGTAGACCAATCCTTGTCGTTTAGGCTAATAGCGCAGACATCGCCTTGTACCCCTGTTGAATGGTTTTCAATTTGTCGTCTGTTTTATCTCTTTCTACAAACCTGTGTTCTACACCTGAAAGTTGGGATTGCGCGAAAATAGGCGCGAAATCTATTGTACCAGTGCCCACATCTGCGAAGTTTCCTGCTTCGTCCATATCTTTTACATGCCACAATTTGAAGCGACCTGGGTGTTGTTTAAAATAGGCGATGGGGTCTTGTTTGGCTTTGAACATCCAAAACAAGTCCATTTCCATGGCCATGAGGTCTTTGTCGGTTTCATTGAGCAGCACATCATAAGGTAACTGGCCGTCACGTATTTCAAACTCGAATGCATGGTTATGATAAGCGAGTTTCAAACCTGCTTTGTTGCAGGCTTCACCAATCACATTGCACCGCTCAGCGAGCTTTTTGTATACATCTATGCCAGTGCCTCTTTGCTCTTCGGTTAAATACGGAATAACAAGATATTGATGGCCTACTTCAAGAGCATGATCGATAACCTGATTAACGCCTTTGTCAAATTCCGTGAGACCAATATGAGCAGAAGGGGCAGTTAAGCCTTCGTTGTGTAAAATGGTTTTTACTTCACTGGCTTTATGATCAAAATAGCCGGCAAATTCCAGCTCTTTATAGCCCACAGCGGCGACTAATTTTAATGTGGCGGGTACGCTTACCGCCATCATGTCTCGCAGGGTGTACAGTTGTAGCCCAACTGCCGCTGGGGTCTTGAGCATATTGGCGGCAAATGCAATAGAACCAGGCATGGCTGCTAGGCCCATAGCCGCAACACTGAGTTTAACGAAACGTCTGCGACTGTCTTGATGGGCTAAATCAAAGCGAGATGTTTGATCACAGACTAAGCTGTGGGCGAGATCTTTCATGTTTTTTCTCCGAGTGAGTGCGTGTGTTTTGTGTTTCAGCGAGTCGTCTATGACGTCGGCGCTGGGCCCGTACTAGCGCGCACTATTAATTCAAATGGCATGATGACTTTTGGCGCTTTGGTAATCTTGCCTTCGAGTAAATCAATCAATAATGACACCGCACTTTGGCCAAACTCTTCTGCCGGCTGAGCGATAGTGGTAAGCGGGGGATCGCAAAATGCAGAAAATGAAATATCATCAAACCCTGCAATGGATATATCCTGGGGGATCCGCAATCCCACTTGTTTAAAGCATTGCATTGCCCCAATGGCGGTTTCATCATTTTCACAAAATACCGCACTTGGGCGATGTTCACTGGCAATGATTTTCGTGGCTGCGTCGTGTCCGGATTGCAGGGTGAAGTCACCTGGATAAAGTAACGCTTCATCAAAGGTTAAGCCCGCCTCGGTTAGCGCATCGCGATAACCGGCTAAGCGCTCGCGAGTCAGTGGGCTTGATTGGGGGCCTTTGATGAGTGCGATACGCTTATGACCTTGCTCAATTAAATGCATTGTCATTGCTTTAGCCGCGGCGCGGTTATCTAAGGTTACAACAGGGCAGTTAATGTCGTGCATAACCTCACACGCATTGACCATGGGCAGTAATTCGTTGGGCTTATTGATAGATGCATCAAAAGGATTGTGTGCTCTTAATTGAATGAGCCCATCAGCCTGAGAGGTTTGCACCATTTTTGCGTAGTTCGCCTCAATGGTTTCATCACCGAGTGTGTTAGCAAGTAAAATGGTATAACCACGCTGGGCGGCCGCTACTTGCATTCCACTTATCACGCGAGCAAAAAATACGTTTGCCACCGTAGGTACCAGTGCTACCAAACTATGCGTTTTGCCTGAGCGGAACTTGACCGCCATTAGGTTCGGTTTGTAGCCCACTTCGTTTACGGCAAGCATTACTTTATTTCGCGTTTTTGGTGACACGCGCTCGGGTTGTTGCAATGCCCTAGAGACAGTTGCCACCGACACACCCGCTAGATTAGCAACCTGCCTAATATTACTCATAGAAACCTGTCGTTGTATATTTCACAGTGACGTTATTTCATACATAAAGTCAAAATGTAACCGTTAGCATTTAATGTAAAAATAATACCGCAGGAAAATTAAAAATCTAGCTATATTATTCAATAGAAGCAATTTTAAGTACGTTTTTGCAACGAAAAATTTACTTAGAGCGATAAATTATCATACTAATGGCTAATTACGGTTGACATAACCAAATGAAACCCGTTACATTTTAACGATATTATACATTTGTGTAACAATTGGCCGTGCGCCTAAACAGCATAGGAGCGATTACGTGGCAAAAATGAACAAAGTTCGAATGGGTATGGTGGGCGGTGGTGAAGGCGCGTTCATTGGCGCGGTTCATCGTCATGCTTTGGCCCTTGATGGTCAGATTGAATTGGTTTGCGGTGCGTTTAGCCGTGACGATGGCAATAACCAGCGAACAGCAGACACTTTGGGGTTAGATGATAACCGCGTTTATTCCAGCTGGGAGGCGCTATTAAAAGCCGAGCAAGCATTACCACAAAATGAACGCATGCAAGTGCTCATCATAGTGACCCCTAATCATTTACATGTGCCGATTTCAATCGCGGCGATTGAAGCTGGCTTTCATGTGTTTTGTGAGAAGCCTGCTGCTATTTCACTCGAAGAAGCAAGTAGCTTAAAAACAGCGTTGAAGAAAAGCTCGGTTTTGTATGGCCTTGCGCACACGTACTTAGGCTACCCCATGGTGTGGCAAGCACAGCATATGGTGGCCAGTGGCGCACTGGGTAACATTCGAAAAGTCTACGTTGAGTATCCGCAAGGTTGGTTGTCAGCTAATGAAGAAAGCCACAACAAACAAGCCTCGTGGCGCACGGACCCTGCGCAATCTGGTGGCAGCGGGTGTATGGGCGATATCGGTACCCATGCTTTTGGGCTAGTGGAGTTTGTGTTGCAACAACAGGTGACGTCGCTTTGCGCCGATTTAAAGACCCACGTAGATGGACGTAGGCTAGATGATGACGGTGCTGCGCTTATTCGTACCGATGGTGGTGCAAGCGGTGTTTTGATCGCAAGCCAAGTGTGTGCCGGTGAAGAGAACGCGCTAAAAATTCGTGTATACGGTGATAAAGGCGGGCTCGAGTGGCAACAAATGGAGCCCAACTCGATTATTTGTCGTCCATTAGGCCAGCCCTTTCAGGTATTGCGTGCCGGCATGGGGCAACCAGGATTGTGTGAAGAAGCATCAGAGCGTTGCCGTACACCAGCGGGTCACCCTGAGGGGTATTTAGAGGCAATGGCTAACTTGTACCGCTATTTTGGCAAAGCAGTGAAAGCCGCAGATGCAGGTACTGAATCACAAATTGCCAATGAGTTAGGAAAAGCCGCAGGCGTACCTGGAATTGATTCAGGGATCAGAGGGATGGCATTTATCGATGCCATGCTAGCCAGTAGTGACAGCGAAACCAAATGGCATGCTGTGCCTAGCGCTGAATAAAGCGTTAAAGATCGCGCGATAAAATCGAGCGATAAAGAGCACGCGAAAAAGAACGCACAAAAAAGCAAACAAATGAAGCTGTTATGTCACGAACAAGTGATTAACACGTAAACCGCACGGCGGCTTACCCAAGCGCACCAGTTAAGGAGAAGATTATGCCTGCTATTAAAGGCCCCGGAATATTTTTAGCCCAGTTTATGAGTGATGAAGCGCCTTTCAACAGTTTGGATTCGATTGCTACCTGGGCAGCCTCGCTAGGCTATAAGGGAATTCAAGTTCCCACTGGCGATACTGCAATTTTTGATTTGGAGCGCGCAGCGAATAGCCAAGAGTATTGTGATGAGGTGATGGCTATTTGTCACAAAGCGGGCGTGCAGATCACAGAACTTTCTACCCATTTACAGGGCCAGTTAGTTGCCGTGCACCCAGCATACGATGAGCTGTTTGATAGTTTCGCCCCTGAAGCGTTACGCGGCAAACCTGTTGAGCGTACCGAGTGGGCAATTCAACAAATGAAATGGGCTGCAAAGGCGAGCCAACGTCTTGGCTTAACGGCGCATGCCACTTTTTCTGGCGCATTTTTATGGCATTTAGCATACCCCTGGCCACAGCGCCCAGCGGGGTTAGTTGAACAAGGTTTCGCGGAATTGGCCAAGCGTTGGCTACCTATTTTAGATGCATTTGATGAGGCGGGTGTAGACGTTTGTTACGAAATTCACCCCGGTGAAGATTTACACGATGGTGCATCATTCGAATTGTTTTTGGATGCTGTTAACGGCCACCCGCGGGCGAATATTTTGTTTGACCCGAGCCACTTCGTTTTACAACAGCTTGATTACCTACAATTCATCGATTTGTATCATGAGCGCATCAAGATGTTCCATGTAAAGGATGCTGAATTTAATCCTAATGGGCGTTCTGGTGTTTACGGGGGGTATCAAGACTGGAAGGAACGCCCAGGGCGTTTTCGCTCATTGGGCGACGGCCAAGTCGACTTCAAAAGTATATTTAGCAAACTAACCCAGTATGGGTTTGATGGCTGGGCCATTTTGGAATGGGAGTGTTGTTTAAAAGACTCAAACCAAGGGGCTGCTGAAGGTGCGCCATTTATCGCAAACCATATTATTACCCCCGCAGGGCGCGCATTTGACGATTTCGCTGGTGCAACGAGTGACGAGCAGCGCAATCGCAGAATATTGGGGCTATAAAGCTCAAAACGCTGCACAAATTGGCTAGGGGTCTTAATTGGCTTAGCGCCTTTAAGTGAAGTAATAGAAATGATGAGTCGGCACGGACGCATGCTTGCCAGTGCCATAATCAAGGGTTAGAAAATGAATACGATAACAACGCGATTAAGCGTGATGATGTTTCTGCAGTTTTTTATCTGGGGGGGCTGGTTTGTTACCTTAGGCACATTCTTGGCTAATACGTTGCAAGCCACTGGCGGCGAAATAGGCATGGCCTTTTCTACTCAATCATGGGGGGCGATTATCGCGCCGTTCGTGATTGGTCTCGTTGCAGATCGGTACTTTAACGCAGAGCGTATTTTAGGTGTGTTGCATCTCATTGGCGCAGTGTTGATGTATTGCCTGTATCAAGCGCCTGACTTTGATGCGTTCTACCCACTCGTTTTGGGTTACATGATTGCCTACATGCCAACCTTAGCGCTGGTTAACTCTGTGTCATTCGCACAAATGGATAACCCGTCGAAGCAATTTGGCAAGATTCGCGTATGGGGCACGGTGGGCTGGATCGTAGCCGGTTTAGCCATCAGCTATGCGTTCTCATGGGATTCCAAGCAAGCCATCGAAGATGGCATGTTACGCAATACATTCTTATTGTGCGCAGGCGCATCTTTGATACTCGGTTTGTTTAGCTTTACCTTACCAAAAACACCGCCAAAAAGTGCGGGGGAACACGTCGGGTTAAAAGAAGTGCTGGGCCTTGATGCACTAGCACTGCTTAAAGACAGAAATTTCTTAGTGTTCTTTTTATCTTCGGTTTTAATTTGTATTCCTTTGGCGTTTTATTACCAAAATGCCAACCCGTTCCTAACTGAAATAGGCGTGGACAACGCCACGGGAAAGATGACCTTAGGCCAAGTGTCTGAAGTGTTATTCATGTTAGCTCTGCCAGTGTTCTTAAACCGTTTTGGCATCAAAATCACTTTGCTCATCGGTATGCTCGCTTGGGTAGTGCGTTATGCACTTTTCGCCTTTGGCGATGCAGATGGCGGAGTGGCGTTACTGCTAGTGGGTATCGCACTGCATGGTATTTGTTATGACTTCTTCTTTGTATCTGGGCAAATCTACACTGATTCAAAAGCCGGAGACAAAGTGAAAAGCGCCGCTCAGGGCCTGATTACCTTAGCCACATATGGTGTGGGTATGCTGATTGGCTTTTGGGTTGCTGGGCAGATAACCGATAAATACACCACCGTAGCTGGCCACTCTTGGCTTGATATCTGGTTGTTCCCCGCAGCGTTCGCCTTAGGTGTGTTTGTTATTTTTATGTTCACATTTAAGGACGAGAAGGTGTCAGGTAATGAGTAACTCACGTCGAAATATGCTCAAAGGTATTGCACTTAGTAGTGCCGCATTGGCGGCAAGTACAGTGGTCAGTGGTTGTGCCTCTAGCGAAAGTAACGAAATCGATAACAATGCTAGTCAACCGGGCGTTGCTAAATTCAAAGGCAACATTAATCACTCCGTTGCTCGCTGGACGTACGGCGATTTATCGATTGAGGAGCTTTGCCAAGTGGTTCAATCGTTGGGTTTTTCTGCTATTGATTTAATCGGCCCAGAAGGTTGGCCAATCCTCAAACGTTACGGCATTGACTCATCCATGTGTAACGGAGCCGAGCTGAACCTAGTCGATGGCTTTATTCACCCAGAGTTTCACGATGAGCTTGAAAAGCGTTACCTAAAACATATCGATTTAGTGGCACAGGCAGGTTACAAAAACCTCATATGTTTCAGCGGTAATGCTCGAGGTATGAGCAAAGAGCAGGGGCTTAAAAACGCGGTCGCAGGCCTTAAACGTATTCTGCCTTACGCTGAAGAAAAAGGCGTAGTGATACAAATGGAGTTGTTTAACAGCAAGGTTGATCACCCAGATTATATGGCCGACAGCTCCAAATGGGGCGTGGATCTATGTAAAGCGCTCGGCTCTGAGCATTTTAAACTGCTTTACGACATCTACCATATGCAAGTAAACGAAGGCGATATCATTCGCACCATTCAAGATAATCATCAATATTTTGGCCACTACCACACTGCAGGTGTGCCGGGTCGCCATGAAATCGGAGATAACCAAGAGCTTTATTATCCAGCCATTGCTAGGGCAATTAAGGATGTAGGCTTTACCGGTTACCTTGCTCAGGAGTTTATACCCGCTGCTGAGACCAAAGCAGGCAAAATCGAATCGTTACGAGAAGCCATTCACATTTGTGATGTGTGAGCTCTAGCGATGACTTTTTCACACATTATGCAGCAAGAAGTTAGGGACCAGAAATGAAGAATAATCATTACGACGCAATCGTTGTTGGCTCAGGTATCAGTGGTGGTTGGGCAGCAAAAGAGTTAACCGAAAAAGGGCTTAAAGTGTTAATGCTAGAAAGAGGCAGAAACATTGAGCACGTAAAAGACTACACCAACGCCCACAAAGAAGCGTGGGATTACCCGCATCGAGGTGAACGCACGCAGGAGATGATTGAGAATTACCCTGTGTTAAAACGCGACTATCCTTTGAACGAGCCAACACTTGGCATGTGGACCAATGAAAAAGACAGCCCCTATGTGGAAGAAAAGCGTTTTGATTGGTTTCGCGGTTATCACATGGGTGGGCGTTCGCTCACTTGGGGTCGTCAAAGTTATCGATTAAACAAAGAAGATTTTCAGGCCAATGCGAAAGAAGGCATTGCGGTTGATTGGCCTATTCGTTACGAGGACGTGTCACCTTGGTACGATTACGTAGAGCGCTTCGCTGGCATCAGTGGTAGTAAAGACGGGCTAGATGTGTTGCCTGATGGTGAATATCAAACGCCGATGCCTCTTAACTGCGTGGAAAAAGACGTGGCGGCTAGAATACAGAAAACGTTTAAAGGCCAACGTCATCTAATTCCGGGGCGTACCTCTAACATGACCGAGCCTAAGCCTAAAGAAGGCCGCACGAATTGCCAGTACCGAAATAAATGTTGGTTGGGGTGTCCTTTTGGTGGGTATTTCAGTACGCAGTCATCAACGCTGCCAGCAGCGGTTAAAACCGGTAACCTGACGGTGCGCCCGTATTCTATCGTGACTGAAATTTTATACGATAAAGATAAGAAGCGCGCTAAAGGTGTAGCGGTTATAGATGCTGAAACGAACGAGACTTATGAATTCACCAGCAATATATTATTCGTCAATGCGTCTTCATTTAACTCTACTTGGTTACTGATGAACTCAGCGACTGATATTTGGCAGGGGGGGTTAGGTAGCAGCAGCGGCGAGCTTGGTCATAACGTAATGGATCACCATTTTCGAATTGGCGCTCATGCCATGGTGGAAGGCTATGAAGACAAGTATCACTATGGCCGTCGCCCAAGTGGATTCTACGTGCCACGTTTTCGTAATTGGGGTGATGACAAGCGGGATTACGTGCGTGGTTTTGGCTATCAGGGCTCTGCGAGTCGTCAAGGTTGGGGACGGGACGTAGCCGAAATGGGCATTGGAGCTGACCTAAAGAATGCGATAAGCGAGCCTGGCTCTTGGCAAATAGGCATGACGGCGTTTGGTGAAATGTTACCTGATCACAGCAATCGTATTTTCTTAGACAAAACTAAGCGAGATAAATGGGGCTTGCCGGTGTTAGCTATGGACGTTGAGATAAAAGACAACGAAAAGCGCATGCGCAAAGACATGATGCAAGACGCGATTGATATATTCGAAGCCGCAGGCATGAAAAACGTGCAAGGCTACGATGCGGATTACTTCCCTGGGCAAGGCATTCATGAAATGGGTACCGCACGTATGGGTCGCGACCCTAAAACATCAGTACTCAATGGTAACAACCAAGTGTGGGATGCGCTAAACGTTTTCGTTACGGACGGGGCCTGCATGACCTCCGCTTCTTGTGTGAACCCTTCGTTGACCTACATGGCGTTGACCGCACGGGCGGCTGACTTTGCAGTTGAAGAGCTGAAAAAAGGAAACCTGTAATCATGAGTATGAACAGACGCGAACTACTTAAAATGATTGCCGCTGCCACAGGCACGGCATTTGTAAGTGCTAATGCGATGGCTTATGTCACGCTGCCGATGAAAACCGTTCAAGAGACGGCGTTCTCAAAAGACGATATCGCATTTTTCAATGAAGTCGGCGAGGTGATTATTCCTCGTACTGACACCCCTGGGGCAAAAGATGTCAATGTCGGCTTTATGATGGCGGTGATTGTCACCGATTGTTATACCGCTCCTCAGCAAGCTGCGTTTAAAGATGGTATAGCAACGATAAAGGCGTTGGCCAAATCAACTTATGGTAAAGACTTTCTATTACTCAGCAACGACGAGCGCACTAGCCTGCTAGCCTCCTTGAATGACGAAGCAGATGTATTTAACACTAAGGCTAAGTTGGCGAGCAAAGGCGTAAAAGACGCAGAGAAACCCTTGCCGCACGGCTTTACACTGATAAAACAGCTGACGTTATTTACCTTTTTTACCTCTAAAGAAGGCGCGACCAAAGTATTGCGTTATGTGGCTATTCCAGGGCGCTACGATGGTGAATTGCCGTATAAAAAAGGGGATCGCGCGTGGGCTACTTAGTAGGCAACTAATTGAGTGTTAAATGACACAATCACCCATGACAAAAATTTACCCCAAGGGACAAAATTGATGAAGTTAACCAAACGAATAAGCAATCTAACGTTATTACTGGCCGGTGCTATATCGCTGAGCGACGGCGTATACGCCGAACAGAGCCAAGCAGAGCGTGAAGCGCAAGCGCAAAAAACCGAAGTGTGGGAGCCTGTCCCTAAGTCTGTGTCAACCCCTGTGGGTAAAGCACCGTCAGACGCGGTAGTTCTTTTCAATGGCGATGATTTAAGTGCATGGGAAGCGCTTAAAGGCGGCGAAGCATCTTGGAGTATCAGCGGCGATGTGATGACGGTAAAACCGGGTGCTGGGGATATTAAAACCAAACAGAACTTTTGTGATGTGCAATTACATATGGAATGGCGCACGCCTACTCAAGTCGAGGGTATGAAAGGACAGCAGCGTAATAACAGCGGTGTGTTCTTTCAGCAGCGCTACGAAGTGCAAGTGTTAGATTCCTATGAAAACCCTACCTATTCAAATGGGCAGGCAGGCAGTGTTTATAAGCAAACCATCCCCCTTGCTAATGCCATGCGCCCAGCAGGTGAGTGGCAGTACTATGACATCATCTATACAGCGCCGCGCTTCAAGGGTAAAAAGCTCACTGCGCCGGCCTACGTTACTGTGATGCACAATGGCGTTTTGTTGCAGAATCACACTGAAATTCAAGGTAAAACAGAATGGATCGGAGCGCCAAGTTATGAAGCCCATGGCTGCGCCCCTTTACAGCTGCAAGATCATGGTAATTTAGTCAGTTTCCGTAATATCTGGGTGCGAGAACTTTAACGGATACGTTAATAATAGTGTTGATTATTAGAGCCGCCTTTCGCGGCTCTTTTTACATCGGTTGTACAACATATGGCCTACTCATTCGTCATTGTATGCTGACTGATTATTATACACTTTTACCAAGCATTGGAGTTTGCTCTTAAGGTAAACCGATTTCATGATGTTGGCATTTGACGAAACGTTAGCGTATAGTTTTTCGCTTTAATTGATATAGAGTCAAACCTTATAAATACCGTCAATCTTACTTGCCTTTTTCTAAGTGGTGAGTGGTAGATTTCAACAAATAGCGACAAGGAAAATAACAAATGAACTATTCACTCGACCCAATTGATCTGGGGGTGTTTATTGTTTATGCCGCTGGGTTACTTGCCCTTGCTCTTTGGATATCCCGTGACGAAAAGTCACATGACAGAACCACGCAAGATTATTTTTTGGCGAGTAAATCCTTACCTTGGTGGGCGATTGGTGCGTCATTAATCGCGGCCAATATCTCAGCAGAGCAAATCATTGGTATGTCGGGTTCTGGTTTTGCGTTAGGCCTAGGTATTGCCTCTTATGAGTGGATGGCGGCCATTACGTTGATTTTGGTGGGGAAGTATTTATTGCCCATTTTCCTTAAAAATGGCATTTACACCATGCCGCAATATTTAGAGCAACGCTTTGACAGCCGGGTAAAAACCACCTTAGCGCTTTTTTGGTTAGGGGTATTTATTTTCGTTAATTTGACCTCGGTTTTGTGGTTAGGGGGATTAGCAATACAGAGCGTCGCGGGCATTGATTGGATGTATGGCATGATCTTTTTAGCTGTTTTTTCCGTGGCGTATTCCACCTACGGCGGATTAAAGGCAGTGGCGTACACTGATATCATTCAAGTTGTGTTGCTGGTTTTTGGCGGCTTCTTTTTAAGTTACTTAGCACTGCAACAAATCTCGGGCGGGGAAGGGGTGTTAAAAGGCTTTAACATATTGACTGAAAAAGTCCCGGGCCACTTCGACATGATTTTAAGCCCTGATAATAGCGAATACATGAATCTGCCAGGTATCTCGGTGCTAGTTGGCGGTCTGTGGGTGATGAACGTGGGGTATTGGGGTTTTAACCAATATATTATTCAGCGTGCGTTAGCAGCAAAGAGCATTCAAGAAGCACAAAAAGGTATCGCATTTGCAGCGTACTTGAAGTTATTAATGCCAATCATAGTGGTATTACCTGGTATCGCTGCGGTGATTTTATTTCCAGATATTGAAAAGCCCGACCAAGCCTATCCATCTATGATGTCACTTATGCCAGTGGGCATAAAGGGACTCGTGTTCGCCGCACTTGTGGCCGCTATTGTTTCGTCGTTGGCCTCGATGACCAATAGTATCTCTACCATTTTTACTATGGATATTTACCGTCCTGTGCGCCATGACAAAGATGAAAATCACTATGTGAACATTGGCCGCTTGGCAACCGTTACCTCTTTGGTGGTAGCGGTATGTGTTGCTCAGCCCCTTATCGGGCAGTCAGAGCAGGCGTTTCAGTATATTCAAGAATTTACCGGGTTGTTTTCCCCTGGGATCACAGTGATTTTTCTAATGGGCATGTTTTGGAAGCGTACTACCTCAACAGGCGCTTTGGCTGCTGCTATTGGCTCCGCAGCCTTCTCTGTATTGTTTGCCTTTTTCTTGCCTGAGCTGCCATTTATGGATCGCATCGGCATTGTATTTTTAATGTGCTTAGCTTTAACCTATTTCGTATCATTACGTGAGTCCGCGCCAAAAAATGATAGCAGCGTAGATTTAAGTGATGTGAACTTTGGTACTACGACGGGCTTTAATATCGCCGGCATAGGCTGTGTGTTGATACTCATAGGTTTGTACGTCACCTGGTGGTAATGTCTTTAATCAGGGCTGGTGCTCGGCCCTGACTTTTCTTCACTGTTCTATATATTTCCTGTTTCTTATCCCTTATCTCTTGTCTGTTCGATCTTAGTCAACGTTTTTGCATAGTATCGTCATTAACAATCAATTTTCTTAAATCAGTTTTTGTGGGTGAACCGATTTCATTTTGGCTGGAGTTTATCATCTTTTTATCGTATGTTTGTGGTAGTTCATGCAACTTTGATATGTATTATTGATGAAACATTCCACATTATTGATTCATGCTTATTTTCGGTTTAACCGGCTAGGGATTTTGCTTCGACCATTTTTATTTATTGGCTCGTGTTGTTTGCTCTGCCTACCTGCATTGCTCAATGCACAAGAAGGTGAGTCTAATGTGGTCGTGACTCAGGAAGTTTGGGGCCAATATGAAGGTGAAGAAATAAAACGTTTCACCTTATCTAATCAATATGGCATGCGTGTGAGCGTAACGAACTGGGGAGCCTATGTAACATCCATTGTCGTGCCGGATAAACAAGGGGCATTTGAAGACGTAGTGTTGGGTTACGACAGCGCAGATGAGTATGTGCACGACTGTTGTTATAACGGTGCCACAGTCGGTCGCTTTGCCAATCGTATTGCCGGTGGGCACTTTCGAATCGATGGTAAACCAGTACAATTAAGCGTCAAACGTGATGGTGGTAACAAAGGCAATCATGCTCATGGCGGAGAAGTGGGGTTTAATAAGAAGCTGTGGCACGCACGCCAAGTGCGCGGTGGAGTCGAGATGCGCTATTTATCTCTCGACGGAGAAGAAGGGTATCCGGGCAATGCCAATGTAACCGTGTTGTATCGCTTAAATGCTAACAATGAGTTTACCGTTAGTTTTAGTGCTACCAGTGACAAAACAACCCCTGTTAATCTTATCTCTCATATCTATTTCAATTTGACCGGTAACCAGAAGCGCGACATCGAGCAGCATAAACTGCGTGTTGACGCTAGCGATTTAGTGCAGGTCAAAAAAGGCCTATTGCCAACAGGAAAATTAATGAGAGTAGAGGGAACACCGTTCGATTTAACGATTGCCGCAACGTTACATGAGCGACTCACGAGTGAGCACGAACAATTGAAATTAGCGAGTGGGCAAGATAAAACCCATGGTGGCTTCGATCATACTTGGGTGTTCAACCGATATGATGGTAAGTTGCAACATCAACTTCAACTTTATGAGCCTGACAGCGGGCGAGTTTTAGATATTCTGACCACACAGCCAGGTGTGCACGTGTACACGGGTAACTTCATGAACGGTAGTGCAATCGGTAAGCAGGGAAAAGCAATGACATTTCGCAGTGGCGTCGCATTAGAAACGCAGCACTTTGCTGATTCGGTGAATCAACCTCAATTTCCCTCTACCTTATTAAGACCCGGTGAAACATACTCTGAATCAACCGTTTATCGCTTTGGGAGCAGACAGTAAAAAGCAATGGCAACCATTAAAGATGTAGCAAAATTGGCTGGTGTGTCACCAGCGACGGTATCTAGGGTATTGAGTTCCACCGTTGTCGTGAGTCCAAAAACCAAAGCCAGAATTGAAAAAGCAATTGCTGAACTGGATTTTAGGCCCAATGCCCATGCTCGGGCGTTAGTGAGCAAAAGCACGCACACCATAGGTGTGGTTATTTCACAGCTCGCCGATCCTTTCTTTGCGCAAATGGCCAGCAGCATTGAAAATGTTGCTAAAAAGCGCAAGTTTAAAGTATTGGTCAGTACCGGCTCATTAGATGCGCAAAAAGAGTTAACCGCCATAAAAAGTTTGCAAGCCCAGCGCTGTGAAGCCATGGTGGTAAACAGTAAAGCTTTGGCTGATGATGTCCTTATCGATTTGGCTCAGCGCATTCCTGGCTTCGTATTAATCAATAAATTTATTCCCGAGATCAGTGAGCGTTGTGTTTGGTTTGATAATATTGCGGGGGGAAAGGTGATGGCCGATTATTTGGCGTCCCTTGGTCATACCGCAATTGCGGTGATATCCACCAAAGAGCGAGTCTATGATGCAACTCACAGGCTAAATGGTATTCGTCAATCACTAGATGCTCATCAGATAGCTTTACCAGAGGAATATATTGCTCACGGCTCACCAGATTACGATGGTGGTCGCGCCGCCGTGGAAAGTCTCATTCAGCGCGGGGTAAAATTCAGCGCAGTGCTTTGCTACAATGATGCAATGGCAACTGGCGTCATCTCGGCATTGACGGATTTAGGAAAACGAATACCGGACGATGTATCAATCATCGGCTTTGATGATGTTCTGTTGGCTAAGTATTGTATGCCTAAATTGACTACGGTGAAGTACCCAATTGATATTATGGCGCGTAAGGCCACAGAATTGGCCCTTAGCCTTATAGCTAAAGACCAAACGCTTAACCAGAACGCGAAAGACTACCAATATAGGCCATTTCTGGTGAAGCGTGAGTCAGCTACAAAACGCTAGCGAAGTGGCGAGCACATGCTGACCTTACCCGATCTTTCTCGTCAGCATCTTATCGCTCTTGGCTTTGGTTTCTTAGCACTCTTTTTTGCAAACCAGAGCCTTAGTGCAATGGCCATTCCTTACTTTCAGATGACCCTAGGGATAGACCCATTTTGGTTGAGCCTAGTGATTGCCGCTCCTATTATGTTTGCCGCTTTTATCAGCCAATATGTTGGTCGAGTTTCTGAACGTTTACAACATAAACATGGCAACCGCCGTGTCACGCTCCTCATCTCTGGGGTGAGCTCGGGCGTGCTATTTGGCGCGATATGGTGGGTGCCAAATACTTGGTCAAATGCTGAGGTATTATGGTATGTGTTAGCGCTCAACTTCTTGTTCTCTATCGCCTTGACGTTTCTTACTATCAACGTTAAGTCGCTGGCATTTGAGCTAAGCAGTGACGAAACTCAGCGCGTTAAGGTCATGGCATTTGGCTCTTTGTTTGAGCGGTTTGGCACCTTCGCTTATTTTTGGTTGTTTCCCTTGGCACAATTGTCCATATGGGGCAGCATATATCTGGGGATTCAGTATGTGGGCTGGTTTATCGGGCTCGTGCTGATCGCCTTTTTTTCTATCGTTAGCGCGTGGTGTTGTGCTCCAAAACAAGTGACATCCCCGTCGATCAATACTGAGCAAGCGAATCTATTTGAGCGCAAAGAAGAAACGCCTGGGAATGCCCCTGTTTATATAAATATCGCCAAACCACCAACAGACGAAAGAACGAAGAGAGCCTTATTTTTGTTGTTAAGTTTGACGCTGATTAAATTTGGTGCAATCAGCAT
>OJFV01000098.1_pt1 | contig 48742 bp, 44 predicted proteins | sample 1594391 | NCBI WGS metagenome assembly OJFV01 (sample SAMN05416856, study PRJEB24817) | seawater metagenome | isolation source: Sea water | place: Canada:Atlantic | collected 2013-11
TTCACTTTCGTTCGTCTCCTTTGACACTTACCTGACATCTCAAGGATGCCTTTTCCTTAACGCTAACCACCATAGCTCTTTACTACAGCAGCTTAAGGTGGTTTGAAGCCTCCTCCTGAAAAGCGGCTCCGAGGGACCAACAAACCCTCATCTCTCATACAGTTCTGCCCTCAAAAGAAGACATTCGTGACACACAAGCCGCCAGCAATAAGGATAAAGACGGTAAGAGATAAAGAAGAGCGTATCCAGGAAATCATAGCTAACAATTTGTCGTAAAATTCTGAGGTTGTCGAGGTCAATAATGTCGCAGATGTTTTTCAATAGAAAACGGGTGCTGCCCTAATGACAACACCCGCTTATCGCAATCAATTTACTTAGTTCTTATTAGCCGTAAGGGCCTTTAAGACCAAGTTTTTCGATCAAAGTTATGTACTTGTTAGACTGGAGTGTCAATTGAGCACCATAGAGGTCAACAAGTTCCTGACGACGATCGGCATCCTTGGTCACAGATAGGGAACCCCAGATCGCAGCCATGTCTTCAGTCAGCTTACGCAATTCAGCCGCAGTTTCATCACAGCCAGCAACAGAAGCCAGTGAATTTGGTGTAACTTTACCAACGCCGTTTACTGTTGTTGCTCCAGCATTGCTGTAGCCTGCAGGAAGATCGCCTTTCAGGTTCATGATGGATTTGAACTGGATCGCATCAAAGATCTGATCAACGGCCTGTTTGGCACCTTGGACACGAGATACATGCTCGGTATCAGCAGCAGCATGTGGCAGAAGCTCAAGCTTGTCGCCGTGATTTTCAATCAAGCTTAAGTAAGGAACCATTGGGCCAGTTAGCGCACCACTGTCAGCATTCTTGAACAAATCAGCATCGATTGCAGCGTAACTAACTTTACCACTGGTCAAAGCAGCATCGAGAGCATCGATGTTGATCACTTCACCCCGGTCATAGTTTACGACAATGGCGCCATCATTAAGAGCGTTAAGAACGCCTTCGTTGACGAGGCTATCGTTGGCAAATTTGCCTGTTTCTGCATTGAAAGCACCCAAACCAGTGTGCGGGCTGATAACATCAGCACCTTTAGCAGCTTGTTCAGGCGTCTCAGCATAGCTGAAACCTTCTGATTCGATCCATGCCTTGTGGTGAGGGCGGGCATAGATGGTTACTTCCATACCGAAAGCTTTACCAAGGTTTGCAACTTCACGACCGATGTTACCGTAACCGATCACAGCAAGGTGTTTGCCTTCAAGCTTTTCGGTTGGGAACTTACAAAGGTCCTTACCAGTGTCGAAGTCACCAGCACAAACCAACTTGTGCATTTCTTCACAAGGAAGATTTGGGCAAACTTTCAACAGAGCCTTCATCGCCATCTGTGCAGTTGCACGACTGTTAAAGCTTGGTGTGTTCATTAAAGCAGCTTCGCCGCCATCACCGTTACCACCGCCCCATGAGTCCGAGCCCATGTTGCCAGTACCTGCGCCAATGCGAACTCCACCATGTTTAAACACGGATGCGCTTGGCAGGAAGGTAGCCGCGACGATCGTTGCATCGAACTGGCCACTATCTGTCTGTGGCAGGAGTTCTTCTGCTGTACTCAGGTTTGGTTGGTAAGAGAAATGAACTTTACCAGTATCAAGGTTTGCATCATCAGTAATTGGGCCTTCGTGGAAAACGCCGCCTTTGGCTTCCACATGTGCCTTAACTTCAGAATGATCAGGGTTACCCTTGGCATCGAATTTCAAGCCAATCAGATCAGCGACAAGAACCTTATAGGCGCGATTAGTGTCGTCCTGACGAACTTTAGAACCGGCGATAGCCTGGGCTGAAGCTTCGAAAGTCACACCTTCTTTGGCAAGCAACTGTTCGAGAACAACAATTTTTGCCCGATGGTAGGCATATTCAAGATTTTCGAGCAGAGCAACAACATCACCAACTGGACGAATACCACCGATCCATGCACGGTAATCACCAGGTGTACCTGGGAAAGCGTTTACATAACGCGCGACATCCAAACCATTTTCGTGTTCACCGTTGGGGTGAGTAATGCCTTCGTAACCAAGGATCTGTTTGGATTTAGCAATGATTTCAGCGTGTAATGCCGGGTCTGTCTGACTGCCTTCAGTTACTTTAAGAAGGGTAACAGCCGCACCGCGGTTGTCGGCGTCGTCAACACCAAGCTCAAGAGTTGGGTTTTTAGAAACCCAGTCATTGATTTTCAGGCGGTTCTCAATAGAACGCTTGTTAAGATCACGAACGGAGCCAATAGATTTCTCTGCGCGCAGAAGGCCAAAGGTGGTTTCTGCAAAGGCGAGGGTGGAATAGGTGTTGATGATACCACCAAGCATTTTGTGCTCTGCAGGATCATAAACAGGACCGAGTTCCCAAGTCTTTTCGCTTGAAAGCGGTTCTTTTGGATCTGTTGGAACTGCAATTTTAAGCTGACGGGCAATTGCCCATGCCGGATTTTTTTGGTTGGCATTGATCAGTGCAAGTGCTTGCGGGGTGTAAGACGCAATAAAGTATCCAGAAATCCCGCCGATCGCTTTTTGAAACGGCATGAACATGCAGCATTTATCAAGAACGGCAGAAACAACTTCTTCAGCCCATGGCATAGCACCCAGCATTGATGTGCTGTCGATGATAGCGTGGTGTTCAGCAGGATTGCGGTCAATCCACTCAACAAGGTTTTTGATTTCTGATTCTTTGTAGGTGGTTGCGCCTGTGGTTTCGTGACCAACACCAACAAAAAGTTTGATGCCTTTTACTTCCAACTCATCCGCAGTTGGAATAGCGCCTTCACCTTCACTGAAGTGAACGCGGTTTACATCGCCGTTTTCTGCAAACTGTTGCATCTCAAGGATCTGTGATCCCCAAGACTGACGGAAGAAACCACCTGCTTTACCTTCGGCAGATTCAGGTTTTGGAGTATCGACGTAAATTTTTTGATTTTCGTCGTTGGCATTCATCATATGGAGGATGGATACGGTAAAACCACTGTGTCCACCACCAAGACCGATGGCCATTTTGTTCTTTTTAGGGAATTCGAAATAGCGATGAATTTCACGGGCCATATCCAACAGAACTTTGTCTGCAGGGTAACCGCGGTGCATGCTGCGTCCGATTTCAGCAGTCGTGAAGCTGCCAATACGGTTGCCGCGATCATCAAATTTGGCATAATTCTCTTCCAGCCAAGCGTCAAACTGGAAACGCAGACGGCGGCCGTCAACTTCATCAGCAGTCATGTCGGTGATTGGGCCTACGCCAAAGAACTGGTTAGAAGTTCTTGTTGGAGCCCCATTTGCGGTTACTGCTAATGACGCGTCGCGCTGCGCCTTAAGGTCATCAATCATTGCCATGATTTCTAAATTCCCTGTATTACATAGTTGTGATGGCCTGCTGGGCGTGGTGAATGCACACGATCTATTGATTGTTGTCAATCATTAGAAATAGGACCAAGAGATTTTCACCTGTTCCCAAAGTGTAATTTAGTGTTCAATTACCAGCCGTTTACAGCACAAAATTTCTAAATTTTGCATTCATTGTGCTGTATATACCCTTCGCAAATCAAAGGTATGCCGATCAGCGCAGCAAAATGTGGTAAATACGACCCACGATCTCAGAGCCGATATATAGTTCGTAGTTTTGATAGGTAAATCCGACTATCTAATCTGAGAAAACAATTAGCCTTATCATTTCTTTCTCAACCAGAGCCCGCTTTCCGGGGCGTTATCATTTAAAGGGAGTTCTTTTATTACCGTCTTCTCAAGCTGTGGGCGCATGTTTTGTAAAGCGAACTGGCTAGAGAAAATTGGATCGTATCCTCCCTGCAAAAGGACGCTAACTGCGTTCTGTTCATTATACCCCCGCCATTCCCATGAAACTGGGTAGGGGTAGGGAAGAAAAATATCATGAAAAAAGATAATAACGCCGGAGGGAAGCCCTCCTAAAATATGATTGATAACAATATCAACATCAGTACCTGGCATGAGAATATGACTTGAATCCACACAAAGAAAATCACCGACCCTTAGCGCATGAAATATGTCGAGATTGACTTCCTGCAAAGTTGTTTGGTGCAAAGTAATGGGCAGAGCTGAAATTGAGGCTCTGGGGGCAGGGTCAATTGCTGTAATTTTTGTTTTTAATCCGCCATCAAGTACAGCGCGATACATAAACCGCGTAGAATGGCCTGACCCAATTTCAAAAATTCTTTTGGGCTTAAATCGGCGCACCATTGCATAGGCAGAAGCGGCATCGAGACGAGGATACCAATCCTGTTCCCATCGGGCTTTATCAGCACCCTGACCATCAATATTTAATAGATCTTCTCGATACTTTTCAATTACTTGAAGATGCCCTTTAAAGCTACTTCTATGTTTGTCCATAATATCTTTGATGGGAAGATAGCACGCATGTTTATCTATTGAGATCGCAGCATATCTATAGGGGGTAAAATATCCGAGTTTATTTATCCCCAAAACCGTTTTTAAACCCATGATTACTGACTTGGATTTCATCTAATACCCATTGAAAAATTGACATACAACCTAACTTAAAGTCCAGAGTATCATATATTATTTTCACCCTTAATAACCACCCAAATATTTGAATTAGAATAGTCTATTTATTTGTAACAAGCTCCATTTTAATCTTTTTATTCAATCACATATTGACCAATCGAAAATAAAGTTTCATTTGAAACAATTATCTGTATAATTCTCCTCAGAACAAAAATTTAGGAGATTTGCGTTATGGCTGAAGGCTTTGCTTCCACAGGCGATTTAGGCGAAAAGAATGTTTCTTTTACAAAGCTGGGTGAGGGGGCTTACGCCTATACAGCCGAAGGTGATCCCAATACAGGTGTGATTATTGGTGATGAGGGTGTCATGGTCATAGATACCCAGGCAACCCCATATATGGCTGGGGATGTTTTACGAAAAATACGTGAAATCACCGACAAGCCAATTAAGTTTGCCCTCCTTAGCCATTATCACGCCGTTCGCGTTCTTGGGGCTGCCGCTTTTGATCCTGAAAACATCATTTCCAGTCGTCTTACCTTAGAGATGATTGAAGAGCGCGGCCAGCAAGACTGGGATTCCGAATTTGGTCGTTTTCCAAGGCTGTTCCAAGGTCACGAAACCATTCCGGGCCTCACTTGGCCCACCATCGTTTTTGATGAGAAACTGACTGTTGATCTTGGTAATCGCAAGGTTGAGATCATGCACGTTGGCAAAGGCCATACTCAGGGCGATACCATTGCGTGGCTTCCGGAAGAGAAAATCCTCTATGCCGGAGATCTCGTTGAATATGGCGCTACACCTTACACAGGGGATGCCCATCTTGCGGAATGGCCTGCAACCCTTGAAAGATTGACCGCGTTAAAGCCCAATAAGTTGGTTCCTGGACGTGGTGATGCTCTCGTGTCTGCTGAAACATGTGAAGAAGCCATTAGCCAAACCAGAGCTTTCATCACCGATCTCTACAGCAACGCTCAAGATGCCATTGCCAAGGGCTGGGATCTTCAAACCCTCTTTAACAAGTGCCGGGAAACCATGGCGCCCAAATACGGTCATTGGGTGATTTACGAGCACTGTATGCCTTTTGATGTCGCCCGTGCCTATGACGAAGCCAAAGGACAAGTTCGCCCAACCATCTGGACCGCAGAACGCGACCGTGAAATGTGGGGCGCCCTCAATCGAGGGTAATCATAAAACCTAATAAGTATGAAAATGGCTGCATCAACTATGCAGCCATTTTTGTGATTGAGAAATTTCTTTAGCGAAACTCTTTTCTCGCGATCGCCATGGCTTCGCTTAGCACCTCAGCATCGCCAATATGATTGGCCAACAGTAGGACCAGTTTGGAATTGACGGCAAGACTTTGGTCTTCTGTTAGATCCCTATGGGTATCGATTAACTCTTGATAGAAGTCATCCGGTCGAGAAATGTTTGGCTTTGTATTCAAGGGCATCGGATTACTCGCTTATTTTTGACAAGTAGCACGCTGGAGGGCGTCATTGATCGCTTGAGGGTTAAAATCCCGCCATCTTGCGGCAATATATTGGTCTGGTCTGATAAGATATGTTGTACCGGGTTTTCCATCATATCTTTCGGCTAATAATCCTTTCGGATCTTCGATATCTTTACTAACCCGTATGATGTCGTAAGGAACTTGCTGATCTAGAGGCATTATATCCGAGAACGGATCTCCAAAAATCAAAACGACAAAGCGTCCTCCAAGTTGGTTCAGTAACCAGTTTTCAGATCTATTCTTTAAGATCGGCGCATCCGCACAGTTTGTACCAGGAGACATTGAGCCGGAATAGTGATCTGTATCCGGGGTATTTAAGTCGCTGTTTACATAAGGGGTCGGCGTGGACAGTCGGCCTGAATTAACCAAGGGACGCACAAAATCATAATTTTTTGCCAAATCTAAGGTCGCATCTCGAAAGGCGGTGCTTACTTTGCTTTTAGGCGAAATGAAATCGGTGGATCTGGTTGAGTTTTTTAAATTATCATCCGCCGCAAAGATGCGCTCTTCACAATAACTATCCAGCAAACCTTCTGGCGCATTGCCTTCAATAACCAATTTGAGTTTCCATGCCAGATTATCGACATCTTGCACCCCAGTATTAGCCCCTCTGGCGCCAAAAGGAGAAACTTGATGTGCACTATCGCCAGCAAAGAAAACCCGTCCCGAACGAAAGCTTTCCATCCTTCGACAGGCGAATTGATAAACCGACACCCATTCAAGCTCAAACTCAGTGTCTTCTCCGAGCATAGCCTTTAGCCGTGGGATGACATTTTCTGGTTTTTTATCTTCTTCAGGATCACTGTCCCAGCCAAGTTGGAAATCAATGCGCCAGACATTTTCAGGCTGCATATGAAGCAAAACCGATTGTCCACGGTGGAAAGGTGGATCGAACCAGAACCAGCGTTCAGCAGGGAAATCCGCTTTCATAACTACATCGGCGATCAGAAAGCGATCTTGAAAGAACTGCCCCTCAAAATCCAGCCCCAGCATTGTTCGAGTATCAGAACTTGCCCCGTCACAAGCGATAACCCAATCAGATTCCAGTTCATAAATGCCGTCTGGAGTTTCGACCTCTAATCTTGCGTGATCCTTGTTATTCTCAAGATTGATTACCTTTGACTTCCAACGGAGATCGATAAGCTCGGGAAATTCAAGACAGCGATCAACGAGGTATTGTTCGAGGTAATATTGCTGGAGGTTGATGAAAGCCGGGGCCTTGTGATCCTCTTCGGGCAAGAGGTCAAACTGGTAGGCGAGCTCTTCATCTCGAAAAACCTTGCCTATTTGCCAGAGAACACCTTTGTCGATCATACGATCAGCACAGCCAAGACGATCCCAAATCTCTAAAGGACGCTTGGCATAACAGACCGCACGGGACCCGACACTGACGGTATTGTTATCATCCAACAAGACAACAGGAATACCCTGAACTGCGAGGTCCAGGGCCGCTGTTAATCCAACGGGGCCGCCGCCTATGACAACGGCTTTGTGTCGGATTACCAAGCCGTGTTTCTGTTCCTCTGATTGAGTGTATTCAAACGACGGCTGGACATAGGATTGCAGCATATCCCCCCCTAAGGTGCGGTTAGATTTTATGCACCTTTGTATTCAACAACCTCTTGATCTATGCGACCAAAAATGGATAATCCATCCTTGTCCTGCATCTCAATTGAGATCCTGTCACCAAACTTCATAAAGGATGTTTGAGGGGCGCCACTATTGATGGTCTCGATCATGCGAATTTCCGCAATGCAGGAATACCCTTTACCACCATCAGAAACATGCTTACCCGGACCGCCATCCAATTTATTTGATACTGTCCCAGAACCAACAATGGTCCCAGCCCCGAGAGGGCGTGATTTTGCTGCGTGTGAGACGATGGTTGGAAAATCGAAGGTCATATCCACCTCTGCATCCGGTTTGCCAAACAATTCCCCGTTTAAGGTCGAGAGAAGAGGGAGGTGTACCTTGCCGTCTTTCCAGGTTTCTTCTAGCTCATCAGGAGTTATAGCCACCGGTGAAAAAGCGCTTGATGGTTTAGATTGGAAAAAACCAAAACCCTTCGCCAGTTCACCAGGAATAAGACCGCGTAACGAAACATCGTTAACGAGCATGAGTAACTTGATGTGATCAGAGGCTTGCTCTGGACTAGACCCCATGGGCATATCATCTGTAATGACCGCAATTTCAGCTTCGAAATCGATGCCCCAGCTTTCTGACCCCAAAGGGATATCATCACGAGGACCAATAAAACTGTCAGATCCTCCTTGATACATCAGTGGATCAGTCCAAAAACTCTCTGGCAGTTCTGCGCCACGTGCTTTTCGAACCAGTTCTACATGATTTACATAGGCTGATCCATCTGCCCATTGGTAAGATCTCGGCAGTGGTGACATGCAAAGTGTTTGCTCAAACTCGAATGCTTCAGCTGCTTTGCCTTCGTTTAAGGCGGAATACACGGCTTCAAGCTTAGGAGAGGTTTCAGACCAATAGTCTAAAGCAAATTGTAACGTTGGTGCTATGGATGTAACTGTTACACAGCTTGAAAGATCTCTACTGACGACAACAAGCTTTCCATCACGAGAACCATTTTTATAAGTCGCTAATTTCATAATTCTAACCGTAACTTATGATGAGAGTTCTTTTTGATGCATCCAATCTGCATGGTGAGGGGCTTTTTTGGTTTTTGACCATTCCTCAAGCATTTCCCACTTAACAGTATCCAGCTTTTTATTCATGTCTGGCGTTCCTGTATTTACGGCGAGCTCTATCCTATGACCACTGGGATCGAAGAAGTAGATCGATTTAAAAAGTGTATGATCCGTAGGGCCTAGGACATCGATGCCATCCGCTTCAAGCTTTTCCTTCACAGACATCATATCATCCATAGTGGCGACACTTAACGCCAAATGCTGGACCCATTCAGGCGTGTTGGTATCGCGGCCCATAGTAGGGGAGTTTGGAATTTCAAAAAAGGCCAGAATACTACCTTTACCGGCATCCAAAAAAATATGCATATAAGGGTCAGGGGCTTTGGTCGAAGGGACTTCATTCTCTGCAATAGCAAGAATGAAATCCATGTTGAGATACTTTCCATACCATTCAACAGTGTCCTTGGCATCCTTACAGCGATAAGCCACGTGATGTATCTGTTCGATTTTCATATCTGACCTCTTTTTTTAGGAGACGTTTGACAATAAAACCTGATCAAAACTCAAAGGTATATTTCATCAAACATATTCGGTCTCTGGAACGATTTTGTTCTTTTTTCTTATCTCTCAATATTATTAGTTACAAATGAAACTATTGCAAGGCTAAATCAATATTTTGCATATTTTGTCTAAAGAACGATGGGAATATCCAAAACATAATATTTTTTAATTACATTATATATCAATAGGATATTGTGCGAATTTAAGAGATAAATAAATATATGTACTTTTGTTTCAAATGAAACTATATTGAGAAAGTAAAATATAGAGATCTGATAAATAACAAGATCCGAAAGTTAAATGGGCAATTTAACATCCCGAGCAGGAAGGTTATATCAATGAAACGTACTCTGTTTGCCACGGCAGTGTTGGCAATAAGCACTGTGTTTAACCCAGCTTTAGCAGAAACAATTGAGCTAAAACTCAGCCATTTTCTTCCCTCATCGCATCCGACCCAAAAAGAATTTTTGGAGCCCTGGGCGAAAGAGTTGGAAGAGCGGACGAACGGTCAGGTAAAAGTAACCATTTTTCCAGCAGGGTCTGCCTTTGGACACGTGGCAAAACAGTATGATCAAGTGAAAGCAGGGGTTGTTGATATCTCTCACGGTTTAACTGGTTTTCCGCGCGGCAGATTACCCCGTACGCTTATTATGGATCTACCATTTCTTACGAAATCTTCGGATACGGCGTCCCGTGCCTTGTGGGATCTTTATCCAGAGTATTTAGCAAAAGAATACGCTGGCCTAAAAGTACTGGCCCTTCATGCGCATAACCCCGGTCTCATTCACACCCGTGGTAAACAAGTCAAATCAATGGCCGATCTTAAAGGCTTGCGGTTACGTGCGCCCAGTGCCGCAATTTCAATGATGCTTAAACAACTCGGCGCCACACCAGTTGGTCTTCCACCGACCCAGGTCTATGAGAACTTACAAAAGGGTGTAATTGACGGAAATGTCTTCCCTTACGAAGCTGTTCATGGCTTTAAACTTTCTGAGGTATTGGATTATCATTTGGATGCAAAGGCTTATACCACAAGCTTTTATTTCGTAATCAATGAAAAAAAATACAACTCTCTTCCAGCAGATGTTCGTGCCGTAATCGATGACATGTCAGGGGAAAGCCTTGTGGCAAAATTTGGCCCTTGGTGGAATAGCTGGGACAAGCCAGGCATTGCAGACATCAAGAAAAAAGGTAACCCGGTTGTAACCCTTAGCGATGCTCAACGTGAAGAATGGCGGATTGCTTTAAAGCCAACAACTGATGGGTATCTTACCGGTCTTGAAGAAAAAGGCGTGTCCAATGCACGTGAAATATATGATGCCGCTGTGAAGACAATCGCAAAGTACGAGCAATAAAAACAGTTCTCTTTGGCGCCTGGTTTATAAACCAGGCGCCAAGTAACTTCATCTACAGAATGTGATAAATTGATGATAGAACTGTTAAAGAAAAAACTATCAAACATAACCAAGTATGTTGCTTGGCTCGGAATGTTCTTTTTGTTGGCCGCAATGCTAACAACAACGATTGATGTGGTGTTACGTAAAGCTGATAACGAAGGCATTTACGGCACCATTGATCTTATCCAGTTGACGATTGTCTCGGCGGCCTATCTTTCTATCCCCCATGCTTTTATGACAAAGAGCCATGTTTCGGTTTCAATTTTATCAGACATGATGGCACCTAGATTTGCAGCTCTATCTCAGCTCTTGGCAACGTTTTTAGGCTTTTGCTTTATGCTCGCCATTGCTTGGTTTGGCTATGCACAAGCACAAATGCAAAATGAATACGGTGATATATCAATCACACTCGGCATTCCGATGATTTATTACTGGGCGCCCATTTTGTTCGGCTCCGCTTTGTCAGCGGTGGTTTCAGTATTTATCGCAGTAGAGCAATTTCCAATAATTTTGACTGGTGGGCCGACGATGTTGTCCCAAGAAAAGTAGGCGGAATATTTTCATGTCTTCATCAATGATAGGCTTACTCGCTTTCGCCGCACTCTTTGGTTTAATTGCCATACGTGTCCCCATAGCCATAGCCATGGGTATGGTTGGTGCTATCGGTGGGCTGGCAATCAACGGTTTTGATTCAGTCGCCTTTATTATGGGATCTATACCGTTCGAATCAATTTTCCCCTATTCTTTATCCGTAATTCCACTCTTTATCCTAATGGGTGTTTTTTCAGCAAAAGCCGGGCTTTCAAGAGCTCTGTATGACGCTGCTCATGCTTTTATTGGCCATTACAAAGGCGGGCTGGCAATGGCTACGATTGGTGCTTGTGCTGCCTTTGGCGCCATTTGTGGCTCATCCCTAGCAACAGCGGCGACTATGTGTCGGGTCGCAATGCCTGAAATGAGACGTCGGAATTACGACGATGGTTTAGCCAGTGCCACAATCGCAGCAGGCGGGACACTTGGCGTCCTTATCCCCCCAAGTGTGATTATGGTTATCTATGCCATTCTGACTGAACAATCGATTGGCCGTTTGTTTGCCGCGGCCCTTATTCCGGGCCTGCTTGCGACAGTACTTTATATGGTTGCGATCAGAATTAAGACGGCTCGCAATCCTGAACAGGGCCCTGCAGATGAGCGGGTAAACTGGCCCGAACGTATTGTCGCCATGTTGAACGTTTGGCCTGTAATGTTTCTTTTCGGGGTGGTCATCGGCGGTATTTACGCCGGGTGGTTTTCGCCGACAGAGGCCGCAGCAATTGGTGCAATAGGCGCTTTCTTGCTCGCGCTTTTCAAGCGCAAGTTAAACGTCAAAACCTTCTTGGATTGCCTTGGGGAAACCGCAAATACAACAGGGATGATATTTCTCATTTTGATTGGAACTGCGGTATTCAATTATTTTGTTGAAACAACGGGTCTTCCGCAATCCTTGGTCTCCCACGTTGGGGAGTTGGGATGGGATCCTTATGTGATCCTCATATTGCTAATCTTCTTCTATATCGTTCTGGGCTGCTTCATGGATGCGCTTTCCATGATCCTTCTGACGCTGCCCTTTATCTATCCCTTAATCACATCTCTTGGTTTTGATCCGATCTGGTTTGGCGTGATAATGGTATCAGTTGTCGAAGTCGGCTTGATTACACCGCCAGTTGGGATGAACCTCTTCATCATAATGGCTGGAACTCCGGGCCTAAAACTACAAACGATCAGTAGGGGGGTTGTATCTTTTCTCTGTGCTGATGTAGCACGTTTGGCCCTACTTATATTATTCCCCGCGTTATCTCTTTGGTTACCCGCCTTACTGATGGATTAAGCTGTTGTTTGTCGGTATTGGGTACAATTGGTAACTCGTATTTAAAGTAACTAAGATTTAGAAGGCAAAAATGTCAAAAAATTACAACGATACAAAATCTTTCGACCTCAAGGACTTTTTCCCTTATCAGGTCAGGGTTTTTTATCGTGCAGTAAGTCAATCTATTGCAGAAGTGTATACCGAAACTCACGGTCTGACGGTGTATCAATGGCGGGTAATGGTTGTCTTAGGTAATCGACAACCTCTTTCAGCCAGTGAAGTCGTTGATTACTCCAGTTTGGACAAGGTTCAAGTCAGCCGCGCCATCAAGGGTCTTTTGGGACGCGATTTTATCGAACGCCGCGTCGATAGTGTTGATAAGCGCAAGGTCAATCTCCTTTTGACTGATGAGGGAACTAGAGTACTCGAAGAACTTGTTCCTCTGGTGCTTAAACGCGAAGCAGAAATTCTGGAGGGGCTTAGTTCCGACGAAAAGAAAATCCTTCAGTCCCTCATGTCTCGGGTCCTTACAAATGCTGAAAAACGCTTTGGTGCGGATAAGTTGGTAGAGGATATCTAGTCCGATGAAACTGTATACTTACTGGCGATCAACAGCCGCTTATCGGGTGCGTATAGCTCTGAACCTCAAAGGCATTGATTACACAGATGCACCTGTTCACCTCGTAAAGTCCGGCGGAGAACATTTAACTCCTAACTATGAAAACCTGAACCCGCAAAAGCTGGTGCCAGTACTTGAGCTGGATAATGGTCAGGTAATTACTCAATCCATTGCCATTATTGAGTACCTAGATGAATTACAGCCAGTCCCCGCCCTTATGCCTGCTTCGGCTGTTGAGCGTGCCCACGTACGAATGCTATCCCAACTCGTAGCCTGTGATATTCATCCGATTAATAACCTACGCGTTTTAAAATACCTCACCGGAGAACTTGGCATAAAACAGGACCAAAAATCAGATTGGTATGAGCATTGGATTATCGAGGGGTTTACCGCTTTTGAAAAAGTTTTGTCAGGTAGTGATTATACCGGAAAATTTTGTTTTGGAGACAAACCAAGTTTGGCAGATTGCTGTTTAGTACCGCAAATTTATAATGCAAATCGGTTTTCTATACCGCTTGATCAATTCCCAAACATTCTGCGCATTGAACAAAACTGTCTCGCTCTTACGGCCATTGATAAAGCTCGGCCAGAAAGCCAAAAGGATGCAGAGCTTTAACATTACTCTAAAGTGCTTCTCTACAAACAAAAAAGCGATGTTGAATTAAAATCAACATCGCTTTTCTTTTATCTCAACATTTAAGAATTTAATCGGTTTTCAAAACACCGCGATTGACCTGATCACGTTCAATTGATTCGAACAGTGCTTTGAAATTACCTTCGCCAAAACCGTCGTCGCCTTTGCGTTGGATAATTTCGATAAAGGCTGGGCCGATAACACATTTAGTGAAGATTTGAAGCAGTAGACGTGGGTCGCCTTCGGCAGTACCGCCATCGAGAAGAATACCGAGTGATTTAAGATTTTCCGCGCTTTCACCGTGGCCAGGAAGGCGCTCGTCTAGCATTTCATAGTAAGTTGCAGGTGGTGCGTCCATAAACTCAACGCCGTTAGCCCGCATGTCAGATATTGTTTTATAGATATCAGGTGTGGTGAGAGCGATGTGTTGAATGCCTTCACCATTAAATTTCATAAGATATTCTTCGATTTGACCTTTACCAGCAGAAGATTCTTCGTTTAATGGAATGCGAATTTTACCATCAGGAGCCGACATCGCTTTTGAAGTCAAACCGGTGTATTCACCCTTGATATCGAAAAATCTGAGTTCTCTGAAATTAAAGAACTTCTCATAAAAATCTGCCCAATAGTCCATCCGGCCGCGATAAACATTGTGAGTAAGGTGATCAATGATATCCAGACTATATCCTTTTGGATGGCGATCAACGCCAGGTAAAAACTCAAAGTCTATATCATAAATACTGGCACCATCTTCATATCGATCGATCAGATAAATCGGAGCACCGCCAATGCCTTTGATAGCAGGGAGTTTGAGCTCCATCGGGCCACAGGGAATATCCATGGGTTGAGCACCCAGTTCCAAGGCACGGTTATAGGCTTGATGAGAATTGGCAACTCTGAAGGCCATGCCACAGGGAGAGGGGCCATGCTCTTCTGCAAAATATGATGCAGGACTGCCTATTTCTTTGTTGATAATAAAATTGGTACTACCCTGACGATAAAGATCGACATCTTTTGAACGGTGCTTTGCAACAAGTTCAAAACCTAATGTTGTGAACAGATCAATCAAAACCTGTGGATCCGGCGCTGCGAATTCCACGAACTCAAAGCCGTTAAGGCCCATAGGGTTTTCAAATAGATCGTTTTTTTGAGTAGCAATATTTGCGGTTGTAGTCATTGAGGCTGTCCTCGATATTTTTCTAATCATCGATGTTACGCTTAAGTTTTATTGAAAATTAACCGAGGTGAACCGCGTGATAGACCTCTGGTTTCATTGGCGAGGACTTGCCCAATGGTTAATATAATAAAAGGGGCTAGGACCTTTAAATTTCGGTCCATAATATAAGGACGTAATGATAATTCAGGAGGTATCCCAGCAAGGTGACAATTTAACATCTATTTGGCCTCCGTATTTAATAGTCAGAATATTAGTTTCATTTGAAATTATATTGATCTCCTTATAAAAAGTCAAGAAAAAGGGAGCGCAAATGAAACAATAAAATGATCTGTAAAAACATTTACCATCAAGAAAAAATATTGTTTCTCAAGCTAAGGGCTGTGTATGATTATTTAATTCAATTTTATATATTTTTAAGAAAGAAAGCCGTGCTGAAAAAGCTTATTACAAATGTCGGTTCTATTAATGTTGATCATGTCTATCGGGTACCCTATTTCGTTAAGCCAGGAGAGACCCTTCAAACTGTTTCCTATCAAAGAGTACTTGGAGGAAAAGGTGCAAATCAATCAATAGCCTTGTCCCGCGCTGGAGAAGCCGTGCAACATGTTGGTACTATTGGCGAAGATCATAAATGGATTTTGTCTGAAATGGCCAATTCCAATGTTGGAATTGAGGGTATTTCTATTCTGAAAGTGCCTACAGGGCACGCCCTGATCCAGGTTGATGATAATGCCGAAAATTGCATCCTTCTATATCCAGGAGCAAACGAAGCCCTTGGCCTATCCGATTTGAAAAAGAGCTTCGACGGTATTAAACCTGACAGTTGGGTGTTATTTCAAAACGAAATGCCTAATCTCAAAGAAATGATAACTTTGGCAAAATCACAGGGTGCTAAGGTCGCTGTTAATCCCGCACCGTTTGATTCAAAAGCAAAAGATCTTCCATACGATATTATTGACTTACTCATTGTAAACGATATCGAAGCTGCTGAATTAGCCGAGGCCCGGTTGGAAGGTGATCAAAGTAAACTGTCTTCTCTTTGCCCTTTGGTCATCGTGACACAGGGAACAAAAGGGGCAATTTGCTTTCATCAGGGCGAAACAATTGAAGTTCCAGCCTTTAAAGTTAAAGCCGTGGATACAACGGGGGCAGGGGATACCTTTGTTGGTTATATGCTTTCTTCAATTGCGAACGGAATGGACCTGGGCTCTGCAATGAAAAGAGCCAGCGCGGCATCGGCACTCGCCGTAACCAAATCAGGGGCTTCAATAGCTATACCAACTTCACAGGAAGTAGAAACGTTTTTGAACAAGCAGAGTGGGGTGTAAAATGAAAAATCCAGTTATATTTGACACTGATCCTGGCATTGACGATGCCTTTGCAATCCATCACGCCTTGTATCACCCTGAAATCAATCTGATTGGCATGACCACCGTTTTTGGTAATGTTCCCGTTGAAACAGCAGCCAAGAACGCTAAAATCCTTGCAGAAATGGCAGGGCAGGACATTCCTGTGTTTCAGGGCGCTTCTGGCCCAATGGTTGCGCCACATAAGGGGTTTCCGACGTTTATTCACGGTGCCGACGGATTTGGTGATATTAATCTCCCTGATCCAAAGGGGGCGATTGAGAAAACCTTTGCGCCACAATTTATTATCGATTCAGTTCGAAAGCAGCCGGGCGAAGTGACGATTATCGCAGTCGGCCCACTCACGAACCTGGCAATCGCCTTCCGTATGGACCCAGGTATTGCACCTATGGTCAAACAGGTCATCATTATGGGAGGTGCGGCCAAAGAATACGGCAATATCTCTGCTGTAGCCGAAGCGAACATCTTTAATGATCCCCATGCTGCAGACATCGTTTTTCGAGCTGATTGGCCAATGGTTATGGCTGGCCTTGATGTAACCCATCAAGTCATACTGGGTAGAAAAGAAACCGAGGCCTTGGCCCTGAAAGTCCCCCGTATCGGAGGATTCTTGCTTGATGCGGCAGATCTTTATTTTAACTTCTATAATAGCGCTTTCGGTATCGATGGTTGTTATTTCCATGACCCTTGTGCCACCGCCTATTATGTCAATCCTGATTTGTTTAGCTCTATCGATGCCGCAGTACGGGTAAGTTGTGAAGGCCCCGCCATTGGACAAACCCTCATCAAACCCGAAGGACATCCTGGCCCATCTACGGAATGGGATGGATGTCGCAATCATAAAATTCTTATGAAGATTAAAGGTGAAGCCGTTAAAGAAGAAGTTCTGGGTACTATTGCTAAATACGCGGACTGATTAAACGCTAATAATAAAAACAAATAGAACGGATTTTATCCCAATAAAGATATTATTCGAATAGGGTGGCATTTTTGTCACCCTTTTTCTTTGATCATTGATATGTTTTTCTTATTTTGCGTGTAAATATTTACCAACTATAAACCAATGGAATGCTTCACTGTAAATTCGATTTATAGAGACAATGAATTGTCCGCATAAAATCTTATAACAGGGGAGAAATCATGACAAAAAACGCGTTTTCTATGACGCGTCGGAGTTTCATTAAAACAGTTGCTGGGGTTTCCTTTACTGTAAACATAATTCCAGTAACTCAGTTACTTGCAGATGAAACCGACGTACTCACTTCTTCAATGACTGGTAATTGGTCTAAATCTCCCGGAAAAGCCCGATATCGCATTGACGGTTTGGTCAAAGTCACAGGCCAAAAGGTTTTCGCGCGTGACTATCACTCCTGGAATATGCCGGGTTGGCCGACAACTGAAAACCCAGTGATGATTATTCGGGCAACGGATATTGAAAACCCATTTATGGACTTGGATTTATCGCTAATTCCAGAAAACTCTCAACCAATTGAAATCCTTTATGGCGATCGGGTGGCCAATAAAATCCTACGCCCGAACATGACAAGTGACGAAGCTAACGAAGATAATCAGACGATTGATCAAGATATTGAAGTCGAACGACCAAATTCTCTCACCTGGCCCTTTATCGTGCCAAAGGGAAAGCGCGCTAATTTTTATGGACAGCCTGTCGCTTTTTTGATTTTTGCGGATCGCAGAGCCTATCGCACGGCTAATAATGCAGTACAGTTTAATTCTGACTTTCAAGTTTACGAAGATAACCCCCGTAGAAATCCGGTATTCCCCTTTCAGCCTTTGACAGATTACGTCCGTGTGGCTTCTCCAGATGGTGGGGAAGATATCTTTTCCTACGCCAAAAATGGTGGAGAAGACAGCTATGATAATGTGGCCAGTGTTTATCGCTCTCAAATTGAGTACGAAATGGCTTCGGGACGTTGGAAAACTTACCAGGCTTCTTGTTCTATGCAGGCGATGGATCCAATGTTTATGGAGCCTGAATCTGGCCTCGGTTGGTATGATGAAACCAATAAAGCACTTAACCTCGTCGTCGGAACCCAGTCTCCGGACCCCGATGTTGATGATGTGCTGGAAATGTTCTCTGGTCCCAACCCTATCGTCGATGTTAAAACCGTTAATCTGGTTTCTTGTTTTCCCGGTGGCGGCTTTGGTGGTCGAGACAGATCAGTCTTCACCTTAAATCTTGCTATTGCAGCAGCCTATGCACAAGGCAATCCCGTGCGCTTGGCCTATGATCGATTTGAACAGTTTCAAGCAGGGCTTAAACGCCATCCTTGCGAATTGGAAGAAAGCCTCTCGGTAGATGCCAATGGAAAGTTACAGGCGCTCGATATATCCATGTCCTTTGATGGCGGCGGGCGGGAAAATCTGAGCCCTTGGGTCGCCCAGCTCGCAGGACTTTGTGCTGGTGGGTCCTACATCATTCCAAAGGCTGCAATCTCTTCCAATGCGCGCTATACCCCGAACATCTCGTCAGGTTCACAACGCGGTTTTGGCGGGCCGCAGGCATTCTTTGCCATTGAAACGCTATTGGACGATATTGCGAAGGATAATGACTGGGATCCTATTGAACTTCGCAAAAAGAACATTCTTTCCGAAGGAGATAAAACTGTTGTTGGGGGACCGATAACAGAGAAGCTCCAACTTGCTGAAATATTGGACACGTCTGAGCAGCATGCGATATGGCAAAATCGTGATGCAGATCGTCAGTATTGGAGAGAAAAGGGGTTATTGTACGGTGTTGGTTTTGCAATGTCGATGCAGGCCTATGGTACTTCAGGTGATGGTCTTATCGGTTATGTTGAAATAGATGAAGAAGGACAGTTAACAGTCAAAACCAATGCTGTTGATATGGGCAATGGCTCGGCGACAACACTGGCTGTAACAACTGCCGAATATTTAGGTCATAACGCATCTACGATCGATATGGGAAACCCTGACCTTTACCCTGTGCTCGACATGACGACGACGGGTAATGATGATTGGCAAGACCCAGCGTGGACTGCAAATGGCGTTGGCTCTTCGAGTGCATGTTTAACAGCCTTTCATCAGGTTCATGCCATTGATCAGGCTTCAAAGGTTCTTCTCGATACAGGGGTTATTCCCGCGGCACGTAAAATCTGGGGGAGAAATGACATCCAATCCAGCCAAATCACGTGGATCGATGGTGCTGTAAAAGCCCAAGAGTTAAACCTTCCACCGATCCCGATGAAAAAAATTGGTGAAGAAATTCATCGGAGCGGTGGGGTCAAAGCTGCGCTGGTTCATGCTTATTTTCAGGAAATTTGGGTTAAAGCAGACTTTACCGTTAATTCGGAACTCTTTCGTTGGGAGATTGATGGTCTGGCTGTGTATAACGCCAAGAAAGCAGAGCCAGAAGTTATCCGAAGACATGCAGATACAGGTACTTATCCATCAGAAGTGTCTTCGCGTTATTCCAGAACGACCTATGCACCTTGCGGTAATTTAATTGGACTTACCGTCGATCCACGCTCCGGAGATACCGTTGTTCGTAAGTCCCTTTCTGTTTTGAATGCTGGTAAAATTATTACGGAAGGACTTGTGTCTGGGCAAAGCCAAGGCGGTGTTGCAATGGCAATTGGATACAGCTTGCTCGAAGATATGCCCCCTGGGTTAGGAGGACCTGCCGATGGGGATTGGAATTTAAATAGATACTTTGTGCCATTATCTCGCGATGTCGCTGTAAATGATCAAGAACTGATTACTCTTGAACCTGTTGAAACGGATAAAACGTCTAAAGGAATTGCCGAAGCCGTTATGTGTTCAGTTGCGCCAGCGATTTCGAACGCAATTTTCGATGCAACAGGGGTGCGATTTAGAGATTTACCAATTACAGCAGAGAAAATCAGAAAAGGGATGGCGATCAATGGGTAATATTCATTTTTCAGTAAACGGTAATCCAGTTATTGCCTCTGGCGAAAACGCAGACTTACCGCTCGTCGATTATCTCCAGGAAGACCTCGACCTCACAGGAACTAAATTCTGTTGTGGAATTGGTGTTTGCCGGGCCTGCACTGTTTCGGTTCGTCGCCAACCCGGAGCTCCGCTTGAGCCCATGATTGCTTGTTCAACACCCCTTTCATCAATGGAAGGCGTTGAAGTTCATACCATTGAAGGAGTTGAAAAAAATGGGCAACTCCATCCCCTACAACAAGCTTTTCTTGATCATTTCTCTTTCCAGTGCGGGTATTGCACTTCGGGGTTTTTGATGGCTGCAATAACACTCTGGGATCGACTGATTGATAACCCAGTACCTAGGTCTGACCTGGACCGGGTAATTGATGATGCTCTTAAAGATCATATTTGCCGATGTACGGGGTATATACGCTATTACGAAGCCGTAAAAGATGCCGTATTAAAACAGCCGGGAATGGTTTCATGAAAAAGCTCTTCACCAATTACATATTTAAGACTGCTGCGTCTTTTTCTCTTATCCTTTTGGTCAGTTGTACGCCGCGTGAAAATCCTCAAAATTCGTCACAGGGTGAGGAGGGGCAAAGTATCGCGTCCTATGGCAACATGTGCGCAGAAGCTATTCGGGACCTCCCGGCTTTTAGTTGTCAAACAGGCACATTGATACCCATAACGATAGATGGTGGTCAAACACCGCAATCTTATACGCCCAATATGGATTGTGATCGTCCTTCCTTGCTGCCACTTGGACCAAATTCTGATGGTCAGTGTATCCCTTATTCCCGCGTTTTGGACTTATCGGTAGGTGATGCCCAAGTAGCGGCACTGTGCCGCCAAAAGAAAATACGTACAGCATCAAGTGTTTATTACGATGAAATAGATATCGTTGCCCATAACGCAAAAGATGGCAGTACTTGCTGGTTTCAAGCCGCAGGTAAAAACGGGAAACCTCTCGATGGAAGTTTAGTCCCGTCACCAATGAAAACGGCAAAAGCAAAAGACTATAAAGAAGCGAAAGCTATCTGGAATACGCCAGCTGAAACAGCTAAGGATGATTGTGGTGGGTGTCACGACAATGATCCCTTTATGTACAGCCCCTTTATTGGTCAGGTGTGGGAAAAAGTCCCGACTGATCCTGAAGGCTGGTACAAACACCTCGGCAGGAATTTTAAAGACTGGAAACCAGTGTCCCTCAGCACACGAAATAACCCTTGTGTCGGGTGCCATCGTCTTGGTGTTCAGTTTACCAGTGGTCAAGGCACGGAAGAGGCCACCGGGTTGGCAGAAATTACCAACGCGGATGAATGGGCCCAAACCTATCCCGCCTCACATTTTATGCCAGTGGGGAATTTTCATACCGAGGCACAGTGGAATGTTATCTATGCTCAAGCAGTAGAGGATATACTCGAATGCCACGAGGCCTACGATAACCAAGATACAGAACAATTAGGAATATTAGGGTGCTTAACCGAACCCATAACGGGAAAGCCGTAGTTTAATCTAAAAAATAGCCTCCGTTTATTGAGGCTATTTTTTTAGACTAATCCCCAAAGTCAGTACTTTAATATTTCACATGATTTCATACTGTGGATTGCTGTTTATCTGTAAAGTGGATCTATACTTTTTTGTTAGGTTAAATCACACCATCGTTTTAAATTAAATATTCGCCCATTAAGATCCAGGTGAAAAATATGAGTAACAAAGAAATTAGAAACATATTGTTGATCAGCGTTGATCAGTGGCGTGCTGAATGTCTTTCTTCTGCCGGACACATGGTACAAACGCCAAATCTGGATTTATTAGCAGCAGATGGATTGGCCTTTAGAAAACATTATACCCAATGTGTACCCTGTGGCCCTTCCAGAACTTCTTTGCTTACGTCAATGTATGCGATGAACCATCGCCACGTTTCTAATGGAACTCCATTGGATGGCACCTTTACAAACATCGCCCTTGAAGTTCGAAAGAAAGGCTATGAGCCAACTCTTTATGGTTACACGGACACGCCTGTCGATCCGCGTGGGCGGGTTGCAAATGATCCTGACTTAAAGACCTATTGTGGTGTTATGCCTGGATTTCGTGTGGGCTCGTTGGTAAGCGAAGAAATGGCTGTTGATTGGTTTGGAGAGCTCAAGGAGAAAGGTTACGACCTTCCTGAAAACCAGTTTGATATTACACTTGGGCAGACAGATTATCCTGGCGTTGAGGAGAGGGGATATAGCTATGCATCTCCAAAATACGATAAAGATAGTAGTGATACTGCTTTTATTGCAGATAAACTTGTTAATTATATAAAAATTCATCGTGAACCCTGGTTTCTTCATGGCGTGTTTTTGCGCCCCCATCCTCCCTTGTTTGCACCTGAACCCTATAACAAAATGTACGCCCCAAGCGATATCGACATGCCTCACCGTTCCGATAGTGTCGATGCAGAAAAGGGCCAACACCCTTATTTGGATTATGCTCTGGATAAAATGGCTGAAAATGGTGCTTATATGGGGCATGACACCAATGTTAGAGACTTACCAGATCATGAAATCAAACAGATGCGTGCTGCTTATTATGGCCTAATATCAGAAGTTGATGACCAACTTGGCAGAGTTATTCAAACCCTGAAAGATACTGGGCAATACGATAAAACGCTTATTGTTTTCACTTCTGACCACGCTGAACAACTCGGGGATCATTGGTTGTGGGGCAAACTTGGGTATTTTGATGAAAGTTGCCACATCCCACTTATCATTAGGGACCCAAGAAAAGAAGCCGATAATAGCCGTGGCCAAACAGTAGATACACATTTTAGTGAAGCTATCGATATTATGCCGACGGTATTAGATCTTATGCAAATGAATACGCCGATGCAGTGTGATGGCCATTCACTTCGACCTTTCCTGGAAGGCTCGATACCAGATAATTGGAGGAGTGAAGTTCATTGGGAATTTGATTTCAGAGATTTGGAACATTTCTCAGCAGAAGAAAAGTTTGGCCTTACCAGTGATCAGTGCGTAATGACAATTATTCGCGATGACGATTTCAAGTATGTGCATTTCACGAGCCTCCCGCCCTTATTGTTTGATATAAAATCCGATCCGGAAGAACGGATTAATTTAGCCCGTGACAAAAACTATTTGGCAACGATGTTAAACTATACTCAGAAGATGTTGAGTTGGCGCCAAAACTATGCGGCTAGACGAATGAGCCATATGAAAATCACCCCAATGGGGTTGATTGAGCGAGAATTTTCGAGGGCTTGATTGAAGGAAACGGTATAAAAAAACCCCGCTAAATCGTTAGATTAGCGGGGTTTTTTCAATTTCAAGTTATATGACTACGCCTCTTGATCCAAATGCATTTGATACTCCGTTAAACGCTCATTAAGTTTGGAGGCTTCTTCTGCCAGTTCCTTGGAAGTTCCAAGAAGGCTTTGTGCAGAGCTTCCGGTATCTATCGATTGCCTGTGTACATCATTTACCAAATCAACAATCTGACGAGACCCTTGGGCCATACCTTCAATATTTTGAGCGATAGCACCTGCGGCACGATCTTGCTCATTGATAGAGTCAGATATTTTGTTTTGAGTCTCTCCAACTTGCTGCATAACAACATCAATTGATTCCATCGTATCAGTAGTTGCCTGAGCATGGATCTGTAGTTCTTTAATCATAGCGGCAACCTGATCCGTCGCAGAGGCGGTTTCTTCAGCCAATGCTTTGACTTCAGATGCAACAACACCAAATCCTCGACCAGCTTCACCTGCACGCGCAGCCTCAATAGTCGCATTCATCGCCAGAATTTTGGTTTGATTGGTGATTGTGGTAATCATCTCGTTGATTTTACTGATGCTATCACTGGAATTACGTAATTGATTAACCGTTTCAGATGCTTTTGCCAGCTGGTTTAAAGCTTCATTCGATGTAGTCCTTGCGCGATCTGATTCATTATTAATCGTTCTGATATCAGTCGACATCGTTTCCGTTGTTTGAGTTACACCTTGAGCAGAATCATAGCCACTTTGGGCAAGTTCTTGTGTATTTTGAGCCTGCTCAGTAACAGTTTGGGATTGGCTATTAAGCGATGTTGAAGTTTCTTCAACATTTAAGGATAAGGCGCTTACCCGATCAGCTACCCGGCGAACGTTGTTAATAAGTTCACTTGCGGCTTCTCGGTTATTCTCCCGGTCGGTAACATTTTGCCATGTGAGCATACAGGCTTTAAATTCCCCAGAATTTCCAACAACGGCTGATGCTGATACTTCTAACAACTTATGGTGAAAAGTCACCAACCGTGTATTAGGCAGATTTTCAGGGTCTATAAGAGAAGTATAGTCAGCGTTTTCTAATTCAAAAAAATTGCCGTCTTCGCCAGTGAGATCTTTTTCAGCATCCTCATCATTGATGTACCTACGGGCGCGATGATTTGCAAAGGAAATAAGGCTTTCTGTATTGATCATAACAGTAGCCATTGGGCTGGTTTCAACCATATTTTGAAGTTGAAAAACCTGTGCCACACTATTACTGAGTTGATCGAGAGCAGTTGCCATTGTTCTAAATTCATCTGGGCCAACAACTGGCGGAGCGATATCGACTTCACCTTTGCTGATGGATGTCATTGCTTTGGCAAAAGCTTTCAATTTTCCGAAAACGGCAAATCGTAACATTAGAAAGGCAAGGAGCCAGGTTGTTAAGAATACCCCAGCAAGAACCTTGATCGCATCCTGAGTGAGTTGTTCCGAACCGTTTGCGAAATCACTCACATCCCTGACCAAGGTTGCACGGGCCCACAACATATCATGACTACCGATTAAACTAGCTGTTATGTAAGCCGTGGATCCATCAAGCCTAAGGCCGTCTTTTAGTTCAGCTGTTGGTGTAATTGTCTGATTTGTTTCTTCCACTTCTGCTTCTACTGCTTCAGAACTGGTTTCGGCAACGTCTTCTTTGGGTACCGTTTCATCTTGAGAAACATTTACAGACCTTGTTTCAGAAAAGGCAAAACCAGTCTCGCTGTTAGAGGGGTCATAAATGGTAATATCCGCACCTAAAGTTTCACTGATGCCCTCAAGGTAGTGCATGGGATTTGTTACGAGTTCTATAAATCCAGCAACTTTAAAGCCACCTATTGGGAAAATGGTAGAGTGAACAGGACGGCCATTTTGATCAGCCCAAATATAGCTAATTGGCTTTCTTTTTGCTTTTTTATCCCGGGCCTTTAATTCTTCGAGAATTACATCGTTATCAGTGATGCTTCCCTTTTGCGAAGAAGTTATAAGATCCATATCTGGTGTGTAAAAGTGGGTCGAAAGAAGGACTATTTCCCCGGTTTGAATTTCTTTGTTATCCCGGTACCATTTATCAAAAGTCGAAATCTCTTCAGGCTTTTTATCCTTCATGGCTTTGACTAGAAATTTATACCGAGCCCAATCAGAACCCAATGTAAATAATTTAGGTTCGTATTTCTGACGAAGACGTTCCAGAACCATAAGTTGGAATTGATTGGTACTTTCTTTGTTAAGTGTATCTAAAGAAAAGTTTTTGTATTTTTCAAAAGACCAAAATTGAGCGGCAACAATTGCAACTGAAGCCAACAATCCTATTAACAATAGAATTTTTCTCAAAGTCCAAATTGTCGTCTTTTGGTGGTCCCCCGACCCAAGCATATCGTTATTCCTAAATTTGTTCACTGAACGGAATGAAATTCTTCATATGCAAATTTGTTCATACAAGTGTTGCTATAAAGTAAATATATGTCGTTATAAGACGGGTTTATTCACCAAACACAACCTTGAGGTAAGTTTTCTGGCCATCTTTCTATTTTAAAAGGATTTCGAAGGTGTATTTCAAAGTAAAATAGATATTAAAAATTAATTTTGAGGTCTTCATGGTAAAGGAGAAGAAGGTCGTTACCGATTCTCTATTGTTGATATAACGCCGAGAGTATACCCCACCTCATTTTTTTCGTTTAGAAGGGGGCAATCTAGAGATTCGAAGGCAACTTTTTGGGTTTCACCAATTCTGATTTCACCAGTACATCGTTTACAGGTTTTTGATGAAGTAACTTCTTGGCAATATTCAGCGAGTACCCGCTGACTGGGAGAGGGCGAGGATTTGTCGAAAACCACCCCTTTCATAGAGTACCCAATGAGATTAATGACACTTTCACCATTCAGGCGGTATTCGAATGTTTGGTTTTCATAGGATTTAATTAGATATAAATGAGCGGCAATTTGGGCATGCTCTGAAATATTAAAATCTTGCCGATAAGGCATCCGCGGGTGAAAAGAACACCACCAGTCAAAGAGAGCCTGGACAATTTGAGATTGAAAGGAATAAGGGGCGATAACATCGTATCTGCGAATCCAGTCAAAATTATCATCTCTCTGATGGTTGAGATCGCCATTCAAGATTTCCACCATACCCGATATTCTATTCACCCCCGATTATCAAATAGTTATATACTATAGACTGAAAACTGATGTTATTTTTCTTTTAACCTATGAATAACATAATGTTTATTAGTCCGCTTTTAGACAAGGAATTATGTCCAAAAAATATTAGGATTAATTAGCCTATGATTCTTAATTTATTAACCTATATGACATCCTTTTCCCCTTTCCCTTTGAAAGAAGGAGCATCATCAGGTATAAATTCGACCCAAGTAGTATATGTGTTAATTTTTTGTTCCTTTAGCTACAGTAAACTGGCTAAACTATTTGTATATAGTTGGAACAATAAACAGGGGGATGGATGTGCAAGACTTTATGCACAGAGCGAAGCTTAGAATAGAACAAGTATTTGCTCCACGTGAAATTCATATCCGTTCTCATGATCAGGTCCGTTTTATTCGGTTAACTCCTGCTATTCAAAAAGGTCTGGCGACGAGTGTTTTGGCGCTGACAGGGTGGATCGCCTTTTCCTCAGGTACGATGGTTGTTACAGAGCAACGGCTTGCTAATAAAGATATTATTATTGAAGAGCAAAAACTTGATTATTTTAGTCTGCTTCAACAAGTAGGTGAATACCACACTCAGTTCTCTAAAATCACCAATGACCTTCAGGAAAACCAAGAGCAACTGATTGGCCTATTGGATGGTAATCAGGTCAACGAAACCTCTAAAACTAAAACCGTTGAGCTCAAAAATTCAGAGAATGAAAGAGCTCGGGTCGCACTCGCTCGTCAAGCACTTGAAGATAAACTTGAACAATTTGAAGACGACCTTCAGACAATCGCAGGTCAAAGTGCCGCCTTAGAAGGTCAAGCAATTCAATTGCGCCAGGTTTTAGCAACATCAGAAGAAGAGCGTAATAAAACCGAAGCCGCAGGAAAAATGCTTGGTGGAAAATTGATCCAAGTTCAAAGTGAATTGGATACAGTTTCAAAGGCTAAGGTTGATTTAGAACATAATCGCGAAGAAATTCTCACGCAGGTAGGTAATCTAAATGATGAAATTACTGACCTGAAAGAAGAACTGGCCGAACGCGATCAATTGGTCAATGAACAACAGCAACAAATGGTTTCTCTAATGGAAGCTAAGCGAGTTGCAACTGAAGATGTTGAACAAAGCGACATTCAGCTAGTCCAACAGGCTTCTATTCTTGATATGTATAGAAAAAACAACCAAGGCCTTGAAGGTGAGGTTGACCAGCTAAAAAACTCTTTGGTCGAGGTTTCAAATATACAGCGTGAATTAATTGAACGCCTAACCGAGCGATCTAAGTACAGCCTGGATGTGATTGAAAAAACTGTAGAAATGACCGGTCTTAACCTAGACAAATTATTAGGATCAGAAAATTTACAGGTGGGACAAGGTGGTCCGTACCTTCCAATAGATGAAATTGAAGAAAGCGCTGAATTCGAACAATCAGTTAATCTTCTGGATATGCAGTTAAATCGCTGGGAATCATTACAGGAAGTTGTCGCGAAACTTCCACTTACAACCCCCATTGATCAATATCGTATTTCCAGTTCTTTTGGTAAACGTCGTGACCCAGTTACCGGAAAAACTTCGGTGCATAATGGCCTCGATATGGCAGCCCCCATGAAGTCATCCGTTTATGCTCCAGCTCCCGGAAAAGTCGTCTATGCTGGCTGGCGTGGACGATATGGCCGATTGGTCGAAATTGATCACGGTAACGGCATAAGAACGCGATATGGCCACTTAAGAAAGTTGCTTGTAAAACAAGGGCAAGAAGTAACCCACCGGGAAAAAATCGCTTTACTCGGAAATTCAGGACGTAGTACAGGTCCACACGTTCACTATGAAGTTTTATACAATGGTAAGCCCGTAGATCCTCGTAAATTTATTTTGGCAGGTAGAAATGTTTTCAAAGTCCAATAAAACAAATACCAAAGTAGTGAAATCTGAATCGCCTTCAAAAAAAATAGAACCATCAGGCATCCCATCACTACTAAGCCCTGATTTAAACCTGACAGGGGACCTTACCTCTACTGGAGATCTTCAAATTGACGGTACTGTCCAAGGGGATATTACGTGCCGCAGCGTTACAATCGGCGAAAAAGCTGTTGTAACCGGATCGGTAAATGCTGAAGAAATACGCGTTTGTGGAATGGTTAGCGGACAGTTGAATGCCAATACCATTACCCTTGCCAGCACAGCAAAGGTTGTGGGCGATATCAAGCATAAATCGATTGCAATAGAGGCTGGAGCTCAAGTAGAAGGGCAGTTCCGTCGGATATCTGAACATTCTGATTATACAGCGAAAGTCGTAGAAGCATTACCTGGACAAACCGCTGCTTTAGGATCTCCAGCGGGGGATAGTTCATTTTCAAATGCAAGTTCTACTACGCCAGAAAGTGCAAGCCTCACAGAAATGAAGACAGACGATAAGCCTACAGAGAAAAAATCAAGCAGCTATGGTTCGTCCTCATGGAATAACACTAATTAATTTCAAGACACTCTAAAAATCTTGATGGGTCAACGTTCCCACCCGAAAGGGTGAGGGCGACGGCCTTATTTTTTGTCTCGAGTTTTTGATGCAGGATGCAAGCAAGAGCAACCGCGCCACCGGGTTCAACGACAAGCTTTAGTGTATTAAACGCGAACTTCACAGCACGACGAACCTCGTCATCAGACACAACCAGTCCACGTTCTATTAAATCCTGATTAATAGAGAATGTAATCTCTCCAGGAGTAGGTGTTAAGACAGCATCGCATATAGATCTGGCGTCTGGTGATACACTTACACGTTGCCCCTTTACAAGTGATCGGGCCGTATCATCAAACCCTTCCGGTTCCGCACTATATACCTTCATCCGCGGCGACAACTCTTTAATGGCAAGCGCAGCCCCAGAAGTCAGGCCTCCACCACCACAACAAATAACAACGCCGTCTAATTTAACATCTCGCTCTTTAGCTTGTTCTATAATTTCAAGGCCACAAGTACCTTGCCCGGCGATAATGAAGGGATGATCGTATGGGGGAATCAGTATGGCACCCGTGTCGGCAATGATCTTGTTTCCGATAGCCTCTCGATCTTCACCAAATCTGTCATACAAGATGACCTCTGCGCCAAACTCTCGGGTATTGTTAATTTTAATAATTGGCGCATCACTCGGCATAATGATTGTAGCTTTGGCGCCAAGTAATTTTGCCGCGTAAGCAACACCTTGTGCATGATTTCCGGAAGAATAAGAAATCAACCCTTGAGTTTTCTGCTGCTTATCTAGCCGGCAGATAAAGTTATAAGCGCCACGAAATTTGAATGATCCAGTATGTTGTAAAATTTCAGATTTTAGAAAAATACGACAACCGGTGAGACGATTTAACTCAGCATTTTCAAGCAAGGGGGTACGAATAGCTTTGCCTGACAGTTTGGCCTGAGCGTCAAGGATGTCATTAAAATTAGGAGCTTCTGGATTGGTCATAACAATATCACTTACGAAAAAGGTATATATATTTCTAGTATAGCTGTTCGAGTTCGGACAAGCTGTCAATAATGAGCTCTGGACCACCAGGAAGGATTTCTGGTGGGCGTTTGAAACGATTAATCCAAGCCACTCTAAATCCAAATGAATTTGCACCGGCAACATCCCAGGCATTGGCTGAAACGAACATGATTTCTGAAGGTGAGCAATTCACATAGTCGGTGGCAAGTTTGTAAACGACAGGGCTTGGTTTATATATCTTAACATCATCAATTGAAATCGCATGATCAATATAGTCATCCAAACCCGAGTTTTGTAAGGCTTTATCTAACATATACCGAGAACCATTACTTAAAATTAACGTGGTGTGTCCCAATTGATTAAGGGATTTAACTGTTTGAATCGCATTTTTATAGGCTGTGAGCTCCAGGTAAAGAGACATTAACTTATCGTGTCGTTGTTTATTCTCCATATCGTGACAACGCAGTGCATATTTCAACGCCTCAGAAGTTACCTGCCAAAAGTCACAGTGTTTTCCCATAAGACTTCGCAACCAAGTGTATTCCAACTGTTTTGTGCGCCAGATATTTGATATGTCCTCTGCCTTACCGCCAAGATCATCCATAGCTTTGCCAGCTGCCGAGTGCACATCGAGAAGAGTCCCGTAAGCATCAAAAACAAAAGCTTTAATTGGATTTTGTTGCATTTTACTGCCTTATTGGTGAGAGGAGGATATCGAATAAAAAAATACCATAAGAAGCTTGAACGAATATCCATCCGTCGTTAACAACTACTTTTCTTTTACGGCAAGGGTCTGGCTAGTTATCCCACATATTAACCACCCGAGTTTGGGTGTCCCCACAAAGAATAAGGAAGTTGTCCGACTTCTGTTCTTTCAGAAGAGTTTTGGTTTAACTTATCCCTATAAATGATGTGGCTTTCCAATATTCTTTGGACATAATTCCGTGTCTCGTTAAATGGAATTTGCTCGATCCAATCGATGACATTTACGCTTGGATCTCTTGGATCGCCGTAGTCTTTCACCCATTTCTTTACCCGGTGGGGACCTGCATTATACCCTGCCAGAGCCATGACATAAGATCCCTTAAAAGATTTGATCAAATCAGAAAGGTACGCTGTACCTAGTTTGACATTGTAGGATGGATCATCTGTCAGATTTTGTTTCTTGTATTTAACTTTTTCCTTTTTCGCGACAAATTTGGCTGTTGCCGGCATTAATTGCATCAAGCCACGGGCACCAGCATGACTGATTGCCCTGTGATTGAACTCACTTTCTTGACGAATAAGAGCAAGTACCAGAGCGGGCTCTGCATTTGATGTCTGTATTGGTGTGAGTGTTAGGTTAGGATATAAAAGTTCAGGAAGAAGATAACCTTTTTGACGGGCTGACTTTGCGGTTCTCAATGCGATATTAGGATGGCCAACTTCCTTAGCCAAATGTGCTGCCAATATATAATCTTCTTTCGTTTTCGCATCGAGCCTTAGCCTTGTTAAAAAAGTAATTACGAGCTTATCTTCTCCAAGCTTATTAAGCAGATGAATTGTTCTAACAATTTTTTTGTCCGTAAAAGAGATTTTCTGACCAGGGGTGATAATTAAATCCGAGGTTTTTGGTATGACAGGCAGGCTTCCCAACTCATAACTAGCCTGTTGCCCATAAAAGGTCGTCGCATGAGAAGCCGAAATTGTGAACCACCTTTTTGCCCAGTCATCATGGCCAATATTTTTTGCAGCACGCCCTGACCAATAAGCAGCTCTTGCTTTACTAATGGGTGATTTGACACCATTAAATAATTGGTGAAAATGGGTGTAAGCTCGGCGCGGCATTCCAAGTTTTCTCAATGCAATCCAACCTGTTAGCCACTCCCCTTCAGCAAAGCCGACACCACTTGTCATGCCATGAGCAGAAGAGATCCTATAAGCCTTTTCATATTCTTTATTGATAAGCAGTTTTCTCGCGGCCCAATGCCTGATAGGCCACCACTTTTCTGGCTCTCGTGCATTTGGTAACGGCGGATCAAGGAGTTCTATTGTTCTTTCATTTTTGTTGGCTTTTAAACGCCATTTAGCCCGGGCAAAAATAAGTCCAGGATCTTGTTTAAGGCTTGCAGGAACTTTATTAAGAAGGCCATCAACATTGCCTTTGCTTTTAAGCAAGGCAATCCTTGCGTTGCCGAGGTGCCTATACGCCTTTGGAACTCTTTTAAGTTGCCTATCGGCTGCAATGAAATGCTTATTCCAAATCAATAAGTCTAAACGTTTTATATGATCATCTTCTTGAACGGTCTTGCCATATTTCTTTAGAAACTTTTGTTCGTCGGTCTTCGCAAGATAAATTAATCTCCAGAACTCTCTTACAGATTGTTCTACAGCTTCTAATTTTCCAAATTCTTCTAATGCTGACGCATATCGGATAAGCCCTTCCAAGCTTCTGGGTTTATCTTGATTAAACCAATCAAGAACGTCTTTCGAAGATAAACTCCTTGGCAGCTTGGTTTCTGTACTTTTCCGAAGGATACCTTGTCTTGGCCAGTCGTTCGGTTCAGAGGTGTAATTTTGTAAACTTTCGTAATTACCGATACCTACATCATTTGAAAGGACAAGCCAGAGAGCAACTTCCATCAATAGAGGGGTTTTAATTTTTTCTGCCTGACTTAACGCCCGTGTATATTGCTTTTGCTTTACATGCTGGCTCACGGATTTGAATAGAGTTCTATCTTTTATAAAATCTTGCGAACCACTCGATACAGCTGCATGAGCAGTCCCCATCAAATCAAGATTATTTATGGGTAAAGCTACGATATGGAATAATCCAATTATTCCAATCACTAAGAGCGTTTTATGTGACAATATTTTCCGAAGCCGGCGCATCATTAAAATCATGGACTGAAGTCTATCAGCCTATTAACTTCTAAGCCACCTGTAGAAGATCACAATCTGGCTATTAGACAAACCAAGTGGCATTAAAGAGTGGTTTTCAGATAAATCTGCGTGATTATTCTAAATAATTTACAACATAGGCATTATTTTGTCTTTTCGCATCGCAAAACTCTCGCTATTCTCCGCCCTTCATTAAGGCATTCGGCCCTTTTGAGCACTTAACGATGATATTTTGAGGTATCGCTATGACCGGCCCGCTTTTTAGAGGCTCTTTTCCCGCGCTCGCAACTCCCATGTTTGATAATGGTGATGTTGATGAGAAGCGGTTTCAGAACTTCGTTGAATGGCAGATCGATCAAGGGAGCCACGCGGTATGCCCCGTCGGAACTACCGGGGAATCGCCAACCCTAGGTCACGACGAACATAAACGTGTAACAGAACTTTGTCTTGAAGTCGCAAAGGGAAGGGTACCTGTAATTGCAGGTGCTGGATCAAACTCGACACGCGAAGCTATAGACTTTACCCAACACGCCCAAAAGGTCGGTGCTGACGCTGCACTGGTTGTAACGCCCTATTACAATAAACCCTCTCAGGAAGGTCTCTATCAGCACTTTAAAGCGATCCACGATAACTCCGATATTCCGATTATCGTCTATGATGTACCAGGTCGCAGTATCGTAAATGTTGATGTTGATACTATGAAAAGGCTTTCTGAACTACCTCGCATCCGTGGTGTAAAGGATGCAACGGCAGATTTAGCGTTGCCAGTGCGTACCAGACTTGCTTGTGGTGAAGATTTCACGCTTTTAAGCGGTGAAGATGCGACAATTGTACCTTTCCTCTCACTCGGTGGGCATGGCTGTATATCTGTAACAGCGAACATTGCGCCTCGGCTTTGTGCTGACCTGCACGAAGCTTGGTGGGCAGGTGATTTTGAGAAGGTCAGTAAGATCAACGACCTTCTTACACCATTACATGAGGTTTTGTTTATCGAATCTAGTCCTGGGCCTGTTAAATACGGCATGCATCTTTTGGGTTGGGGGGCGAATAGACTACGTCTTCCTCTTCTGACAGTAAGTGAAAAAACCGAAGGTCTTGTTCGCTCTGCAATGGCGCATGCAGGGTTGATAGACGGGTAATCTTATGGGCAAGGCCAAAAAGAAAACAGCAGACACGGGTAAAGGAAAAACTGTCGCGGTTAATCGCCGTGCCCGGTACGATTACCAGATTGAAGATACTCTTGAAGCTGGTTTGATGCTGGTTGGTACAGAGGTCAAATCACTCCGCTCTGGCAAGGCCTCTATACTAGAGGCCTATGCCAGCGAAGAGAATGGTGAATTCTTTTTGATTAACGCCAATATCCCTATATATGAACAAGCAGCTAACCGTTTTAATCACGAACCAAAACGTCATCGTAAACTGCTGGTTCATAAAAAAGAATTGGCTAAGATGATCAGCCTCTGCCGTCGCGATGGTTTTACTATAATCCCACTATCTCTATATTTTAATGATCGCGGAATGGCGAAGATTACTTTGGGGTTTGCGCGCGGTAAGAATTCTGTGGACAAACGCAATACAGAAAAAGACCGTGATTGGAAGCGTCAGCAATCCCGGATACTTAAAGATCAAGGATAACAAGCTCGTTTCATAAAGTTATTTGAGCTTCCATACGATAAATTTATACCAGAAATAAAGGCCGCTTCCTAGAAGCGGCCTTTATTTTGTCTATTATGATAAGATATTATTCTTCGTCGTCTTCGTAATCTTCATCGTCATCATCGTCGTAATATTCATCGCCGTAATCATCATCGCCAATTGCTTGAATAACGGGGGGAGCAGATTGAGGTGGAGCTTGAGGAGCCGGACGATTATCTGATACTTTTCTTCCAACTTCACCCTTAAGCTCAACCAAATCAAGAAACACATCGGCTTGACGGCGGAGTTCATCTGCGATCATTGAAGGTTGGCTTCGTACAGTTGATACGACGGTAACACGGACACCTTTTCTCTGCACGGCTTCGATAAGTTTGCGAAAATCACCGTCCCCAGAAAACAGAACAATATGTTCCAGATGGTCAGACATTTCCAAGACATCAACCGCAAGTTCAATGTCCATATTGCCTTTTACTTTGCGTCTTCCTGTTGCGTCGGTAAATTCCTTTGCTGGCTTGGTAATCATTGTATAGCCGTTGTAATCGAGCCAATCGACCAGAGGACGGATCGGCGAATACTCCTGATCTTCGATCAGGGCTGTATAGTAATAAGCTCTGACGAGATTACACTGTTCAGCAAACAGGGAGAGGAGACGCTTGTAATCAATATCAAATCCAAGAGCACGAGCGGTTGCGTATAAATTTGAACCATCAATGAAAAGAGCAACACGTTCTTTTGGATAAAATTTCATAATAAATACCTTTGTAAAAATGCTTTAATTAAAATCAAAGTCGGTAAAACGTAGCTCGTAAAGTTAAATTCTAGACAGTGTGAAGGTAATAAGTATAAACCCTTCACCATCCAAATGTTGTCAACTCATAGTAATCTACTCTCTTTTGAGGGGGCATCAATAGCCAAATTTAAGTAAAAAAGCATTAAAAGGTTATTAAAAGTGATTATTATTGCACTTGGGGCAAATCTAGAAAGTCCTAAATACGGCTTACCGTTGCAAACCTGTCAAACAGTACTAGTAAGACTGGAAGAACTGGGCCTTAAAATCATAAATTGTTCGCGTTGGCTAAAATCAGCGCCAGTACCAATATCCGATCAACCTTGGTATGTTAATGGCGTCGTTGAAATTGAAACGGATCTTAATCCGCAAGACTTACTGGCTTTACTTCACAGTGTTGAAGCTGAGTTCGGACGAGTTAGAACAGTTCAAAACGCCTCCAGAGTAATCGATATAGATCTCATCGCCTATCATGATGTCGTCAGTAAGCCTGATGATCCACTCGTGTTACCACATCCTAGAATGCACGAGAGGGCTTTTGTACTGTTACCACTACTGGATATTAATAAAGAATGGATTCATCCTGTCTTAGGACGAACAGCAAAAGAATTATCCCAAAACATACCTTACGATCAGGAAACCATGGAATTTGAAAGCGACTAATCAGAGATAAGAGTTCATAAATACTGTTATTTAGTAATGTTTTGTTGAATACTCTTGCTATATGCTAATCTGATTCATATATTGCCTCGATTCAATTGCCCGATATGGGCTCATTAAGTTTCTAGCTACGATACTGGAGTTATCACATATGGCACGCGTCACAGTCGAAGATTGTGTTGAAAAAGTTCCTAATCGCTTTGAGCTTGTAATGCTTTCAGCTCAGCGTGCACGAGAAATCGTGTCAGGTGCTCCATTGACGGTAGAACGAGATAACGACAAAAATGCCGTTGTTTCTCTGCGTGAAATTGCTGAAGAAACAATCAGCCTTGATGCTATTAAGGCATCTTTGGTTCAAGGTTTGCAGAAACAAGCTGCTTTCTCTGAAGTTGATGAAGACGAACCTGAATTTGATGCTATTGGCCCGGAAGCTCTCCTTACAGCTGACGCTGGTGAACAGTTTGCCAATGCAGAAGGCATGTCTGTAGAAGAAGAACCGACTGCTCTTGAGCAAGATTCTGAATAGTCCGACAGCGTTCGACGACTAATTTCAAATAAATTCAGCCTTCCAGAGCTTGGCCTACGTCAATTCCCGGCGTATCATTCTTTGGAGGGCTGTATTTTTTTAAAAAGGCTGTTTGATCCACAATGATCCGTCAGTTTGAACTGGTTGAACGCGTCAAGTCCTATGACCATGACGCTGACGAAGACGCAATTAACAGAGCCTACGTATTTGCAACCAAATATCATGGTTCGCAAAAACGTGCGTCTGGGGATCCTTATTTCTCCCACCCTGTTGAAGTTGCAGGTATTCTTACAGACCTTAAGCTAGATCATAACTCCATTATCACGGCCTTACTTCATGATGTTGTTGAAGACACTGAGGCGAGCCTTGAGACTGTAGAGAAGGCCTTTGGTCCTCATATCGCTCGTTTGGTAGACGGCGTAACAAAGCTAACTCGTTTAGAGCTTCAATCCGAAGAAAGTAAATACGCTGAGAACTTTCGTAAGCTTGTTCTGGCTATGTCGGATGATATCAGAGTTCTCTTGGTCAAACTTGCCGACCGTTTGCATAATATGCAGACACTACACTTTATCAAAAAAGAAGACAAACGCCGCCGTATTGCGCGTGAAACCATGGACATTTATGCGCCATTGGCCGAACGTATTGGGATGCACCGTTTTAAGGATCAGCTTGAAGACCTTTCCTTTGCCCAATTAAATCCAGAAGCACGAGAATCCATCGTTAACAGATTGGATTTTCTTAAAGGGGAAGATGAAGACAATCTCGCCAAGAAGATCATTGATCAACTCAATAAAGTCATTAAAGACAACGACATTGAGGGCGAAGTATCTGGCAGGTTAAAAGCGCCTTATTCGATCTGGCGCAAGATGCAACGCAAAGCGGTTACATTCGAACAGCTTTCTGACATTATGGCTTTTAGACTGATCGTAAAGGATATCGGGTCTTGTTACCAAGCACTTGGAATTCTGCATGGTGGTTATCCTGTCGTTCCAGGACGCTTTAAAGATTATATTTCGACGCCAAAGCCAAATGGCTACAAATCTATTCACACATGCATAATTGGGCCTGAGCGACACAAAATTGAAGTTCAAATCCGTACCCAGGAAATGCATGATATTGCTGAGATGGGTGTTGCTGCTCACTGGTCTTATAAGCAAGGCGGAGAACATATGGAGGGGCGCCAGTATCGATGGCTTCGCGAACTCCTTGATATTTTAGATCATGCTTCCAATCCTGAAGAGTTTCTCGAACATACCAAAATGGAAATGTTCCAGGATCAGGTGTTCTGCTTTACGCCTAAAGGGGCTTTGTTATCTTTACCAAGCGGTTCGACCCCAATTGATTTTGCTTACGCCGTCCATACCGAAGTTGGAAACACATGCGTTGGGGCCAAAGTAAATGGCCGAATGGTTCCCTTTAGGTCGATTTTGCATAATGGAGATCAGGTTGAAATCCTGACCTCAAAGAATCAAAAGCCATCACCTGATTGGGAAAAATTTGTCGTCTCAGGAAAAGCCAAAGCCTGTATTCGTCGATACATCAGACTCCAAGAGCGTGACCAATATAGCTCTCTTGGTCATAAAATGGTTCAAAAAATCTTCAGACAAGAAGGTTATGAATTTACGGAAAAAGGTATCGAAGGCATCCTTGGTAAATTCCATATGGATCATTCCGATGATCTCTATGTTAACGTGGGGCAGGGACATCACACAGCACGAGAAGTACTGGTCGCGGTTTATCCTGGTGCGCGTGTCTTACCAAAACCCAATATAGGGTCAACGCCCCGTAAGAAAACAAAAGCTTCAGGCAACAAAGATAACGCCCTTCCAATTAAAGGGTTGATCCCAGGGATGGCAGTACATTATGCACGTTGCTGTCACCCTTTGCCGGGAGATCGTATCGTGGGTATTGTGACCACAGGTAAAGGCGTTACAATTCATACAATCGACTGTGATAACCTGGTTAATTACCAAGACACTCCTGAGCGGTGGATCGATGTGGCTTGGGATGCTGCCGAAGTAGAGGGTCCGCATCATACTGGACGCCTTAAATTAATCGTCGCAAATGAACCCGGTTGTCTTGGCGGTTTATCTGTCGTCATCGGTAAGAACCAGGGAAACATCAGCAACCTCAAAATTGTCCACCGATCAATGGATTTCTTTGAAATGATGATCGATGTTGAAGTCAACGACGTAAAGCACCTTGCTGATATCACCGCAGCTCTACGGGCAATGTCTGTTGTTAATTCTGTTGACCGAGCGAGAAATTAATTTGTTCGGGCATCCATATTATGAGGTCATAGAATGATCCTCGGTATCGGAAATGACCTGGTAGATATTCGGCGTATAGAAAAATCACTGGATAAATTTGGTGAGCGGTTTATTGCTCGGGTTTTTACAGAGCAAGAAGCTATTACGGCAAAATCCCGTGCTAACCCTGCGGCAACTTTTGCTAAACGCTTTGCGGTAAAAGAAGCCTGTGCCAAAGCTTTGGGAACTGGTTTATGGCGTCACGGTGTTTTATTTACCGATATTGGGGTCATAAATAAAGAAGGCGGCCAACCTCAGCTTGAATTAAAAGGCGCTGCGGCTGAACATTTGCGTGATATGGTTCCTAAGGGGATGACACCAAGGCTTCATGTCACTATATCTGACGACTACCCCCATGCGCAGGCATTTGTGCTGATATCAGCAGAGCCTGAGTGATTTTTGAATTATAGGATTTGTTATCAATGTTCGATCAAAAGCGCAAAGCTGATAAAAGAGAGAACAACCTTAACGAAGATCCTGAAACTATAACGGAAAACGATACGATGACGACTGGGTCAGAAGACATCAAGAAAGTCAAAGACGACGAGAGTGTGTTTAAAACTGTTGCCTACGCTCTCTTGATTGCGCTGACTGTTCGGACATTTTTGTTTGAACCTTTCAATATTCCTTCAAGCTCTATGAAACCAACACTTCTGATCGGGGATTACCTGTTTGTATCGAAGTTTTCCTATGGTGTGGGGCGTTATTCCTTTCCCTTTGGAGATCAAATCTTCGGTGATAACTTTGAGGGGCGGATACTTGATACTGAACCTGAGCGAGGAGACGTTATCGTCTTCAGAAAACCAACCGAGACATCAATTGATTATATCAAACGCTTGATCGGCCTTCCTGGCGATACAATTCAGGTTACGCAAGGCCAACTCTATATCAACGGAGCTGTTGCCCCTCGTGAGTTGGTTCAAATTGGTGATGGCCGTAATGGTATTCCTCTTAACGTTAAAGAATATGAAGAAACTCTTCCCAACGGCGTTAAACATCTAATTTGGGAACGTAGCGATCATGCCCGCCTTGACAATTTTGGACCTTATTTAATACCAAACGGATATTATTTCTTTATGGGTGATAACCGTGATAATAGTGCAGATAGTCGCGAGTTGAATAGCGTCGGTCCTGTACCCTATGAAAATTTAATCGGCCGAGCAGATGTACTCTTCTTCTCTCATCGCGGGGATGACAATGGAGAAAATGTTGGTGATTGGTGGGAAGTTTGGAAATGGCCAACTATGATTAGATTTGGACGCATATTTAATGTCATCAACTGAGTTAACCGGGTTCGCTGAATTAAAATTAGTTGCTGAAAAACTTAATCACAAATTCAGTAAACTAAGCTTGGTTCAACAAGCACTTACCCATCCAAGTGCTTGTGGGCGCAACCGTATTATTGCCGATAGCTACGAACGCCTCGAATTCTTGGGCGATCGGGTATTGGGACTAGTTGTTGCTGATATGCTCTTGCGGAACTTTCCTGATGAAAGTGAGGGCTCGCTTGCCAAACGCTTTACCGCGCTGGTTCGTCGAGAGGCACTTGCACTGGTTGCTCGCTCACTAGGACTTGAAAAGTCAATTGTCTTGGCAAAGGGCGAAGAAGAAAGCGGCGAAAGGGACAATCCGGCATTGCAAGCGGATGTCTGTGAAGCATTGATTGGGGCACTATATTTGGATGGCGGATATTCTAGTGCTCAAATGTTTATTGAAAGTAATTGGCTCGCTTTACTCAATCAAGACATTGCGCCACCTCAAGATGCTAAAACAACCCTTCAAGAATGGGCGCAAGGAAGGGGGCTTCCTTTACCGATTTATCGAGAAGTTGGAAGATCAGGACCTCCTCATGCACCAGTCTTTGATATCGAAGTCGATGTTAAAGGCTTGGATCCTGCCGTGGGGCAAGGCAATTCTAAGCGTAAAGGGGAGCAGGAAGCTGCTAACGAGTTATTGAAACTAATTAAGAAGAGTGGCAACTAAGCGGATGACTGATCAAGATACCAAACAAACTGAAGAAAATCCTTCAGACACGCGTTGTGGCTTTATTGCTCTTATCGGTGCCCCGAATGCCGGGAAATCAACCCTGATGAACAGAATGGTGGGTGGCAAAGTATCTATCGTCACCCATAAAGTTCAGACAACCAGATCTCAGATCCGTGGCATTGCCATACACGAAAAATCACAACTTATTTTTGTTGATACCCCAGGAATATTTATTCCCAAAAAACGGCTTGAACGAGCGATGGTCTCTTCGGCATGGAAGGGAGCTGGCGATGCTGAAATAATTGTTGTCCTCCATGATGCATGTAGAAAGAAAATCGGCGAAGACACACGTACAATTATTACCGGCCTACAAAAGCAAGAACGCAAAGCTATTCTGGCATTAAATAAAATTGATTCCATCAATCCAGAAAAGCTGCTCGCTCTTGCACAAGAATTTATGTCCATGGGCGTTTTTTCAGAAATATTCATGATTTCTGCACAAGCAGGTGATGGTGTTCGGGACCTTATGGATCGATTGGCTAAATTAGTTCCAGAAGGCGTATGGCTCTACCCTGAAGATCAACTGTCCGACCACCCCATGCGATCGATTGCTGCTGAGGTTACTCGGGAAAAACTCTTTTTAAATTTGCACGATGAATTACCTTATAACCTGACTGTTGAAACAGATAGTTGGGAAGATTTTAAGGATGGTAGTGTTAAAATCTCTCAGACGATCTATGTTCAAAGAGATATTCATAAAGCGATGTGTTTGGGTAAAGGCGGCCGGACGATTAAAATGGTGCGTTCTAAATCTCAAAAAGATCTCGAGGAATTTCTCGAACGCAAAGTTCATCTTTTCTTGTATGTAAAGGTACGTGAGAAATGGGCTGATGACCCTGCACGCTACCGTGAAATGGGCTTGGACTTCGATAGTTAATCTTTTCAATTACCCTGCTTATTTAACTAGTAACTCGTCCAAAATTTTGATAGTTTGTTCTCTCAATGTTCCTCCTTATTTGAGAGGCTTATAATCGATGATTCACTGGGAAGATGAGGGCGTTCTTCTGTCTGCTCGACCATTCGGCGAAAATGATCTTATCGCCCAGGTTCTTACAAAAGAACATGGGCGACATGCTGGATTGGTACGTGGCGGCCTAAGTCAAAAGAAGCGTTCTACCTTTGAGCCAGGAAATAAGCTACATGTGCGTTGGGGAGGGCGGTTACCTGAACACTTGGGTCATTATGATGCCGAAGTCTTAGACAATATTTCTGGGCGTCTGTTTGATGAACCCGGTAGGTTAGCCGCGTTATTATCTGCAGCTTCGATTTGTGAGCAAGCTGTCCCGGAAAGAGAAGCAAATTCTTCCTTTTATGAAGGCCTGTTAGCTCTTTTAGAATATCTTGAAAGTGATTTTTGGGGAGAAGTTTATGTCCGCTGGGAATTAGCTCAGCTTTCAGCGTTGGGCTTTGGCATTGACATAACCGCTTGTGCTGGAGGCGGTCGCAACGATCAATTGGCCTACATTAGCCCTAAATCAGGCCGCGCTGTCTCTCTTGCGGCAGGGGAGCCCTATAAAGACAAACTTTTTATCCTTCCTCTCTTTTTATTAGGCCAAGGCACCGGAGGGGGCGAGGAAGTAGCGCAAGGTTTAAAGATTTCCGGACACTTTATAGAACGCCACCTTTTTCACCCTGATAATAAAACTCTTCCAAGTGTTAGAGATAGATTACTTGAAAATTTTCTGTAGCAATTTCCTTAAAAACCAAGATCTATTCATCCGGCAGTGCTAACACTTTATGAACCATTTTAAGCATACTATTGTATGTCAAGAGTGTAAGACATGGAGCTTGATATGTTAAGCATACCAAAAGTAATATTATACGCCGCTTTGCTTTGCTCTCCTTTTACATTAAGTGCCGACGAAAAAAGAGATAACGTTTTCAAGATAGCTTATGCCCAATCTTGGGCACCAATTTCTTCAGGTTCAATGGACAGCGTTATCGGTATTCTTCCCACGATAATGGAAGAAATTATTCACAATCAGATGGGGATAGAGGTAGAGCACCAGGGACTTCCATGGGCGCGAGCTCAACAAGCCGTAAAAATGGGCGAGGTGGATGCTTTTATAACAACACCTACCGAAGAAAGATTAGTATTTTCAAGATCTTCTGAAGGCATTGTCTTTCCCCTTCGGTTTCAGCCCATTGTCAGAATTGGCTCTGAAGAGGAAAAGCTTTTTGTTTCTGAAGGCGATATTTTAGAAAAGCTCGCCTCACGCCGATATTGTGATGTCTTGGGTAATGGTTGGGCCAAAAGATTTTATGCTGAAAAAAATATATCCTATCAAGTCGTCCCCACTCTTGATATATGTATCAAACATTTAGTTCACGGACAGACCGATATCATTATTCATGCAGAACCTGTTTCATCCAGTTTTATTGCAAAACTTGATGTGTACGAAAAGGTAAGAGTATTACCTATTGTAATGGGCTCTAGCCCAGAATTTCCCCTTTTAGTATCAAAGAGTTCAACATTTGGTCAAAAATTCTTGGAGGAATTTGATGAGGCGCTTTCCCAAACAAAAGAACATGGTGTATGGGAGACACTGTTAAGATCTTCCAACTCTGCAACGAACTGACTATTACACCACCCGCCCTTAATATTGCCTCACCTGGACACATTTTCAAGATTTTCGGCAAGGAGCACGGACTTCCACGATGCATTGTATCGCAAATTTTGTGCGACACAGCCCGAAAGTCTTGAAAATATGCCGTTTCGGTCATGTCCACTTTCCCTGACGCGCGTCTAAAAGGCCTTGACGATACACCCTATCGCCTGCAGCTTTCATCCTTCTCGGGGGAAAGTGGATGATATCCAGATGGGTTAATATTAAGGGCCGATGGTATTAGATATATCCCACAATTTCTTATTCTAAATTCTTAAGAGCCAAACGGTTGCCTCAGCCGATCTTGTGAGTACAATGTTTTTGAGTTTGTGAGGGGTATATGAGTAGTTCTTCTAAAAGAGTTCCTTCCGAGGAAATCCGTGATATTCGTTTTGTCGATGCATTGTCTGATCGTTATCTCAGTTATGCGCTTTCAACAATCATGTCCAGATCCTTACCGGATGTACGGGACGGACTAAAACCAGTTCATAGGCGCTTGCTTTTTGCAATGCGCCAGCTAAAGCTGGACCCCGGATCTGGTTTTAAAAAATCAGCCCGCGTTGTCGGTGACGTCATGGGTAAATTTCACCCCCATGGTGATCAATCTATCTATGATGCATTGGTCCGGCTTGCTCAGGAGTTCTCCCTCAGGTTCCCTCTCATTGACGGCCAAGGCAACTTCGGGAACATCGATGGTGATAATGCTGCTGCCATGCGTTATACCGAGGCTCGCCTTACTGAAGTTGCAGGTGAACTCTTAAAAGGTATTGATCAAGACACCGTCGATATGCGCCCCACGTATGACGGTGAGTCAGAAGAACCCTGTGTTCTACCCTCTAACTTTCCAAATTTGCTCGCCAATGGTGCTCAGGGTATTGCCGTCGGCATGGCCACTTCAATTCCGCCTCATAACGTCGGCGAGATTTGTGATGCACTGCTGTATATGATCAAAACCCCCAACATCGGTTTTGACAAGTTGGTCGATTTCATGCCCGGCCCAGACTTTCCGACAGGCGGGGTAATGGTTGAGGGACGAGACGCCGTCCTCCAGGCTTATACAACGGGCCGAGGCTCCTTCAGGGTTCGTGCCAAATGGGAAACCGAAGACTTAAAGGGTGGTCAGTACCAGATTATTGTCACTGAAATTCCATTTCAGGTCCAAAAATCCAAACTGATCGAAAAAATTGCAGAGCTTATCAACAATAAAAAACTTTTCTTACTCAATGATGTAAGAGACGAATCTGCCGAAGATATTCGGGTCGTACTTGAACCTAAAAGCCGTAATGTCGACCCAGCTGTCTTGATGGAATCTCTGTTCAAGTCAACAGAGCTCGAAAGTAAAGCCAGTTTAAACATGAATGTTCTCGGAGCTGATCAGGTTCCGCGGGTCATGAACTTACGTGAGGTTCTTCAAGCTTTTCTAGACCATCGTCATGAAATTCTTGTCCGGGCAAGCAAGTTTAGATTGGGTAAAATTGCCATTCGCCTTGAAGTCCTTGAAGGATATTTAATCGCTTATCTGAATTTGGATGAAGTCATCCGGATAATCAGGGAAGAGGATAAACCCAAACAAGCACTAATGAAGCGGTTCGCTCTATCGGAAAACCAGGCTGAAGCCATCCTCAATATGCGTCTTCGCTCGTTACGAAAACTAGAAGAACTTGCAATCAAGGATGAACATGCCGCGCTGACTGCCGAAAAAATTGACCTCGAAGATATCTTGGCCAGAGAAGAACGCAGATGGGAAATTGTTGGTCGTCAAATTAAAGACCTCAGAAAAGCATACGGTCAAAAAACTAAATTAGGCCTTCGCCGCACTGAAATATCTGGCGCACCCACTGATATTATTGTTCCTCTTGAGGCTGTCATTGAAAAAGAACCCCTGACAATACTTTGCTCTGAAAAGGGCTGGATCCGGGCGATGAAAGGCCATCAGGAAGACACCAGTGATGCCAAGTACAAAGAGGGCGATAGCGGGCGCTTTTCTATTCTTGCGCAAACAACAGATAGGCTCCTTATCTTTGCCAGCAATGGACGTTTTTACACCCTTGGTGCAGATAAACTGCCGGGGGGTCGCGGATTTGGAGAGCCTTTACGCCTAATACTTGACGTGCCAAACGATCAAGACATCGTTGATATTCTCATTTATCGTCCTGGGCAGCAGTTACTTCTTGCCTCGACTGATGGACGAGGGTTCCAAATTAACGAAGACGACGTTATTGCCCAAACCCGAACCGGTAAACAGGTATTGAATGTTGCTGAGAGTGCAGAAGCCTTTATCTGTTATCAAATAGGAGAAACTCACGATTCTGTTGCTGCTATTGGTGAAAACAGAAAGCTACTCGTCTTCAAACTTGATGAACTTCCTGAAATGGCCCGAGGTCGCGGCGTTATTCTTCAAAAATATAAAGACGGTGGCCTTTCTGATATAAAAACCTTTAAATCAGGCACAGAAAAAGGTGAAGGTCTTACCTGGAACGACACCTCCGGACGCACATGGACCCGAAACGAGACACTGGATTGGCAAGGACGACGTGCAACTGCGGGACGTTTACCACCGACAGGTTTCCCGCGAACGAATAAATTCAGTTAAACAAACATTTAAAATCTATAGAAAAGCGGGAAATTTGTTCCCCGCTTTTCTATGATCACCATCATGATTTAGTTTTATTAACGGACCATGCTCCCGAGCTTTTCTCATCAAACCAGCGGGAAATAAGTAAAATTATACCGCCTGCCAAAAGCCCCCAAAACGCACCGGAAATTCCATAAAATGTTACACCAGATGCTGTGACCAAAAAGGTTACAGCGGAGGCTTCTCGTTTTTTCGGATCGCTAAAAGCAGCAAGAGCCGAATTGGAAAAGGCACCTATGAGTGCCAAGCCAGCTACTGTTTCGATTAAAATTCCTGGCGCCATACTGGCAAAGGCTGTTATCAGCCCTGACATCAACCCAAACAGAATATAACCAATGCCACTAATGATGGCTGCCCAATAGCGTCTTTTATGATCGGGGTGAGCATCTTCATTCGCACACATTGCAGCGGTAATTGCGGCAAGATTTATGGCATGCCCTCCAAAAAATGCACTGCAGGCCGAGAATAAGCCTGTTGCAGAAAACAGAGCTCCTGCCTTTGGCTCGTAATTGTGTGCACGGAGAATTGCAACACCAGGAACATTTTGTGATGCCATAGTGACAATAAATAGAGGAAGAGTAATTCCAACAAACCCCGAAAATGTGAACACGGGTGTCACCATGGTAAAAGGAGCAACAATATTACTAAATAAAAGATCTTTGCTCTCTTTCGATATATCCATTGTATACGTCATGATCAATATCAGGGCCAAGAAAGCGGCTGGAACCGCGAGTAACCGGTTTATCCGCCCGGCGACAATCCACGTCACTGCAATAGCCAGAGCAGGAAGGGGCGCGATTGATATAGCCTTTACCGGAGCCAGGCATAGGCCAAGTAAAATTCCTGCAAGCATCGCATTAGCTAGAGAGGCGGGTATAAGATTTACAGAGCGTTCCAGTGGTTTCCACAGCCCTGCAATTACAAAAAGAACAGCGCAAAGAACGAAGGCTCCCACTGCAACAGGAAAACCGCCTGGAATAACCCCGGATGTTGCAAGCAGGGCTGCACCAGGTGTTGACCAAGCAACACTGACAGGGATTTTTGTATAGAGGCTTAACACAACCGCACTCATTCCCATCGCTATAGACAAAACCATAAGAGCGGTTGCAGCCTGTTCATCACTGGCGCCAACATTTTTAATCCCCTGCAAGACCACGGCAAAAGAACTTGCAAAACCGACAAAAGCGATAAGCAACCCCATAAAGGTACTTTGAAGAGAAAAATCGCGGATTACACCCATGGAGAAAATCGCTTTTTATGATTGATTAAAACGCTTATTATTTTGATTTACTTGATTAAATTTCAGAAGGTAAGAGCCGAACAAATTTTTGTTCCAGAACGTGCTTACCCCATTGATCTCCTGGGTATTCATCCGCAAGGACAAAATCAGAGCTTTCATATAATTTTCGTGCTGCATCAAGACCTTTGAACGTCCATAGATGTATTTCACTAAAGCCCTGAGCATCACAAAAATTAATCGCTTGCGAGAACATGGCCTTGCCGACACCTGAGCCACGCATTTCCTTATCAACAAGAAACCATCTTAAGTGTGCGATGTTATCGCCAAGATCTTCTCCATCAATGGCAATGCTTCCAACAACTTTATGATCATTTTCGGCGTACCAGATTGAATTTTTTGTATTTTTAATTCTTGGAATGAATTCAGACAAACCTCTAGCGACAGTGGCCTCGAACACTTCATCAAAATCGGCGAAGTTACTGTAATAAGTGGCGTGCATTTTAATAATGCTGCCAGCTAATCCTGGAGAATATCCTTCGAATATCTTACATGTAACTGACGATTTCCATTCTTTATTATTCCCCGGAGATAAACGACTTCGTTTGAGGGCTTCACTATAAACTTCGAGACCATTGAGCACCTTTTGCCTTGTCGAATTTGTTAAGGGCGATATCGCATCTTTAACCTGAATTTCCGCATATTTCGATATCTCATCCAGGGTTTTCTGGCCTTGTCCTGTTAACAGAAGGTTCTTTTGTCGGTTATCTGCTGGAGACGGTGTTTCAATTAAATCTCCGCGTGAAATTAATTTTTTCACCATTCTACTTACTGTCGATTTTTCTAGTAACAAATTATCTGATAAATCTTTAGCCGTAAGAGTTCCGGCATTTCCAATATCGACCAAGGCATGAACAAAGGATGCTGAAAGTTCTGTTCCCGCAAGGGTACGATTTAAGAGCCCTAATTCTCGAATAAGACTTCGAGAGGCTCTACGTATTTCATTTATGATGTCAGCATCATTTTCTGGCATAACCCAGCCCTTCAACAATTATGGTTGTGTGATACAACTATATAGAACTCGTTATTCAAAGCAATTTGTAATTTCATACTTAAAAATTTATTAGAAAACAAAAAAGCCGCCAGGAGGATACTCCCGACGGCTTTTTGATCAGCGCCTCGTTTTGTATTCTAGATACCTACCCAAAGATAACCGTCGGTAGCCATGTAGCGAGTTCAGGGAACAACGCAAGA
>OJFV01000102.1_pt1 | contig 47032 bp, 44 predicted proteins | sample 1594391 | NCBI WGS metagenome assembly OJFV01 (sample SAMN05416856, study PRJEB24817) | seawater metagenome | isolation source: Sea water | place: Canada:Atlantic | collected 2013-11
GCGCCGATGGTAGTGTGGGAGTTCCCATGTGAGAGTAGGACATTGCTAGGCTTCTATTAAGAAAAGCCCGTTACTGATGTGACGGGCTTTTTGCTGTCTGGTGATAAATAAGTTAATGAAAATATTTGCTTAATGACGATAGCGTCATAGGCCTATTTATTCTCACTCGCTATATGTAAAGAAACAACTGTGAAATGTGTTAGCGGCGCGGGAAAATAGCGTGTGGGAGTTTCTCTCTATTATGTGAGAGTAGGGCACAACTCATTGCCATCTTGGCATCGTTGCATTAGGGAATCTATGCACGCCATTGCTAGGCTTTTTTCTATATAGCAAATGAAATTAGCCACTGATCCTCTCTTTAGATATTTAAATGTTCATGACACTGGCTTCATTTCTTAACTATTTTTCTATAAATGCCATCAAATGCTGTTTGCCAGGTTTCGCCTTTATCTTGGCTAATCTGCCAATGTTGTCGAACAGAACCATCTTTGTTTGGTGTCCAACTGATTTTATTGGTAATTATTTGATGGTCTTTCCCGTAGGTTTCACCCACCATTACCATAGAGCCATTTTTAATGCTGGCTTGTAGTTGCAATAATAATCCAGAGCTATCAGTCCATGACTGGTGCCATTGCTTTGTTTGCTGATCATATATATTCAGGCTTTTGCCAACATAACCACTTGGAGAAGTGTATTCTTCCAAAATGGTACAGCCGTTGTTTACTTTACTAATAGTATTAAAGCGGACAATATCATCAACTTCGCTGGTGACTTGCCAATCTCCGAGCTAAAAGTCAAACTCGTTGTAGCTTTCACTTGTGCAGTTTACGAGAGTAGAGTTTGAGTTAATTAAGAAAATAACTATCGCGAAGAGTGCTTTTTTCATTAAGGTATTTCCGTGTATAAGTTTTTGGTCTGCATTAGATTATATCTGTATGAAATTTATACGACAAGTAGTGCTGAATACTGTATTATGCGCGTTTTTAAAATTCATTTGCTGTTATTTTAATCAACAAAAGGCGATTTATGCGTTACATCTCTATTTTTTGCCTGTTGGTATCACTTTATTGCAATTGCGTGATTGCTGCAGCAATCGAAGAAGAAGTCGGCATTCAAATTAGAGTGGTAACAGAAGATACCTTCCCACTACAATATTTTGAAAATGGTAAAATATCGGGTCCAGCAACCAAATTGGTAGAACAAGTATTATCTGCGGCAAACATTAGCTATACGATTGAAGTTCTACCGTGGGCTAGAGCGTATCATTTAGCAATAACTGAACCTAATGTATTGATTTATTCATTAGCGCGTACCAAAGCAAGGACTAATAAGTTTAAATGGATTGGTCGAATTATGGCGTTAGAGTATTACTTATACGGTTCAGTTGATTCAGATATCAATCTAAAAACGCCATTAGCCGCCCTTAAGAAGTTTCGAGTAGGTACGGTTCGAGATAGTGCTGTTGATCAATATTTAAAAGTAAATGGCTTTAAAAACTTAACGACTGTCGTTCATGGCACACAGAATTTTAATTTATTTGAGCAAAAGCGTATTGATTTATTCCCTGCCAATCAGTCGAGTTTTCAGGCTGTGTGTTTGAAATATGCTTTTAATTGCCAAGATCTTAAGCCTCTACGTAAACTTGATATATCGTCTATTGATTTGTATATGGCGTTCAGCGAATTTACTGATGACATTTTAGTTGAAAAAGTTCGTATGGCTTATGAAGAAGTTATGCTAAAACGAAAAAGCATAGCTAGTTTTAATACGCATCAGAACAAGTTGGATAATGAATGATTCTAATTGGCATTAGGGTTTTTGGCTTTCTTACCGTTATAATACCTTACAAATTTTTAGTCAAAATCTAATATGAAATACAGTGATTTAAGAGATTTTATTGATCAACTTGAGAAATTAGGCCAGTTAAAGCGTATCAGTCAGCCTATTTCTACTGATTTAACCATGACGGAAATCAGTGACCGCACCTTGCGCCAAGAAGGTCCAGCATTACTTTTTGAAAATCCCGTTGATAAAGATGGTAACCCTCATGGTATGCCTGTTTTAACCAACTTGTTTGGCACACCTGAACGAGTTGCATTGGCGATGGGACAAGATAATGTTGCCGCGTTACGTGATGTTGGCAAATTATTAGCCACTTTAAAAGAGCCTGAGCCACCAAAAGGTTTTCGTGATGCTTTAGATAAGTTGCCTCTGTATAAACAAGTATTGAATATGCCTGTTAAGGTAATTAAGAAGCCACTTTGTCAGCAAGTTGTTATTACCGGTGATGATGTAGATTTGACTAAATTGCCGATTCAAAAGTGTTGGCCAGGTGATGTTGCACCATTAATCACTTGGGGCTTAACGGTTACCAAAGGTCCACATAAAGAACGACAAAACTTAGGCATTTATCGTAATCAATTATTGGGTCCTAATAAAGTCATCATGCGTTGGTTATCACACCGTGGTGGTGCATTAGACTTTCAAGAATTTAAAAAGGCATTTCCAGGTGAGAAATACCCTGTTGCTGTGGCATTAGGTGCCGACCCTGCAACCATTCTAGGTGCAGTTACACCTGTACCTGACACACTGTCAGAATATGCCTTTGCTGGCTTGCTACGTGGTAGTAAAACAGAAGTTGCGAAATGTATTAGTAATGAACTTGAAGTACCGGCTAGTGCTGAAATTGTTTTAGAAGGTTATATTGACCCTGAAGAAATGGCGCCAGAAGGCCCTTATGGCGACCACACCGGCTACTATAATGAAGTTGATGATTTTCCGGTATTTACCGTAACCCATGTGACGCATCGAAAAGATCCAATCTATCATAGTACTTATACTGGGCGTCCACCTGATGAACCGGCCATATTAGGTGTGGCATTAAATGAAGTATTTGTGCCTATTTTACAGAAGCAATTCCCTGAAATTCAAGACTTTTACTTACCGCCGGAAGGTTGTTCCTATCGTCTAGCTGTTGTGACCATTAAGAAGCAATATGCCGGTCATGCCAAGCGTGTAATGATGGGGGTTTGGTCGTTCTTACGTCAATTTATGTACACTAAGTTTGTTATTGTATGTGATGATGATGTGAATGCGCGAGATTGGAAAGATGTTATTTGGGCGATGACCACCCGCATGGATCCGAGCCGCGATACGGTATTAATTGAAAACACCCCAATAGATTATTTAGATTTTGCTTCTCCTGTTTCGGGCTTAGGCTCTAAAATGGGTATGGACGCAACAAATAAATGGCCGGGTGAAACGAACCGTGAATGGGGCGAGCCCATTGAAATGACAAAAGAAGTTAAAGACCAAGTTGATGATATTTGGAATGAACTTAATATTTCCTAAAACGTTAACTACATTAACCAATTAATATAATAAATATCTGCGTCTCAAACTTAAGAGCAGGAAAAAGGTAAAGAATTAAATGAATGAGATCACATGTCAGGTAGTAGCACTTACTCCATTAACTGAGTATGTTTATAAGGTGCTGTTAAAGCCAAGCAAAGCGGTCGATTTTGCTGCCGGACAATATTTGAATTTTGTTATGAGTGATGAAGACAAAAGACCGTTTTCTATAGCCAGTGCGCCCGGTGCTGAATTTATCGAATTGCAAATTGGTGCCTTCGGTTCAGACAGTTACCCTATGCAAGTCATTGAGCGCATTAAAGCCAATGCTGAAGTGACCATTGAAATGCCATTTGGTGGTGCGCAATTACGTGAAGAAAGCGAACGTCCGTTATTATTAATTGCCGGTGGTACAGGGTTTTCTTATATTAAATCTATGTATGAACATTTAGTGAATGAAAACTCTCAACGTGAAGTTATTGTTTATTGGGGCTTACGTGATCCAAGTGCCTGCTATGAGCTTGATGAAACTGCTGAGATGATCAATAAGTTAGCGAACGGAAAGTTTATTCCGGTCATCGAAACACCACATAACGATTGGCAAGGGAAATTGGGTATGGTTCATAAAGTCGTGATGAATGATATCGACAATTTGGCCGACTACGATATTTACTTAGCTGGGCGATTTGAAATGGTTGGCGCGGTTCGACAAGACTTCGTTGAACAAGGTGCTTTAGTTGAACATATGTATGCTGATGCCTTCGCTTTTATCTAAATTAATATAATAAGTGTTAATTCAAAAGCTGAACATGTGAATGTTCAGCTTTTTTATGGCCGACTCTTTTTGATGCTATCGTTAAAATATCAATCTTCAGCACTTCCTAAGTAATTGTTTGCTAACACTACAAAATCGTTAATTGAACCGTTTAAATTACTCGCTGAAATAAATAAGTGCGCACCAAGTGCTTGATGCAATACTTCACTGTGATGCATAAATGCCGCTAAAGGTCCTTTAATCAGGTCTCCATTACTTAATAGATATGGCTCAAAGTTTAAAATACCTTGCTCAAAGGTGATCAATTGCTGCTTAATACAATATTGCAGCAATGGTTTTTGCTCGTGGATCATTCTATTGGCTAAACGTAATGATATATTCTCAACAAGCAGCTCTACTGAGTTTAATTTAATACCAACATAGTTTAGTTCTTCTTTCGTGATACCTACGGTATTAGTCACACTGTGTATGTTTCTAATTTGTTGCCAATTAAACTTCCAATCACCATGACGATGGTAAAACGTTAATGCTTTAGATGTAATGATTAGGCTGTATTTTGGTTCAGCTAATTTAAGCAGTCCGATGAAGATAGTGACGAAACACGCAAGCAGCATAAACATAAGTGGAAAGCGTGCTTGCAGCCAAAAATGGTTGCAAAACAATGCAACGACTAATAATGCAATAAAACCCATTAACGTGATGAACAAACCATGATGTCGTGCAATCGCTTTAATCTTTATGGTTTCTCTGGTGTTTTTAACAGGTGATACCATAGCTTGATTATTACTTTATAAAGATGGGTTAATGGTTATATATTACGCATTTTTTGTCGCTTAGGATATAATACCAATCCCATTGAATTGTTGCTCACTTGTACTGGTTAAAATACTCCATGGTGGCGTTGCTCTCAATCCAGATAGCTAGCTATCAGTCAATCGAGCGCCTTACCCTGATGTTATTTTTCCTGCGCACAACAAGATCAAAAACTTAATGGGACTGTAATAATACGCGACGAACATGGAGATAATCTATTCAATGATAGTCCCAAACTTAATCAATAATCGAATAAAAGGGAATTAGCTTTATGGCTAAACATAAACAAAAGAAAGATCAGCATATTAATGCTGAAAGTGAATTCGGACGGGGTGTTATTAAAGATAACTTTCTGGCGGCACTGGTAACTTCTAAGCTCTATAAGCAGCAAGTGGTTAGTGCTAAAAAAGGCAAAGGTTCATACCAACGTAAACAAAAACATAAAGGACAAGAGTCCTATTTAATAGCGGCTTAATATACGTCGTTATTAAATAGGGCTTTTAGCAAACCAATAGCCATTAGCTGAAACTGAATTTAACCTTCAATAGCGATTAGTGCTTAAGAATGAATTTTTCTTAATACTTGGTTAGCTTTCTCATATTCGCTTTGTTGTTCTAACACTAAAGCAAAAGCCAATAAATCTATTTTGTCGTATTGCGAACCTTCAAGGTTCACCAAAGTATTGAACGCTTTTTCTGCCAATGGCCATTGCTGAGAAAAAACTGCGAAATGAGCCACCAACGATAACCAAAGGGCATTTTGAGGATCGTTATGTAGATGCTTTTGTGCCGCTGCAACTAATTCATTAGCTTGTGTTATTGGTAAGCTTCTTATTGATTTTAGTAGCTTACTATCAGCAGCCTTCTTAACTACCGGTAACAATACTTTTGCTAATGGCTCGTTAATATTGTTTTCTGCCAATACTCGACAATAGGCAAGTACAACCACTTCTTCTTGTTTAACTTTTTTAGCTAGTTGCTGCCAATATTGCATCAAAGCATTGTTATCGTGCTGCTTAATTTGGTTGTTAAACGCTCCGTAAAACGCCGCTTGTTGCCATTTCGCTATAGTTTCGCTAGTAATTGTTTTTTGTTTTTTAGCGCTATTAAGTTGCTTAACAACGTAATCGAAACGTTGCTCAATAAGGCTGAGATCAATTTCAAGTGATAACAAGCGAGCATCATGACCAATATGCTTATGGTGCTGATCAATGACTTCACGCGCTAATTGATAGTTTTGCTGACCGATCAGTAATTTTATTTTAATTAAAATGGCTTCTAAACCCGCTTCTTTCAGAGTATCCGTGCTCTTCTCCAATAGTGCTAAGTAATGTTCGGTATTAGGTTTTAAGGCTTGCTTTTGTGCCGCATCAGCAGCGACTAAATAAGCAATATGCTCTAGTGAAGATGCTTCTGCAGATTTTGCCAGTAAATGTTCTGATTGTTGATAGTCACCTAACACATAGGCGGCAATACCTTTGTTTAGGTTTCTTAATGCACGACGACGGCCAGCAAAGGCAATTTTATTCCAAGTGGCAAAGCTAAAATTTAAACTGCCGCGAAAAACTTTTAGTGTGATTAATAAAGCCATAAAAGTTAGCATCAACATGATAGATGCAGTGACTACCGTTGATTCTAAAGTTAAATCGCCCATGGCGATGAGAATATAGCCTTTCTCGTCAATAAGCATCGGGCTTAATGCAACAGCGGCAAAGATCAATAGCAATAATAAAAGTAGTCGTTTCATTATGCGTCCTCTCGCTGTTTGTTCTTAGGTTCTTCATCTGGATTTTCTGCTACGGGCGCTAATATAGCTGGCTCTGTTTCGTTCTTAGGCTCAGGTGCAATTGGTGTTGTGTTGTGTGATAGTATCTCTCGAATCACGGCTAATGAGGCTAGTTTGTTTGGGTATGAAACGTTAACGGTTTCATTTTTCAGTGCTAGTAAAGCTTCAGCAAAGTGCTGATTACTGGTTTCAGCCATAGCAAAATAGTCATTTAACCAAGCATTGATATCGGTAAGTGATTGGCGATAAATTTCTGTATTACCCTTACTTGCTGCCCATATCGCGGTTTGTAATTTCAAGTTTAAGTTTTCACGTAAATTTTGTTGAAAAGTCGGTGACATTAAAGGTTCTACATTACCCGTTCTTCGACTTACGGTAATGAAATCAGCAGTAAATTTGCGCCAAGACTTAGCTAAGTTTTCTCGCCAATCACTAGCATTTTCAGTTAATTCTAAATCACTTTTTTGTTCACTACTGGTTGGAATATTTACCATAGCTAAAGGGAGTTGCTTAGACTGATGAGCAAGTGCCATTAGTTTAAGCATGACTTCGTCAGTCTTTAACTTTGGCAACAATTGTAAGCTAGCAATATCTTGTTGAATAGTTTGGCGTAGCGATAAGAATTGTGGATCATTGAGCTCTTGAATGCGGCGCTCAGCGTCATGTAAAAGACCAATGGCGGCAGTGGTATCTTTTTCTAACCATAAGCTGCGTGATGCGACACGGATTAAGTATTCTGCTTCATGCAATAACCAGTCGCTCGGCTGACTTTGACTTAAACTTGCCATTTGTTGTTCAAGTTGAGCCAACTGTTGTTGAAGTTGTTTAATATTACTTTCAGTATTACGTTGTACACTAGCTTCAATGGTTTTTAACTGTGAATTGTTCTGCTGTTTTTGTTGTAATAACTGCTGTGAAACTTTTGCTTGGCTTAGCTGTAATTGTTGCTGAAACTCGTCATTTAGCTGTTGAGAAAATTGTGCTTTTTGTTGTTCATTCCAATAGTAATGTCCGGCACTTGCGGCAATGGCTAATAAGGCAATGAGTAACGCAACAACGGCTGTTTTGGATAATTTATTTTTTTGTTCAGTTGTGTTGGTAGCACGCATTTTTGATGGCGTAGCTGCAGAAGTTTTTTTCACTGGTGCTTTACTCATATCACTGGTTGTTTTAGTTGTTGGCTTTTGTTCGGTGCTAGTGTCAGCAAGTTTCTCATTTTGCGACTTAGGTTTCTCATCAACAGATGAAGAAGAGAGATTAATGGAAGCAGATAAACCTTGTTGATTTTCTGTATCAATAGCGGAAGGGCCACTTGGTGTTGCCGCTTTATCGTCTGAAGGTTTGTTTGGCTCTGACTTTTTTTTATCGCTCATGAACTGATCCTATCTTACATGTTGGCGCTGATGCTTTTTATACCATATCAACTGATAACTAAGCGAAAGAAGTTACGGTAATTACTTTTTATTCAAATGCTTAGCAAGTAAGTGAAGATAATGCAGCGGTAACTGCTTGCTTGTTCGCACCATGAGCATTAATCACTCGCTTTAGACCTAAGCTTTTGGCTTTAGCAGCGATTCTGTTGCTCGCAACAAGCCAAATACAATCTTCTTGCCAATAAGTATCTGAATCTTTAATTAAGTTTACTATGAATTCGAGTAAAGCGTTACTGGTAACTAAGATACAATTTATCTGTTGTTGTTGCCATGTTTTGATGAGCTCAATTGACGAATTTCGCCAAACGCGTCGATAACTTTCAAAGTAATGTACTGATGCACCGCGATTAGACAATTCTTCTGCAATTAATTCTCTACCCCCATCACCACGAATAATTAGTACATTGTTAGTACTAACATTTTGTAATGACGCTAAAGCAAGTAAACCTTCGCTGTCATGCTGTTCAGGCATAATAGCACTTACACCAAGCGCTTTTAGCGCTTGAAAAGTTGCGCTTCCCACGGCGATAACTTCTTGTTTGGGCCATGAGGAAATAGGTTTTAATTTATGTGCAAACTCAACGGCAGCAACGCTAACAAAAATAAGAATAGGTTTTACTAGTTGACGCTGTAGTGTTGTTAACGTCGAAAGAGTGTCGTTGGTTTGGTAATCGAAAAAAGGCTGGCAATAACTGACAAAACCTTGGCTATTGAGGTGTTGCTGAAGATCACGCCCAGCAGATTCTGGGCGTGTAATTAAAATATTAAAACTATTGTTGGTCATAAACCTGGCGAAGAATTTTATCAGCACCATCGGCTAACAAAGTTGCTGCTAGGTCAGTGCCTAATTTTTCAGCATCTTGAACTTTTCCGCGTACTTCGCTGGTAAGAATTTCGCTGCCATCTACAGCGCCAACTAAGCCTCGTAAATAGATTTCTTGATTTTCAATAATTGCGTAGCTGCCAATTGGCACCTGACAACCACCTTCAAGTGCTCTATTCATCGAGCGTTCTGCAATAACGCGAATACGTGTTTCTTCACAGCCTAACGGCGCAAGTAGGTTTTTAATGGTTTCATCTTCAGTGCGACATTCAATGCCAACAGCACCTTGGCCATTTGCTGGTAGCATAACTTCTGGGGCAATAAATTCACGAATGCGTTCAGGCATCTCTAAACGAATTAGCCCGGCAGCGGCCAAAATAATGGCGTCATATTCATTATTATCAAGCTTTTTCAGGCGAGTGTTAACGTTGCCACGTAAATCACGAATGTCTAAATCAGGGCGCAAGGCTTTGATTTGACATTGACGACGTAAGCTTGAAGTACCAACAACAGCACCTTGAGGTAAATCGGAAAAACTGGCAATAGTGTTAGAAACGAAAGCGTCACGTGGGTCTTCGCGTGGACAAATAATCTCCAAACCTAAACCTTCAGGAAACTCTACCGGTACATCTTTCATTGAATGAACAGCGATATCGGCACGATTTTCTAACATCGCGACTTCAAGCTCTTTAACAAATAAACCTTTGCCACCAACTTTCGCTAATGGCGTATCAAGAATGATGTCGCCTTTGGTGGTCATTGGTACTAATTCAACATTAATACCAGGATGAAAGTGCTCAAGTTGCGCTTTCACATACTCTGCTTGCCAAAGTGCTAGGGCACTTTTTCGCGTTGCAATACGAACAGTTTGTTGAGTCATTTCAGTTACCTTATATACTTATTTATTGTGCAGACAGGACAATAGTTTCTTCTGCTTGTTTGCTTACCGCGTCAGATAAAAACTGCCATAACTCATCACCGCCGCGCTTATCAAGCCACTGGTTATTTTCAAAATGAAAGTGGTGACCGTTAAATTTTGTTGCTACCCATATCTCATGTAAGGGTGCTTGTTTGTTAATAATGATTTTAGTCGCATTCTTAAAAGTTAGGGTAAGTAAACCACCTATGCCTTCAAAATCGATATCACAGCCGGTTTCTTCGATGGCTTCTTCTATCGCTAGTAGAATATCGTCAGCGGCTAAATTATATTGGCTATCATTCATTAACTCTTCCTTTTTACCTAAGTATTATGATTGTTTAATCTTTACTTGGTAATTATTGGTCATGGGATTATAAAACGTCTATCATGGGAAAAAAATCGAATAAATCAATTATGCGTAAACAAATTGCAATTATTTTCATCACTTTGCTTGGTTTAGCCACAATAGCAGGATGCGGTATTAAAGGTCCTTTATACCAAACTCCTGAGCAACAGCAAGAAAACTCGTCTAAAACAAGCGATGAATCCAATAAAAGTACACTAAAACAGTAGGAATAGCCCCTTGGACTTTTTCAATCGTAAGCAAAACTCATTGTTTGCTGAGCAATGTGCGGTGTCTGAATTAGCTAAAGAATACGGCACACCACTTTATGTCTATTCAAAAGCCACTATTGAACGTCATTGGCATGCCTTTGACCAAGCAGCAGGCGATCGTCCTCATCTTGTTTGTTATGCGGTAAAAGCAAACAGCAATATTGCGGTATTAAATGTTATGGCCCTTTTGGGCTCTGGTTTTGATATCGTTTCTAAAGGTGAGTTGCTGCGCGTGATTGAAGCCGGTGGAGACCCAAAAAAAGTGGTATTTTCTGGCGTCGGTAAAACCTCAGATGAAATAGCCTTTGCTTTGGGCTTAGGTATTCATTGTTTTAATGTCGAATCAGCTGCTGAACTTGATAGAATTCAACAGGTAGCAAAAAAGTTAGATAAAGTAGCGCCGATTTCTTTAAGGGTTAATCCTGATGTTGATGCTGGCACGCACCCTTATATTTCTACGGGCTTAAAAGAGAATAAGTTTGGTATTAGTATTGAACATGCGCCTGAGCTTTATGCCTATGCTGCGACTTTATCTCATGTAAATATTCAAGGGGTTGATTGTCATATCGGCTCACAGTTGACTGAAATATTACCTTTTTTAGATGCGTTAGACCGAGTTTTACACTTAGTTGATCAATTGGCCGCGCAAGATATTATCATTTCTCATATCGATGTCGGTGGTGGCCTAGGCGTTTGTTATGATGATGAACAACCTCCGCATCCTAATGAATACGCGAAAGCGATTGCCGATAAATTAGCTGGGCGAACGCTAAGTTTAATTTACGAGCCAGGACGTGCCGTAATGGCAAATGCCGGTATTCTGATAACTGAAGTTGAATACTTAAAGCCTGGTGGTGACAAAAATTTCGCCATTGTTGATGCTGCGATGAATGATTTAATTCGCCCGTCGTTATATCAAGCTTGGCAAGCGATTATTCCAGTTGAACAACGAGATGATGTTGCGAGTGCAGAATATGACGTCGTGGGACCTATTTGCGAAACTGGAGATTTTCTTGGTAAAGAGCGTAGTTTAGCGATAAAAGCTGGTGATTTGTTGGCAGTACGCAGTGCTGGCGCATACGGTTTTACCATGAGTTCAAATTATAATAGTCGACCGCGCGCAGCAGAAGTGATGGTTGATGGCGACAAGAGCCACTTAATCCGACAACGTGAAACCTTCAGCCAATTGTGGCAAGGTGAGCACTTGTTACCTTAATGGTGTGAGAATAAAGAGTAATGTTAGTAAATTTTTCTAAAATGCACGGCTTAGGTAATGATTTTCTGGTCTTAGATAATGTTACGCAGAATGTTTATTTGTCGAATGAGCAAATTAAGCAGCTAGCTGATCGGCATTTTGGTGTTGGCTTTGATCAGGTTTTGGTTGTTGAGCCGCCTTATGATCCTGACTTAGACTTTCACTATCGAATTTTTAATGCCGATGGTAGCGAAGTTGGACAGTGTGGCAATGGCGCCCGTTGTTTTGCTAAGTTCGTACGCTTAAAAAGCTTAACCAATAAGAACAAGATTAAAGTCTCGACGCAATCTGGCAAAATGACTTTATTTATTGAGCGAGATGGTAATGTCTCGGTCAACATGCCGGTACCACAGTTTGAGCCTGCGAAAATCCCCTTTACTGCCCAAAAAGCTGAAGGAACTTATATTTTACGTAGTGAAGAAGAAACGGTGCTTTGTGGTGTTGTTTCACTAGGTAACCCTCACTGTGTATTAACCATTGATAATGTTAAAGAAGCCCCAGTTGCACGATTGGGTAAAGCATTATCACACCATGAACGTTTTCCTCAGCAAGCTAATATCAGCTTTATGGAAGTGGTGTCAGCAGAATATATTAAACTGCGTGTTTATGAACGTGGTGCAGCAGAAACGCTTGCCTGCGGCAGTGGCGCATGTGCCGCGGTAGTGATTGGGCAAATGCAAAAGAAACTTAATCGACAAGTACTCGTCGATTTACCTGGCGGGCAATTGAAAATTTATTGGAAAGGCCCAGGTAATTCGGTAAAAATGACAGGTCCCGCTGTGCATGTATTCGACGGGCAAATTACGCTATGACACAAGATAAAAACAAACCTATGCAATCAAACGAATCTGAAATGTTATTGAACGATATTAGTTTAACCGATGAATTAGTGGCAGCTTATTTACAAGACCACCCAGAGTTTTTTAATCGCCAAGCTGAAGTGGTTACTGGCTTGCGTTTACCTGATCAGCACCGTGGTGCGGTATCACTAGTTGAGCGTCAATTGTCACAGCAACGACAAAAAATTCATAATCTTGAAGAAGAAATCACTCAACTTATGGTGATTGCAAATCAAAATGAGCAATTATTTGCCTTATATAGTGACATGTATTTACGTTTGCTTGATTGTACAACCGCAGAAGAATTACTTGATTGCTTACATGTCGCAACAACACAATTGTTGTCTTTGGATGCCTTGAAGCTTTGGTTAGTTAAACCAACAACGGTTAATCATAGTTCTATTGTTTCGGCAGATTGTACTGAAATCATCGAAAGTAGATTAAGTAAAGACGGTTATTACTTTGGCCGTTTACAGCAAAGTGAACAAGAATTGATTTTTGCTGAGCCGACAGAAGGCTCAGTGGTTTTAGTGCGTTTAACTCACCACGAAGAAGAAATTGGTTTCTTAGCCATTAGTAGCCGTGATGCTGAACACTTTGACCCACGCATGGATACCTTATTACTGAATCAATTTAAAAAACTAGTCGCTAAACTTTTACATCAGCAGTTGTATTAGGCGCTAGTTTTATGAGATTTTATCGTCGTTTACAGCCATTTCATGCGATCAGTTTTGATTTAGACGATACGCTCTATAGTAATCATCCGATAATGCTAGCCACCGATAAAAAAATGGCTAGCTACTTTACGCGGATATTGACTGATTATGGTATTGATACCTCTAAAGCGACGTATAGCTTTCGTTATTGGTTTCCTTATCGCCAACAGGCGATTGCTCAATGGCCTCTGTTAAAGCATGATGTTGGTTTATTGCGGCAAAAAAGTTACCTCCTTGGCGCGTTGGCGTTAGGCATTGAACACGTCGCAGCAGAAGAGTTTGCTAATTCAGCCTTAGCGTACTTTACTGAGCAGCGCAGTAATTTTACCTTGCCACAACATACCCATGACTTTCTTGTTTATCTGCAAAGTAAAAGACCATTAGTGGCTATTACTAATGGCAATGTCGATACTGATAAAATTGGTATTTCAAAGTATTTTAGTCATCACTTTCACGCCTCTATCGACAATCGCTTAAAGCCCGATCCTGATATGTTTAATAAAACGTGCTTAGCATTGAGTATTAAACCCGCGCAGCTTTTACATGTTGGTGATTGTGGAAAAAATGATGTTTTAGGCGGTGTTAATGCTGGTTGTCAAACTGCTTGGCTTAATCAATACCATGTTGGTAAACCATTAGCCGTGTTACCTACGCTAGCACTTGACGATGTTGAGCAACTTGCCAATATTGTCACTTAACACTGCGTCATTTTTAACATAGCGTTGGTGCTGATTCGCCATTGTAAACATCAATAAATTTTCATTAGCGTTATTAAAAAACTACTGAACTTGCTATGATATCGGCATATTTTTGTTAATAATTTTTACCTTTCTATGGATGTTTCTGAATTACTTGATTCGTTAAACGATAAGCAACGCGATGTTGTTGCTGCGCCTTTACAAAATATGTTGGTTCTTGCAGGTGCAGGCAGTGGCAAAACACGTGTTTTAGTACAGCGAATTGCTTGGTTAATGAAAGTTGAGCAAGCATCACCACATAGCATTCTTGCGGTAACTTTTACTAATAAAGCGGCGGCTGAAATGCGTGCCCGTGTTGAACAAACCGTTGATGGTAATGTGCATGGTATGTGGGTGGGTACTTTCCATGGTTTAGCGCATCGCTTATTGCGCATGCATTTCCAAGAAGCAAAATTACCACAAAGCTTCCAAGTATTAGATTCTGATGATCAACTGCGTATGGTGAAACGTATTGTGCGTTCACTCGAGCTGGATGAAAAACGTTGGCCAGCAAAACAATTCCTTTGGTATATCAACGGCAAAAAAGATGAAGGTTTACGTCCGCAACACATTGATACGCAACACGACGTTACCGAAGAAACCTTTGTTAAAGTGTATCGGGTTTATCAAGACACTTGTGATCGTGCAGGCTTAGTCGACTTTGCTGAATTACTGCTACGTGCCCATGAACTTTGGTTAAATAATCCAGCGTTATTGCAGCATTATCAACAACGATTTTCTCATGTTTTAGTGGATGAGTTTCAAGATACTAACGCGATTCAATATGCTTGGTTAAATATGCTCGGCCAAAAAAGTGGCAACGTGATGATTGTTGGTGATGATGACCAATCTATTTACGGCTGGCGTGGTGCGAAAATAGAAAATATTCAACGATTTTTAAATGACTTTGATGGGGCAAAAACCATTAAGCTTGAGCAAAACTATCGCTCAACAGCCAATATTCTCAATGCTGCTAATCAACTGATTAACAATAATAATAATCGCTTAGGTAAAGACTTGTGGACTGAAGATGATGCCGGCGAAAAAATCTCTATCTATACCGCGTTCAATGAAATAGATGAAGCACGCTTTATTGCTGGCCGTATTGCCGATTGGCGTAAAAATGACGGTTCACTTGATGATGTTGCTATTTTATATCGTAGCAATGCGCAATCACGTTTGATGGAAGAAGCGTTAATTCAAGCGCAATTGCCTTACCGTATTTATGGCGGTTTACGATTCTTCGAACGTCAAGAAATTAAAGATGCGCTGGCGTATTTACGTATACTAAACAATCGTGCTGATGATGCGGCATTTGAACGAATTATTAATACTCCGGCACGTGGCATTGGTAATCAAACCCTGAGTTTGGTGCGTGACGCCGCCCGTAGTATGGAATGTACTTTATGGCAAGCATGTCAGCATATGATTCAAAACGAAGCATTAAAAGGTCGCAGTGCTAAGGTTATTCAACAGTTTGTCCATTTAATTGATCAACTTGAAGATGATTCGTGTAACTTAAACTTAGACCAGCAAGCGAATTATATTATTCAGCATTCTGGTTTGAAGGCCATGTATCAAGCAGAAAAAGGCGAGCGCGCTGAAGCCCGTATTGAAAACTTAAATGAGCTAGTGACTGCCTGCCAAACGTTTGAAATTGACCCAGAGCTTGAAGAAGAGCAAAGCGAACTTACCGCATTTTTAACCCACGCTGCGCTTGAGTCTGGCGAGTCACAGGCTGATGATTACGAAGCTGCTGTGCAGTTAATGACAATGCATTCAGCCAAAGGCTTAGAGTTTCCTTTAGTGTTTATTGCTGGCTTAGAAGAAGGCATGTTTCCTTCTCAACAATCAGTTGAAGATATTAGCCGTTTAGAGGAAGAGCGCCGTTTGTGTTACGTTGGTATGACACGCGCTATGCAAAAACTTTATTTATGCCATGCGGAAAGCCGCCGTTTATACGGACAAGAAAAATATCATAAACCTAGTCGATTTTTAAGAGAACTTCCTGATGAATGCACCGAAGAAATTCGTATGCAGAACCAGGTGAGCCGACCAAAAACGACCGGTCGATTTGCTTCGACTATTACCTTAGAAACATTTGAAAGCACTGGCTTTAAGTTAGGGCAAAATGTTCGACACCAGAAGTTTGGTGAAGGGGTAGTTTTAAATTACGAAGGAAGTGGTGCGCAAAGTCGTATTCAAGTTAACTTTGCAGAAGTTGGCAGTAAGTGGCTTGTTGTTTCTTATGCTAACCTAGAAGCGATGTAAGTATATTACGAGGAAATGGGAATTATTATGTCAAAAAAATTATTAGTGGTTGAAGACAGTCGCCCAATAGCTCGTGTTATAAAACAAATTGGTGAAGCTTTAAATTATCAGGTTACAGTTGCTGCAAGCCTGGCTGAAGTTGAGGCTATCTTGCAAGGCGGGGAAAGTGATTTTTTTGCTGCAACCATTGATTATGCTTTACCTGATGCCAATGATGGCGAAGCTATCGCATGTGTTTTGTCACATGGTATTCCTAGTGTTGTGATGACGGGTAAAATGGATGAGTCAACGCGTCAGAAAATATTATCGCAGCCAGTTATTGATTATATTCCGAAAGAAAATAGCCAAGCGTTTTTGTATTTAAAGCGTGTTTTACATTGGCAATTAACTAACCAAGGCAATGGTATATTAGTGGTTGATGACTCTTCATCGGCACGTAATCACGTTGTTGAGTTGTTAAAACGTCGAAATTTTAATGTTTATGTTGCTGAAAATGGCCAACTTGCACTTAACGTGCTGGCGCAACATAGCGATATTAAAATGGTCATTACTGACTTGGAAATGCCAGTGATGGACGGTATTGAACTCACTAATGAGATTCGTAAAAATTATGGTCGAGATCAACTCGCCATTATCGGTATTTCCGGTGCAAGTAATGGTATTCATTCTGCACGGTTCATTAAAAATGGCGCTGATGATTTCTTAAGAAAGCCGTTTTGTCCGGAAGAGTTTTATTGTCGAATTACGCAAAACATTGAAAGTTTGAATAATATTGAGCAAATTCAAAAAGCAGCTAATACTGATTATTTAACTGACTTGCCGAATCGACGAGCGTTTATTCGTGATGCACAAGCAAGCATCGCAGAATATATCAAAAATAAAACACCTTATGCCTTAGCGATGCTAGATATTGATTTCTTCAAACGCGTTAATGATAATTATGGTCATGATGCTGGCGATCATATTTTAAAAGTATTATCGCTTTATATGCGTAAACATTTTGGTAACGGATTAGTAGCTCGTTTAGGTGGTGAAGAATTTGCAATCGTACTTTCTGGCTTAGATGAAGACCAATTGTATAATCGTTTAGATGACTTTCGCCGAGCTATTTCAGTAGCGCAGATTGCTTTTGGGCAAGAACAGATTAACTTTTCTGTTAGCCTAGGTGTTATTTTTAATAGCGATGAATTGCTGGCGAAACAAATGAGCTTAGCGGATAACGCCTTATATTACGCCAAAGAAAATGGCCGTAATCAGGTCAGTATTGTTGGTGCACTAGAAGAGTCATAGTACAGTGAAACTATAGCTGCCCATGTTCGATCATGTGATAGTAGAATACCATTCATCCTGAATATAAGAGTGTCTATCACGACACTCTTTTTTATGTCCGTTATATTAGTTTATAGCTACTTTCTTTGCCGTTCTTCGGGCCTTAATTGAATCAACACTGAATATTGCTAACGCGGTCCAAATACAAGCAAAAGTAACCAATTTGGCAAAATAAAGTGGTTCTTGGTAGTAAAAAGTCGCTAGTACGAACATGATACTTGGGCCAATATATTGAAAAAAGCCCAGTGCAGTTAATGTCATACGCTTAGCAGCAGCAGTAAAACATAATAATGGTGCTGTTGTGACAATGCCTGCACAAATTAATGTGGTGTTTAACGACCATTCATTCAGAAGTATGTTACTGGTGCTAGTTTCCAAAAATAGCAGCCAATATACCAACGCAATAGGTAGCATCATTAGCGATTCAATGAGTAAGCCAACAAATGAGTCAATATGCATTTGTTTACGCAGCAAGCCATAAATACCGAAAGTACCTGCCAATGCCAAAGAAACCATAGGTAAAGAGCCGATCATCACTAACTGAATAACTACACCAACAAACGCTAAACCAACAGCGAATATTTGCCAAGGTCGCAAGCGCTCGCCGAGAAATATTACGCCTAAAGCAACACTTAATAATGGGTTAATATAGTAGCCCAAACTAGCGTCAAGTAAGTGGTCATTATTGACCGCCCAAATAAACATAAACCAGTTCACTGCTAAAAAGCTAGCTGAAATAGTCAGGCGTAATACCATATTCGGTTGCGTAACAACCTTGATAAAACCCCGCCACTTATTTGAAAGCAAAACGACAACTAGCAACAACAACGTAGACCAAACCACACGATGTACTAGAATTTCATCGGCACCAATGTGTTGAATTAATTTAAAATATAGTGGTGCAATGCCCCACATTGTATAGGCACTAATGGCACTGATAATACCGCCACGTAAGGCAGTTTGTTGAGCTGTGGACATGAAGTTCTTGCTTGTTGGTAATGACGTTCAAGGAAACGTAATGATATCACTATTCGCTTAAACAACATATTCAACAAGCAACTAACATCAGTACATATTTAACCTACCATATAAGTTCCCGTGCCAAAGGCAATGTGATCACCTTGTTCGTTGTGCATTTCCATACGCGCGACTGCGACTTTGTTGCCACTACGAATAATTTTTGCGGTGGCAATAAATAACTTACCACGACCAGGTCTTAAAAAGTCAGTGCGCAAATCTATGGTGCTTAAACGGCTTAAGCTCTGTGAAATAATTTCAGGTGACAACTCTGGCAGCTGACTTAGGATATTCGCAGCAGCAACAACGCCACCTGCTAGATCAAGTGCTGATGCGGTAACTCCGCCATGTAAAATTTTTTGTTCTGGGTTACCGATGAGCTTGTCATCCCATGCGACACTTACCGCAGATTCCAAAGCATTAAATTGAGTGATTTCCAAACCCAACAGTTTGTTAAAAGGCATTGCTTGATTCCAATACTCGGCGATTTGCTTGAATGTATCGTCCTGTGTCATAAATTTCCCTTTGGATTTGGTAAGTTGAAAAAAGAATAACAATAAATAGGGAGATTATGAAAATAATTCTCTGCACTGTGCGCTGTCTGAGGTAAAATATTGTCTGATTTCCCTTATCGAAGATTGTCTGTTGCAAGTCACTCCCCATACGACATTAACTGAAGCCTTAAAGCATCATTTTGGTTATCAAGCCTTTCGTCCTGGTCAAGAAGAAATTATTCAGCAGGCCATGCAAGGTCGTGATAGTTTAGTTTTAATGCCAACAGGTGGCGGTAAATCTATGTGTTACCAACTCCCTGCAACATTGATGTCGGGAGTTACTATTGTTGTTTCGCCATTAATTGCCTTGATGAAAGATCAAGTTGATGGTTTGATACGACAAGGAATATCAGCAGCTTATGTCAATTCATCGCTTGATAGTGACACCATTAATGATATTTTTAAGCGCTTAGGCCAAGGTGAAATTAAGCTACTTTATGTTGCCCCAGAGCGGTTAAAAAATTACTATTTTCTGCAAGGCTTATCACAGTTAACTATTAGCCTTTTTGCTATTGATGAAGCGCATTGTATTTCACAATGGGGCCATGATTTTAGACCTGCATATACTCAATTACATATGCTTAAGCAAAACTTTACGAATGTGCCGGTGATGGCGTTAACGGCAACAGCCGACGTAACAACTCGTAGAGATATTTTGCAGCAACTGGCTTTGCACGACCCTTATATTCATCTTGATAGCTTTGACCGACCAAATATTCGTTTTACCTTGGCGGAAAAATACCAAGGCGAGCAACAAGTTTTGGGTTACATCAAAAAGCGTAAAGATGAATGCGGCATTATTTATTGTAATAGCCGTTGGCAAGTAGAAAAATTATCTAAGTCGTTAGCGAGTTCAGGGGTTAATTGTGCCGCTTACCATGCAGGTTTAGAATCTGAAATTCGCAATATTATTCAAGACAAATTTGCTAAAGATGATGTACAAGTCGTGGTAGCAACGGTTGCATTTGGGCTTGGCATCAATAAATCGAACGTTCGTTATGTTATTCATTACGAGCCACCAAGAACGTTAGAGTCCTATTATCAGGAAATTGGCCGAGCAGGTCGAGATGGCATGCCTGCGGAAGCACTATTTTTACACGATAGCAAAGATGTTGAACGCATCAGTAAGCGCATTTCCGAAGGGGAAAATGAAGAAAGAGTTAATGTTGAAATGCAACGTTTTCAGGCATTGCGTGGCTTTGTTGATGCGCAAACATGTCGACGTCGTGTAGTACTAAGCTACTTTGCTGAGTTTACTGAGCAAGGGTGTGGTAATTGTGATATTTGCTTAGATCCTCCTAGTCAATTTGATGCTACAGAGGCTGCTCAGAAGGTTCTATCATGTGTTTATCGAATAGAACAAAGCGGTGATATTGAACACGTGGTTGCAGTTTTACGAGCTGATAATAATGAAAAAATTGGCCGATTAGCACACGACAAAGTTTCTACCTTTGGTATTGGCAAAGATAAAACACCTGGCTATTGGTTTTCTATTATTAGGCAATTGATTCACTTGGGGTATTTGCAGCAGGATATCGCCGCGCAATCTAGCTTATGTTTAACACAAGAATCAGGCATGGTTTTGAAAGGTCAAGAGCCATTAATGCTAGCGGCCCCACGCTTGCAAAAAGCCAGTTATTGGCAGCGTAATAAACAAGGTAAAGTTTACGATAGAGCGTTATTTTCTAAGCTTAGATCATTACGTAAAGAAATTGCTCAACTTGAAGATATCGCGCCATTCATTGTTTTTAATGATGCGACTTTGGCTGAGTTAGCGCGTGTGCAACCTGTGACGTCATCACAAATGCTCAATGTTAGTGGCATCGGCGATACTAAACTTGCTCGTTATGGCGAGCCATTTTTGTCGTTAATTAAACAACATTTAAATTAGAATGGCAGAAACAAAAAAAGCGCTAATTAGCGCTTTTTTATGTACAAGAAGTACGGTGTACGACTCAATGTTACTTAAGGCTTGCGTAATATGCTGCAATATTTGCCATATCTTCGTCTGACAATGCCATAGCCATTGGTGCCATTACTGGATCTTTACGGTTGCCCGATTTAAAATCTTTTAATTGCTTAGCAATATAAGCTTCTTTTTGACCAGCTAGGTTAGGATACATAGGAACAGCAGAAATACCTGCAGCGCCGTGACATGCTGCACACATGCCTGTTTTAGCTTTACCTGCCGCAGCGTCGCCAGCGAAAACTGGTGAAGCCATCATAACAGTAGCAGCAACTGCTAAAGTAAGTTTTTTCATAAATATTATCTCTCTTTGATAAATAATTTTAAAGGATCCTTTTTTGATTATATGTAAAAAGTAACCAATTGTCCTCGCTTTTTTTAGTATCGTGCCAGTTGGAAAAATTATTTTATACTTTGTTGCGCTAGCTCAAGTTTTAGCCAATGAAATGTTACTCATAGGAATTTATCTTAACCATGCAAAACCCAAATTTAGCTGAAGTAGCCTCTGTAGAATTGATCGGCACTACGGTATTACAAATTCAATTTACATTAGATTGGTCGATGGAAGATAGTGCGGATTTAAGTGAAAAGTTATTACTGTTAGCATCGGCTAAGGTAATAGAGCGCGTTCAAGGTGCTGATTTACACTGTATACGTTTGCAGTATCAAGATGCCGAACTATTGTTAAATTTTGAAGAATATAGTCATTCATGCTGGCTTGAGTGTTCCACCGCACAAGACTCTTCAGGTTTGTTGGCAATTAAAGAACTTATATTACAGTCAATTCATTGATCATGGTTAAGGGGTAGTGAATTTGGAAAAAATATTGATCAGCAGCTGCTTTCTAGGCAATAAAGTGCGTTATGACGGTAAAGATAATTTATTAACAGAAAGTGCCATTCAGACTTGGCAACGAGAGCAACGTTTAGTCGTTATTTGTCCTGAATTGGCGGGCGGTTTACCCATTCCAAGAGCCCCCGCTGAAATTCAACATCACAAGCATGGTCAAATAAAAGTAGTAACAAATACAGGTCATGATGTCACAACTGCATTTGAAGCTGGCGCAAATGAAGCATTACGTATGTGCAAACTACATGAGGTTCGTTATGCGCTATTGAAAGAGTCGAGCCCTTCGTGTGGCAGCTCAACAATATATGATGGTTCATTTAGTCGAGAAAAAGTTGCTGGGCAGGGCGTAACGACAAGCTTGTTACAAGCTAATGGTATAAAAGTTTATTCAGAAAAAAATATCGCTGATTTGATTACAGAACTTACTTTAATTACAGCGATTTAGTTTAATTACTACTTGTTGCACAACAAACCGTTATCGCTCTAAAAACGTATAAGTAATGTTATATTTTGGCAATATTTACGTGGTTTGTTAGATTATTGGTAATATTATCAATTAATTGGCGTGTTTGCGTCACAATAGCATTGGCACTAGTTGCAACATTATAATCACTTACACCAATACTTAAGGTCATTTGTGGCAAGCGAGCACCTGATTTACTGCTAACAAACCTAAGTTTTTCAACACCCTGTCTAATTTTTTCTGCAATTTCACCAGCTAGGCTGCGCTCAACATCAGGTAGCAAAATTAAAAACTCATCTTCAGCTGATCTCACTGGTAAGCCACTCTCTCCAACGTAGCTACTAATTTTATTGGCAATTTTTGTTAAGAGAACATCACTAATTAATGGCCCAAATTGTTCATTCATATTTGAAAATTGATCAATGTTGACAATAATTGCAGCAACTTGCTTATTAGGATCGTTCGACAGCCAAATATCGAGATGCTTGGTCATGGCCTTACGATTATATAAGCCAGTTAATGGGTCTAAATAAATCTCTTTTTTAACATCGTCTAATTCAGTTCTTAGCGCATCTGTAGATTGCTGTGAAGCGAGTAATTGTTCAGCAAGTTTTTCTTGTTCTGCTTTAAATTGGCGTGTCGCTTGACGTATTTGTTTAATAGCGGAAAGTATTTCGTGCTTGTCAGTTGATTTTAAACTACTGATATTCTCATCTAATTGATTTATCAGTTGCTCAGTACAATGTGTCGATTTTTTACTATTATCTTGTAAATCAACGAGTACTTCGTCAAGGTCGTCAATAAGTTCGCCATTAAAAGCGCTTTGCCCCAAAATATACTGACGGTAAAGCTCTTCTAAAAAGAAGTTGTCGAGCTTTTTACCAGAGCCAAGCTGTTTTTCAATATTGCCATTAAGGGCTTTTGAGGTTTTGTTGAGGTAGTTGTAACTTACCGCGTAATTAGTTGGCGTCGCTGGGATATGCCATAATTGCAATTGTTTTATGGCGGCGTGCATTTTCTGATCGGCTTGCGCTATGGAATCATGGTATTTCACTATTCCAACCTTTTAAACCTATAGACATTTACTTACTAGAGTAGGTATTCTCCAGTAAATTCTACAAAAGTACCATAGTAAAATAAGTTAAATAGCGATTAATTGTCATTTTTTTTGCTACTAATGTGTAAATTTTATCTTCTACAGTCGAATATAAATAAATACTTTAAAATTAACGCTGTTTTGCTATGGTAAATAACTATATAGCTGACTTTATTCAATTACCTCTGGGACTTTTAATGAAAGTATTTTTAACGGCAACAATGATGTTGTTTCTCTTGACGGCTTGTCAGTCAAATCGTACTCAAGTATCTATTTTAAATACTGAACTTGAACAGGTTATAAAAGGTTACCAAGCTTTTAAAGATCAGGAAAGCCCATTCAATCAAGATATTGCTGGTGAATCAAATAGCGAATTACCTGATTTATCTCCTAGCAACCTTAAACAGCAACATATTAAATTACTCGCCATATATCAGCGTTTAAGTGCCATAGACAGCAAAAAATTAGACCGCCAAGGTTTGATTAACCATTCTGTATTGTCATATACCATTAAAAATCAGCTTGATAGTTTTATTAATAAAGAACATTACATGCCATTGACTGCGGAGTCAGGTTTCCATGTGTGGATCAGCCGTATTAATCAACAAGTAAGCTTTAAAACAGAACAGGATTACCGTGATTATTTGGCTAGATTAACGGCACTACCTCATTACTTTTCTCAGCAGATGGCATGGATGGACAAAGGAATTTCAGAGGGTATTACTCAACCTAAAATTGTATTAGAAGGTTTTGAAGAGTCAATTAAGGCATTTATTAAAACAGATGTTACAAAGAGCACTTATTATCAGCCTTTCATTGCTATGCCAAACCACCTTTCTCAAGGGCTGAAGTCACAATTAAGGGCTGAAGCATCTAAAGCAATTCAACAATCTGTTATGCCAAGTTATCAGAAATATTATGACTATATGGTAAAGCGCTACCAACCAAACGCCAGAACCAATATTGCAGCAACATCATTACCTAACGGTGAAGGTTACTATTTAAATCGCTTACAGCATTACACTACTTTGCCAATGACGGTTGAACAAGTTCATCAAACGGGTGTAGCAGAAGTAAAACGCATTCGGCTTGAAATGCAGAAAATTATTGACCAAGTAGGTTTTGAAGGAAGCTTTGCTGATTTTGTTCAATTTCTACGTACTGATAAACAATTTTACGCCACTAGTCCTGAAGGCTTATTAAAAGAGGCGTCATTCATTGCTAAGAAAATGGACGCACAGCTACCTAAGTTATTTAAAACCTTACCTCGCACACCTTATGGTGTGGTAGAAGTTCCCGCCAATATTGCGCCTAAATACACCACAGGCAGATATTCAGGTCCATCTAGAGATGATCAACCTGGTAATTACTGGGTTAATACTTATCGTTTAGACCGTCGTCCATTATATGTTTTAGAAGCATTAACTTTGCATGAAGCAGTGCCCGGTCATCACTTGCAAGGTTCAATTGCACGTGAAATGAAGAATGTACCAAAATTTCGAAACAGCACTTACATTTCAGCTTTTGGTGAAGGCTGGGGTTTATACTCTGAATATTTAGGCATTGAAGCTGGGTTTTATCAAAGTCCGTATAGTGATTTCGGTCGTCTGACTTATGAAATGTGGCGAGCTAGCCGATTGGTAGTTGATACCGGTATGCACGCTAAAGGTTGGAGTCGTGAACAAGCAATGAATTTTCTAGCTAGTAATACCGCACTGTCATTACATAATGTTAAAACAGAAATTGATCGTTATATCTCTTGGCCTGGGCAAGCTTTGTCATACAAAATGGGTGAGTTAACCATTAAAAGATTACGTAAAATGGCTGAAACTGAATTAGGTGAAACATTTGATTTAAGAGAGTTTCATGATCAAATTTTGAAAAATGGCTCTATGCCTTTATCTATGCTTGAAGTTATTGTGACTGAATATATTAATGAGCGTAAAACTCAGCAAGAGAATGTTAAAACGGACTGATAAACAAAGGAGGCACGCAAAGCTACCGGAGGATATGACAGTGGACTGGTCAACAAAGACAAGCCCCCACTATATCTAAATTTGGCAGTCCCGCTATCATAGGCTTCCCCTTAGATCGGTAACTTTGCGTCTCCAGCTTTCACTGGGTTTGCCTTTGTCGAGCTTTAACAGCTCACCGATGATTATAGGCAAAGAAATATATTTGTAAACTATTTTTAATGTAATCAAATCAATTCATGCGTTAACATACTAAATAATCAGCGAAAGTACTAATATGTATCATGCGCCTTTAAGTGTGCAAAATACTAACTCACTAGTCTTTATTTACGAATTAAGCTTAGCAAGGTGAATGATCTGGATGTACAACATGGAAGTTTTATATAAGTGATACGAATACTGTTGTGCATTTGTTTGAGTTACTTTCTTGCTTTGTTGAGCCAAGCTACGGTGTTCGATGCCAAGACAAATTATCGTAAATTGCTCAATAACTATTACACGCAAGATAAGGAATCACTTATTTATCAAGATGTTGTTAAGGTATCTCAAACTGTTGTTAATAATAGAAAAAAGTATAGTAGGGATATAGTTGCAAAAGCCTTTTCATTGCTATCAGATACCGCTTTTAACCGCGGAGATTTAGTCGTAGCGCTACAGTTTGCTCAATACGGTGTTAGCATTGAAAAGATAGCGGTAATGATCAAGCTTGATTTATTGTTGAAAGTAGCACGGGGATATTATTCTCAGGGAAAATATATCGAGTTAAGAGACATTTCTCAAGAAGCAGCATGGTTAGCTGAACAAGCTGGTAATATGAATTACCACTTACAAGCAAGTGCTTACTCGGTGGTAGCATATGCTTTAAGTGCCGATTATACGTTAGCCGCAGCCGAGCTGAGTAAAGTTGAGCAATTATTGGCACAAAATCAACATATCGTTGAGCAAGTTACTTTATTAGAAATACTGGCCGAAGCACACTTTTATTTGGCTGAATACGACAATGTAACTGAATTGCTAAATCGGGTATTAAAATTACGCGTTGAAATGTCAAAAATGAAAGGTGTGGCAAAAACCTATCATTTACTTGCTGAAGCATATTTTCAATTACATCAATATGATAATGCTTATTACGCCTATTTTGAATCAAAGCAGTTTTCTTCGAAGTATGGTCTTAATATCCGTTCATCTTATGCTGAACTTGGTCTCGGAAAAGTATTATATCAGCAACAAAATTTTACTCAGGCTAAAGAACACCTAGTTAGGGCATTGGCGATTTTTGAGCGTTATAATTTAACGCGTACCAAGCTTTCCACGCAAATTATTCTGGCGAAAGTCTATTATGGTTTAAATGAGCCAGAGCAAGCTATTCGGTTTTTACTGCTAGCTGAGAATTTAGCTGAAAAAATAGTATTAACACCACAGCAAATAGAACTGTATTTGTTACTGTCAAAGTATTACCAATCAGGCAATCAATTGCAGCAAGTCGTTGCCGCACAACAGAAGTATATCGAGCTATATAAAACCTTCAACCCGGGAGGTAATAAAAAAAGTGTCGTTGCTGCCACTGCAGCTAATACTAGTGATAAGACCCAAAAGTTAGCGTTGAACTTGGCGGAAAATAGTGAATTGAGTTTACGTTTTAGCAAAAAATTTCAGCGACAAAAATTACTCATTACAATACTAACGATAGTTCTTAGCTTATTGGCCTTGGTTTATGCTTTTAAACGTTTTCGTCGTTATAGAAAAAAATTACACCAGGGTTATGACGATGTCGAATTATCGAATAATCAGTTAGCGCGCCCCGTAAAAACAAAACAGTGGTATCAACAGCAATATAAAATTGCTCGAAAGTATCAATATAATATTTCAGTTGCTTATTTGGTGGTTGAAAACTGGCAAGAGCTTAGCTTTCATTTTAGTACAAAAATATTAGACGACGTTTATCAAGCTATTGCTATTATTGTCAACGAACACCTCGAAGAAGAAGATTTTTCAGGTGAGATAAGTGCTGGTGAATATTTATTTTTATGTCCGTATCAAAGTACAGAAGAAGTGCTAATTAAGCTGACACGGATTCAGCAGGCAATTAAGACGAGATTTTTTGCCAATTTAGGTGATTATTCAGTTAAAATTAGTTTTTCAGTCGCTTCACCCAATATTCAAGATATTGATCCTTATGTTTTTCTTTCGCGTTTAAGTGATAATGCTGGTGCGGAACTTAGTGAGTAATTATAGGTTAGAGAATGATTTTTGTTTTAGTTATTATCGCGATATTTGTCGCAGTAAGTGTGTATTTCTTTTTCAAAGTTGAGAGTTTACAACGTGAAATAATTCTTATGAAAAGGGAAATGACAAGTACAAAAAAAGAAAATAAGGTTTATGTGGAAGCGGTAGCTACTATTGCCCAACGTTATGAAGAAGTAGCGAAGAAAAAGCTGTTAGATTTAAGAAAAAATGAAGCTTTAGATACCAAAGTAATTGAAATAATAACCCCTATGGTTAACAACTACGCGATAATTTTTAATGATAGCATTCGTGCAAAAGGAAAGTTACAGTCGGCAGTTAAAAAAGTTTATGAAGGTTATCAAAAGGGTTCATACAAAACGTTTTCTAATCATATTGCACAATCAAACACCGAAATTAAAAGAGCCTGGTCAAGTAATAATATAAATGGCTGTATCATTATGGTTGACGCATTATTACAAAGTGAAAATAAAAAATAACTATTTAGAAGCTAAAAAAAAGTTAACACTCGAAAGAGAATTTTATTATCTAATCTTTGCTTATGGTCGAATAGAGATGTTTGGTGTGGTATCAATTTCACCATCTGAGCTTATGGTTGCAGCATTGTCATTACACATTAACACGGCGAGGTTGCCTGATTTGCTACTGCGAATAAAAGCTAAGTCGTAACCAAATTGAAGTAAGTTACTTGTAGCAAATTTTTGGGCAAGCGACAGTTTGTCCCACAAGTTTGATTGCTCTGGTATATATTGACGTCTTTCTAGTAATACTTCACGCTCAAGAACTGCTTGCAAAATAGCCTCGTTTTATTTTTTTATTAGTTTTCATAGCTACGATATAACGAAATCTATATCAGATTTTTATCAAGTGCAATACAAAATAACAATATATTGTCTAAAAATTCCTCAGGTAGACCAGTTTGATAATTAAAATAGCGTGAACGCATAGCTGTTATTAATCTAAAGCGTTATGAATTGTCATATTGCACGCTATAATGCTTGCAAGTCATAAGTATTAAATAAAATAAGAGTTTGTATGAGTCAGGTGTTGAATGATTTAACGGCGCTATTGAAGTTAGAAGCAATAGAGCAAGGGATTTACCGGGGTGAAAGTCAGGATTTAGGCTTTCGTGCATTGTTTGGTGGTCAAGTAATGGGGCAGGCCCTGTCTGCGGCACAGGAAACCGTTGCGGTAACTCATAATGTCCACTCATTACATTCATACTTTTTAAGACCTGGAGACGCAAGTAAGCCGGTCGTTTATCAAGTTGAAAAAATTCGCGATGGTCGCAGTTTTAATACTAGACGGGTTAATGCTATTCAAAATGGTAAAGCTATTTTCTACATGACGGCTTCATTTCAACAGCAAGAAACTGGATTTGATCATCAAGATGTGATGCCAGAAGTACCTGGTCCTGAAGGGTTAAAATCTTATACTGATTTTATTTTTGATAACCAAGCTGCGATTCCTGAAGAAATTCGCGGTAAATTTTTATCAGAAAAACCGATAGAGATGAGGCCAGTGAAGCAATATAACTGGTTGAAGCCAGAAAAAACTGAAGCCAAATGTTATACGTGGATAAAGGCAAACGGTGAATTACCGGAAGACTTGCGTATTCATACTTACCTATTAGCTTATACCTCGGACTTTTCTTTTTTACCGACAGCGCTTTACCCGCACGGCGTTAGTTATTGGCATCCAAATTTTCAATTAGCAACGATTGACCATTCAATGTGGTTTCACCGCCCATTTCGTTTAGATGAGTGGTTACTTTATAGTATGGATAGCCCGTCAGCGAGCGGTGGCCGTGGGCTAGTCAAAGGACAAATATTCAATCGTGAAGGGTTATTAGTTGCATCCACTATGCAAGAGGGTGTTATGCGTCAGCGCTAGTGTGCTGACTCTGCCAGTCGTAACCGCTTGGGTGTTGGAATATCCGTAAGTCAAACATTGGAGCCGCGGCATATAAGTGATCAAATATATCTGCCTGTATGGCTTCATAATTTACCCAGTTTTTATCATTACTAAAGAAGTATAGTTCTAGTGGTAAGCCAACCTCAGTAGACGGTAGTTGTCTTACCATACAGGTCATTTCTTGATGAACTTTTGTATGTTGTCTTAAATAGGCTGTGATATAGGCTCTAAATGTGCCTATATTGGTTAATTGTCGACTATTTATCGTTGTTCTACCTGTTAAGTTCCCAATGGCTTTATCTGCACTTTCTTGAGATATCTCTTGTTGCTTTCCTGTTAAATAATCACTAATTAATTGCACCGATTGTAGTGCTTTAATTTGTTCTTGGTTATAAAAGTGAATGCTGCGTACATCAATAACAATTGAACGTTTAATGCGTCGTCCGCCAGAATTAAGCATGCCTCGCCAGTTTTTAAATGAACCACTAGTTAATGCGTAGGTCGGTACGGTGGTAATGGTATTGTCAAAGTTTTTCACTTTTACGGTATTTAAACCGATTTCTAATACATCGCCATCAGCGCCATATTTAGGTAACTCGATCCAATCGCCAGGGGCGACCATTTTATTGGCTGAAATTTGAATACTAGCGACTAAGCCTTTAATAGTGTCTTGGAAAACTAAAATCAGCACTGCAGTTAATGCACCTAAACCACTGAGTAAATATAATGGTGAACGGTCTAAAACTAACGATATAGCTAAAATACTTGCCACTAAATACACTACAAGCTTGATGACTTGTAAGGTTGAATTTAATGGTAAATAGCGTTCACTTGCTTTTTGTCGATAGGCGCTATTAATAACATTGAGTACCGAGCTGATACTACGAGCAATTTGGAAACAAATCGCGACCTTGGCAAAAATGATGATAACGTTAGCAAGTAGTGATTCAGCGTCAATAAATATTGGCGTGAGCAATAACAACAAAACAAAAGGCACAAGCAAAGCGATACGAGAAAATACCTGATGATCGAATAATAAATCATCCCAAGTATTTTTTGATGCCGTAATTAGTTTATGAATAATGACCAAAACTTGATGTTTTGTTAGGTAAAAGCTAATGCTACATAACAGTAAAATTACCGCACAGCCTATAACAGCTGTGCTTAAGGCAATGTAAGGTGTCGCCATGCCTTGCTCAGTTAACCATGATGTAATAATTGCTTGCATTAAAATTCCCTTTTGGCTTTTTCCTCAAGTTGCAGCATTTTCTGATCTTTATCAAGCCAAAGTTGGTTTACCCACTTTTGAAATTGTATTTTATAGGCACGATCATTGACGTAATCACCTTTAAGCGATTCATCAATGTCTTGAGTTTCGATACAAATATCAACTTGTTTGACACGCCCCGTTAAAAAATCAAAAAAGCTTGGCGTACCACCCGGATAATAAATTGTCACGTTTACTACTTTACTAAGGTTTCCTTTCATCGCCTGTAAAACAAAGCCAATACCACCTGCCTTTGGTTTTAATAATCGTTGGAAAGGTGAATTTTGTTTTTTATGCTTTTCATTGGTAAAGCGTGTCCCTTCGATGAAATTCATTACACTGACTGGCTTGTGCTTAAATTTCTCACAGGCTTTTTTCGTCGTTTCAATATCTTTACCTTTTAAATGTGGATTCTTTTTTAAAAAGTGCTGGCTATAGCGTTTCATAAACGGAAAATCGAGCGCCCACCATGCTAAACCTAACAAAGGTACGTAAATGAGTTCTCTTTTTAGAAAGAATTTTAAAAAAGGAATTCTGCCATGAAAAATTCGCTGTAAAACTACTATATCTACCCAGCTTTGATGATTACTGATCACTAGGTACCAGTCTTTCATTTTTAGCTTTTCTAACCCCGTGACTTGAAATGTTGTTTTAGTGAACAATTTTTGATTAAAGGTATTAAATAGCACCCAATTACTTGCCATTTGGTCGAGTAAATAGCTAAAAAACTTTTGCCACAATTTTAGCGGTACTAATGCTTTTAATAATGAACATATAAGTATGGGGATTAACCACAGTATGGTATTAGCAATGTATATAACAAAAGAGATACAGCCGATAATGGGCGCAGGTAAGAAATGTAGCATAAAACAAAAACCAAATAATTGAGAGCATAATTACTGGTTATAATCTTAATGGGTTTTACGCTTGTTTTCAGTAAAAATCGTTAAAAATTAGTAATCGATTAATAAAATAAACGTAGCGTAATTATTTGCATTGAAGCGGTTAATTGTGATGAAAGTCACAAAAGTAACCTTTGAACTATGCTCTTTCAGCGTTTTTATTGCTAATCATCAATCGTTGTTTGCCTTTGCAAGGTGAAAACAAGTTGGATAAAAACGCATCATTATTTTATTGCTAATGACAATTATCAAATAATTGACCATATTAGGATAGTAAAATCATTACTTAAGCGTACTAATTCCATTAAGCAGTAGAAAATAGCAAACAAGTCTAGATTAAATGCAAAAGTTGATTGCAAATTAACCATCATTCAAGGCAAGCTTAATGAATACCAAATAAAGGAGTTGTAATGAAGTTTAATCGTGCAGTTATTAAGGTGGGCAGTGCTTTGGTTTCTCCAGACGCCAAAGGATGTAGTGGCAAGTATTTACTTGCAATCGCTCGCTTTATTACACAATGCCAACAAGCAGGTAAAGAAATAATTCTGGTCTCATCTGGTAGCGTTGCTGCTGGCAGAAGTTTAATTACGCACGGTTCTCCTAATCCCTCAATACCCACAAAACAGGCTATGGCAGCCGTTGGTCAAATGCAAATGATGGCAAATTGGCAGCGATTTTTTGATGTGCCATGCAGCCAATTATTGATTACTCATGGTGACTTGAAAGACCGAGAGCGTTATATCAGTATCAAAAATACCTTAAGAATATTGCTGGCTAATGGCGTTATCCCCATTGTTAATGAAAATGATACCGTCGCAACTGATGAACTAAAAGTTGGTGACAATGACAACTTAGCCGCTTTGGTTGCTTTAGTTAGTGAAGCTGATAGTTTATTTATATTAAGCGATGTAGATGGTGTTTATGACCAAGACCCGCGCATAAACCCGCAAGCAAAATTACTGCCTGAAATTAGTGAAATAGACGAGTCCGTTTACGCTATGGCAGGGGCTACCAATAACCATATTGCTACTGGCGGGATGAAAACTAAAATTCAAGCGGCGGAAAAGGCGGTAGAAAACGGCATTGAAACCTATATTTTAAATGGTAGCCGTGGTGATGTTTTTGAAAAAATTCTGCAAGGTAATAACCCAGGCACACACTTTATTGCCAAGCAAGGGGCAACACGTGCGCGTAAGCACTGGCTCAAGCATACGCTTAAAAGCAATGGTAAAGTACAGTTAGATACTGGCGCGGTAAATGCGTTGATGAATAAAGGTGCTTCTTTATTGCCATCCGGCATCATCGAAGTCACGGGTACGTTTAACGCTGGAGATTGTATTGACATTTTTGACAGTAATAATGGTCAACATATTGCGAAAGGTATCAGCCAATACAGTTACCGTGATTTAAAACGTATTCAAGGTAAAAACAGTGATGACATTGTTGCTTTACTCGGCTGCTGTCCAAGTAAAGTCGTTATTCACCGTGACGATATGGTCGTTGTCTAGCCACAGTAAATTAATAGGTAGAGTAAAAATAATGTTTGATATTGCAAAAAGTGCGGTGTTGGCAAAACAAGCCGCGTTAACCGTTGCCCAGCTAACTAGCCTTGAAAAAAATGACTTATTATTGAAAATGGCTGATGCCATTGTTGCCAGTAGCGCGACAATTATTGTTGAAAACGCAAAAGATATTGAGGCTGGTAGAGCCAAAGGCTTATCGTCAGCGATGCTTGATAGGTTGCTGCTCACTGAACAAGCTATTAACGATATTGCTGACGCTATTCGAGAGATTGTACGATTAGATGATCCTATTGGTCATATCAGTAATATGACTTTAAGACCAAATGGCATACAAGTAGGGAAAATGCGTATTCCATTGGGCGTTATCGCGATGATTTATGAAGCACGTCCTAATGTTACTGCTGAATCGGCTGCGTTATGTTTAAAATCAGGTAATGCCGTGATCTTGCGCGGTGGCTCTGAAGCTATTCATAGTAATATTGCTTTAGCAAAATGTTTACACCAGGTATTAGAGCAAGCCAATATTGATAAAAATTGCATTACCGTCATCCCTGATACCAGTCGTGACGTTATTGAATTATTATTAAAGCAACGGGCAACTATTGATTTAGTGATCCCGCGTGGTGGTGAAGGTTTGATACGCTATGTTACTGAGCATAGCCAAATCCCGGTGATTCAACACTTTAAAGGTGTTTGTCACTTATATATTGATAAATATGCTGATGTTGAAAAAGCGCTAAATATATTAGTGAATGGAAAAACTCAACGACCAAGTGCCTGTAACGCGTTAGAAACAGTATTAGTACATGGTGAAATCGCTGATGAACTGTTACCAAAAATGGCTGCGGCACTGTTACCTGCTCAGGTTAAAGTTCATGCCTGTAGTGAGAGTATTAGCTCTTTTGCTAATGCAGAAATTGCTACTGAAGCCGACTTTCAAGCGGAATACTTAGCACAAGAAATTGCAGTGAAAGTTGTCGCAAATTTTGCGCAGGCTATTGAGCATATTCAAGCCTACAGTTCAGATCATACCGAGGTTATTGTGACGCAAGACACTTCGCGCAGTCAGCGTTTTGTTCGCAGTATTAATTCGTCGGTGGTGATGGTTAATGCGTCTTCACGTTTTTCTGATGGTGGTCAGCTTGGTCTTGGTTCTGAAATTGGTATTTCTACCAGCAAACTACATGCCTATGGACCTATGGGCTTAACGGCATTGACCACTGAAAAATTTGTTGTGTTAGGTGATGGGCAAATTAGAGGTTAAGCTTAATTTTGCATATTGGTAAAGTCAGTGACGATAATAGGTAGTATCGTCGCTGACTTATAATAAGTGGCTTTTATAAGAAGAGGTATAGTGTCAACTAATGCATTTTATGACGGCTTTTAGTGGGTTTTTGTTTAGGGCTATTCAGTTGTAATCGGTCTGGCCAACGTCCTTCATGCTCTCGCATGCATGACTCTTCACTATCAAAATGTATATTTTGACGCACATTCTTTAGTACAACACCGACTTTCAATAGTTGCTTTTGAATGGTTTGACGTAACTGTTCATCTAACGATGCTTCTTTCATCGCGATAATTTCATCATCAGTTTCAAATACACAGGTCACCACTAAACTCGCGGGGAAGTTGGTATAATTAGCGCGATGCGTTAACCAAGAAAAGCCCTTAACTTCATGCAAAGAGTTTTCGCAAGCGATGGTTAATGCTTTACATACGTTGTTATCGAGCTTTTGTGTGGTTTTGTTAAGTTTCATTTTTTCTTTCCTTTCTAAAAATGATGTTATTTATGAGTGATAAATTTCATCAGTTACGTTGAATGTTTCAATTTTAATTACTTCGTAGATGCATTGCTACTTGTTAGCTTATTTACATTAATAGTGCTAATTTTATTAGTGTTATCAGCAATGTTTGGAATGGAATGAAAATAACAGTAATGACGCTATTGATAATTATAAGCGCTAAGTTTGCTCATGCACAGAATATTGATGTGCTAGAAATGCAGCTTAAATCTTTAACCAATCCCCAAAAGAAGCAAAAAATATTAGAAAATAATCTATCGTTTTTTGTAGAAAGTGGTGTTCCAAATCAAAATCACTTTCTTTTATTGTATGGCATAGCGCTACAAGAAAACCATCAAACAAATAAAGCTCTTGATGTTTTCAACCAATCATTAGCAAGTCTTACACCATTAAAAGAAACGCACCGGGCATTATACATAAAAACACTTAATCAAAGATCCTACGCGAAATATTTACAAGCAAATGATCCTGCTAGTTATTGTCCTGACAGAAAAGCTGCTTTTGACGCATTAACCCCTGAGATCGCAGCTGATCTAAAAGTACTGACTTATAGCTATTATTCATATTGTTTTCGAAATGGGAAAAGTGACTTCTACTATTCAATAGAATTATTGGATAGGGCGCTGAAAATTGCTCTAGAGCATAATTTACCACCAAGAACATTAGCAATGATTTATAACGCTGTTGGTATTATTTATTTAAAGAATCAAATGTTTAGTAAATCGTATGATTTCATCCTAAATGCATATATGCAATGGGAAAAAGTAAAGGACTATAAAGATATGCATATTATGCTGCATAATTTGATTGTCATCTCTATAGAAATGCTTAATTTTGAGCAAGCAAGAGAGCATGCAAAAGAAATGTTTCGATTAGCTGATGAGCAAAAAGCATTTATCGATTTTCTATTTTTCGCAAATTATAATCTTGGTATTATCGAACAAGCAGAAAGTAATATAGCTAAAAGTAATCACTACTTTATTACTGCATTAAATGAAAAAAGCAATACTTCAAAGGGGTATTTCATTAAGCAAGCATTTGAGCAACTTATTATTAATTTCCTTCATACTGATGATATAGATAGTGCAAATAAATATTTACTTAAACTCCAACTTTACCATCCAGAATATGAGAGTAATTCGCTTGCTATAAACGCTTTTATTGAGTTTAAGGGTGAAAGTTTTTTTGATGCGGTAAGGCTACTTTTACAAAACGTTGAGCAAGAAAAAAAAGATCGTCGTTTATTTGTTAAATATGCAACCGAGTCAGCAATTATCAATAACTCCAAAAGTATTGCTGAATTAGATAAGAAAGTACTAAGAAAGACCGTTAGGATACAAGAGTTGAAATTAGAGCAAGAAAAAAATGATAAACAAAATATGCTACTCATTTTCTTTCTTGGTTTTTTGCTTTGTTTTGGCTTATCTGTTTTTTGCTATTATTTAATTCGAACACGAAAAACCCTGAAAATTCATGCTAATACTGATTATTTAACAAGAGCCTACAATCGACGTTACTTATTTGAAAAAGGAGCTAGAGTAATTAACGATGCCCAATTGAATAATAAGCATGTTGCAATTTTGTTACTTGATATTGATAATTTTAAAAATATTAATGATAGTAAAGGCCATTATGCAGGAGATATGGCAATAAAACATGTTGTTGAACAGTGTAAAAAATATCTCCCCAAGCATGCATTTATTGGTAGACTTGGTGGCGATGAATTCCTGATAATAATTCCCGAACAAACAATAGAGTTTACAATTAAAACAGCAGAATATATCCGTCGATCGGTTGTAGAAAACACCTTGGAGTTGATTCATCCAATACCGCTTACGATAAGTATTGGAATCGTAAGTTGCTCAAAAAAGAGCAGCTTGGACGATGTAATTGCTGAAGCCGATGACTTGTTGTATCAAGCCAAGGAAGGGGGCAGAAATCTTGTGATTTATTAGGCACTAGTAGTAGCTTTATAAATTATGCCTAGTTTAGGTGCCTTATAGTAGCCAATTCAGATATAAACTATTTATCATCTTTAAGTTTGTAAGCTAAAAGTAGTATTGACTATGTTTATCAGTACTACTTTTAATCTTTGTAATAAGTAACTTAAATATTAGCTATTGGCTTCAACAATACGTTTCATATCTGTCATGTAACCACGTAATTCTTTACCAACAACTTCTACTTGGTGGCTACGAATAGCTTCATTAACTTCAATTAAACGCACGTTATCAACACCAGTGTTAGCGGCAGAAAGCCCTTCACCTAATTGCTCTAAGGTTAAGTTGCTAGCGTAGTCAGCTAATAATGGTACTGCTGCATGAGTAAATAAGTAGTTACCGTACTCAGCAGTATCAGAAATTACTACGTTCATTTCATAAAGCTTGTTACGAGCAATACAGTTGGCAATTAATGGTGTTTCATGCAGAGACTCATAATATGCAGACTCTTCAATAATACCTGCTGCAACCATAGACTCAAACGCTAACTCTACACCGGCTTTGATCATGGCAACCACAAAAATGCCTTTGTCATAATATTCTTGTTCAGTAATTTCTGTATCGCAATCAGGGGCTAATTCAAATGTGGTTTCTGCTGTTTCTGCGCGCCATTTTAATAAATTGGCGTCGTCGTTTGCCCAATCTTCCATCATCGTTGATGAGAAGTGACCTTCGATAATATCATCCATATGCTTTTCGAATAATGGACGTAGAATTATTTTTAATTCTTCAGACATGTCAAAAGCTTTAACTTTAGCTGGGTTTGAAAGGCGATCCATCATGTTGGTAATCCCACCATGCTTTAAACCTTCAGTGGTTGTTTCAATGCCGTACTGCAGTAATTTACGTGCGTACGCAGCATCCATACCTTGAGCAATTAATTGCTTATGCCCTAATACGGCAGCAGTTTGTAACATACCGCATAAAATGGTTTGCTCGCCCATTAAGTCTGACTTAACTTCGGCAATAAACGATGACTCAAGAACCCCTGCACGATCGCCACCAGTAGCAGAAGCGTATGCTTTAGCAATGGCTAAACCGTTACCTTGAGGATCATTTTCAGGATGTACAGCAATTAATGTTGGCACACCAAAACCACGTTTGTATTCTTCACGTACTTCAGTTCCCGGACATTTAGGTGCAACCATTACCACGGTAATGTCTGGACGCACTTGCATGCCTTCTTCAACAATATTAAAACCGTGTGAATATGAAAGTGTTGCGCCTTGTTTCATTAACGGCATAACTGCGCTAACGGCAGATGTATGTTGTTTGTCAGGCGTTAAGTTAAGTACTAAATCAGCTTGTGGAATTAATTCTTGGTAACTACCAACGGTAAAACCATTCTCGCTCGCCCATTGATAAGACTGGCGCTTTTCTGCAATGGCAGCGTCACGTAAGGCATAAGAAATATTCAAGCCAGAATCACGCATATTCAAACCTTGGTTCAGGCCTTGAGCACCACAACCAACAATGACAATATTCCAATCTTTAATGAAATTACAACCGTCGCTGAATTCTTCACGTTGCATAAAGCGACATTTGCCTAATTGCGATAATTTTTCACGTAAACTTAAAGTATTGAAATAGTTAGCCATCTTGCTCTCCTGTACTTGGCTATCGACCAAGGAATGTAAATAAATTCATCAATTTTATGATGTGAGTAATATCCTAACGCAGATTTATTGTTGCTTAAAATGATATATTTGCATTGCAGTGTTGCGAAAAACGCAATACTGTATTGGCAACTACTGCAAAATAAGCGTTGTTAGTCAATTTAAGGTCGAGTATGGAATTTAAGTCATTACGCATGTTTGTTGATTTGGCAAAATCACTTCATTTTGGTAAAACTGCCGAATTGCATCATGTTAGCCCATCAACGCTAAGTCGTGCTATTCAACGCTTGGAGTTGGAACTTGGCAGCTCTTTGCTGCATCGAGATAACCGTACTGTGGTGCTTAGCGAAGCGGGCAAACAATTCCGTCAATTTGCTGAGCAGCAGCTTGAGCAGTGGCAAATGTTGCAATTGTCGTTAAATCAAAAGCAGGCTGAATTACAAGGTAAATTACATATTTACTGTTCTGTTACTGCGGCTTACAGCCATTTGCCACCGCTGCTTGAACGCTTTCGACAGCAGCACCCACTAGTAGAAATAATGCTTACCACCGGTGATGCTGCAGATGCCTTAGAGCAAGTCGAAAAACAAGCGGTTGATTTTGCCATTGCTGCCAAACCTGAGCAATTATCGCGAATTTTCACCTTTCACCATTTGGCTGAAATTCCATTGTCGGTGATTGCACCGACCATGGTTTGCCAAGTTCAACAGCAAATTCAAAGTGATTTTATTTGGTCTGATGTACCGATTATTTTGCCTGAGCATGGCGCGGCACGTAAACGTTTTGAATATTGGTTTCGTAAAAAACAGCAAGGTAAAGCCAATATTTATGCAACAGTTTCTGGCCATGAAGCCCTTGTCAGTATGGTGGCTTTAGGCTGTGGTGTCGGTATTGTTCCGCGCGTTGTGGTAGAAAACAGCCCAGTGAAAGACCGCGTGCAGTATCTAGAAAACGTGGGGGCAATTGAACCCTTTGATCTTGGTGTTTGTTGCTTGAATCAAAGTAAAGACCAACCTCTCATCAAAGCATTCTTCGATGCAATAAAATAACTAACTAAAGCGTTATTGCATCAGTTAAGTGGCGCAATATTCTGTCCATTGCACGGTAAGACAACGCTTCGGTTAGGTGTTTACGTTCAATGTTTTCTAACGCTTCCATGTCGGCTAGAGTGCGGGCAATTTTTAAAATTTTATGGTGTGCTCGAGTTGATAAATTCAACTTTTCAATAGCAAGCTCTAAAAACTCATTATCTTCAGCATCAAGTTGACAAACTATCCGTAACTCAGCACTGCTAAGCTGGGCGTTAGCTTTGTTTTGTCGCTGCATTTGTCGCTGATGGCATTGATAAACTCGTTGTTGGATGACATAGCTAGACTCACCTTTTTCAGTGCTATTAGCCCACATGCCTTTCGGTAATCGAGTGACTTCAATTTGTATATCGATACGGTCGAGAAAAGGGCCTGAAAGCCGATTCAAATAGCGAAGTACCTGTTCAGGCGTGCTACGTTTATCATTGTAAAAACCTGTTGGACTAGGATTCATCGCAGCAACCAATTGAAATTGAGCCGGAAAAGTTTGCTTCACTAAGGCTCGTGAAATGGTGACTTCTCCAGATTCCATCGGTTCTCGTAAGACATCAAGCACTTTGCGCTCAAATTCAGGTAGCTCATCAAGAAACAATACCCCGTTATGTGCGAGCGAAATTTCACCGGGTTGCGGATGACTACCACCACCAACCAAAGCGGCAGATGACGCTGTGTGGTGCGGCGCTCGAAATGGCCGTGTTAGCCAAGAATCAGGATTAACACTTTTGTGGCAGATAGATTGAATGGCCGCGCTATCAAGGGCTTCTTGTTCAGTCATTGGCGGTAAAATTCCCGGTAAGCGACTGGCTAGCATTGTTTTTCCTGTACCTGGAGGACCAATGAACAGCAAATTGTGACCACCGCTTGCGGCAATTTCCAATGCGCGTTTCGCCAAGGGCTGACCGACAACATCGGCGATATCATCCTGGCAATTTATCGTTGGGTTGTGGCTCAATGTTGTTTCAACAAAAGGTAGGGTCTGCTGCTTGAGAAAGTGTGGAAATAGTTGAGTCAAATGCGACAAGCTCAGTATTTTTGTTTGTTTCACCCAGCTTGCTTGCTCGGCATTTTCACTGGGGATCACAAGCGTTCGGTCACTTTGTTTACACGCCATTGCCATTGGAATTTCACCTATGATTGGTCTTAATTCACCTGATAATGCGAGTTCGCCAGCAAATTCGTATTGTTTCAAGTCGGTATCGGGCAGTTGTGATGCTGCGGCTAAAATACCAATAGCAATGGGAAGATCAAAGCGTCCGCCTTCCTTGGGTAAGTCAGCTGGCGCTAAATTAACCGTGATGCGCTTGGCGGGAAATTCATAGCCACAGTTGATGATGGCGCTACGTACTCGATCTTTTGCTTCTCGTACCGATGTTTCTGGTAAACCAACGATGTTGAATGCCGGTAAGCCGTTTGCTAAGTGCACTTCGACAGTGACTAACGGTGATTCGAGTCCTATTCGGGCTCGACTATAAACACAAGCTAAGGCCATAAAAATCCATTTTAAGTGTGCCAAGTTATCAGGGAATTGTAGTCAAAGAATGGTGTTTGTGCGAAAAACAAGTTATTTAATATTTGGTAAAACGGAAGTGGTTATAACTAATAAAATAAAGCGACTAAAAAAAACTATAATAAAAATGCTTGCGTTAAGGATTAGAGCTATGGTACTAATTTAAATAGGCTGAAAACAGCAAATCTATTTTTAATAAATTTACATAAAAAGTATATAAAAATGCAAAACTATAGCTCAGTGATTATTAACATTCTCGTCGTGGTGATTATTAAATCGTCGCGGGGTTGTTTGTTGAGCTAAAGAAAAACTTTTAAAATAACAAACCCCTCGCTCTGAAAAGACCGGGGGGTTTGTCGTTTCAGAGATAAATAAATTGCGTAAAGCGCTTTGGCATCATTTACTTTGGCAAGAAAGCTGACAAATTATAATCTTTTGCAGCTGTTTTCTAAAAATGAATGGTTTTTGAATAAAAAAGTAATTGGAAAGTTGAAACAAACATGGCGACAGAAAAAAAATTAACCGGCGGAAGCTTACTATTTAATGTCTTGGAACAGCATGGCGTTGAGCATGTTTTTGGTTACCCAGGCGGCGCCATTATGCCAATTTATGACGCTTTGTATGATAGTAACGTTGAGCATTTTTTGTGTCGACATGAACAAGGGGCAGCTTTTTCTGCTGTTGGTTATGCTAGAGCCTCTGGCAAGGTGGGCGTTTGTTTTGCCACCTCAGGCCCCGGAGCAACCAATTTAATTACTGGCTTGGCTGATGCACTTGCGGACTCAATTCCTGTTGTTGCGATAACCGGGCAAGTAGCGACCTCAGCGATGGGCTCTGATGCTTTCCAAGAAATAGATATTTTCGGTTTGTCGTTGGCATGTACTAAACATTCTTTCCAAGTGACTGACATTAACGATTTAGCGAAAGTATTGCACCAAGCTTTTGCTATTGCACTAGAAGGCCGACAAGGACCGGTATTAGTTGATATTCCAAAGGATGTTCAACTAGCAGAAGTTAACGGTTGCTTAGATGAATTAGTGAGTTTGAAAAATAAAGTTAAATTGCCACCTGCTAATGTTGGAAGTGCGATTGCATTATTGAATCAAGCGAAACAACCAGTGTTATACGTTGGTGGTGGTGTTGGTATGGCCAATGCTGTTGATGAATTAAGAGAGTTCGCCAGCATAACGGGTGTGCCGAGCGTTTCAACGTTGAAAGGTTTAGGTGCTATTGACCCGGAAGATGAAAACTATTTAGGCATGTTAGGCATGCATGGTACTAAAGCGGCAAATTTGGCGGTTCAACAGTGTGATTTATTGATTGCAGTCGGCGCACGTTTTGATGACCGAGTTACTGGCAAGTTAAATGAATTTGCACCGAATGCGAAAGTGATTCATTTTGATATCGATACTGCTGAAATTAATAAACGTAGAGTAGCTGATGCAGCGATACTAGGTGATTTAAAAGTGAATTTACCTGCCTTAGCTATCCCGTTATCAATTGCTACTTGGCAAGGTAAATGTCAGCAAATGAAAGTTGATTTTGCCTGGGATTACAACCACCCTGGAGAGTCAATTTTTGCTCCTGCCGTGTTGAAAGAAGTTAGCGATAAAATGCCGAAAAACACCTGTGTAACCACGGATGTTGGTCAACACCAAATGTGGGCTGCACAGCATATGTTATTTGATGACCCAAGTAACTTTTTAACCAGTGGCGGTATGGGAACTATGGGCTTTGGCGTACCTGCGGCGGTTGGTGCTCAAGTTAGTCGACCAACCGATTGTATAGTTGCCGTGTCGGGTGATGGTTCATTTATGATGAATGTTCAAGAGCTTTCTACCATTAAACGTTTTCAGTTGCCGGTTAAAATTGTTCTTATTGATAATGCTAAATTAGGCATGGTGCGACAGTGGCAAGATTTATTCTTTAATGGCCGATTAAGTGAAACTGATTTAGCCGATAACCCTGATTTTGTTATGCTAGCGAATGCATTTGATATTAAAGCAAAGTTGATCTCAAAAAAATCGGAAGTGAGCGATGCCATTGAAGATATGATGAACCATGATGGCCCGTATTTGTTGCAAGTAAAAATAAATGCCCAAGATAATGTTTGGCCGCTAGTACCGCCAAATACTGCTAATGATAAAATGATGGAGAGTACGTAAATGAACAATTACCAATTGATGATCAAAGCTGATGACAAGCAAGTGGTACTTGAGCGTATTCTACAAGTGGCTCGCTATCGTGGTTTTTTAATTTCCGGTATTCATGCACAAGTTAATACTGGTACCAATATTGGTACCATTGAATTATTGGTCAGAAGTGAACGGCCAATCGAACTTTTAGTGGATCAAATAAATAAACTAATCGACATCAAAGAAGTCAAGGTAGACAATAGTGCACCGCAGCAATGTATAGCATAATGCTGGGTTAAAATTTACCGCAACAAGCAATAAAAACTAAATCAGAAAATGCTGGTTAACCAGCATAGTTTGATTGAGATAAAACAAAATTTAGGAATAGAAATGGCTAAAGTTAATGCAGAACTAATTTGGTTTAATGGTGAACTCATGCCGTGGCAGAACGCTACAGTACATGTAATGAGCCATGCACTACATTATGGTTCGTCAGTTTTTGAAGGTATTCGTGCTTACAATACGCATAAAGGTACATGTATTTTCCGTTTAGAAGAGCACATTAAGCGCTTATTTGATTCGGCGAAAATCTACCGTATGAACATTCCTTTTACAGAAGAAGAAGTGATTCAAGCGTGTAAAGATGCCGTAGTTAAAAACAATTTAAAGTCAGCTTATTTACGTCCGTTAGCATTTTTAGGCGATATTGGTATGGGCCTTCGCCCACCAATCGACGCTGTAGCTGACGTGATGATTGCCGCATTTAGCTGGGAAGCCTATTTAGGTGCTGATGCTATTGAAAATGGTGTTGAAGTTGGTGTATCAAGCTGGAATCGTTTAGCGCCAAACACTATGCCTACAGCAGCTAAAGCTGGCGGTAACTACTTGTCTTCACAGTTGATTTCTACTGAAGCGGCTCGTCACGGTTATGCTGAAGGTGTTGCCCTAGACGTGAATAACATGGTCAGCGAAGGCGCAGGTCAGAATTTATTCTTGATCCGTAAAGGGGTTATTTATACGCCACCTGGAACGGCGTCAATTTTACAAGGCCTAACACGTGACACGGTATTCTTCCTTGCGAAGCAGCTAGGTTATGAAGTACGTGAAGAGTCAATTTCTCGTGAGTCTTTATACCTAGCTGATGAATTCTTCATGTGTGGTACCGCGACTGAAGTAGTGCCTGTGAAATCAGTAGATGGTATGGCAGTAGGTAATGGTTCTCGTGGGCCAATTACTAAAGCGCTTCAAGAAGCCTTTTTTGGTATTTTTGACGGCACTACTGAAGTACCAGAAGGTTGGTTAGACAACGTAGAATAACGTTCGATTAAATTCAGTGCTCGCTGATTTATAGCCTAGCTACGTGTTCTGCGTAGCGGGCTAATTTAACCTCTCGAACTTGCTCATTTAGCTTATTTGCATAAATGAGTCTGCAACTGCGGCACCAACCGCATCTTGTTGTTCAAACTAGATTATTTTAAAAGATCATTAAGCTAGTGCTTTTTTAAAATAACAACTACAAAACTTATAATATTAAAACTTAACGCATTTAGGGAATTTGTCATGCCAAAATTACGCTCAGCAACCTCGACTCAAGGCCGAAATATGGCAGGCGCGCGTGCGCTCTGGCGTGCAACAGGCATGACTGATGGCGATTTTGGCAAACCTATTATTGCTGTAGTTAACTCTTTTACGCAGTTTGTTCCTGGCCATGTACATTTAAAAGATATGGGGCAATTAGTTGCTGGCGCAATTGAAGAAGCTGGCGGAGTTGCGAAAGAGTTTAATACCATTGCTGTTGATGATGGTATCGCTATGGGGCATAGCGGTATGCTTTATAGTTTACCGTCTCGCGACTTAATTGCTGACTCAGTAGAGTATATGGTAAATGCCCATTGTGCTGATGCAATGGTGTGTATTTCAAACTGTGACAAAATCACTCCAGGCATGTTGATGGCAGCGATGCGTTTAAATATTCCAGTGATTTTTGTTTCAGGCGGACCAATGGAAGCAGGTAAAACTAAGCTTTCAGACCAAATTATCAAACTAGATTTAGTTGATGCCATGATCCAAGGTGCGGATCCAAAAGTATCTGATGAGCAATCAGATCAAGTTGAACGTTCGGCTTGTCCAACCTGTGGTTCTTGTTCTGGTATGTTCACCGCGAATTCAATGAACTGTTTAGCTGAAGCGTTAGGTTTAGCATTACCGGGTAACGGTTCAATGTTGGCAACTCATGCTGACAGAGAACAGCTATTTTTAGATGCTGGTAAACAAATTGTTGCATTGACTAAACGTTACTATCAACAAAACGACGAGTCAGCATTGCCACGCAATATTGCTAATAAAGACTCCTTCTCAAATGCCATGTGTTTAGATATTGCTATGGGCGGTTCAACTAATACCATTTTGCATTTACTCGCCACTGCACAAGAAGCTGAAATAGATTACACCATGGCAGATATGGATAAACTATCACGTATTGTGCCTCAGCTTTGTAAGGTTGCACCATCGACACCTGAGTATCATATGGAAGATGTCCATCGTGCTGGCGGTGTTATTGCTATTTTGGGCGAACTAGCTCGTGCTAATTTATTAACTACAGATGTGCCAAATGTTTTGGGTACCACGTTAGCTGATGTTATCGCAAAATATGATATCAAAGTTACAGAAGATGAAGCGGTTAAAAAATTCTATCGTGCAGGTCCTGCTGGCATTCGTACCACAAAAGCCTTTAGCCAAGATTGTCGTTGGGACACCTTGGATGATGACCGAGCTAATGGCTGTATTCGCAGTCTGGAACATGCTTTTTCAACTGAAGGTGGCTTAGCGGTACTTTCAGGTAATATTGCCGTTGATGGCTGTGTTGTTAAAACTGCAGGCGTGAGTGACGATAACTTAGTATTTACCGGTTCTGCTCATATATTTGAAAGCCAAGACGCTGCCGTAGCTGGTATTTTAGACGGCAAGGTTGTTGCTGGCGAAGTGGTAGTAATTCGTTACGAAGGCCCTAAAGGCGGGCCTGGCATGCAAGAAATGCTTTACCCAACCACTTACTTAAAATCTATGGGCTTAGGTAAGGCGTGTGCGCTATTAACTGATGGTCGATTTTCTGGTGGTACATCAGGTTTATCGATTGGTCATGTATCACCTGAAGCTGCTGATGGCGGTACGATTGCCTTAGTTGAGCAAGGTGACATTATTCATATTGATATTCCTACTCGTGCAATTACATTACAAGTGTCAGCTGAAGAGCTTGCGACTCGTCGTGCTGCGATGGAAGCTAAAGATAAAAAAGCTTGGCAGCCAGTTGATCGAGTTCGTCCAATTAGTTATGCCCTGAAGAACTACGCCATGCTAGCAACCAGTGCCGATAAAGGCGCAGTTCGCAATAGAGCCTTACTTGATGGCTTGGTGGAAAAATAATAATGTCGCAGCATAAATTGAAAAATTACGCA
>OJFV01000105.1_pt1 | contig 46169 bp, 39 predicted proteins | sample 1594391 | NCBI WGS metagenome assembly OJFV01 (sample SAMN05416856, study PRJEB24817) | seawater metagenome | isolation source: Sea water | place: Canada:Atlantic | collected 2013-11
AAACTGCAAAAAGACTATCTTAATTTAAGCTAATTTGAAATCGGGGGCAGGATAATATCATTTTGTCGAGATCCCATCCAAACGCGCCCAGATGCTCTTGAAGCGTGGTTCTCTTGATGTAATGCCAGCAGCATCAATTACAGAAGAGCGAAGGAGCTATTCATACTTTTCCGCGCCCTATAGAGACGAAGCCATTGCGATGTTTGTCCGTTCTGAAGATCACAATAAATATCGGCAGTATGTGTTTAGCGATGCCATAGATAATAGCCTCCGTATTTCGGCAGGATTGGGCGGGTGGTATGGCCCGGAATACGGTGAGGAAAAAGCACGCGCCTTGGAAGTTGGCGCTCTTACATTAAGTGCCAGTACAGCAGTACGGTTTCAGCAGTTGTTTGATAAACGTATTGATATGGTCGTCGCGGATTTATTTGTCGGTTATCATCATGCAATTCAGTCAAACCGTTTAGATGATATTAGCCCATTACCTCATTTACTTAATTCGGACCCTGCCCACTTCATGTTGAGTAAAAAATCGGTCACCAGACAGTTCGTCGATGAATTTAACACTGCCCTGAAGGCCGTGTTAATAAGTGAAAATATGAACGGTTATTGGAAAAATATCAGCCCACGCCAAGTGTTCCTACCAACTAAAGGTTATTTCCTTCTTATATATTCATGCATGAGCAAGGAGGTTGTTAGAAAGCTAAAATATAGAAGCCAAATCCGCCAATGATTAGGGCTGAAATCCAGTTAATGGCTTTGATATAACTGGTGGGGAGGTGCTTTCTCATGATGCTGCCTAATAGGGCAATAAAGAGCCACCATCCAAGGGATCCTAAAAAATGCCTAGGGCGACAATCCAACGGCCATCGCCAGAACCATCGCTGTTTATTCCTGCAAAAATTGCAAGGAATACCAGTATTGTCATCGGGTTGGTTATCGTCAATGCGTAGGCGCTGGAGAAGGCAACAAACAAGCCTTTAGGATTTTTACTTTCAATCTCAACGGCATATGTTGGGGGTTTAGCCCGAAGTATTTTGTAAACACTAAACCCTGCCATGATGATTAGTCCTCCGCCGCCGAGCGATCGGATCATGTCATTGTGTTCTAGTAAAAGGGTCATTACCGCAGTTAGGCCGAGTAGGGCCAGTATGCCATAAGTCATATCCGCGATTGCAATACCCAACCCGGTGGCAATGCCTGCCATAATCCCTCGTTCGAGGCTGAGCTTTAGGCACAAAAGAGCCATAGGGCCAACAGGGGCAGCGACAGCGAGGCCAATCATGAGGCCTTTAATTACGAGTGCTAACATTGTGTTTCCTTCATCGGCTGGTTACCGATGAGAAAAGTTACACCGGCAGTATTGTCGTTTCTTTTTCGCTCTCTAAGACAACGATAGTTTCTGTATGGGCCACGCCTGGCTGTCGTTTGAGCTGTTGCTTCAAAAACTGCTGCAGTCCTTGAGTATTTGCGACACGCACTTTGGCTAGATAGTTGTGTTGACCTGTTACGTGATGGAGTTCCTGGACTTCAGATAGTTCTTGTATGGCTTTGACAAACTGTTCTTCGTCAGCCCCTTGATGGAGGTCGATGAAGAGGAAAGCTAATAACTCTAATCCGACGATAGTTGGATTGAGAACGGCTCTGTTTTCTTGGATCGTCCCGTTGCCTTGTAATTTGCGCACGCGATCATTAACCGCCGATACACTCAAGCCAGTTTGCTCAGCGAGTGCAGTCATCGGTGTTCTATTGTCGCTCTGCAATAGAGCAAGAATTTTCCGGTCAGTGTTATCCATGTCAGGAATATATATGGCGTAAGTAGGTCGAGTCAATTATTAATCCTGAGATATTGAGTTATTACCAAGTAAATGGTGGTTAGGGTGCCATATTTATGGCCGTTATCCGGCACAAATATAATTTTGCCGGATAACGGCCATGAAAAAGCCCCGGCTAAGAGCCGAGGCCTTTGATCTTTTGTGATCGGTTGGTTCGGATTAACCTGTCTTCTTCCAAATCGTGAGTTCGGCAACTGTATGTTGGTATTTTCGCCGGGTTTCGCGAATGACAAAGGGAACGTCAATTGGCTGTGTTATCAATTCAAATTCTGGGGCGAGTGCATCACGCAAACCGTCTAGTGTGGTGTGGTTTTCACCGGTATTAGCTTTGTAACCACCCAACCAGTTGTCACGTTGGGTAAACTCTTCGAGCCAGGTATAGGGTGAAGTCAGTACGAGGTGTCCACCTGCTCTGATCCGCTCTTTGATTGTTGAAATGAATTTTTGGGGATCATAAAGACGATCAATGAGGTTTCCAGCAAAGACAAGATCATAATCAGTGTATTTGGCGTCCAGATTACAGGCATCGCCTTGCGTAAAGCTGACTTTGTCTTTGATTTCTCTGTAACCTTCGAAATCGTCCAGTTTAATCTCTTTATAACTGACGAGCTCACCTTCGTCTTGCACGGTATAGCGCTGAGTTCCTTTGTGTTGCAAAGCTGAAGGCGCTTGTATCAGGCGAGCCGAGAAGTCGATTGCATCAACGTGATCGTATGATTTAGCCAACTCAAAAGAAGCCCGCCCAGTCGCGCAACCGAGATCCAGTGCCCTTTCCTTTGTGCTTTCTGCCGTGTGATCGAGGCAGATTTTTGCACAGGCAACAGGGAAGCTGGGCACACCAAAGTACTGGTCACCGTAATGAAACTCAATATATTGGGCGACAATATCGTCTGTCTCGTACATATTTACCTCGGTGGTAGGAAGTTCTGCGGCTTCAACATAGCGCAGGCCTGAATATTGGAAGAAATGACGGCGAAAAGCGTATCTTGAATCCTTTAAGGCGTAATTGCCAGTTGAGATCCAACAGCCCCCTTTGAAGATATTGTGTTTACCATCAAAGGTCGGGGTTGAAAAATCATCGTAAATCGGGTGGACATCAAAACCTTCAAAGCCATCAATCGGCGTTTCGGTCCACTGCCAGACATTACCGATGATATCAAAGAACCCCTCAGGAAATTCGTGACGATTAACCGGACAAGATGACATTCCGTGTTCGAGGTTGATGTTACCTGGCGCATGATCCCACGTGGGTTGATCGGTTGGCTCTAACCCGCGGAGCTTATACCACTCGGCTTCAGTCGGCAGTCTAACTGCCTTGCCGGTTTTTTCAGATTTCCAGTTACAAAAGGCTTTTGCTTCAAGGTAGTTAATATCAACGGGCCAATCCCAAGGCATTGCAATGACTTCGAGCATGGTTCGGTATTTATAGTCGCTGCCTTGCTTGATCCAGTACGCCGGGAATTGGGCCTTTTTGTAAGTGACCCAATTCCAACCTTCACTGCTCCAGTATTTTTCTCTCTCATAACCGTTGTCTTTTACAAAGTCGAGATACTCTTGGTTGGAGACGAGGTATTTACTGGCGTTGAAAGTTTTCACGGTCGTATGGAGCGTACCGTACTCGTTATCCCAGCCAAAGTGCTGGTTGTTCTGTCCTTTTCCAAGTGTCAGTTTTCCTCCTTCAACTTTTAGGAGTTCGTTTTCAGGCGCAGTTGAACTCTCTGAACAAATTTTACTCCAGATACGGTGGGGTTTTACCTGGGTTAGGGGGAGTTCGCGGATGAGAACAGCAGTTGTTTCCATGTGAATGCGTTCGTGTTCTATCCCCATCATAATAATCCATAGAGGATCGTTTTGCTTGATAGGAACAGATAGATCGCAGGTACGGATGAAATGATCGACCAAGACACGCGTTTTGTCTCTGTAGGCTTTTACAGTAGATGGTGTTGGCCAGTTATAACTGTTTTCATTCAGATCGTCCCATGACATTTCATCGACACCAATAGCGAGAGTTGATTCGAGAGTTTCGTCGAGGCGCTTATCGATGAACTTTGCAACGTTGAGCTTATTGATAAAGAAAACAGCAGTGTGTCCATAATAAAAAATCAAGGGATGGCGCAATGGGTTGGCCCTTGCATAAAAGGCCTCTTCGCCGTTGAGACATTCGAAAATTGTCTCATAAAGCGAGAATGTTTTATGGAAATAGTCGAGAATTTCTTGCCGCTTTTCTTCCGGGCTTCCTTGGTCGAGTTTTAATGTGCGTGTGTTTAGAAGATTATTGTCAGACAAGATAATGCTTTTACCCATATCGTGAACGGTGTCTGGTGACATTCGTCTGGCTCCCTGGTGGACGTATTTTATTTGTGTGAACAAAGCAAGTACAGTCATGGGATATGGTGGTGAAAATGCAGATTTCATCAGGGTTGACGTAAGTGTGAATAAATACTGGCGTTTTGTGCGAAAACCTGAAATTATTTATAAATAATATAATAAATTTAGTGCTTTAGCTTAGATTTGTTTGTGTTGTTAGGGCCGTTACATTTGGGCTGAGGCAAAATTGTGTCTGTTACTTCTGCCCTTTTAATACAAAGATCTCTTCCTACATGTCCCTGTAGTTATATGGTTAATGATAAAAACTGATAATTTGGTTAAGGTGAATTTTGTGACAGAAACGATTACTCAATCATCCATTCTCACTTCGTATGAACTCATTCGTGAACATATCAGGCGAACCCCCATATTGCGGGTGCCAGCAGGAGAATTGATTGAGGATGTTCCTGTTACCCTGAAGTTTGAACAAATCCAACATGCTGGATCTTTTAAGGCAAGAGGGGCATTTAACGCTCTTCTTTCTGGTGACATACCCGACGCAGGCGTCATTGCTGCTTCTGGTGGCAATCACGGGGCTGCGGTTGCCTACGCCGCCCACAAATTAGGATTGAGTGCAGAAATTTTTGTTCCTGAGATTATTTCTCCCGCCAAATTGGCCAAACTCGAAGAGTATAAAGCCAATATAAATATTGTCGGACGTAATTTCTCTGAAGCTCTTGAGGCTTGTTTAGCCCGGCAAAAAGAAACCGGAGCTAAGTTACTTCATGCTTATGACCAGTCAGAAATTGTGACTGGGCAGGGCACCGTTGGTCTTGAATTTGAAGAGCAAGTTCCGGAATTGGATAGTCTGCTTATCGCTGTGGGCGGCGGCGGATTAATCGGTGGTGTTTCTTCCTGGTATCGGGGAAGAGTAAAAATTATCGCGGTCGAAACCAAAGGAACCGCGACCTTGCATTCAGCTCGAAAAGCTGGAGAGCCCGTCGGGATTACCGTCTCAGGTCTAGCTGCGGATGCATTAGGTGCGAGTACAATTGGATCGATTGGCTACAATGCCGCGCATAAATATGTGAGTAAATCAGTCCTGGTTTCGGACCAGGATGTTGCCGATGCACAACGCTTATTGTGGGAAAGCTTTAGGCAAATTGCAGAGCCTGGGGGAGCAACTGCTTTGGCTGGATTGTTATCAGGTGCCTATGTGCCTGAGCCGAACGAGAAGGTCGGCGTACTTGTTTGTGGCGGGAACATGGATTTATCTAAGTTATAATCTCGAGCTGATAGTTCGATCGAGGACGCTAAATAGTGGTCATTAGTGATTAATATTGTATGCATAAAAAAACGGCCGATCCAGGGGAAGATCGGCCGTTTCCTCTGAGGGTGATCGCCTATTTCAAGCTTGCAACACCAAGTGGAACGTCAAATTTTTCGCACCAAACGTATATTTCATTAAATTTGGTTGGGTCAATTGAAGCAGGTAGTTTGTATTCTTGATGACCTGTTTTGTTTAGGAGTGGTGTGAAGATTGTGCTTTTGTCGATACCGTTATGACCAAAAGCAAGCTTTGGATCTGGTGCGCCATCAAGTGAAAAGTTCTTTGCGAGAACTACTTTGTATCCACCGTGGCCATCTTTAACGATCTCAACGCTGCCAGTTGTTACGTGGTCGCTGCGTCCTTCAAACTCGCCATGTGATACGGCACCACCAGCCATAGCAGGTGTCATTGATAATGTTGATACGGCAAAGACTGCAGCTGCAAAAACTTTTAAAAACTTCATCATTTCTTGTTCTCCAATAAATACATGACCGTTTGGTTCCTAATTAACCGCACTTCTTGATTGTTGCGGCGTCTCGAGTAATATAGGGTTAGGAACCGTTTGGTCAAAAACACAAAGTCGTGATCATTTGTATTTTTGAGCGGGTTAGTGAAATTTTGAGAATATTTTTAGTTAATCATGTTGATTATAAAGGTTTTTTGTTTTGGCGAGACCCCGCGAGTTTGATTTGGATGTTGCTCTTGAACAGGCGATGGATGTCTTTTGGGAAAAGGGGTTTGAAGGGGCTGGTCTCAATGATCTGCTTGGCGCGATGCAGATCGCTCGAGGAAGTTTATATAAGGCATTTGGCGATAAACGCGGTCTTTTTATTGAGGCTTTAAAATATTACGACAAAACGTGTATTACGACTTCTGTTGAACTATTGAGGAATGATGCCATCCCTGATGGTGCTACGCGCATTGTTCGCCTTATGGAGAATATTGTTCTTGCCGTCGAAGCCCACGGGGACAGGCGAGGCTGCTTTCTCTGTAACTCTGTTGTTGATCAAGCTCCTCATGACAAAGAGATAGAAGTTGAGTGCCAACGCATGATGGGACGCATGGAAAGGGGGTTTGTTGTCGCATTGAAAGCTTCTACAAATTTCAAACATCTGAGTTCAAATAAATTGATTGAGAACGCACGCAATTTGAATGTGACTTATAATGGGTTACGTGTCATGGCAAAGGCGGGTTATTTGGCGAGTGAAATTCGAAAGGCCATACATACGGCCTTACAGGAGGCAAAAGTCGCTTGAGCCGTTGAATCAATATTTTTTACCTGTGATAGCCTCTCGCCATCATCTATGGGATGTATATTAATAAGTTTTCCATCTTACGGAGGTATTCTTGATCGATGATAATTCAATTTTCTTGTGATGGTGCTTGTTAATTTCTAAGATTATGTATCGAGGGGATATAATTTTTATATGTTTTGGACAATGTGTTCTTTGACATGTTTGGCTGCTGGCAATGACTGTTTCTAACGGAAAACCCGTAGAGAAGTTCAGTGGCAACTCCCCCTTGCCAACAGGGGAAGATCCTGGCCCTGTTTATAAGGGGTTGAGCAGGCTTCACCTTCGCTGGCGTATATATCTGGTCGTCCTGTTTTCGATTGCCCTTTTCATATTCGGCGGAACCCTCGCGGTTTACATTCTCGAAGATGAACGGGCAATTTTAGAGCAAACTCAAAATCATCAGGCTCGACGACTTTCTGATCTGACGGTTATTTTTCGTAGGTTAACCGATACCAATAGTAACCTTGCCGTACTGCTCTCCAGAACCAGCGATGATTTTCTTGATGACCAATTTTCCAGAACTTCACTCCCCTACATAGAAGAATTAAATAGCATACAAAAGTTACTCGAAGAGATCCGTTTAGACACGACCCTGGAAGAGCAAGAGAACCGTCATTTAACAAATGTGATTGATCGCTTGGACCGGTATCAGGAAGTGATATTGTCTGCGACAAAACTAACAGACCGGGGGCATAATCTCAGGCTAACTCAAATGCGCCAGTCAAGTGACTGGTTTCTCCGGATATCAGAAGCCTTTGGTGAATATGTAGATTATTATAGTGAACGAACAGAAGGCGATATGGGCGCACTTCTACAGAGGTATTCGTTTTACATTCCTCTTTTTGTTTCCTGTATGGCTCTTGGACTATTTGTTCTCGGTGGTTTGGCTTGGGGGGTCACATCATCTATTGTTACTGATCTTTCGAGAGTGACAAAAGCCCTTGGCCTTTTGGCTGAAGGACGGAATGTCGGTCAACTTGAAGGGATGGATCGGCAAGATGAGTATGGGGACATTGCTCGGGCTGCAGACTTGTTTCGCCACAACCTAAAAAGGTTGGATGATTTACGTCACCTTCAACGCAATGAGAGTGTACTTAAACTCAGGATAGAAGAGCTCAACGACGCAGAGGTGCGCCTCGAAAATCAAGTAGATTTTCTCCGAAATTTCGCCCAGGACCTTGATGAAGCAAGGCAAAAGGCTCAATCTGCTGTGCGATCAAAAAACCAGTTCCTTGCCAATATGAGCTATGAACTTAGATCCCCTTTGAATACCGTAATTGGTTTCTCTCAAATTATGTCTCAAGAAATGTTCGGGCCAATTGAAAATCATCGCTATAAGGAATACGCCAGTCAGATAGAGGAAAGTGGCTCGCAACTTTTACAGCTGGTTGATGATATTTTAGACTTGGCTGAACTTGAGGCTGGCAAAATCGAGCTGAAAGAAGATAACCACAATATCAAAGACTTATTTGATACTTGCGAAAGAGTTGTAAGCAACCGTGCGCGAGAAGCTGGGATAACGCTGTCTTCGCAGGTTGTGCCTGAAAACCTTGGTTTGGTTTGTGATATGAGAGTCATCCAACAAGCCCTGCTTAACCTTTTGTCCAACGCATTAAAATTTACACCTTCCGGCGGCAAGATTGTTCTCTGGGGGGGATTGAATAACGTTGGGAATGTTTGTTTGTCAGTGAGTGATACAGGCCAAGGAATGGATGAGGCTGCTTTGAACCAAGCGGTAGATTCTTACTCCCATGGTTCATCTGCACTGATGAGGAGCAAACGGGGAATTGGCCTTGGGTTACCTCTTACAGCCAGTTTCCTTGAGCTACATGATGGCAGATTAAACATCGACAGTGAGCTTGGAAAAGGGACCCAGATTACTTGTGTCTTCCCAGCTGAGCGTACCTTCTTACCTGTTGATTATGGACAAGACTTGGTTAAAGCCATTAAGTGATACCTCATTTCTAGAAGTCAAAGCCCTGCCTGTTTGTGAGAGCAGTAGTTTACCCTTAATTAGACGTTTGTTGTTTGAACTTTATAGAAAATTATCAATCCACATACTTTTCCTGTCTTGCTGCCCAATTGGGTTTGACGTAGCTTCGCTGTAATTTGAGTCCTGATTGATTTGGAAGCTCAAATATTCTTTTAAAATGAGGTTGGTATGTCTTCTCCACGCTGGGCTTTTGTGTTCCTGATTTCAGCGCAGCTTTTATGGGCTGGAAATTTTATTGTCGGGCGGGCCATTTCTGCTGAGATTTCGCCGTTAACCCTCTCCTATTGGCGTTGGACGATCGCCCTTGTCTTTCTTTTACCCTTTACGGTGCCAGCACTGATTAAAGACTGGCATTTGTATCGCCCGATCTTGGGAAAGATGATCGTTCTTGGGGTATTGAGTGTCGCCTGCTTTAACACGCTTTTATATTTCGGATTGCAAACCACAACGGCGACCAATGCCGCACTTTTAAACTCCATGATTCCCGTTATCATTGTCGCGATATCATTTTTGGTATTTCGAGAACGTATTAAGCCGCTGCAGATATTTGGAATTGCGATTTCATTTTGTGGAGTTTTAACCCTTCTTGTTCGTGGTAATCCTCAAAATTTAGTAGGCCTGACACTGAATAGTGGTGACTTTTTTATCCTTGGGGCGGTTCTAAGCTGGTCGTTGTATTCAGCCTTAATGCGGTGGAAGCCTGTTGGTGTCTCACCATTTTCTTTCATTCTTCTTAATGTCCTGATTGGTGAAGTGGTTCTCACTTTGCTTTATATACCGGGGTGGATTGAAGCTGCGCCACTCGAGTTTAATCGCAACAACTTGCTTGCTGTATTTTATGCCGGAATACCCGTTTCTATTATTGCGTTTCTCTGCTGGAACGAAGGGGTTAAGCATGTTGGTGCAAGCCTGGCGGGGCAATTTATTCACCTTCTCCCTATTTTTGCAGCAACTCTGGCCATTTTATTATTGGGGGAGAAGCCGGAATATTATCATGGAGCAGGCGCGTTGTTGATCGGATTTGGGGTCTGGCTTTCTGTACGTAAAAGCCGCCGGGTCAAGTTGGTCGAACCCATTTAGGGAAGACGATTTCGATGAGCGCAGGATCTATTTTCACAGACTTGATACTGACTTGATGAAGAAAATACTATGTCCCTGATCCTTTCTGGGATCTTTTCTGGGATCCTTTATGTGGTTCTCGCGGCACTTTCTAAAATAGGAAGTAGAGCGTCTGTGATACTGGCTATTAGCCTGCCAATTGGTGTGCTTTTACCTGAAGTTATTAGTAAAAACCTTTTGCCGTATCTCCCTCATATTATTGTGGGGCTGATAACGGTTGCCATGATTAGGGTCAATTTAGGAAGGGTGGTACACCATCTTAGTAGACCAATTATTTTGTGTGCTTCGTTAATCCTTCTGATGGTTATTATGCCTTTGGGGATGAACTGGTTGGCTGGGTTCCTGGCGCTTTCGTTACCCTTACACATGGCATTGGTCTTTATGGTCTGTGCGCCTCCTTTAGGATCAGCGCCTAATCTGGCTTACCTCCTAAAGTTGGATGCCGAACTAGTCTTTAATATAACGATTGCGGGCACCCTAGTTTTGCCCTTAATTGCTCCGCTTATGGTCAGTGTAACACTTGGGAATAGTATGAGCTTTGATAGTTGGGCTCTGTTCTCTCGATTGCTCATTACGGTTGGAGTATCAATTTTTCTTGCGGCATTAACCCGAAAGGTATTGGGCCAAAAGCGCATTAAGGCTAATGGGGGGGCACTCGATGGCCTAAGTGCTTTGATTATGGTGTTGTTCGTTGTTGCCGCTATGGGGGGCGTAAGCCGTATACTGGAAACGAACCCCATACAGGTTTTGTACCTGCTTGGGATCGTATTATTAGCAAATTTTGGCGCTCAGGTATTTTTCTCTTTTCTAGGGATGATGATAGAAAAGGTTTATCCGGGGGTGTCACGAAGGCAATCTCTGTCTTTCGGGATGGTTGCAGGAAATAGAAACCTTGGACTTTTCGCCGCAGCGATCCCGTTGGCAAACCTTGAACAGATACTTCCTTTCCTCGCCCTATATCAGGTGCCAATTTATCTTACTCCTATGGTCGGAGGGCTTTTTTACCGCTATTTTCTTAACCGATCTTCTACCCCTACAGTTTCAGGTTACGTAACTCTCATTATGCCGTAGGTTCTATTATTGGCAGGGTAAGGAGAGTAGCTTGGAGTCTTGACCAAAGATTAATTTATGGGGATAGAATTTTCAGACATAATGGTTTGATAGTAAAAGATATTTTCAGAGTATTAAAAATAATGTTCACTATTTGTTCTTGGTGCGATAGATTAGGATATGGCAGAAGAAAAAGTTAGTGACGATAGCAGTAGTTACGTTGAATTTACAGGTGACCTACATCCCACTTCAATACGTGGGCGAGGGGCGGTTACCAATAGGGTTGGGCGGTTTGAGCGTGAAGAACGTCTGCGTGTCGATGATGGATGGGGTAGTTTGGATGAAACAGAAAAATCCAGAACTAAAATTATGTCCGATCCGAGCCGTTCGGTAATATCTAAAAACTCATCCCCAGACATTCCCTTCGATCTTTCTTTCAATCCTTATAAAGGCTGTGAGCACGGTTGCATCTATTGTTTTGCTCGGCCGTCTCACGCTTATCTCGGGTTGTCTCCTGGGGTGGATTTCGAGCGATTAATTTTTGCCAAAGATGATGCCGCGCGGCTTTTAGAACAAGAGTTGTCGAAGAAATCCTATCGCTGCAAAGTAATCGCTTTTGGCGCCAATACTGATCCTTATCAACCAATAGAGCGTGAACAGAATATCACGCGTCAGGCATTGGAAGTCTGTGAGGCTTTTAACCAACCCGTTGGCATAATTACCAAGGGATATTTGGTAATGCGCGATGCAGATATTCTGGAGCGTATGGCACGGAAAAACCTTGTCTCGGTAGCTGTTTCTGTGACGACGCTCGATCGTAAATTGGCGCGTACGATGGAGCCTCGGGCATCAACCCCAATGCGACGTCTCGATGCAATTAGAGAACTCACACAGTTGGGCGTGCCTGTTTCGGTTTTGATGGCCCCGATAATACCCGCATTAAATGATCATGAAATAGAGCGCGTTCTGGGATTATCTGCCCGTGCAGGTGCTGTTAGTTGCAGTTATGTCCTGTTGCGTCTGCCAGGCGAAATTCGAGATCTTTGGATGGAATGGTTACGCATGCATTACCCTGATCGGGCAAATCGTGTGATGAATACCTTACAGTCCATGCGTGGGAAGAAAGATTATGATTCTCGCTGGGGCAAACGTATGAGAGGCGAAGGCGTCTTTGCCAAGTTGATTTCGGATCGTTTTGCTCTATCTCGGCAAAGGTATGGTCTCAACCGAAGATCTCTTAGGCAGCTCGATACCGAGAGCTTTAGCGTACCAAAGCAGTTTCAAAATCCAAAAAAGTCATCAGGACAAATGGATCTGTTCACATGAAGGTTTTGGTCGTTAGTCGTTTGCGCGTATGAAATACATAATATCAAGTGAGGGAGGCGCGACATCCGTTTGGCTTAATAAACAATGTACTTGGCCGCGGTGATGCGTTTGATGATTAAAAACATGTCGAATAATTGTGCTCATGGGATCACTATGTGAGTTACCTGCGATGTTTTGATAATCGAGATTTCCATCTATCGTTTTCTGAGCGATGGCTTCGGCATAAGAAATAATCCGCTGGTCTTCTATTTCGCGGGCTGATTTTAACTTATGAAAGTCATCGTAAAGGATGTCTTCAAGTGCCAGGTTTTCGGGGACATTTTCTAGGCGGCCAAACCAGATGCGATCCCCAACAAGGATGTGATTAAGTGTATTGTGGATCGATCCAAAATAACTCTTCCGTTCTAATTTGTAGTCCGTATCAGAAAGCTCTGAACAGGCATCGTACAGAGTATTGTTTGCCCAGGCATTGTAATGCGAAAGCTGAATTACTTCATCGGGAGTCATGATCGAGCTGGTTCCAATTTTTGACACATTTTTTTGCTACTTTCTGCATGGCATCAAGTCTTACACATCTCTATCGTAGCACCGTAATCTACTATTCTAAAAGGTTAATTTCGTGACAGAAGATACATCTAAAGATCATTTCGAAATGAGGTTGGTCGTCGAAGACGAGGTTCAGTTCTTGTGTGATCTCGCTGCAGGTGAAGGATGGAACCCAGGCTTACGTGATATTCAGTGCTTTTATCAGGCAGATAATACGGGTTTTTATGTTGGTATTCTCAATGGAGAGCCGATTGCCTGCATATCAGCGGTGAAATACGGAAACGATTATGGTTTTGTCGGCTTTTATATTGTTCGCGAACCCTGGCGTGGCAAAGGTTATGGTATCCAAATTTGGAACCATGCTTTGGCGAGCCTTGAAGGGCGGGTAATCGGTCTAGACGGTGTGGTAGATCAGCAGGATAATTATATTAAATCTGGATTTAAACTATCTCATCGAAATATTCGCTTTGAGGGTAACCCGGAAGCAACCTTACCAATCTCAGATGCTTTGGTTGATATTCGGTCTTTGCCCGAGCAGCAGATAATTAGCTATGATGAGGGGTGTTTTTTTGATAAACGGCAGAGCTTTATGCAGGCTTGGCTGAGTGAAGAAGGGCATATGGGGTTTGCTTATCTCGAAGAGGGTAATATCAAAGGTTACGGTCTTATCCGGCCCTACGCGGATGGATATAAAACGGGCCCTTTGTTTGCTGAAAATCCAGAAATTGCGAATATCCTTTTCCAAGCACTGTGTAGCAAGGTCGAAGGCGGAAAAATTATTCTCGATGTTCCAGAGGTCAATGCCGCGGGCATCGAACTCGCAGAGCGTTTTGGACTGGAGCAAAGTTTTGAAACTGCACGGATGTACAAAGGGGAAAAACCTGAGCTTCCTTTGCAGAAAATTTATGGTGTTACGTCATTTGAGCTCGGATGAAATTATCTCTATTGGGTGCTGCGACGTTGTGTAGCGCCCAATAGTTCTCGTATAAATCGTGAAAGCCCACTATCTACTAACTTATAAAAACAGCGCCGATAATTCGTTTGTTTTCGAGAGGCTGATTAAAAATGTGGGAATTTACATGCAAAACACGAACGATAAAATCTATCCAAAATTGCCTGCGATGAAAACCGGCACCCGTGGCAAATGTCCTCGATGTGGTGAGGGAAAAATATTTAACGGCTTTTTGAGCGTCGCTCCAGGGTGTGATGCTTGTGGGTTGGATTATTCATTTGCGGACCCTGCCGACGGACCTGCATTTTTTATTCAGATGCTGTTTTGTATTCCTGTTGTTATCTTTGTGCTTTGGTTTGAGGTTAAGATCGAACCCCCTCTTTGGGCGCACTTACTTACTACATTCCCGATGATTTTGATTACCTGTGTGCTTCCCTTGCGCCCGCTCAAAGGGTGGTTGATCGCAAGTCAGTTCTTTTTCAAAGCCGAAGAAGGTCGATTGGTAAAGGATGACGAATAGTTATCTTAAGCATCTAGTTCTCTGTTGAGCACCAATGATGTCTGTAAATCGGAAACGACAGAATTTTGAGACAGTCTGTTTCTAATTTCGTTCAGGGCTTCTGGGCTCTCAGTCTGAACTTCGACTAAAAGGTCGGGATTGCCGGCGAGCGAATAGCACCGAATAACTTCTGGAAAACTCGAGATTTCATTTATGAGATCTATTGCGGGTGTCTTTTTTAACTTGAGAAATAAAAAGGCACCAAACCCGTTTGTCGACGCATTCTTCAACTCAACACGGTACCCCGTGATGATCCCGTCTTCTTCCAGCTTATGCAGGCGGTGACGAACTGTTGAGCGCGCAAGGTTTGTCTGAGTTGCTATTCCTTTTATGGTTTCGCGTGCGTTTTTTCGGAGCACTTGAAGGATATGTCGGTCTGTGTCGTCCAGTTCACGCATAGAAGTTCATCTTAATGTTTATTCAGGGTGAGATATTTGATGGTCGGGAGCCTATCAGGCACCTATCATAAAAACAATCGAACGTGCATAATGGCGAAAGATACCGCCAAGAATATTCCCTATACTAAATTCAATTAATCAAAGATTTGGTAGAAGGTATTTTCTAATGTCTGTAAGTGCTCTCCATAAATACGATACGACAGAGGCGGAACTCCTGTTTCAGGAGTTTTATGGACTATCGGTAAAGGCGTCCATCTTGCCGAGTGAGAGGGATCAAAATTTTCGAATCACTTCTGGGGTGGGTGAAGAGTATGTTCTCAAACTTTATGCACCAGAAACAGATGTCGATTGGCTTGATGCTCAAGATCAGCTTTTAGAGCAATTGTCCAAGAGAGATCCAAGCCTTCCTTTGCCAAAAATTTTGCCAAATAACAAAGGCTCAATAACGGAAAAGCTTGTCGATCCCAAAGGGGAGATCCGTTTCATTCGGGCTTTGACATGGTTAGAGGGCGATGTTTGGAGTAAGGCTGCTCAGAAGCAAGAACTCGATTTTTCTCAAATCGGTTCTTTGATGGGGTGTATGGATATTGCGCTGAAGCCTTTTACTCATAAGGGAGCAAAGCGGACATTTTTATGGGACGTTGCTCAGGCGTCTGCGCATAGGGTCTTTGTTCCGATGATCGAAGATGAAAATATCAAATCCATTGTGACAGACATTCTTGATCAGTTCGAACAAGATACTTCCGGTAAACTAAGTCGGCTGCCCTATCAAGTTATTCACAACGATGCCAACGATTATAATATTTTAGTGGATGGCAAAGGCCATATTAGCGGATTAATTGATTTTGGGGATTTCATAGAAAGCCATAGGGTTTGCGAACTGGCTGTTGCTTGTGCTTATGCCATGCTTGGGCAGAGTGATCCTGTCGGCCGTGCTTGCGATGTGGTATCGGGTTATCATGCTGAAAATCCGTTGTCAGAAGACGAAATTGCGCTTCTTTATGATCTCATTCGGGTACGTCTGGCTGAATCAACATGCATGGCGGCACAGCAATATGCAGCAAACCCCGATAATGAGTACCTGCTTATCAGCCAAAAGGATATTCGGGATCTGCTTCAGCGTATGGAGCAAATAAATTCTAAAGTTGTTCACTATCGGTTTAGAGATGTCTGTGGCCTTGAGGCCTGCGCGGGTTCCCGAAAATTGGTGCAATGGTTGTCTGTTAACGCAGATAAAATTGGTCCAATCGTTCAGCATGATCTTTCCCCGGATAACGTTCTAGTCCTCGATCTTTCTCCCATATCTGTGAATGACGAAGGTATCCCGCGAAGTGCTGAAGATGCCACCAACGTTATATTTAAGATGATGGAAGACGCGGGTGCCGCAGTTGGTGTCGGGAGTTATCTTGAAGACCGGGATGTCTATAAGGGTGATTTTTTTGAAACGGTCGATCCTGATGAAAAACGCACGGTGCATTTGGGTATTGATCTTTTTTTGGCAGCCTATGAACCTCTGTACGCTCCCTTGGATGGTATTGTGCGTGTCCACAATGATAACACCCGTGATTATGATTATGGGCCTGTGGTTATCCTGGAACACGAAACAGGTGAAGGGCAAATTTTCTATACCAAGTACGGGCATTTAAGCCGAACCTCACTTGAACTTTGGGAAGATGGTAAGGCGTTCAAAAAAGGCGACGTCATTGGTTATCTCGGCCCCTATCCAGAGAACGGGAATTGGGCGCCACACGTGCATTTCCAATTGCTTCTTGATCTTATGGATATGGACAATAATGTCTGTGGTGTGGCTGCGCGCAGTGAAATCAACGTCTGGTCTTCAGTATGCCCAAGCCCGAACCTTATTTTAGGGATGAAAACCAAATGCCAAGGTTCAATCGTTCGCAATTCAAAAAATATCCGTGCCGAAAGATCTCGTCATCTCAGCCCCAATCTCAGCCTTTCTTATTCTGATCCGTTAAAGGTTATCAGAGCAGAAGGGCAATATTTGTATACGGATAAGAATGAACGTTATCTGGATATGGTGAATAACGTCTGCCATGTCGGGCATTGCCATCCTCGCGTCGTCGCAGCAGCAACTGAACAGATGCCTGTTCTCAACACCAATACGCGTTATATGCACGACAACATTGTCAATTACGCACGGGAGTTGCTGTCGACTTTTCCAGAGCCTTTAGAAGTCTGCTTCTTTGTCAATTCTGGCAGTGAGGCAAACGACCTCGCGCTTCGATTGTCCCGTAATTATACCAATAGCAACGATATGCTAATTGTGGATCACGCCTATCACGGTAACTTGACGTCTTTGATCGACCTCAGTCCCTACAAGTTCAATCGAAAGGGAGGTAAAGGCTGTCCTGATCATGTGAAGATCTGCCCGATGCCAGACGGCTATCGTGGGCCGATCAAGTGGGATGATCCTGAGTGCGGAAGTAAATATGCCGACATGGCGATAGAGCAATTGAGGGCATTAGAAAAAGAAGGCAGGAAACCCGCAGCCTTTATCGCGGAATCATTATTGGGTTGCGGGGGACAAATTGTTTTACCTGAGGGGTATCTTTCCAAAGTATATGATGCCGTTCGTGAAGCCGGAGGCCTGTGTATTGCTGATGAAGTTCAGGTTGGCTTTGGGCGCGTAGGAAGTCACATGTGGGGATTTGAACTACAAGATGTGGTGCCGGATATTGTCACTCTGGGCAAGCCAATTGGAAACGGCCATCCCTTAGGGGCAGTAATTACAACACGGGCTGTAGCCGATGCATTCTTTAATGGGATGGAGTATTTCAACACTTTTGGCGGTAATCCGGTTTCCTGTGCGATCGGGCTTGAAGTCCTTGAGGTTCTTCGCGATGAGCGTTTGCAAAACAATGCTGCCCGCGTAGGCGAGCATATGATGAACGGCTTAAGGCAAATGGCTGATCGGCATCCTTTGATTGGGGAAGTGCGCGGAAGAGGGTTATTTATCGGAGCCGAGCTTGTTCGTGATCCCCAAACCCTAGAGCCCGCTACTCCAGAGGCCAGTCAGGTGGTTAATTTGATGAAAGACCGTGGTATTTTGCTTTCCACAGATGGGCCCCTGGATAATGTGGTCAAAATCAAACCACCGATTTGTTTCTCGATGGATAATGCGGATGAATTCCTTCGTGAGTTTGACAGTTGTATGGGCCTTGTGGGGCAAAGCTCTTAGTTTAAAATAAAAAACGCTGGGGCTCCTTTATTGTAAGGTGCGCCAGCGTTTTTTTATGTGTGGGAACAACTTTTAAGTCGTTGCATTTCCCCGAACGGGTAGAGGGTTCTTTTTGGCAAAAATCACAACGTTACCTGCAAGCGCCAAGGCGACGCCTGTAAGTGAAAGCGGGGACCAGATATAACCCTCAAAAATCGTCGAAAGCGACAGGGCAACGATCGGGAAAAGTACTGTGCTGTAGGCCGCTTTTTCAGCGCCAACACGGCCAACGAGTTTGAGGTACATGGCAAAACCAATAATGGTACCGGGTATTGCGAGATAGAATAGAGAGCCCAGGTATTTCGATGTGAGCTCTATATCAAAGGTGTATCCTTGGAGTAAACACCAAGCACCCAGTGTAATGCTGCCGTATACAAGGGCGTAGGAATTTGCCGTTAGCACATCTCTTCCCTGTTTTTGCTGATGTTGCGAAACCATGTTGCCGAGGGAAAAGCAATAAGTACCACCGATTGCAAGTAATAGACCCGTGATGTTGGAGCCATTCCAGTCTCCGCTGGAAAGGTCCGTCCAAAATAGAGCGCAAATGCCTGTAACGCCGAATGTCGCACCAACAATTGATCTGAATGTTGGCGTCACTCGATTAAACAAAAGGTTATTTGCCATATTGAAAACGGTTGCCAACGAAAAGATAACTGCAATAAGGCCGCTGGAGATGTGAGTGGCTGAATTGTAAAAGAAGAGAAAATTCACACAAAAAAGGAGCCATCCCTGAAGGATAAACCATTTTTGTTGCGCTACAGGTATCCACTTTAATCGGCCGAGGATTACCATAGCACTGACCTGAAGTATGGCGGCTAAGGCAAAGCGATAAAAAGCTGAAACTTCAACTGAGACATCACCGACCTGAAAGGCGATGGCCAACCAGGTCGTTCCCCAGATCATAACAGTACCAAGATATAAGAGAGCACTCACGGGGGGATATCTATTTCTTTTTAGAGTAAAATTTGGCGCGGCCATGGGCCGATTAATTGAGCACACCGTAGATTGGTTTTAGAATTAGTGATATCACCTTATTGCCTAAATTTCACATTCTTGCGGTTATCTGTATAACGGCACTTCTCTTAATTGAGTGTCTCAGTTAAATTGAGGGAAGTAAGTTTAGGTATAGATGAAATGCAGCCCAAAGAACTTTATGTATATAAAACCCTGCTTGGATTAGGGGCGATGTCCGGTCAGTCTACTGACATTGGGCGTGGTCTGTCTTTGGCGACTTGGCAAAACGATGATGGCTATGCCGAGTATGAACGCGCCAATCACCATACCTTAAGTTATTATCTACAGGGTGGTAAAAAGACACGACGGCACCTCGGGGAACGTTCGATTGGAAAAGGACATCCCGGGGCGGTTTGTGTGATGCCGGCGGGTGTGGTTTCTGAATGGAGTATTGAGGCACCTTTCCGGTTTATGCACCTATACTTCGATCGGACAGAATTTGATCGTCACATTATCGAAAGCTGCGATGTAGATCCGGCCAATGTCGAACTCCATGACCTCACTTTCATAAGTGACCCTGTCATAGAGCGATTGTTCCGAGATATCATCTTGCCTCTCGATTGGAATAGCGCTTCAGATAAGATGAGTTTGTCACACGCTGGGCAATTATTGATACAGCACCTGTTGCGTAACTATACAAACAGAAAACTTGAACCATCCCCAAGTCGGGGAGGTCTTTCGCCTTTCGTGTTGAAAAAGGTGCGTGATTTTGTTGAGGCTTCTTTGGAACAGGGGATAATGGTTGAAGACTTGGCGGGTATTGCTGAGTTAAGCCCTTTTCACTTTACCCGAATGTTCCAACAATCGATCGGCTTGAGCCCCCACCAATACGTGCTCAGTCGACGGATAGCAAAAGCAAAAGAGCTCTTAGGTGAGCGCGATCCCTCTCTTGCAAACGTTGCTCAAGAATGTGGCTTCAGTAGTCAGAGCCACCTCACTACACGATTTAGGCGTGCCACTGGTATGACGCCGAATTCCTTCAGACGCCTTTCTTAGAATAAGTTTACTCGTGTTTGAACACTTGATCTGAGGAGTGTTTCTCCCTAAGGTCAGGACCCATTAATTCTACGGACAATCTTGTTACTTCATCTCAGAGGTTCTGCCTCCTTGCCAATATCCCCGATATTGACAGCGGTGTTCAAAACTCTGATATCTCGCAACAAAATTGCCAGCGCTGTTGAATTAATGGGTCATGACCCTAGATCAATGAGTATTGGTTTGTTCAAAATTTAAAGGGTTAAACCCCAGGGGAAGTTAATGGCTGTTCCGGTAGATCAAAAAAAACCATTTCATATCGTGGCTGTGGTAGGGAGCTTACGCAAAGGATCTTATAACCGGGCGTTACTTCAAGAGGCCATTGAAGCTGTTCCTGAAGGCGTAACAATCGAAGTGTTTGATCAACTGGCTGACCTGCCGCTTTTTAACGAAGATATCGAAACTCTTGAGACACCTGCGACCACTTTGGCTTTTAAGGAAGTCATTCGTAAGGCTGATGGCTTGTTGGTCGTTACCCCTGAATATAACTCTGGCCTGCCAGCTGTCCTTAAAAACGCGATAGATTGGGCTTCTCGTGGATCACCATCCGTATTTAAAAATCTAGCCGTAGGTATTATGGGGACGAGCCCTGGTGTACTTGGAACGTCAAGAGCGCAGACGCAGTTAAAACAATCCTTGGGTGGTCTTGGTGCCTATCCCCTTTCCGCGCCTGACTTTGTGCTGCCTCTTTATAAAAGTAAATTTGATGCCAATTTAAAGCTTACGGATGAGGCGACAGTTACACGTTTGACAGCATACCTTGATCGATTGCGCGAACTCGGTACTTGCCTGTCTGTTATTCGTGAAAAATCGTAAGCTGATTACTGGAAAGATCCTGCTACGAGTGTTACATCGTTAAAGCACCGATTTCCCGTGCCGAATTTTGACGTTATAGAGGGGCCAACCGTGTCATTTGAAAAGTATTGTCAGACCGTTGTTAAAAATTTTGAAGCCTTGAGTGCTTTAGATGAGGTCATGGATAATGGCGCGGATATATGGGTTCAGGCGTTAAAACGGGGTAACAAAATTATATTCTGTGGCAATGGAGGTTCTGCCGCTGATGCTCAGCATCTCGCAGCAGAACTCGTTGGCCGTTATATTATAGAACGGGATTCTTTACCCTCAATTGCTTTAACCGTAGATACTTCTGCTCTAACGGCGATTGCCAATGATTACGGATATGATCAGGTTTTTGCCCGTCAACTAAGTGGTCTTGGCAACGAGGGCGATGTCTTTGTTGGTATCACCACAAGTGGTAATTCCGCCAATATAGTTGCTGCAACTGAGGTCGCCAAGAGAATGGGGATCACAGTGATTGGCTTTACAGGGCAGGGCGGCGGTAAGCTTGCGGATGCTTGTGATCTCTGTATCAAAGTTCCTTCAGATACAACCAACCACATTCAGGAAATGCATATCGCTGTTGGTCATTACCTATGTGGGGTTACGGAAACCCGTTTAAGGGATGAGCCTTGAGCCTAAAGTTAGGCGTTAAAAATTGGTAACTGCATGGCGTCTATGATGTTAGCTCCTGACCTTACTTTAAACTGAGGCGTTTCTAATGCGTTGGCTAAATCTGTTTCGCCTTCGCGACTACCGTGACCCGTGAGAACGTGGAGGCCGCCAGCAAGGCCAGCGTGAAGACCCGCTTCAATGTCAGAGGCCCGGTCGCCAACGATCCAAGAATTTGCAAAATCGATATTCAACATTTTTTCTGCGCGCAATAACATTCCGGGTAGAGGTTTCCGTGCTTCGTGATCGGGATGTCCCCCCCATAACGTGTCGCCTTTTTGATGGAAGGGGCAGGCAAAGACCGCATCGATACAAGCACCGAGTTTCTCTAGGTCGTTATGAACTTGATGTTGGACTGCATCAAACTCTTCCCAACCAAAATAGCCATAAGCAATACCTGCTTGATTGGTCACCATTATTACGGGGATCTTATTCTTGTTGGCTTTTGCTATGATTTCAGCAGCACCTTGAATGAGTTCAACATCTTTTGGATTTTGTAGATAGTTGACCTCTTTAACGATGACACCATCCCTATCGAGGAAGAGCGCGGGTGATTTATCCAGGTCTTTTTGTGCGGGTAAGGTTCTGTTTTCTTCCCATACACCTGTTTGACTGACAAAGGGGTATTCGGAGATAGAGAATTTTGAAATCATAAGGCGTTTCGATTTATAAATAAGGACATAAACTGTATAGCCTGACAATTAAAAGGAATACAGGTTTTCTGACGAGGACCATTCCAAAGTCATGGAGGGAGGAGATAATAATAAACAGAATATTTGTGTGAATATGGAGGGTTCCAATTATTTTTATTTTTCTTAAATTTCATGTAAGTGCAATTATGTGACTTAGTATTTGAAATATAATATAATTTTTGAAAAACCAATAATCGCAAAAGTAAGTGTGGAATAAATATTTTTATCTTTTAATGTTGTTAATTATTCTATAAGTACTAAATCACAAGTTCATCGGTTATGTGATCATTATTGTCGCGTAATTTGGTGTTGAATGTTTTGGGCCCTATTTTGTTTATCGAACTTGACTTCTGTTGAGATTTTGGCTGCTTAAGGGGCATACCTTTTCATATTTACCTGCTTAATGGTAGGACTCGGAGATAACGGTGAGCGACCCGTACCTGACACACTTGAAACAGTTGGAAGCTGAGAGCATCCATATTATCCGTGAAGTTGCTGCTGAATTTAGCAACCCGGTTATGCTCTATTCCATTGGTAAAGATTCAGCCGTTATGCTGCATTTGGCGCGTAAGGCTTTTTATCCGTCCAAGCCCCCCTTTCCTTTAATGCATGTCGACACGACATGGAAATTTAAGGAAATGATCGCCTTTCGTGACAAGATGGCAGCTGAGTATGGGTTTGATCTCATCGTTCATACAAACGAAGAGGGCCGTGAAAAAGGAATGAGTCCTTTTATTCATGGATCGGGTCTTTATACCGACGTGATGAAAACCGAGGCCCTAAAGCAGGCGCTTGATAAATATAAGTTTGATGCCGCCTTTGGGGGCGCACGTCGGGATGAAGAAAAGTCTCGCGCTAAGGAACGTGTATTTTCTTTTCGTTCAGAAAATCACCGTTGGGATCCTAAAAATCAACGCCCTGAACTTTGGAAGACATACAATGCACGCGTGAAACCCGGCGAATCTATTCGGGCTTTCCCAATCTCGAATTGGACCGAGCTGGATATTTGGCAGTATATTTACAGCGAGAATATTCCAATTGTACCGCTTTATTACGCTGCAAAACGTCCTGTTGTTGAGCGCGATGGTATTTTGGTCATGGTTGATGATGACCGTTTGCCTCTTGATAAAGGGGAAACACCACAGCTTAAGTCTATTCGGTTTAGAACCCTTGGCTGTTATCCTTTGACCGGGGCGGTTGAATCCGAAGCGGATACATTACCCGACATTATTCAAGAAATGCTTCTGACAACCACATCTGAACGCCAAGGTCGCATGATTGACCATGACGAGGCTGGTTCTATGGAAAAGAAAAAGCAGGAGGGCTACTTCTAATGGCCCATCAAGATAAATTAATTTCTGAAGACATTCTCGCTTACTTGAAAACCCATGAAGAAAAAAGCTTGTTGCGCTTTATTACGTGTGGGTCAGTTGACGACGGGAAGTCGACGCTTATCGGACGCATGCTTTATGATTCAAAGTTGATTTTCGAAGATCAGCTTGCCGCGATTGAAAGCGATAGTAAAAAAGTTGGAACCACTGGGGATGATATTGATCTCGCCCTTTTGGTTGATGGTTTACAGGCCGAACGGGAACAGGGCATCACGATTGATGTTGCCTATCGTTTCTTTTCGACTGACAAACGTAAATTTATCGTTGCAGATACCCCTGGTCATGAACAGTACACGCGTAACATGGCTACCGGGGCATCCAACGCTGAGCTCGCACTGATCCTTGTCGATGCGCGTAAAGGGGTTTTAACGCAAACCCGTCGCCATAGTTATATCGTATCTTTGTTGGGGATCAAAAATGTTGTTTTGGTCGTCAATAAAATGGATTTGGTTGACTATTCTCAAAGCAGATATGACGAAGTTGTTGAAGAATATCTTGAGTTTGCTAAAAAGCTCGATATTCCCAACATCATCACGACACCAATCTCTGCATTGAAGGGTGAAAACGTAATTTCGCCTAGTGAGAAGATGCATTGGTATCATGGACCAACCCTTTTGGGGCATCTTGAGACTGTCGATGTGACAACGGACATTACGGAAACAGATTTCCGTATGCCAGTTCAGTGGGTGAACAGACCAAACCTGGATTTCCGGGGCTTTAGTGGGACGATTGCGTCAGGACGTATTAAGCCTGGAGATAAGTTGGCGGTTTCCCCATCAGGTAAAACCTCAACAATCGAACGTATTGTTACATTTGATGGCGACCTTGACGAGGCGATCGCTGGTCAAGCGGTTACCATCACGCTCAATGACGAGATTGACATCAGCCGAGGGGATGTTTTATCCAAAGCGGATGCAATTCCTGAACTAAGTGATCAACTCAAAGCACACGTCTTGTGGATGCATGAGGAAGAGATGCTACCTGGGAGGCCTTATCTTCTGAAAACGGCTTCGACCACAGTTCCTGTTGTGATCTCTGACTTGCATCATAAAGTGAGTGTTAACACTCTTGAAGAGCAGGCTGGTAAAACGCTTGAGTTAAATGAAGTGGGCATCTGTAATCTTGCCTTGGATCGCGCTATTCCGTTTGATGCTTATAAAAGTAATCGCGAAACGGGTTCTTTCATTCTGATTGATCGCTATACGAATTCGACGGTCGGTGCGGGTATGATTGATTTCGGTCTGCGTCGCGCGAGTAATATTGTTTGGCAAGCGATGGATATTCATAAGGCAACCAGAGCGGAACAAAAAGGTCAAAAACCTTGTGTTCTTTGGTTCACAGGACTGTCCGGTGCGGGTAAATCCACCGTGGCAAATCTGGTTGAGAAAAAGCTCTTTGCTGAAGGCCGCCACACCTACACCCTTGACGGCGATAATGTCCGTCATGGTTTGAATAAGGATCTTGGCTTTACCGATGCGGACCGTGTTGAAAACATAAGACGTGTGTCGGAAACGGCCAATCTGTTTGTTGATGCTGGATTGCTCGTCCTTGTGTCCTTTATTTCTCCATTCCGTAGTGAGCGTCGCATGGCACGTGAACTGATGGCAGAAAACGAGTTCATTGAAGTCTTTGTCGATACTCCGCTTGAAGTTTGTGAAGAACGTGATCCCAAAGGCCTATACAAAAAGGCGCGTGCGGGGGACATCAAGAACTTCACAGGGATTGATTCTGCTTATGAACCTCCCGTAAATGCTGAGATTGTTCTCGAAGGTGGCAGCGCCAGTCCAGAGCAATTGGCTGATCAGGTTATTGCTGACTTGAAAGAGCGCGGTTACATCTAATTGTAGTCTATTGAGCTTAATCGGTAAGAAATTAAAAGGAGCTGAATTTTCAGCTCCTTTTTGTTTGATTTTTTTTTGAGGCGAAGTAGTCTTTTATTAATACTACCTTAGCCAGTAATGTGATTTACTGGTAAAGTGAGGAATGGCTGGGATAAAATCTGGAATCTCAGAAAAGTGACTTTTAAGTGAGGATCTTAGTACTAATCTATTATCTATAATTAATTGATCCGATATATCCCGACTAGTATTTTAGGGAAGGAAACGGACCAAGTCTTGGGTGGGGAGATGAACGCAGAAATAGATCTCGATTTCAAGCCTACCTATGACTGGTGCGTCCGGGCTTTTTCTCTTGTAAAAAGTCGCCTGGGGATAAACATCCGTTTGCACGATGAGACAAACAGCTTTCCTGGTGGAGATATTTATCTCTTCAATCACTTTGCCCGTTTTGAAACCATTATCCCACAATATTTAATTCATGAAGCGACTGGCAAGTATTGTCGGTGCGTGGCAGCAGGTGAATTATTCGAAGGCAACGATGCCTTTACAAGTTTCCTCTATGGGGTTGGGGCTGTTCCCCATGATCATCCTCGGTTACTTCCTTTTCTAGCAGGTGAAATCCTGAGAGGTCATAAGGTTATTATCTTTCCAGAAGGGGGGATGGTAAAAGATAGGCGTGTCGTCGGCCCCTCTGGTGATTTCAGTATTTTCTCTCCAACGGCTCAAAAACGACGTAAGCATCATACTGGCGCAGCTGTTCTAGCCCTTACAGTCGAATTATTTAAGCAGCGGGTTCTGTCTGTATTTGAAAAAGGTGAATATGACCGCTTGGCACGTTGGGCCCGTGCTTTGGAGTTGGAAACGACCGAAGAATTACTAACGGTTGCGAGTAAGCCAACGGAAATCATCCCGGCCAATATTACTTTTTATCCTTTGCGGGCAAGCGACAATATTCTCAGTAGAAGTGCTGAATTTTTCAGCAAGGGCACCAACCCACGCATGGTCGAAGAAGTTCTCATTGAAGCTAATATTCTACTTCGAGATTGTGATATGGATATTCGTGTCAGCAGGCCTTTAGATGTTCAGCACGTATGGTACTGGTGGGAAAAACGATTGTTGTCTCGGGTTTTTAACCAAATCAACTCCCTTGATGATTTCTTTAATTTGAATACATCTCCCGAGACATTGAATGAGCGTATTTTTAACCTGTGCAGTTCTCGCGGAACAAACCGATTACGTGATTATTATATGGAAGCAATTTATGCGGGGGTGACCGTAAACCTCTACCACTTGGCTTCATCTATTATTAGAGGCCTTGTCCATAAGGGCGAAAACAAAATCAACAAAAAATTATTTCATAAGACACTATATCTTGCTGTTAAGGAGTGCCAAAAAGATGAGGGAGCTCATCTCCATCGTAGTCTAAGTAAACCAGAAAATTATAGAGATCTCTGGAGCGGTGAGGGGTGTTTATCCCTTAGCAAATTTTTTGCTTCGGAAGGTTGTGAAGAACATGTCTCGGAGGACAGCCAGTTCTATTATTTTGATGATTCTGTCATAGAAGAAACCAGTTATAATACGGTCCGTTTGGATAATCTCATTAAGGTTTACGCCAACGAGGTCATGCCAATTGAACATGCGATGTTGGGGGTGAAAAAAGCCTGTCTTGAAGCACCGTCTTTTGACCAAGAAACAATGGCTCAACATCTATTAAATGATGAAATTTTATCTCTGGATTGTGATCGAAAAACCTATACCAAACTGCGTCATCTAGAGATTAATGCCAAGGAGACGGCAACTGCACCTTCGGATCCTTTTTTGATTGTGCCCGAAGCAAAGAAGCCGATAGGAGTATTATTGGTTCACGGCCTTTTGGCCTCACCTGCAGAAATGTATGAGTTTGGCCAACAACTCTCAGAGGAAGGCTACGTTACCTTTGGTGTTCGTTTAAAAGGGCATGGCACCTCGCCATGGGACCTCCGGGAGCGACATTGGCAGGACTGGTCTTCTTCAATTGCACGAGGACGAGAGATTCTAGCGAGTTATGTGGACGAAATTGTTATTGTCGGTTTTGCAACTGGTGGAACCCTGTCTTTACTTGCTGCAGCGACCTACCCTTCCGGTATTGCAGGAGTAGCAGCGGTTTCTGTACCATGGAAATTTAAGACCCGGAACTTGCTGTTAGCGCATCTTGCACAAGGATATGAAAAGTTAACCAGCTGGGTTCCTGCAATGGAAGAGCAAGCAATTTTTAGAGAGCATCCTTCTGAAAATCCCAATGTTAATTATCATAGCGTACCTGTTCGAACGGCATATGAACTTCATAAGTTACGGGAAGAACTTCATGATAAACTGCCAAAAGTTAGTTGCCCTGTACTCCTCCTTCAAGGGACGGATGATCCAATTGTTGATGCGAAGGGGATCAACAAGGTGTTCGAATTAATAGGGACAAAAGCTAAAGAGCTAACGATGATTGATTCGAAAAAACATGGCATCCTTTATGATGATATAGGGGAATGCCGAAATCAAATTCGTGGCTTTTTGTCGGGGTTACAAAGATATGAAAATATAAAGCCAAATGAAGAGAATTCTACTACCGAGATTACAAAAGAAAGCGAGGTTAGTTGATGTCATTATCACAAAGCCTGGGACATCGTCCCTCTGGCTCTCTATCTCGAAAAGATCCAGTTCAACCCGATAATCGTTCTCTATACCAAAATCTGGAACAGGTCACTTCAGTATATGGCGATAACCCCTGCCTGGAGTTTCTTGGACGGCGGTATAGTTATCGCGATATTTTTGATCAGGTTCAATTAACTGCCGCGGGATTGCAGCGACAAGGCGTGTCGAAGGGGGATCGCGTTGTCCTCTTGCTCCCTAATTGTCCTTATTTTGTGATTAGTTATTATGCCATTCTCAAAATTGGCGCCATCGTTGTTAACTCAAACCCTCTCTATGCCCCAGAGGAGCTTGAGTTCCAACTTAATGACTGTGCCGCTGAGATATTAATTACGCTGGATATCAAAGATCTCTGTGACAAGGCCACAAAACAAATTGAAAAAACACCTTTAAAAAAGATTGTCGTGTGTCGTCTTTCTCAAGCGATGCCGACACTTAAGGGAGCTCTTTTTTCTCTTCTCCAGTTCCATAAAATCACACACCCTTCAGGTGAAGAATTTATCGAATTTGAAGATCTTGCAAGTGACATAGAAGGTGGATATCCGGTTGATGTTTCTCCAGAAGATTTTGCAGTTTTGCAATATACAGGGGGGACGACAGGCAAACCTAAAGGCGCGGTATTAACTCACGCCAATATCATGGCGAATACTTCACAAGTTACCGCGTGGTTTTCGGATGCGGTACCCGGGGAAGAACGTATTTTGGGCGTGCTTCCTATGTTCCACGTTTTTGCCATGACGACGGTGCTTAATATGGGGATAGCCCTTGGGGCAGAAATCGTTCTTTTGCCCCGGTTCCAATTGGGACAAATGCTTAAGACAATCAATAGGTTGAAACCAACCTTGATGATGGGGGTACCAGCTATCTATGGAGCCGTGAACAATTCCCCCATTGTTGGGCGCTACGATCTTTCCTCTATTAAATATTGCATATCCGGAGGGGCGCCGCTTCCACTTGATGCGAAGCGACAATTTGAAAAGCTAACAGGCTGTGTTCTGGTCGAAGGTTACGGCCTCAGCGAAGCCTCGCCTGTTTGTGCCTGTAATCCAGTAGAGGGTGAAAACCGCGAAGGGTCTATTGGCTTGGCCCTACCGGATACTATGCTCGAAATTCGTGGGATAGAAGCTCCTCAGCAATTATTGGAAAAAGGTGAAAAGGGAGAGCTCTGTGTATCGGGGCCACAAGTCATGTTTGGCTATTGGAAGAATACAGAGGCGACAGGCTGCGCCATCACTGACGGGAAATTACGCACGGGCGATGTGGGGTATATGGATGATGAAGGCTACGTCTATTTATTGGATCGTCTCAAAGATCTCATCATTTGCAACGGGTATAATGTTTATCCGCGCAACATCGAAGAAGCCATTAACCGACATCCCGCCGTAGAAGAAGTCACTGTTATTGGTATTTCGGAAGAAAAACACGGCGAAATTCCAAAGGCCTTTATCAAGCTTTGTGCAGGTCAGGAACTAGAGGAAGAAGAGCTTCTCGAGTTTTTAAAGGAATACCTCTCGCCAATGGAAATGCCGCGTGAAATGGATTTCCGAAACATGCTTCCAAAGACAATGATTGGGAAGTTGTCCAAAAAAGAGCTGAGACAAGAAGAAACCGATCGCATTAATTCTGAACTCGCACCGAGCGAAAGCGCCTGAGAGAGTAAAATGAGAAAGCAAAGGATTATGAAATGGTAGATATAGTAATTGCAGGTTACGCACGGTCCGCTTTCCATTTTGCTCACAAGGGAGCGCTTGCGAAAATCCGCCCAGATGATCTTGTTGCGCAGGTCATCAAAGGCTTAGTGCATAAAACAGGTATAGAAGGGGGAGCTCTGGAGGCCGTCTTTATGGGATGTGCTTTTCCAGAAGGCGAACAGGGGCTCAATGTTGCCCGCTTGGCTGTTTTCCTAGCAGATCTGCCTCAATCAGTTGGGGGGGCAACAGTTAATCATTTTTGTGGCTCTTCCATGCAAGCCATCCATATGGCTGCTGGAGCGATTTCCATGGGGGCGGGAAGTGCTTACATCTGTGCTGGAATTGAATCAATGTCTCGGGTGCCAATGATGGGGTTTAACCCTCTCTTGAATCCCGCCTTGGCAAAAGATTTTCCCCCGGCTTTTATATCCATGGGTGAGACAGCTGAAAATGTTGCTGACAAGTACGGTATTACTCGCAAGGATCAAGATAGCTTTTCTCTTGCAAGTCATCAAAAAGCAGCTCTTGCTCAAGGCGCTGGGAAACTAAAAGATGAGATCATTTCTATAGAAGATGAGATTGGCGCTGTTATAGATCACGATGGCTGTATTCGGGGTGGCAGTACCCTTGAAGGGTTGGGAGGGCTTGCTCCGGCCTTTAAAGAGGAAGGCAGTGTAACTGCGGGAAGCTCTTCTCCTCTTACAGATGGAGCTTCGGCTGTTATTGTTTGTACGCCAGATTTTGCGAAAGTACAGGAACTGACCGTTTTGGCAAGAATTCGAAGTATCGCCGTTGCGGGATGTGCGCCTGAAATTATGGGTATAGGCCCTGTCGCCGCAACTAAAAAGGCCCTCTCAAGGGCTGGGATTACCATCAAGGATCTGGATGTCATTGAGTTAAACGAAGCCTTCGCAAGTCAGGCCTTAGCGTGTATTTCAGATCTCGATATCGACACCAATAAGGTTAACCTAGACGGAGGCGCCATTGCTTTGGGCCATCCTCTCGGGGCGACAGGGGCTCGAATAACAGGAAAAGCCGCTCAGCTTCTTAAACGGGAAGGCGGCAATTTTGCTTTGGCGACACAATGTATTGGCGGTGGGCAAGGTATAGCAACTGTTCTGGAGGCCGCTGAATGAGGTCTATAGAGAAAGTTGCCGTTATTGGTGCAGGCGTTATGGGTGCTGGAATAGCTGCTCAGGTCGCCAACGCTGGTGTCGAAGTTTTGCTGTTTGACCGGCCTCAGACAGAAGGTGATGATCGAAGTGCTATTTCCCGGGGGGCCGTTGCCAGTTTGCTAAAGAGTAATCCTGCTGCTCTTATGAGCAAGAAGAATGCCGGTTTGATCTCGCCTGTGAACACCGAGGACGATCTCGATAAACTCGGTACCTGTGACTGGATTATTGAGGCCATTATCGAAGATGTCGGCATTAAACAGGGGCTTTATCGCCAACTCGATGAACATCGAAAAAAGGGCTCGATCATTTCCTCCAACACTTCAACTCTACGCCGTAGGGACTTGGTTGAAGGAATGTCTTCTGACTTCTGTAAAGATTTTCTGATCTCTCATTTTTTTAACCCACCGAGATACATGCGTTTGTTGGAGCTGGTCGGAGGAGACGAGACGCCTGATGATCTTATGGCGGTTGTTGAAGGCTTTTGTGACAAGCAACTCGGTAAAGGTGTGGTGCGGTGTAAAGATACTCCGGGATTTATAGCCAACCGAATAGGGATATTCTGGCTACAGTGTGCTGTAGTTGAAGCAATTGATCAGGGGATCTCGATTGAGGTTGCCGATGCGGTAATCGGACGTCCCTTTGGTATTCCTAAAACGGGTGTTTTTGCCCTTTTGGACATGGTCGGCCTGGATTTAATGCCCCATGTTCTGGGTTCCATGGCGGAATATCTAGATGCCGATGACCCTTTTCATGAGATCTATCGTGAGCCCATTTTAATCAAAGAAATGATCACTGATGGCTATACGGGTCGAAAAGGTAAAGGCGGCTTTTATCGCCTGAAGCCAGATAGCACAGACAAAGTCAAAGAAGCCGTAGATCTTAAAACTGGAAACTACCACAAAGCTTCTCGTCCTTCCGTGGCGATTGTTAAAAAGGCGGGCCGAAAGAACCCGCGTAAAGTTCTGGATGATAACAGTCCAGAGGGACGTTATGCATGGTCTGTGATGTCCAAAACTCTTTCCTATGCAGCGTCTCTGGTCCCCACGGTTTCAGAAGACATTGGCGCGATAGATCAGGCAATGTGTCTTGGTTATAATTGGAAGTACGGTCCTTTTGAGCTGTTAGATCAGATAGGAGCCCAATGGTTCATCCAAAAGCTATCGGCAACGGGTCAGAATGTTCCTGGATTTTTAACCAAAGCTGGTAACGAAGGCTTTTATCGCCTTAAGCAAGGGCGACGAGAATACCTCTCGAGTGTGGGGCAGTATCGCCAAATAGAAACACGGTCAGGTGTTCTTAAACTCGAGGATGTTAAAGCACGAAGTAAGCCTGTTGCAAAAAACCCTTCAGCGTCTCTCTGGGATATCGGTGATGGGGTCCTCTGTCTGGAATTTCATAGCAAGATGAACTCGCTTAATTTATGGACCTTGGGCTTGATGGGAAAAGCCATTAGCATTATTGAGGAAAGTGATTTCAAGGCACTGGTTGTTTATAATGACGGGTCCAATTTTTCAGTAGGTGCAAATATCGGCTTGATGGCTTTCGCAGCAAAAGTTTGGGCATTTCCTTTCATCGATTATATGGTTCGGCGCGGGCAAGACACTTATAAGGCTTTAAAATTTGCTCCATTCCCTGTTGTCTCAGCCCCGTCAGGACTTGCCCTGGGTGGTGCTTGCGAATTGCTTCTCCATAGCGATGCAGTCCAGGCCCATGCTGAAACCTATACTGGCCTTGTTGAGGTTGGTGTTGGCATCATTCCTGGTTGGGGAGGCTGCAAAGAGCTGCTTTGTCGATGGGCGCTGGCTAAAGATGGTCCTAAAGGACCTATGCCCCCTGTAAGTAAAACCTTCGAAATTATCGGTCTGGCTCAGGTAGCGAAGTCGGCTAAAGAAGCGCGTGAGATGAAAATTCTTCGTTCTTCTGATGGTATATCCATGAACCGAGATCGGTTGCTTGCAGATGCCAAGGCAAAAGCACTTGAGCTTGCGAAAGATTACAAATCGCCCGAACCAGTAGAAATTACATTACCTGGTGAAAGCGGTCGGGTCGCGCTGGATTTGGCCGTCGCGGGATTTCGTAAATCTGGCAAGGCAACACCTCATGATGTGGTGGTTTCAGCGGCACTTTCTGAAGTCCTCAGTGGAGGAAATACGGATATGACGAGCAAAGTTAGCGAAGATGCTCTCCTTACTTTAGAACGCAAAGCCTTCCATAGTCTTTGTCGACATCCGGATACGATATTGCGTGTTAATTATATGTTGAAAACAGGAAAACCCCTGAGAAACTAGGAGTTAAAGTAAGATGTTATTGGTCATTATCCTACTTGCAATTCTGGTTATGGTATCTCTTTTGTATGTTGGTCACGGCTTTTTGGGGGGCATGCTTGCCCTGTTGGTTTTAATAGCTGGAGGCCATTATGGTGGAGCCGCAACTGTCTTCACGGGGTGGGCTATTATTTTCACTGCGGTTCTGTCTACTGTATTGGGTGTTCACAGCGTTCGTCGGGTCGTCTTGACATCGAACTTGATGAAGATCGTGAAAAGAAGCCTGCCAACAATAAGTGAAACTGAACAAACTGCCCTAGATGCCGGTACGGTTTGGTGGGATGCAGAACTTTTTACAGGCCGTCCTGATTGGGAGAGGCTCGAAAAATTTGACGTATCGGGTTTAACAGCTGAGGAGCAAGATTTCCTTGATGGTCCGGTCGAAGAAATCTGCCGAATGACTGATGATTGGAAAGTTGCTCAAGATAGAGATTTAAGTCCTGAAGTTTGGCAGGAATTAAAGGACCAGCACTTTTTTGGTATGATCATTCCAAAAGAGTATGGGGGGCTTGGGTTTTCAGCTCAGGCTCATTCTGCTGTTGTTTTAAAGTTATCATCGCGAAGTCTGCCTCTCTCCGTCGTGGTTATGGTGCCAAATTCCCTTGGGCCAGCAGAGCTTCTTTTGCACTATGGTACCGAAGAACAAAAAGATTACTATCTTCCCCGTTTGGCAAGGGGTGAAGAGATGCCATGTTTCGCCTTAACGGAGCCAAAAGCGGGAAGTGACGCCGCCTCAATTCAAAGTGAGGGTGAGGTTTGCCGGGGGGAATTTGAGGGCAAGGATGTATTGGGTATTCGCCTAAAATGGCGTAAGCGCTATATCACTCTCGCACCTGTCGCGACCGTCGTCGGCCTTGCCTTTAAGCTTCGCGATCCCGAGGGATTACTGGGTGACAAAAAAGACCTTGGGATTACTTGCGCTCTTATCCCAAGAGATACCAAGGGAATGTCCATAGGTAAACGCCATGATCCTATGGGAGTTCCTTTTCCAAATGGCCCCATAGAGGGCAAGAACGTGTTTATTCCTTTGGATTGGGTCATTGGCGGGCAAGCTGGTGTTGGTCAGGGCTGGCGTATGCTTATGGAATCCCTTGCTGCTGGTCGATCCGTATCGTTGCCATCCCTATCACTCGGCGCGTCTCAGTTGGCTACCCGGGTAACCGGCGCTTATGCGACGGTACGACAACAATTTGGCTTGCCCATTGGGAGATTTGAGGGGGTCGCGGAACGGCTCGCCCGCATTGGTGGTCTGACTTATGGCATGGATGCAGCTAGAAAGCTGACTTGCGCCGCAGTTGATGCCGGAGAACGGCCTTCGGTTTTATCTGCTATTGCCAAGGCATATCTGACGGAAAACATGCGCCTCGTTTTCCTCGATGCAATGGATATATTAGGCGGCGCTGCGATTTGCCGGGGCCCAAAAAACCTTCTCAGTCGTGCTTATGATGGTATTCCAATTGCGATCACGGTGGAAGGCGCGAATATCCTTACAAGATCAATGATCATCTTTGGGCAGGGTTCTATTCGGGGGCATCCTTTTGTCCCTCAGGAACTTGAAGCTGTCGCCAAAAATGACCTCAATGCTTTTGATGATGCCTTTTGGGGGCATATCAATTTTACGCTTTGTAACGCGGTACGAGCCATGGTCGATGGATTAACACGTGGAAAATTTATCAGAGTTGAGGGTACTTCTACCGCACGGAGGCATAAACAACTTTTAACGCGATATAGCTCTGCATTTGTTCTCGTGGCCGATGTTTCAATGTTGGCTTTGGGGAGTAGTTTAAAGCGTCGGGAAACCCTCAGTGGACGGTTAGCAGATGCGCTTTCATGGCTCTATCTTGCGACAGCAGCTGTAAAAAGATTTGAGGACGAAGGAAGCCTCGAAGACGATGAGATTTACCTCAATTGGTTCTGTGCTTATGCCTATCAACAAATAGAGCAAGCCCTGATCACGATTACACATAACTACCCAATTCGCTTTTTGGGTACCGTTTTACGTTTGAAACTTTTCTTCTTTGGTCGATCTGCTCATGGGCCAAGCGATCTGGAGAGTCTGGAGCTTTCGCAACGGGTTATGGGTAAAAAAGGTGGCCGGGACCGTCTTGCCGGTGATATCGCCATTCCTCGAAATACACACGAAGCGATGGGAGCGCTGGAAGAGGCCTATTACAAGATACTAGAGGTGGCGCCTCTTGATACTCGAATTCGGGCAGCACGCAAATCCGGAGTTTTAAAAGGGGTCGACCGGGAAGACTTACCTAGTGTTGCCGCTGAAAAAGGCGTCATTTCGGAACAGGAGCTAAAGCAATTACAAGACGCAATTTCTCTCGCTGACACAGTTGTTGAGGTGGATGACTATACCGCTGCCGCTTATAAGAAATTAAAAGGGTGATCCCTAGCTATCATCAACCAATCGTGACGAGCCATATTTCAATTATTGTTCTAGGTTTTACTGCTTGGACTATGAATAGGAATAACCGTGTTGTTATATAAGAAACTGATCGCACCGTTGGTAATGTCGCTTTTGCTCGTGGCGTGTGGAAGTCTGATCCCTTCTGGGCACCAACAGGTAGAGATTTCTCAATGGCAAGGCGGAGCGTACAAGCTTGATCCTGATCACGCGAGCCTGCATTTCTCTATCAATCATCTTGGGTTTTCCAATTATATTGGGCGTTTTAATACATTGGAGGCTTCACTGGATTTTGAACCAGATAAACCAGAGGATGCACATTTGTCTGCAACAGTTCAGATCGATAGTCTCGATGTTAACAATCCAGAATTCGCAAAAGAACTCAAAGATAGCAGTTGGTTTAATGCCACGGAGTTTCCCATCGGTTATTTAGAGAGCACAGAGATCATACCTACAGGTGGTAATCAGGCAAAACTTATGGGGAACCTCACCCTTAAGGGTATTACACGGCCCGTAATTTTTGATGTGTCTTTCAATGGGGGGGCGAACAACTTTTTGACTGGAAAATATACTCTGGGGTTTGCTGCCAAAGGAACGATCAAACGATCTGAATTTGGTATTTCTTCATTGGTGCCAGCTATTGGCGATGAGGTTGAATTACAGATTTCAGCAGAGTTTTTGAAAATATCTAATTAACGTTCCATTAGATGTTCCTACTCTTCACTCTCTGATGCCGCAACAATGCGCAATCCATCAAGGGCCTGATCGACAAGCTCTTTGTTGAGCGGGTTTTTAGCATAGACCATATAGGCAGGGCGCTGGATGGTGGGGGTGTTGGGAACAAGGAATATGAAAAACAGTTTAGACACTATACCCGAAGAGTCTCTGCGGGCTTATGCAATTTTTCTAGATGAATGAGTTAAATTCCAAGCTCTAGTTTCTGCTTTGTATTTTTGTTGCCTCAGAAAATAACAGCAGAATTTTTTAAAATTACGAATAATTAATTCTGTTTGTCCAAGATCTAGATTACAAACTCTTATCAGATAATTGCAGGCGATTGACCTTGATCAATCGTCTTTTAGGGCTTCTTGACCTATAAGGACGTTGATGGAGACAGGGCCTAAAGCTAAAATTTGGTTAGTCCTTTGTTATATTGCGATAAATCCTGTACTTTGCTGCTTGAATAATCCCTGGGGGAAAATATGGAACGTTATGAACTGATTGTTATTGGCAGCGGCCCTTCTGGGCGCCGCGCCGCGGTTCAAGCTGCTAAGTGGAATAAAAGAGTTCTTGTCATTGAAAAAAGCCCCGAGATCGGCGGGGTTTCTGTCCATACGGGTACTCTTCCAAGCAAGACATTTCGGGAAACTGTTCTTAACTTATCTGGTTGGAGAGAGCGCGCGTTTTATGGTCGTTCTTATCGGGTAAAAGATAACATAACAGCTGATGACCTTCTTGAACGCCTGCACATGACGCTGCAACATGAAGTCGATAACCTTGAACACCAATTTGTGCGAAACAAAGTTGAGTGGGTGCAAGGTCTTGCCAAATTTGTTGATCCGCATGTGCTTGAAGTTTTGGACGCTGATGGGGAAAGTAGCCAAGTTCACGGCGATAACATTCTGATAGCTACTGGTACTCAACCACATCGGCCCGACTATATCCCTTTTGATGGTGAAACCATTATCGATAGTGATGAAATCATTGAGTTGAAAAACCTACCGCGCTCTTTGGCAGTTATTGGCGCTGGAGTTATCGGGATAGAATATGCAACTATTTTCAGCGCCTTGGATGTAGCGGTTACCGTGATTGAGCCACGCGATACCATGCTGGACTTTATCGATCGGGAGCTAATCGCTGAGTTCATGCACGTTCTTCGCCAGCAAAATGTCACCTTCCGATTTGGGCAGGGAGTATCGGAAGTTAAAAAAATTGAAGGCGGGGGGAATATTATCACCCTTGAGAACAAGCGTATTGTCAAAGCTGATATGGTGCTGTTCTCGGCTGGACGCATGGGGGCAACAGATAGCCTTGCTCTGGATAACGCCGGGGTCAAAGCTGACCACAGAAAACGTATCAAAGTGAATGAAAATTTCCAAACCGGTGTCGATCATATCTATGCAGCAGGGGATGTTATCGGATTTCCAAGTTTAGCTTCTACCTCAATGGAGCAAGGGCGAAGCGTTGCCTGTCACGCCTTTGAACAAGATGCGCATGATGCTCCTGAGTATTTTCCTTATGGAATCTATTCAGTTCCAGAAATGTCGACCGTAGGTATGCCAGAAGAAGAAGTGCAGCAACGGGGCATTCCCTATGAATGTGGTGTTTGTCATTTCCATGAAACCGCCCGAGGCCAAATTATGGGACTCAATCACGGTATGATGAAAATGATTTTCTCTCTGAAAACGCGCCGTTTGCTCGGTGTGCATATAGTCGGAGAGGGGGCGACTGAGCTAATCCATATCGGCCAAGCCGTGCTTAACCTCAAAGGAACATTGGAATACTTTGTTGAGAATACATTCAATTATCCAACTTTGGCCGAAGCTTACAAAGTGGCGGCCCTGGATGCCTGGAACAGAATGCCTTCTGACTAAATTCACTTCGTAACGATGCCAACAAAATGATAAAAAATGAGGAGGCAATTGGTTTCCTCTTTTTTTGTCTGAGCTTTCATATCTATTCCGTTTTGATTGTGGGCACATGCCCAATGGGAAAATTCATAGACCGGGCCACAAAGCACATTTTATTGGCTTCGTGATGCAGTTTTTCTGCTTTTTGAATATCTGACTCTGCGGTGATTGTGACTTGAGGGTTCAGCGTCGCAGAGGAAAATTGTCCGCTCCCATCCGAGTTCATAGCCATAGTTGCAACTGCTGGATCGTTATAGGCTGTTACCACGATTTTGTTTACCGAACACAGGTGAAGATACCAAAGCATATGGCACGAAGAAATGGATGCGAGTAGCATATCTTCTGGATTGTGTCGCCCCGGATTACCTCTGAAAGCTGGGTCCGATGATCCTTCGAGCATAGGCTTTCCATCGATTGTGATATTGTACTCTCGATCATAGTTCTTATAGTTATTTGTGCCCGCTCCTCTATTACCGGTCCATGTTAACAGTGATTTGTACTGGTGTTCCTGAGCCACAAAATATCTCCTGCGTGTGGATTCTTCTATTGGGCCTCATAATAGAAAATATAATATAAGAAGAAAAATGTTTGTTTTTGAATGTTATTCGTTCAAAAATGAATAGATGAGTGATTGGGATGATTATCGTTATTTTCAAGCCGTCGTTAAGACTGGTGGATTGTCTGCAGCAGCAAGAGAGCTGAATGTTAGCCAGCCAACTGTTGGACGCCGCATAGTTGGTATAGAAGCGCGACTTGGACAAAAGTTACTTGAGCGAGACGGAAAACACGTACGGCTTACTGAATATGGAAAGCTTTTGGCTAAACGCATTGAGCCTTTCGTGGAAACGGCATCACGTCTAGAGAAAGAACTCGAAAGTTTTGGGAAAAGCGAACATCCACCTGTGCGTATAACCAGTACTGACGGCTTAGCTCTCTACTGGCTCCCAGAAATGTTGGGAAAACTCCATGAAGACGAGCCTGACATTAAATTTCTTCTTCTGCCGGGAAATCAACTCGAAGATATCAGTAAGCGAGAAGCTGATATTGCCTTTCGTGTCAGAGGAGATCTCGTGTCGGGTTTGCCAATCTCCGGATTACTTGAAGAAAATCTTCTCGAGTTTGAAAACTCCCTATGGGCCTCAAGTCAGTATCTGGAAAACCACGGCGCCCCTCAAAAGCTATCGGATCTGACGTCTCACAAATTAATCGCTTTCAATGAAACCTATATGGCGATGCCCCATATGGCGCTTTTTGATGGGGAGGACCTGTCTCAAAATATTGTGTTTCGCTCAGAAAATGTTCCCGTTCAAGCTCGTGCTGTTCAAGCCGGAATAGGTATTGGTGTTTTGCCGGACTATTTAGCTAGACAGTTGGGACTGCAAAGAATTTCATGGCATGAAGAAATCTCAACGACACAATTTTCAATGCTGGCTCATCCAACCGCTTTGAATCACGAAGAAATTAATCGGGTCTGGGAGTATTTTTTGGGCTTAAAAACTTAACTGGTTCATATTGTCCCTGGTAACGATGAGTATCACGAAACTAAGTTATTCATGATAAATGATACTTCTCTGGTAAGACAGGAGCGGGGAGCTCGGGTTCATTGAGAGTTTCAAATAAGTTTATCTCTATTGTTTTGGACATGCTGCTGAGCGCTAGATCATGCGGTGATGTTCCAAAGGGGCCTTCCAGTTCTTCGCCGAGGGCGTCGAGACCAAAGAAGGTATAGGCGATGACAGCCGTGACTAAGGGGGTGAGTGCGCCGAGAGACGCGACAAGGCCAAAGGGTAGGGTAAAGCAATAGATGTAAGCCGTTCTGTGCAAGAGAAGGCTATAGGCGAAAGGTAGCGGGGTGTTGTGAATACGTTCACAGGCGGCGAGTACCGAAGACATTGATGTCACTCTTTCTTCCAGATTGCGAGCGGATATCTCACCGATGAGGTTATTACGCAACGTTATGCCTATTTCTTCTCCGAGCAGCTTAAGAATGAAATTAGGTGTATGTTGAACTCGTTTAAAGTCTTCCTTGTCGTCTTCTTTTAGAAAGCGCCCAACATCTTCCTGACTATCTGTGTCGCGTAAATGATGTCGAAGGGAGTGTGCAAAAGCGATTGCTAATAAAATCATTCGACGTTGGCATTGTTTTGCGCAAGCATATGGCGAACAAGATTCAGTACTTTGTTGATTATCGGCAATATAGGTTTGCGCTTGTCGTGCGATAGACCGGGTATCGATAATAAGTTGGCCCCATTGCTTTCTCGCTTCCCACCAGCGCTCATACGAAGCTCTATTTCTAAAACCAAGGAAAATAGACAAAGTTATTCCCAGCAACACAAAAGGCGTAGCCGTTAGGTCGGGGATTGAATTTGGAAAGTAAATTGAGCCAAAGTATACGAGAACAGCAACAAAGGCAGAGATTAAAATTTGTGGTGCTATCCTTGGGACAACTGATCCTTGGACAACAAAGAAGAGCATAAATGCGTTGGGTTTGTCTCTTATAATCATGGCGGCTCTAAACTCTATTCCGGGTATAGGTTAAAGAGCCAAAGTTGCTGGTATAATGCCTTGATGCAATTCGTAAATTCAATATAGAAAATCGAAATTTAAGAACAGATATGGGAAATTTTTTGCTGTCGGAGTTGGTTACTTTTTTAGGTAGACCGGGTCAGCTGTTGTGAGCGTCCATTCCACGAGTTTTTTTGTTACTTTACCCAGGCCTTCATCAAATGCGGCGACAACAGCGTCGAGTTGATCGGATTGAGCGCGAACGTTTTCTTCAAAACTATGCGAGCCAATGATGGTGCGGCGGGGCATTTGCACGATCTTGGCATTGATTACAACACGGACTGTTGGAGATTTGTCAAAGTAGAGAGTTTGGAATTCACGTAGTTCGGTCTTGAGGATGAAGTCTGATCTCAGGCCAATAGTTTCTCGGCCAACGGCAACAATCTTTCCGGTGTTTTCAAAAGATTCAACCAACAGGGTTTGTACCATGATGGGGGCCTTGTCGACCCATCCAGCATTGGCATAATACTCCATTTGGTTGGCTTCGCGTTGTAAGGCAATCTTGGTCGTATTTAAGCTGGCATTTGCACCAGTTTGCTCGAGAACCAGTTGCCAAGGAACAGTTGGTAGGCTTGGATTAAATGTACTCTTTGGAGAAAGGCGATAGAGATCAGGCAACGGTCCCTGGCCGGGGATCAAATTTGTACATGATGCCATAATTCCAGCCAGAGGTACCAAGCTTGCGTATTTCAAGAAATTACGCCTGTGGATCATTCTGCTGTTAATTTTTCTCGTATCGGTCATCTTGCTCACTTATCAATAAAACTACGTTTATATAGCTCTGTTATTGTGTGGTTTCATAGCCTTTTTGCTGATTTCCAAAGAAGAACCGAGCAGGGTCACGTTCGATTTCTCCCGCGATCAACTGGAGATCCTTAACCAAGGTTCGGGTTTCAGAAAGCAGGCTCGAGAACTCATAAAGACCTGTGGAAGTGAAATCCTGAAGCGGTTCTCTATTTTCACGGATCATTGCTTCTACCTGATCACTGGTCTTGGCAAAGCTGCGGGCCGTTTGTTGGAAATCTTCTACAAGAACTTTAATTCCCGGTGTGCTCTCGCTTACAAGTTTGTTCATTGATGTCGCTGCAGCATCAAGAGACCCAACAGCATGATCCGCTTTGGTCATTATGCCTTCACTTCCGCTTTGCAAATCTTCGGTCAATTCTTTCACGGATAGAGAAATAGCTTTCATATTATCTGCGGTAATGGCGGTGTCATCAATCAGGGTCGCTATTTGGTTTTCTTTTTCTGCAAGAGCTTTTGTTAGGGCTTCAATATTTCGAAGGGTCTGAGCGACGCTTGCTCGGTTTTGCTCGTTCAGAAGATCATTTCCGCGTGACACCAAGACATTTGCATTGGATACAAGCTCCGGTGCGCCTTTTAAAAGCTCATCCAGAGCCGACGTTTTTGCTTTGATGACGGGATGGCCATAGGGACCCTTTTCAGTAAGGGGGGCAGAGGCCATATCTCCAATGGTAAGCTGAATAGACTTTACGCCGGTAATTCCCTCGAGCTGGAGAGTGGCTGTGGTATCTACTTTTATTGGCGTGTCTTCACCAACCTCAAGTAAAATGACGACTTCCTCAGAAGGTTTGTCGGGGGAAAGCTCTACATCAATGACTTCACCTACGTTTACGCCGTTATAGCGAACGGCACTTCCAGACTTGAGGCCTGTTACATCACCGCGATAAATTATGTTGTAATGGGAGAACTCACGATCCGCTTGATATTTGGCCAACCAGATAACAAAAATCATTGCTCCTAAAGCAAAAGCAATGACAAAGGCCCCTACGATCAAGTGGTTGGCTCGGGTTTCCATCATGTTTCCTTATTAGGCGAAGTGGTCATAGTATACGCTAAATTTTTAAAAATAGTTGAAAAGGTTATTTGTGGGACCGGGTGGCAGCGCGGCCCCTCGGTCCGCCAAAATATTCTTTGATCCAGGGATCAGGCTCTTTCGTCAGGTTGTTAATGGTATCAACTTTTATTTTTTTATCTAATAAAACGCCAATTCGATTACATATGGCGTGTAGTGAATCTAGATCATGAGTGATCATAACAACGGTTAATCCCAGACTTTCTTGAAGACTTGCTATTAACTGGTCGAACTGGGATGCCCCAATGGGATCAAGTCCTGCAGTGGGCTCATCCAAAAATAAAATATCAGGATCAAGGGCGAGGGCACGGGCGATGCCGGCGCGTTTTCTCATACCCCCAGATAATTCTGAAGGATATTTATCGCCAGCATCGAAAGGCAGTCCTGCGAGAGAAATTTTCAAGGCCGCTATTTCTCGGACCAGAGTTGATGGAAGCTTGGTGTGTTCCTTGATAACGGCTTCTATGTTCTGTGACACTGTGAGGGAAGAAAAAAGAGCACCATCCTGGAAAAGCACTCCCATACGCTGGCGCAGTTGGGTAAGCTCTTTCGAGCTGACATCGTCAACGTTCTTATCCAGAATGACTATTTCACCGGCAGCTTTTTCATTTAAGCCTACAATTGTGCGCATCAGAACCGATTTACCTGTTCCTGATCCACCGACAATTCCAATGACCTCACCTTTGCGAATGTCCAAGTTTAACTCGTTGTGAAGGACGTGGTCGCCAAATTGATTTCTAATGTTTTTTAGGGAGATAACAATTTCTTTGGTTTTCAGTTCTTTTGGCATGGCTAAATATCCAAAACTGAAAAGAGGATTGAGAATAAAGCATCTAGAACAATGACAAAGAATATGGCTTCAACGACAGATCGGGTGGTTTGGCGGCCGACAGATTCTGCCGATCTGCTCACCTGAAGACCTTCGTGGCAACCGATGAGGGCTATGATGAAGGCAAAAATGGGAGCCTTAAACATGCCGACAAAGAAGTCTCCTAGGGATGCCGCATCCTGTAAATGTCTGATGTACTGAAATAGAGAGAGATCTAAAGTGACCATTGTCATGGCTGCGCCGCCAATTAGCCCCATGATATCGGCATAAAAAGTGAGAAGGGGCAGGACTATTACCAATCCGAAAATTCTCGGAAGAACCAGTACATCAATGGGATCTAGGCCAATTGTCCGCATGGCGTCGATTTCTTCATTAACCTTCATGGTTCCTATTTGGGCGGTAAACGCACTGCCCGAGCGACCAGCAACAATGATGGCGGTTAAAAGAATACCCATTTCACGCAGAACACCGACAGCCACCAGATTGATAGTGAAAATCTGTGCGCCAAAACGCTCTAGCTGCCCGGCGCCTTGAAAGGCCAAAACGACCCCGATTAAAAATGAGATCAAACCAACAATTGGTAACGCGTGAATACCGATTTGTTCCATTTGAGAGATCAGTGAAGTAAGACGAATTCGACGCGGATTTAATATCTGTCTAAAAGAGGCAATAAGAACGAGGCCAAGAAAGCTGATAAGCTCTCCAAATTTATAGGTTATTTCAAAGAAACTTTTACCCGTATCAGCTAACAATTCTGCAAGCCCTCTGATTTCCTTAGCTGGAGGGCAGTCTTTTATTCTGTGTTTATCTACAGTTACAATAATCTGAGTTACATGGTCGGGAGCGTGTTCTAGGGAAGTTTTTCCCCCTGCGCGTTCTATCGCAGTTTGCTTTTGTAATAATACCAACGCGCCTGCGGTATCCATAGTTTCAATTTTTGAAAGATCAAAAACAAAGATTTCGTCTCTTCGGCCCTGAATTGCTTCAAGGGGTTTGAGTGCGCTGACAAGTTCCTGGGTTAGCCAAGAGCCTGACAACTGACACAAAGTTGCGTTTTTGTTTTGTGAGACTTTGATTTCAGGAGAGGTCAAGCTTTTGAAAACCGCATCGTTGTTGATAAATCGGTGCAAGGTATTTTAAGCGTAAACTCCTAGAAAAGGCTAGATTTAAAGTAGCTTACGATGCTTTAGCTCTCTGGGATAAGTTTTTAACGGCCTCTTCGCCTTCAAGAAAAGCCGTGGTTACCCGTAAAGCATAATCAACATTAGAGAGGCGTTTGTTGGATAGCGTCTTGTCGTGGCGACCAGTTCCGCCAAGGACATAGTCTTTAATGAGAGCTGGAGGCTCTGGAACATTGCGTTCATGCTCTAGGAGCTCGACTTCGGCTATGACGAAATAGGTTTGGTCCTGATTTTTCAGGAAATCGACGTCCCAAGTCAGGTCATCAATGCTAAATTTGAAACGTATTTTCTGAACATCACGTTCTCTGACGGACCAAAGTTTATTGAAATCTTCTTGGGAGATTTCGGTTTCAACTTCGATAACATCGTCTTCTACACGATGTTTATAGGTATAGATATAACGTAGAGCATTGGTTTGCAGATCATGCCACTCACGGATTCTAGATCCTTTGCGGATATAGCCCTGTTTGATACCAGCCCTGAAATAATCAGAGGCTAATAGTGCTTTTTCCAACTTTCCTTCTGGATCGTGGAGGCAGAATTTATACTCGTTTTCTATTGGCATATCTTGCCTATTTCCTTAGGACTGACCACACTTTATTACCCTTTTCCAACTGGGCACGCTAGAGCAAGAGCGTACTGTAATAATAGTTTCATATTTCTCAATTGTTAAGAAATTAACGTATTTGGCTGATTTTATCTGTTTTTACGTATTGCTACGGGTCTATTTTGTGGTGAGTATGCCTTTTAATTCGTGCATTGGTTGAGTGTGGTTTGTTTGTTTATGAGATTTTTGTTATTCGCGCTGGTCTTTATATTTCTGGTCCCCTTTGGGGCCACTGCTAAAAGTATCTCATTGAAAGCTGCGGTTCCTCTCGAAAAGCCTTGGGGCTTTTATGATGACGAAGGGGTGCTACGTGGCCTTGCCGTTACCTATTTTAAGGCATTGTCGATAAAGTTGGGTAAACCGATATCCATTCATGCCGTCCCTGCAAAAAGGTTGGTACATGGTGTCGAAATGGGACGATACGATCTATCGCTCATGTTTATTGATCAAGTGCGGGAAGGATCCGTTACCATCGTTGCCCCAACACTGCGGTTGGATAAAGTTCTGGTCGGGCTCCGGGGGGTGGAAATTAAAAATGGTAACTCAATTGAAGGCTTGCGATTGGCCTCAGTTCGGGGTGCCTCTAGTGGGAGTTGGATTGATAAAAGCGATAAGATAAAAAAGATATCTACAGCAAATTATTCTGAAGCTCTATGGCTTCTTAAACAAAGGCGTGTTGATGCGATCACGGGCTCATATCCCGTATTAAAAACTTTAGGGGCTGTCCTAGATAACGCAAATTAGGTGTTATCATGGGAGTTATGAGGAA
>OJFV01000106.1_pt1 | contig 45769 bp, 48 predicted proteins | sample 1594391 | NCBI WGS metagenome assembly OJFV01 (sample SAMN05416856, study PRJEB24817) | seawater metagenome | isolation source: Sea water | place: Canada:Atlantic | collected 2013-11
TCACGAGAACGTAGATAAAAAGGATGCTTCGGCATCCTTTTTTGTGTTTGAAATTTAGCAGTAATATTTATGTTGGGCATGCACTATCAGCTGCATACTAAAATATTAAATGTGCAAGCTTCCAATTTTAGTTCTCACGAGAACATAGGGTAAGAAGGCACATTGGTATTTGTTTTATCTCTAAGCCTTACTAAGAGCCAAAGTAATTGCGATAACTCGATATAGATGTAATTAAAGGGCTAGCAGTAGTGTCGGGATGTAGTCGTTATGGGAGAGAGTTTATCATCTCAAGCAGCATTGATTATGTTGCGAGTATGCTACTTGAGGTGATAAATTTTTTTGATGTATTAAACGTTAAATTGGTTTACAACGTTAGATAACGAATTCGATTGTTCTGAAAGGCTAGCTAAACTTGTTCTCATTGCTGCTGATGCTTCTACCGTATTATCGGTTAGTGCTCTTACATTTTCGATATTCTTGGATACTTCATCCGCAACACTTGCTTGTTGATCAACGGCATGAGCGATTTCAAATGTTTGGCTTTGAAACTGGCCAATAACATCGGCAATGTCAGTCAATACTTGTTGCACTTGCTGTGTTAGCTGCACGCTATTTTCAGCCTCATGACAGCTTGATTCCATCACGCTTACCGCACTAACCGCTGTCGTTTGAAGCTCTTCAATTATCCGTTCTATATTTGCGGTTGATTCTTGTGTACGTGATGCTAATGTGCGAACTTCATCTGCTACTACAGCAAAGCCTCGCCCTTGTTCTCCTGCTCTAGCTGCCTCTATTGCAGCGTTTAACGCGAGTAAATTTGTTTGTTCAGCGATACTGCGTATTACCGTCACAACATCGCCAATACTCTGTGTGCCCGTTTTTAGCTTATCAACGACTTGTGAAGCATTATCGACGTTATTAGAAAGTTGCTGCATGCCAGCTGTTGCTTGATTTACTACTTCTGATCCAAAGGTTACTTTATCTTCCGCGTGCGAAACTAACTCTTTCGATTGGTTAGTATTATTCGATATTTCGCTGCTTGTGTGCGCCAGTTGCGTTGCTGCGGTGGCCACGAGGTCAATCTCACGTTTTTGCGCTTCAACAATATCTGTAGTTTCTTTACTAATGTTTTCCGCAGCTTCGCTTGAAGCAGTTACATCTTGGGTGATAACAACAGTTTGCTTAACCAATTGCTGGATTGAGTCAATAAAGGTATTAAATTCATTGACCAATTGACCTATTTCATCGTCTTTTAATGGCGCTATTCTTTGTGTTAAATCACCGTCACCATCCGCTATATCTTTCATAGCATCTTGTAAGCGTGTGATACGTTTAACAAAGGGAAGAATAGTCAACCAAACCACGATAGCGATCATGATAATAATAGCAATAACTGTGATGCTAGATGACCAAAATGCAGCTTCGACCGGTTCTGCTATTAGTTGCGCAGGCACAAGGAAACCCAGCTTCCAATTCATTACTGGGTAGTCACTTTTAACCTCGTTAAAAATTACTTGATACTTTGTGCCTTGCCAAATGACTTCTGCGAGTCCATTGGAGTTTTGAGCGAGCGTCGCTTGTAATTTGCCAAAGCCACTGCTGTTAGAGAAATGTTGGCTAATATTATCCATTTGGCTCCCAGGTTTAAAGTCCTCATTAAAGCCTGGGAAGAATACTAGTTTTCCCGTATCTGTAACGAGAAAAGCTTCACCTTCACCTTTATACTTAATGGTAGAAAGTAGGTCTTGACCAATAGTTGTGATCAAAATATCCATACCACCAATACCAAGTAGTTTTCCATTGGGCAGATAATAAGGCGATGTTATGGTGGCAGATACTGAGCCGTCATTATTATCGACAGCAGGGTCGGTGACGTACATTTTCCCTTGATTTAAACCATTACTCCACCATGGGCGCTGATTGGTGAAATACTGTGCGTCATCGTAGCGACCATTCAAGTCGAAATACTCATGAGTGTTTTCACTACCAAAAAAAACACTTTTTATTGCCGAGTCTTTTTCAGAGAAGTATTTAAAGTAACGGGTCACGTCTTGATATGATTTATTTCCGCTAATATCAGTTAATCGTTGATCGTATGATTCAAACCAGTCAATAACGAGTGGGTTAGAAAACACACTATGATTGATTTGGCCTTTGGCAATAAAGAAGTCTTTTACCTTTGTTGACTGTAAAGTGACAATATTCTCTATATCAGAAATAAGTTGAGTGCGAGTATTTTCACTGACATTAGATAAGACAAAAAATGACGTGATAATAAGTAGAATTGCTACTGCGCTTGATATGGTAATAACCAATTGGCGCATAATAGAACGGCTTATAAAATTAAACATCTTAACGGCTACCTGCTAAATTATTTTTATTATTAAAGGTATAAAGTGCAAAGGTTAGTCATTAATTAAAAACATAAGCACCCAATTAAAACCATATCACGGGCATTAAGTAATGGCTATATTTTGTCCATTGGTTGCTATTATGTTTTAGGCAATAAAAAAGGATGCCGAAGCATCCTTTTTAAAAACATTAAAAAGTAGTTAGATTACTTTTTAGCTTTAGCTTTTGCTGCTGCTAATTCTTTTACTTCAGCGATAACGGCTTCTGCTACGTTATTTGGACATGGAGAGTAGTGGCTAAATTCCATTGAGAATTGACCACGACCTGATGTCATTGTACGTAACGATCCGATGTAACCGAACATTTCAGAAAGAGGTACGTCAGCTTTAATACGAACACCAGAAACACCAGCGTCTTGACCGCCGATCATGCCACGACGACGGTTTAAATCACCAATAACATCACCAACGTGATCATCAGGCGTAAACACATCAACTTTCATGATAGGTTCGATTAACTGAGCACCAGCTTTTGGAATTGACTGACGGAATGCACCACGAGCAGCAAGTTCAAAGGCAACAGCAGATGAATCAACCGCGTGGAAACCACCGTCGTACAATTCAACTTCAACGTCTAATACAGGGAAACCAGCAAGAGTACCAGTATCCATCATGCCCTTGAAACCTTTCTCGATAGCCGGGAAGAATTCTTTAGGAACATTACCACCAACAACTTTTGATGAGAATGTGAAACCTGAGTTTGGCTCACCTGGGCGGATGATGTAATCAATTTTACCAAATTGACCAGAACCACCAGATTGTTTCTTATGTGTGTAGCTATCATCAATTTCTTGCGTAATAGTTTCACGGTAAGCAACCTGTGGTTTACCAACTGCTAATTCAACACCGTAAGTACGTTTAAGGATATCTACTTTAATATCTAAGTGAAGCTCACCCATACCAGATAGGATTGTTTCGCCTGAATCTTCATCAGTTTCAACTTTAAACGTAGGATCTTCAGCAACCATTTTACCAATTGCAATACCCATTTTCTCAGTTGAACCTTTATCTTTTGGTGTTACTGAAATTGAAATTACAGGCTTAGGGAATACCATCGCTTCTAAAACAATTGGGTCTTTAGGATCACATAAAGTATGACCTGTTTGAACGCCACTTTTCATACCTACAATCGCGATGATATCACCGGCTTGTGCTGAAGTTAGTTCGTTACGATCATCGGCTTGCATTTCACACATACGACCAACACGCTCAGTTTTACCTGTTGCAGCATTAAGAATTGTATCGCCTTTCTTCAATGTACCTGAATAGATACGTACGAAAGTTAATGTACCAAAACGGTCATCAGTGATTTTGAATGCTAACGCTTTGAATGTTTCATCAGCAGAAACGATTGCGTGTGCACCAGTAGGTTCACCTTCTTCATCAGTAAGTGGTTGAGCATCAACTTCTGTTGGTGAAGGTAAGTAATCAACAACAGCGTCAAGAATGTTTTGAACGCCTTTGTTTTTAAAAGCAGAACCACAGTAAGTAGGGAAAAAGTCCATAGTACGTGTACCTTTACGGATACAACGCTTGATGTCTTCCATTGAAGGCTCAGTACCTTCTTCTAGGTACGCTTCGAAAAGCTCATCATCTTGCTCAAGAGCAGTCTCAAGAAGCATTTCGCGGTATTCTTCTACTTTATCAACCATGTCCGCAGGAACATCAGTGATTTCGTAGTTTTCTGGAAGACCAGTGTCATCCCATACCCAAGCTTTACGGGTAAGAAGGTCAACAACACCAACAAACTCATCTTCAGTACCAATTGGCAACACCATAACAAGTGGGTTAGCACCTAATACGTCTTTAGTCTGTTTTACCACACGGTAAAAATCAGCACCTAAACGGTCTAATTTGTTTACAAAGATAATACGGGCAACTTCTGAGTCATTCGCATAACGCCAGTTAGTTTCTGATTGTGGTTCAACACCACCAGAACCACAGAATACACCAACACCACCATCAAGTACTTTAAGTGAACGGTAAACTTCAACAGTGAAATCAACGTGACCAGGAGTGTCGATTACGTTAAAACGGTGATCGTTCCAAAAACAGCTTACCGCAGCAGACTGGATAGTAATACCGCGCTCAGCTTCTTGTTCCATGAAGTCAGTCGTAGACTCACCATCATGTACTTCACCTGTTTTATGGATCTGACCGGTTAATTTAAGGATACGTTCAGTTGTTGTGGTTTTACCAGCATCAACGTGAGCGAAGATACCAATGTTTCTGTATTTGGATAAATCTGCCATTACTTTACTCTATTTAAGTCGCTACTAAAAAAGCGGAATTGTTGAAAATTTGCGCGCGAGTATACCATTACTCAACAAGGATCGACATAAAAAATTATTGAAGTTTACAAAATTGATAAAAAAACAAGCGAAAATGTATAATATCGACTTAATAAAGGTTGATCGCTCTAAATTATATGAATTTATATATTTGAGTATTCTATTGCTTATATATAGGTAATTATAAATTTCATAAAGATGGAATGAGACACTTTAGGTTTAATTATTGATTCCCTGCAACTGAATGGCTGAAAAACTTCCTATTGCTATTAGGCGAAGTACAGCGAAATATAAGCCGACTATAGTCTATTTTATCTACGTTAATATAATAGTTGAAATTATCGTCTGTCTCTGTATAATACGCCTCCACGTCGAGCTCGTCTCTTCGTGTTTTATTAGTTAACGTATTAGTTTTTAAATTAATAGTTAACGCACACAGCAACTTCGATTTGGAGTTGAATGTTATAGCGATACTCCCCCCTTTTACATAAAAAAGGTGATGGGCTGTATTTTGTTGTTCTTTAAAATGGGGATTTGTCTTTATGTCAAATCAAAGAATTCGCATTCGTTTGAAAGCGTTCGATCATCGTTTGATTGATCAATCAACAGCTGAAATCGTTGATACTGCTAAACGTACTGGCGCACAGGTTCGTGGTCCAATTCCACTTCCTACTCGCAAGGAACGTTTCACTATCTTGACTTCACCACACGTTAACAAAGATGCACGTGACCAGTACGAAATTCGTACTCACAAACGCATGATTGATATCGTAGAGCCAACTGAAAAGACTGTAGACGCATTAATGCGTTTAGACTTGGCAGCTGGTGTTGACGTTCAAATTAGCTTGGGTTAATAGGAGTTTTAACATGACTATAGGTCTAGTTGGACGTAAAGTGGGTATGACTCGCATCTTCTCTGAAGATGGTGTTTCTACTCCTGTTACAGTCCTAGAAGTTGAAGCGAACCGTATTGCTCAGGTTAAAACTGTTGACAATGATGGTTATTCAGCGCTTCAAGTTACTACGGGTAGCAAAAAAGCTAATCGTACTAACAAGCCAACAGCCGGACATTTTGCTAAAGCTGGTATCGAAGCAGGTCGTGGCCTGTGGGAATTCCGCTTAAATGCAAATGAAGGCGAAGGTCTTGAAGCTGGCAGTGAAATCACTGTTGAGCTATTCAATGACACGAAATTAGTGGATGTTACTGGCACCTCAAAAGGTAAAGGTTTCCAAGGTGGTATTAAGCGTTGGAATTTTTCAATGCAAGATGCAACTCATGGTAACTCACTATCTCACCGTTCAAACGGTTCGATAGGTATGTGTCAAACACCAGGTCGTGTTTTTAAAGGTAAAAAAATGTCTGGTCACATGGGTGCTGCGAAAGTTACTACGCAAAACCTTGAATTGGTTCGTGTCGATGCAGAACGTAACTTGCTCCTTATTAAAGGTGCAGTTCCGGGTGCTATCAACGGCAATGTAATCATCAAGCCAGCTGTTAAAGCCTAGTCCAAGGAGATTTGTGATGGAATTAGCATTAAAAGACGCTTCAGGCGCTCTTGAAGTTTCTGAAGCAACCTTTGGACTTGAGTTTAATGAAGCTTTAGTACACCAAGTAGTAGTTGCATACGCAGCTGGTGCTCGTGCAGGTACTCGTGCTCAAAAAACTCGTTCAGAAGTTAGCGGCGGTGGCGCAAAACCATGGCGTCAAAAAGGTACTGGCCGTGCACGTGCTGGTACAAGTCGTGGTCCAATCTGGCGTACAGGTGGCGTAACATTCGCTGCTAAGCCACAGGATCACAGCCAAAAAGTAAACCGTAAAATGTACCGTGGTGCGATCAAAAGCATCCTTTCTGAGTTAGTTCGTCAAGAACGCTTAGTTGTGGTAGAAAATTTTGCAGTTGAAACACCAAAAACTAAAGAGTTAGTAGCTAAGCTAAACGGTTTGGAGTTAAAAGACGTATTAATCGTTACTCCAGAAGTTGATGAGAACTTGTTCTTATCAGCACGCAACTTGTATAAAGTTGACGTTCGTGACGTAGACGGTATTGACCCAGTTAGCTTGGTTGGTTTCGAAAAAGTTTTGATGACTGCATCTGCAGTTAAACAACTTGAGGAGATGTTAGGATGATAAACGACGAACGTTTACTGAAAGTGCTTTTAGCACCAAACATTTCTGAGAAAAGCACGATGGCTGCTGAAGCAAACAACACTGTTGTTTTCAAAGTTGCTACTACTGCTACTAAAGCTGAAATCAAAGCTGCTGTTGAGAAACTTTTCGAAGTTTCAGTTGATGGTGTTCGCACATTAAATGTTAAAGGTAAAGTGAAACGTACTGGTGCTCGTTTTGGTCGCAGAAGCGATTGGAAAAAAGCATACGTTACTCTTGCTGAAGGCAGCGACATCGACTTCGTCGGCGCGGAATCATAGGAGTTTACGAAAATGGCTATAGTTAAATGTAAACCTACTTCTCCGGGTCGTCGCCACGTTGTTAAAGTGGTAAACGCGGAGTTGCATAAAGGTAAGCCTTACGCACCATTATTAGACACTAAGTCTAAGTCTGGTGGTCGTAACAATACTGGTCGCATTACAGTTCGTCACGTTGGTGGTGGTCACAAGCAACACTACCGCATGGTCGACTTTAAGCGAAATAAAGATGGTATCCCTGCAAAAGTTGAGCGTTTGGAATATGATCCAAACCGTAGTGCAAATATTGCACTAGTACTTTACGCAGATGGTGAACGTCGTTACATCTTAGCCCCTAAAGGCTTAAAAGCTGGAGATTCAATCCAGTCTGGTGTAGATGCTCCTATCAAAGCGGGTAACACTTTACCACTTCGCAACACGCCATTAGGTAGTGTTGTACACGCAATCGAACTTAAGCCAGGTAAAGGTGCTCAAATCGCACGTGCTGCTGGTACTTACGCTCAGTTAGTTGCGAAAGACGGTGCTTATGTCACTTTACGTCTTCGCAGCGGCGAAATGCGCAAAATTGAGTCAGATTGTCGTGCTACTTTAGGTGAAATCGGCAACGCTGAACACATGCTTCGCTCTTTGGGTAAAGCTGGTGCTTCACGCTGGCGCGGTGTTCGCCCAACTGTTCGTGGTGTTGCCATGAACCCAGTTGATCACCCACACGGTGGTGGTGAAGGTAAAACATCAGGCGGTCGTCATCCGGTATCACCTTGGGGTGTACCAACTAAGGGTTACAAGACTCGTTCTAACAAGCGTACCGATAAATTTATCGTACGTCGTCGTACTAAATAGTACTCATAATTAAAGAGGAATCACCATGCCACGTTCTCTCAAGAAAGGTCCATTTATAGACCTACACTTGTTGACGAAGGTAGAGACAGCGGTGGAAAGCGGGAATAAAAAGCCAATTAAAACTTGGTCCCGTCGTTCAATGATCATCCCTACGATGATCGGATTGACCATCGCCGTCCATAATGGCCGTCAACACGTACCTGTATTTGTAACTGATGAAATGATCGGTCACAAATTAGGTGAATTTGCACCAACTCGTACTTACCGTGGCCATGTCGCGGATAAGAAAGCGAAGAGATAGGGAAAATTATAATGGAAGCTAAAGCTATACATAAATTTGCCCGCGGTTCTGCTCAAAAAGCACGTTTAGTTGTGGATCAAATCCGCGGCTTACATGTTGAGAAAGCACTTGAAATTTTAACTTTCAGCAACAAATCTGCTGCTGTTTTAGTTAAAAAAGTACTTGATTCAGCAATTGCTAACGCTGAGCACAACGAAGGTGCAGACATTGATGAACTAATCGTTAAAACTATTACAGTTGACGATGGTCCAACAATGAAACGTATCATGCCACGAGCGAAAGGTCGTGCCGATCGCATTATTAAGCGTACAAGCCACATTACAGTGATTGTATCTGATAGCTAGGAGATATTAGTATGGGTCAAAAAGTACATCCAAACGGTATACGTCTAGGTATCACGAAACCTTTCGCGTCTACATGGTTTGCAAGCACTAAAGATTTTGCAGATAATTTACACGGTGACCATTTGGTTCGTGAATATTTAACTGAAAAACTTAAGCGTGCTTCATTATCGAAAATCGTAATCGAACGTCCGGCTAAATCTATCCGCGTTACAATTCACACGGCTCGTCCAGGTGTTGTAATCGGCAAGAAAGGCGAAGACGTAGAAAAGTTACGTTTAGCAGTTTCTAAAATTGCTGGTGTTCCTGCTCAAATCAACATTGCTGAAGTACGTAAGCCAGAAATGGATTCGCAGCTTGTTGCAGACAGCATCGCTAGTCAATTAGAACGTCGTGTAATGTTCCGTCGTGCGATGAAACGTGCAGTACAAAATGCCATGCGTTTAGGCGCTAAAGGTATTAAAGTACAAGTTAGTGGTCGTTTAGGCGGTGCAGATATTGCACGTGCTGAATGGTACCGTGAAGGTCGTGTTCCATTACACACTTTACGTGCTGACATCGATTACTCGATTGCGCGTGCTGATACCACTTACGGTGTTATCGGTATCAAAGTATGGATCTTTAAAGGTGAAGTAATTGGCAAAATGCCATTACAAGTAGAGCAACCAGCTGCTAAGCCTAAAAGAAAAACTAACCGCAAACCTAAGTAGGAGCTAAGTAATGTTACAACCAAAACGTACTAAATTCCGTAAGCAATTTAAACTGCGTAACCGCGGTCTTGCACATGTAGGTAGCTCAGTTAGCTTCGGTACTTTCGGGTTAAAATCAATGGAACGTGGTCGTATGACTGCGCGTCAAATTGAAGCGGCTCGTCGAGCAATGACTCGTCACGTGAAGCGTCAAGGTAAAATCTGGATACGTGTATTCCCTGATAAGCCAATTACTAAAAAACCTCTTGAGGTTCGTATGGGTAAAGGTAAAGGTTCAGTGGAATATTGGGTATGTCAAATTCTTCCTGGTCGTGTTCTTTATGAAATGGAAGGTGTTCCGGAAGAGATTGCTCGTGAAGCATTTGCTTTAGCGGCTGCAAAACTTCCGTTTAAAACAACTTTCGTAACTCGGACGGTGATGTAATGAAAGCTAGCGAATTGAAAGAAAAAAGCATTGAAGAGCTAAACGCTGAATTGCTTGAATTGCTACGCGAACAGTTTAACTATCGCATGCAAGCAAGCACTGGCCAATTAGCACAAACTCATTTGCTAAGAACAGTACGTCGCAATATTGCACGTGTTAAGACTATCATAACTGAAAAGGCAGGTAAGTAATGAGCGAAGCTAAAATTCGTACACTACAAGGTCGTGTTATCAGTGATAAAATGGATAAGTCTATCACTGTATTAATTGAACGACGTGTAAAGCACCCAATCTACGGTAAGTTCATGACGCGTTCAACTAAGTTGAAAGCTCATGATGAAACTAACCAATGTGCAGCTGGTGATTTAGTATCTATTCGTGAATGTGCACCAATTTCTAAGAGTAAATCTTGGACTTTGGTAAACGTATTAGAAAAAGCTTAATCGCTGACGCTAATTCACAATAAGTACTTTAATTAGGCTCTGCTTCGGCAGGGCCTTTTTATTTTCTACAATATAATCTTTTTGTATTCTCTTCTATATATACCAACATTGATTTTTCCTCATAGTAAAAACCGCATTTCTCATTTAAAAAATTTAATCTAAGTTCCGCTATTGATTTACTGATTTTTAACCTTATCTCTATGATTCTACTTATCTAAGTAGTGCAGGGTGGCAAGTTAAGTTGTCATGTGGGAGCCCAAATGCCTAATAGTGGTTATTTTTTAGCTAAATAAAGTATCACTTTTAAAGAACCGGTGTTATAATCTCGCGCCCGCTCGTTGTGAGTGGGATTTAGAAGGCAGTGACGGGTCAAATTTCTGGCCTTGAATTTAATCTTTTATAAGATAATTTAGCGGAGACATATTAAATGATCCAAATGCAATCACAATTGAACGTAGCTGATAACAGCGGCGCTCGACGTGTACAATGTATAAAGGTTCTTGGTGGTTCGCACCGTCGCTACGCACGCATTGGTGACATCATTAAAATTGCAGTGAAGGAATCAAATCCTCGCGGCAAAGTTAAAAAAGGTGATGTTCTTACTGCAGTAGTGGTGCGCACTAAGAAAGGTGTTCGTCGTTCAGATGGTTCTACTATCCGTTTCGATGAAAACGCGGCTGTAATGTTAAATGCTAACTTACAACCAATTGGTACTCGTATTTTCGGTCCTGTGACTCGTGAACTTCGTAATGAAAAATTCATGAAAATTGTTTCACTTGCACCAGAAGTACTTTAAGGAGTAACGATAATGGCATCTAAGATTCGTCGTGATGATGAAGTAATCGTACTTGCAGGCAAAGACAAGGGCAAAACTGGTAAAGTGACCAAAGTTCTTGTTGAAGAAGGCAAAGTATTTGTTGAAGGTATTAACTTAATCAAAAAGCACACTAAGCCTGTACCTCAGTTACAGCAGCCTGGTGGGATTGTTGAAAAAGAAGCACCTTTACATGTTTCCAACATTGCAATTGTTAACCCAGCTAACGGGAAAGCAGATCGTGTTGGTTTTAGAGATGAAGACGGCAAAAAAGTTCGTTTTTTCAAATCTAATAACGAATTAATATAATTGGAGTAAACGATGGCGAAACTGCATGATTTTTACAAAGATACAATTGTTGCAGAGCTTCAAAAGAAGTTTGAATACAAAAGTGTCATGCAAGTCCCTCGGATTGAAAAGATCACCCTTAACATGGGTGTTGGTGAAGCTATTGCTGATAAAAAAGTACTAGAACACGCCACAAATGATCTTACTGCAATCTCAGGTCAAAAACCTGTTACGACTGTAGCACGCAAATCAGTAGCGGGCTTTAAGATTCGTGAAGGGTACCCTATTGGTACAAAAGTAACTCTACGTGGCGAACGTATGTGGGAATTTTTAGAGCGTCTTATCTCTATTTCTATTCCTCGTATCCGCGATTTCCGTGGCTTGAATCCTAAGTCATTCGATGGTCGTGGTAACTACAGCATGGGCGTACGTGAGCAGATCATTTTCCCTGAAATCGATTACGATAAAATCGATAAAATTCGCGGAATGGATATCACTATCACTACAAGTGCGAAGGACAACGAAGAAGGTCATGCATTATTGACTGCCTTCAACTTCCCATTTAAGAAGAAGGTGTAGAGTTATGGCTAAAACGTCAATGAAAGCTCGTGAAGCTAAAAGAACCAAGTTAGTTGCTCAATACGCTGAAAAGCGTAGTGCACTAAAAGCTATCATCTCTGGTGTAAACTCTTCTGAAGAAGAGCGCTGGGATGCAGTATTGAAACTTCAAGCATTACCTCGTGATTCGAGCAGTAGTCGTCAACGTAACCGTTGTAACATTACTGGCCGTCCACATGGTTACTTACGTAAATTCGGTTTAAGCCGTATTAAATTACGTGAAACTATGATGCGCGGTGAAGTTCCAGGTCTTAAGAAAGCTAGTTGGTAATTCACGGGAGTAAATGGTTATGATGACTGATCCTATCGCGGACATGTTTACACGCATCCGCAACGGTCAATCTGCAGCAAAGACTGCAGTTACAATGCCATCTTCAAAGGTTAAAGTTGCACTTGCCAACTTGCTTAAAGAAGAAGGTTACATTTCAGAATTTTCAGTTGTTGAAGGTGCTAAACCTGAACTAACTGTTGAGCTGAAATATTTTGAAGGTAAAGAAGTAATTGAAGTGATCAAACGTGTTTCACGTCCAGGTCTTCGCGTATACAAAGGTGCTCAAGAGCTTCCTAAAGTATTAGCAGGCATGGGTATCGCTATTATTTCAACTTCTAAAGGTCTAATGACTGATCGCGCCGCTCGCAATGCGGGTCTTGGCGGTGAAGTTCTTGGTTTCGTAGAGTAAAGGAGCAGAATTATGTCTCGTGTTGCAAAAGCACCTGTCGCAATTCCTGCTGGCGTTACTATTACGTTATCAGGTCAAGACATTAAAGTTAAAGGTCCAGTAGGCGAACTTTCTCGCACGATCCATAGCGACGTTGTTATTTCTCAAGAAGAAAATAACATTGTTACTAATATCGTTGCTGATGTTAAAGGCGCTTGGGCTCAAGCCGGTACTGCACGTGCTTTGATCAATAATATGGTTGAAGGTGTAAGTAAAGGTTTTGAAAAGAAATTAGTTTTAAACGGTGTTGGTTACCGTGCTAAAGCCGCAGGTAAGAACTTAAACTTATCTTTAGGCTTTTCACACCCGGTTGACCACGCTATTCCTGAAGGAATTACCGTTGAAACTCCTAGCCAAACTGAAATCACGCTGAAAGGCGCTGACAAACAGTTAGTTGGTCAAACAGCAGCGAACATTCGCGCTTACCGTAAGCCAGAGCCTTATAAAGGTAAAGGTATTCGTTATAGCGATGAGCATGTTCGTCGTAAAGAAGCTAAGAAAAAGTAGGGTAATACGATGGATAAGAAAACATCTCGTTTGCGCCGCGCTAAACGCGCTCGTGCAAAAATTAGCGAGCTGGGTGCGAATCGTTTAGTCGTACACCGTACTCCTCGCCATATTTACGCGCAATTGATCGCTCCAACTGGTTCTGAAGTAATCGCATCAGCGTCTACTTTAGACAAAGAAGTTAGTGCTCAGTTAGAGAAAACAGGTAACGTTGAAGCAGCTACGGCTGTAGGTAAAGCAATTGCAGAACGTGCAGTAGCTAAAGGCATCTCTAAAGTTGCTTTTGACCGTTCAGGTTTCCGTTACCATGGTCGCGTGAAAGCGTTAGCAGATGCAGCTCGTGAAGCTGGTCTTCAGTTTTAGGGGTTGATAATGGCTAATCATAATCAAGAAAACTCACAACAAAGTGATATGGCTGAAAAGCTAATCGCAGTTAACCGTGTATCAAAAGTGGTTAAAGGTGGTCGTATTTTCAGTTTCACAGCACTAACAGTAGTTGGTGATGGCGCTGGTCGCGTTGGTTTTGGTTACGGTAAAGCACGTGAAGTGCCTGCTGCAATCCAAAAAGCAATGGAAAAAGCACGTCGTAACTTAGTAACCGTTGATTTGAAGGGTACTACTCTTCAGCATGCTATCAAAGGCAAGCACTCTGGTTCTAAAGTTTACATGCAACCAGCTTCTGAAGGTACAGGTATCATCGCCGGTGGCGCGATGCGTGCAGTACTAGAAGTTGCAGGCGTACAGAACGTATTGTCAAAAGCATACGGTTCTACCAACCCAATCAACGTAGTTCGCGCTACTGTTTCTGCTCTTGCGAATATGCATTCGCCTGAAGCTGTTGCAGCTAAACGTGGCAAAAGCGTTTCAGACATTTTGGGGTAATTGAGCATGGCTAAAACAGTTAGAATAACTCAGTTAAAAAGTTCTATCGGTCGTTTACCGAAGCATAGAGCTACATTAAAAGGTCTTGGTTTACGTCGTATTCGTCATACAGTAGAGTTAGAAGATACTCCTGCTGTACGTGGTATGATCAATCAAGTATCTTATATGATTAAGGTGGAGGATTAATAATGCATTTAAATACTTTATCTCCTGCACCAGGTGCTAAGAAAGCCAAGAAACGCTGTGGTCGTGGTATTGGTTCTGGCATAGGTAAAACAGGTGGTCGTGGTCACAAAGGTCAGAAGTCTCGTTCTGGCGGTAGTGTACGTCCTGGTTTCGAAGGTGGTCAAATGCCATTGAAACAACGTTTACCTAAGTTTGGTTTCACGTCACGTAAATCTTTAGTTCGCGCTGAAGTACGTTTACATGAGCTAAACAACATCACTGGTGATGTTGTCGATATCTTTGCCCTTAAAGATGCTAACTTAATCACACGTAACATTGTGTCTGTGAAAATCATGCTTTCTGGTGAAATCACACGTCCACTTACAGTTCGTGGTTTAAGTGTTACTAAAGGCGCACGTGCAGCTATTGAAGCAGCAGGCGGAAAAATCGAGGAATAGTACGGTTATGGCTACACCAGGAATGGATAATAAAGCGCAAGGCGGTTTGTCTGAGCTTAAACAAAGATTGTGGTTTGTATTCGGTGCACTTATTGTGTTTCGTTTGGGATCATTTGTGCCAATCCCTGGTATTGACGCCGCTGTATTAGCTCAGTTGTTCGATCAACAAAAGGGCACCATTGTAGAAATGTTTAACATGTTCTCTGGTGGTGCACTTGAGCGAGCCTCAGTATTGGCACTTGGTATTATGCCGTACATCTCAGCTTCCATTATTATGCAATTGCTTACTGTGGTTCATCCCGCAATGGCAGAGCTTAAGAAAGAAGGTGAAGCTGGACGTCGTAAAATCAGCCAATACACCCGCTACGGCACTTTAGTTCTAGCGACTGTACAATCAATTGCAATAGCAAAAAGTTTACCGGGAATGATGCCAGGTCTAGTAATGGACGCAGGTTTCGGATTCTACTTTGCTGCGGTAGTAAGTTTGGTTACTGGTACCATGTTTTTAATGTGGTTAGGTGAGCAAATTACTGAACGCGGTATTGGTAACGGTATTTCTATTTTGATATTTGCAGGTATTGTTGCTGGTATGCCGTCAGCTGTTGGTCAAACAGCAGAAGCGGCGCGTCAAGGTGAATTGCACTTATTAGTATTATTGCTAATTGGCGTAATTATATTTGCTACAACTTTCTTTGTAGTATTTGTGGAACGTGGTCAACGACGTATTGTTGTTAACTATGCTAAGCGTCAGCAAGGCCGTAAGGTATTCGCTGCGCAAAGTACACATTTACCATTAAAAGTGAATATGGCAGGTGTTATTCCACCAATTTTCGCCTCAAGTATTATCTTGTTCCCTGGCACGCTTGCGAGCTGGTTTGGACAAGGTGACGGTATGGTTGCTGATTTCCTACAAGAAGTATCAATTGCTATTTCTCCAGGACAGCCACTGTACGTAATGTTACTTGCAGCAGCGATAATATTTTTCTGTTTCTTTTACACGGCTCTTGTTTTCAATCCGCGTGAAACTGCAGATAACCTTAAAAAATCTGGTGCGTTTATTCCTGGGATTCGTCCTGGTGAGCAAACGTCAAAATATATCGATAAAGTAATGACTCGCTTAACCCTAGTTGGTGCGATGTATATTACCTTTATCTGTTTAGTACCTCAGTTTATTATCATGGCATGGGACGTTAATTTTTACTTTGGCGGCACATCACTACTAATTATAGTAGTTGTGATAATGGATTTTATGGCACAAGTACAAACGCATTTGATGTCTCATCAATATGACAATGTACTTAAAAAAGCAAACCTTAAGGGCTACGGTCGTTAGACCAAGTCATTAGGTAACGGAGTATAAAATGAAAGTACGTGCATCCGTAAAAAAGATTTGTCGTAACTGTAAAGTTGTTAAACGTGCTGGTGTTGTTCGCGTAATCTGCGAAGAGCCAAAGCATAAACAACGTCAAGGTTAGTATTGACCTTAGCGAAAGCTAGATCTTTTAGAAGTGGTATTATGCAGATAATTCTGTATAATGCCGCTTCGATTTGCAAAGAAATGCGGCTGGTTGAGTATCCTAACGGGCTTTTCAACTGGTAAATTTTAATTTAAAAATAGGAGATGTGTTTAGTGGCCCGTATCGCTGGCATTAACATCCCTGATCGTAAGCATGCAGTAATAGCCATTACTGCGATCTTCGGTATCGGAGCTACACGTGCGAAAGCAATTTGTGCAGCTACTGGTATTGCAGAGTCAACTAAGATCAGTGAATTGGACGAAGCTCAAATTGATTTGCTTCGTGCAGAAGTGGATAAATACACCGTTGAAGGTGATTTACGCCGTGAAGTTTCAATGAACATTAAACGTCTTATGGATTTAGGTTGTTACCGTGGCATTCGTCACCGTCGCAGTCTTCCTCTACGTGGTCAACGCACTAAAACTAATGCGCGCACCCGTAAAGGTCCTCGTAAGCCAATTAAGAAGTAAGAGGAACTAGACAATGGCTAAAACACCAGTTAAAACGCGTAAACGCGTTAAAAAACAAGTTGCTGATGGCATGGCTCATATCCATGCGTCTTTCAACAACACAATCGTGACTCTTACAGATCGCCAAGGTAACGCTTTATCTTGGGCAACTGCAGGTGGTTCAGGTTTCCGTGGTTCACGTAAATCTACTCCATTCGCTGCACAGGTTGCTGCTGATCGTGCTGGTAAAACTGCACAAGAGTTTGGTTTGAAGAATATTGAAGTGTTCGTTAAAGGTCCAGGTCCAGGTCGTGAATCTGCTATCCGTGCCTTAAATGCTGCTGGTTTTAAAATCACCAACATTACTGACGTTACACCTATTCCTCATAATGGTTGTCGTCCTCCTAAGAAACGTCGCGTTTAATCGCTCTTTGTTAGGAATGTTGGAGAAAGTAAAATGGCAAGATATTTAGGTCCTAAGTTAAAGCTTAGTCGTCGCGAAGGTACAGATTTGTTCCTTAAAAGCGGTGTTAGAGCAATTGACACTAAATGTAAAATCGAAACTATTCCAGGTCAACATGGCGCCCGTCGCGGTCGTTTGTCTGATTACGGTATTCAGCTTCGTGAAAAACAGAAAGTTCGTCGTATCTATGGCGTACTAGAAAAACAATTCCGCAACTACTATAAAGAAGCGGCTCGTCTAAAAGGCAATACGGGTGAAAACTTGTTGCAACTTTTAGAGAAACGTCTTGACAACGTAGTATACCGTATGGGCTATGCAAGCACTCGTGCTGAAGCTCGTCAACTAGTTAGCCATAAAGCTATCGTAGTTAACGGTGTTGTTGTTAATATTCCATCTTTCACTGTTAAAGCCGAAGATGTAGTTTCTGTACGTGAAAAGTCTAAAACTCAAGCGCGTATTATCGCTGCTTTAGAATTAGCTGAGCAACGTGAGAAGCCAGTTTGGGTTGAAGTAGATAACAAGAAACTTGAAGGCGTTTTCAAACGTGTTCCTGATCGTTCTGACCTATCTGCCGAAATTAATGAACAGTTGATTGTTGAACTTTACTCTAAGTAAAGTTGCACTTTAAGAGAGGACAAACATGCAGGGTTCTGTAACCGAATTCCTTAGACCACGATTGGTTGATATCGAAACTGTTAGCACTACTCGTGCTAAAGTAACTTTAGAGCCATTAGAACGTGGTTTTGGTCACACTTTAGGTAATGCGTTACGCCGCATTCTTTTATCTTCAATGCCAGGTTGTGCTGTAACTGAAGTTGAAATTGACGGTGTACTTCATGAGTACAGCAGTAAAGAAGGTGTGCAAGAAGACATCATCGAAATACTGTTAAACCTTAAGGGACTAGCTATAAGTTTAGAAGGCAAAGATCAAGCTGTTCTTACCTTAACTAAGTCCGGTGAAGGCCCTGTAACGGCAGCCGATATCCAACATGATGGTGATGTAGAAATTGCAAATCCAGCACATGTAATCTGTCATTTGACAGGTGATGGCTCTATCAGTATGCGTATTAAGGTTGAAATGGGACGTGGTTATGTTCCTGCTTCAGCTAGACGTGATGCCGAGGAAGAAGATCGTGCAATCGGACGTTTGTTAGTAGATGCTTCATTCAGTCCAGTTGTAAGAATTGCCTATGATGTTGATTCTGCACGTGTTGAACAACGTACAGATTTGGACAAACTGGTATTAGACATGGAAACTAACGGTACGTTAGATCCTGAAGAAGCAATTCGTCGTGCTTCAACAATTTTAGCTGAACAGCTAGATGCGTTTGTAGAGCTTCGTGATGTGACTGAAGTTGAACCAAAAGAGGAAAAACCACTGTTTGATCCTATTTTGCTTCGTCCTGTTGATGACCTTGAACTTACTGTTCGTTCAGCAAACTGTTTAAAAGCAGAAGCAATTCAATATATTGGCGATTTAGTACAGCGTGCTGAAGTTGAACTTCTTAAAACACCTAATTTAGGTAAGAAGTCTTTAACAGAAATCAAAGACGTTTTGGCGTCTCGTGGTTTGTCACTAGGTATGCGCCTAGAAAACTGGCCACCTGAAAGCATAGCTGATAACGACTAAGTCGATCATCGTTTTTTTTAATAGTTGAGATAAGGATTAACTTATGCGCCATCGTAAAAGCGGTCGCCAGTTAAACCGTAATAGCAGTCATCGCCAGGCGATGTTCCGCAATATGGCAAGTTCATTAGTAAAGCACGGTTTGATCAAAACTACCGTTGCTAAAGCTAAAGAACTACGTCGCGTTGTTGAGCCACTAATTACATTGGCCAAAACCGACAGTGTTGCAAATCGCCGTTTAGCGTTTGCTCGTACACAAGATAAAGAAGTAGTAGGTATTTTATTCAACGAACTTGGTGCTCGTTACCAAGAACGTCCAGGTGGTTACACTCGCATCTTAAAATGTGGTTTCCGTACTGGTGATAAAGCTCCTATGGCTTACGTTGAGCTTGTAGACCGCCCAGTAGTAGAAGATGCTCCTGAAGTAGTTGAAGAAGCTAGCGCAGAAGCATAATTTAGTACTTGTACTAAGTTTGTTCTGACAAAATTGAAAGCGGAGCTTAGGCTCCGCTTTTTTGTGTCTGCAATTTAATAAGATTTTCTAAAAACTTGACCCGTCAAGTAATACCTCGTATAACAATTATCCACGCTCTTTTAGGTCAAACTATTTATGTCGTCTCGTAATCCAATCATTGCTGTTACCGGTTCATCTGGCGCAGGTACCTCAACGACTACCGAATCGTTTGAGCATATTTTTCGCTCACTTGGTATTTCTTCGGCAACTGTAGAAGGTGATAGCTTTCATCGCTACTCTCGACAAGAAATGGATCTAGAGAAACGTAAGGCTCGTGAAGAACAACGTAATGTCAGTTATTTTGGTGATGCTGCGAATGATTTTGACGCTTTAGAAAAACTTTTTAAAGATTATTCTGAAACCGGTAAGGGTAAAATGCGCCGTTATTTGCATACCTTTGATGAAGCTGTCCCTTACAATCAAATGCCAGGAACCTTTACACCATGGGAAGAATTAGGTGAGGGTACTGATTTATTATTTTATGAAGGTTTACATGGTGGCGTAGTGACCGAAAAAAACGACGTTGCTAAGCATGTAGATTTACTTATTGGTATGGTACCAATTGTTAACCTTGAATGGATTCAAAAAATAATTCGAGACACCAACCAACGCGGTCATAGTCGAGAAGCGGTTACCGCTAGTATTGTTAGAAGTATGGAAGACTACATTTCTTTTATCACACCGCAGTTTTCTCGCACACATATTAACTTTCAGCGTGTACCTACGGTAGATACTTCAAACCCTTTTAGTGCGAAAGCGATCCCAACTTTAGATGAGAGCTTTGTCGTTATAAGGTGTCGGGAATCTAGTCATTTAGATTTTCCTTATTACCTTAGTATGATTGATGGTGCTTTTATGTCGCGTATGAATACACTGGTAGTGCCTGGCGGAAAAATGGGCTTAGCTATGGAGCTGATATTAACACCGTTAATAAAAGACATAATGTATAAGAAAAGCGAAGCAAATAAACAATTAGATTGGATGAGCGATTTATAGGCATGCACAGGTGTCTTATCCGAGTATCATTTTGCGTAGTTGCTTTATGTGTATTTTCAATAAACGCCATAGCAAAAGACATTCTTTTTACCGAGATTGAAAAGCATACGAAATTAGGCTGGACGGTTAGTTATCAAAGTAACGAACCAATGAAAGCTGTCATGTTTGCAAATTCGCCCGATAATAGCCGATTGAAACGTTGGCTACCGATTTCTTCAGAATTTAGCGTTAATTATATCAATGGTAGGGAAATCGCTACGCGTAAAGATGGTAAGCCGTTTTCTTTGGTAAAGTTTCAACTCACTCCTAGCTATATTCATTTACCAAAAAGTTATGCCCCATTTTCTCCTTTCTCTGATGGTGGAATGCTAGTGCACAGTGGACGTTTTTTCGCTTGCCCTAATATATGCTCAGGTAACGAAAATATTTGGGCGATGGCTATTAGGGCACCTGTTGAAGATACTATTATCGTAGGCAGTCAAACGTATTTAAAGAAAACATCTTGGTGGGATAAAAATGACGGTCAAAAGTTTTATATAGGTAAGCAGCAGCTAAATTATAATGAAGACTACATTAGTATTGTTGACGCCAAATTAACGCAGACTGTTGGCAAACAACTGGATACTATCTTACCTCGTATGATGTCATTTCTGGAAGCCACCTACGGAGTTATAGAAAATAAACCGATGTTATTTGCTTCATTTGGCGAAACCAGTGATGGTAGCTTTGGGCGTCAGGGTGGAGTCTTGCCTAATCAGGTTTTTATGCATTGGTACGGTGCTGCGACATATCACGAGCAGAATCCAGCAGCGACTTTATGGTTCTTTGCCCATGAGGCGGCACATATGTACCAGAAAATGGCCGGCCAAGCATTAACTCCGGTAGACAACTGGTTGCACGAGGGCCATGCGGAAATGATGGCAAAGAAAATCATGCTAAGCTTGGTGCCTCAGTATCAACATTTTGTTGAAGCAAAAGTAGCGCAAGCAAAGGCTAACTGTCTTGTTATTATGAAAAGCTCATCATTACCTGAACAAGTTGAAGCAGGAAATTATCAAGCGCTTTATGATTGTGGCTTATATATCTATAGTTCTATTGAAACTGCGTATCCCAAAAAAAATGGTACTGAAAGTTTATGGGTAGCCTTAATGGCACAAGCTAGAAATGGCGGTCAACTAGATAGCAATGAAATGTTACTAATAGCACAAGAGAAATATAGCTTATCAAAGAAGAATACAGACGATTTTAGAAGGTTAATAGGGATAAACTAGGTAGTTAGCCCTATTAATCTTAAAAGAGGAAATATCGCCTATACAAGGTTCACTTCAAAGTCATGGGTTATATTGACAGATTTGTTCAGCATAAGCGCCACTGAGCAATATTTGTCGGCAGATAATTTCACTGCGCGTTCTACATGCTTTTCACTAACTTCGTTGCCTTCTATCACAAAATGTAGATGTATATCAGAAAACAACTTCGGCACTGTATCAACGCGTTTAGCAGCAATTTCGACTTTACAGCCTTTAATGTTTTGGCGTGCTTTGTTTAGAATGCTGACGACATCAACGGAAGAGCATGCACCTAAAGAAATTAATACATTTTCTAATGGACTTGGTGCTAAAGCTCCGCCATTTGCATCTAATACAATCGTGTGACCACTTTCTGATGTGCCCATAAATAGCTCATCACCAACCCACTTTACTTCTGCTTTCATGAATAACTTCCTAAATCTGACAAGAGCTAATATTGTAGAGAATTAGGCTTATATTAGCTAGTGCTGATATATAGGCGAGTTTGAATAACGTTCTATAGATAATTTCAAAGACAGAAAATGCTGATCTGCATGAAAGTTAAACTGAATTTTTTACTGTTTTGATAAGTATTGCTAAAGAGGTGGCCCACCCGACAGGAATTGAACCTGTGACCACACGCTTCGGAGGCGTGTACTCTATCCAGCTGAGCTACGGGTGGTTATTCTTATGTACTATAAATAGTGGCATATTTAAAAGCTTTAAGCGCGGCAAATAGTATAGATTATCGCTTATTATGTCTATACAGAATGTTTGTTTTCTTGTTTAAAGCCCTAAATCAACACTTTTTATGTCCTAGTTAAATCATATATTCATCTAATTTTTGACTGTAACAATTTCATTAGTTAATTTGGAAGTGATTATATTAATGTATTGTTAATAGGCAAAGGGAAAAAGATGTACTTTCATCATGAAGATGCCTAAAGTAAAGGCTATAATAAATCATTAATCTCAATACCCTATAAGTAAGCATATAGCTATGAAACGACTCTTTATTGTATTTACCTTGTTACTTATTCTGATTGCGAATTCTACTTTCGCTCAATCATATGACACTGAAATGGTAGCCGTTGAACTTTATAGTGACACCATACAGCGCACAGGGAAACTTGACTATAAGCGAACCCTAAGCCTTTCTTTTAAAAGTAGTGGTTACTTGACGCTATTAAATATCGATGAAGGTGATCAATTTACTAAAGGTCAATTACTGGCTTCTTTAGATGTGACTGAATTAACAGAAGATAAAAATTCAAATTATGCGCAATTACTTCAAGCAAAACGTGAAGTAGAGCGAATAGGTCGTTTGATGGATGAAAAAATGGCATCTGAGCGTGATATGGATGATGCCATTACACAAGCCGAGTCATTGCGAGCGGCGTACCAAGTATCTTATTACAACTTAGAAAAAGCAAAAATTTACGCGCCATTTTCTGGCATTGTGTTAACACGGAATACTGAGATAGGCGAATTACAGTCCCCTGGGCAAGAAGCTCTAAAAATTGCAAAGCTTGATTGGGTAGTCAGAGTTGCATTAACAGGTAAAGAAGTTAGCCAGGTGAAGCTTAAACAAAGTGCAAACGTTACCATAAGGCATATGGGAACTATTGAGGGTATTGTCAGTAAAATTCCAGCAATAGCTAATAGTGAAAGTAACTTGTTTATTGTTGAAATTTTAATACCAAAAATACCCAATGCATCAGGATTAATTGCTGGGCAATTAGCAGGCGTTAAAATTGACTTTAAAAGCGAAATATTTGTTTATAGATTACCTATAACTGCGCTTGTTGCTGTTGATGATGAGGGGAAAGCAATTATTATTTCACAATCATCTAAACAAGTAGAGTTTAGCGAGCAAAGTTTTGCGGTATTTCACTTAGATAATGATTATGTTTACTTAAGCGCAAGCTCTAATGACGTACCTATAAAAGTGATGACTAAAGGTTGGCAAAATTTCTTATTGGGTGGGCAATAATTACTATGCAGCTTCCTCGCGCAGCAATTAAAAATGCTCAATTTACGTTGACCATTGTCGTACTGTTAGTACTTGTGGGCATTGTTTCTTACTTTCAGATGCCTCGCTCTGAAGATCCTCAATTTGATATTCCTATTACTCTGTTGGAAATTATTTATCCAGGAGCGTCTCCTACTGATATTGAAACTTTAGTTGTTGATCCTCTTGAGGAAGAGTTTGCGGATATTGAAGGAATAAAAAAAGTTGAATCGCAAATTAAGAATGGCGGCGCGCGCATCGAAGTGACATTTTTATATGGCAGTGATCCAAATGCTGCATATAACGAAGTTAAGCAAGCAGTGTCGTCAGTAAAACCAACGCTGCCAGAAGGTGTACAAGATGTATTAGTTTTAAAAGCTACGCCAACCAGTGTTGCGATTATTCAACTAGCACTGTGGAGTGACTCAACTGATTATAAAAGTATGGAGTTTCATGCGAAACAACTTGAGAAACGGCTAGAGGCAATAGAAGCAGTAAAAAAAGCTGATATATGGGGCTATCCAACACAAGTTGTTGCCGTTGATTTAAATTTAGCAATGTTAAAGCATTATGGTATAAGCGTAACGACCATTAATAGCATACTAAAGGGTCGTGCGATTAATATAACTCCAGGCTTTGTCGATGCTAACACTCGACGCTTTAATGTAAAAACTAGCGATAATTTTCAACATATTGACGAGCTAAGTAATACTGTAATATTTTCAAATGACACATCAGTTATTCGTTTGGCTGACGTAGCACATGTTGCTTTTTCTGATCGTGAACCTAGTTATTTAGCGTATTACGATGGCAAGCCGGTGATATTTTTGACTGCCGAACAACGAGCACATACTAATATTTTTGCCTTGACTAAAGCTATTGATGACGAGATTTTGTCTTTTCAGAAAACCTTACCTGAAAGTATTAAAATAGCTACGCTTTTTAAGCAGTCAGATGGTGTTGAAAATCGTGTAAATGGTTTTTTTGATAACTTATGGCAAGGGCTAATCTTAGTTGGCATTATGTCGCTAATATTTCTTGGTGTACGTGAAGCGATTGTTGTCATTGTTGCCATACCTTTATCATTTTTAATTGCAATCGGTTGGCTTGATTTTGCTGGTTTCGGTTTACAGCAAATGTCTATCGTTGGCTTAATTATTGCGCTTGGTTTGCTAGTCGATAATGCTATTGTTGTCACTGAAAGTATTCACCGAGAAAAAGCTAATTATCCGACACTAGCTGAAGCGGCAGCGGCAGGTACAAGCCATGTCGGTTGGGCAATTAGTAGTGGTACGGTAACGACTATGCTAGCTTTTTTACCTATGCTGATGCTTGCTAGTGATACTGGGGATTTTATTCGTTCAATGCCAGTTACTGTTGTGTTGGTTTTGTTAGCATCTTTACTCATCGCTTTAACATTGACACCTTTATTGGCGAGTAAGTTTTTTAGTAAAAAACCTGCAAAAATTAAAACCTTACAACATCATGCTAATGCTTTTGCAGAGCGTTATTATGTGAAGTGGTTAGCCCGGTTGATGAAGGCTAAATTCATTGTGTTAATCGTTTCTTTTGTTGCACTCATTGCTATGGCATCGTTGTTTGGCCAGGTTGGTTTGAGCCTATTTCCTAAAGCCGAAAAATCTATGTTACTCATCGATGTTGAGACGCCGCCTAATTCATCTTTGGATTACACTAATAGTGTTATGCACTCGATGACCGATTTTCTTAAAGCACAGCCTGAAGTAGACAAAATTGCGCTGAACGTCGGTAATTCTAATCCGCGCATTTATTATAATGAAATTCCTAAACGTGGTGTTGTTACGTACGGTCAGGTGTTACTTGTACTAAAAGAATATGATGAAGATGAAATTAGTGCCCTAGTGGCTAGTTTGCGTTCTGAATTTTCACAATGGCACCAAGCAAAAATAACCGTAAAAGAATTTACCCAGGGCCCGGTAACTGACCAGCCCATAACGGTAAGGCTGATTAGTGAGTCTTTGAGCGATCTTGAACAAGTTGCAGGAGATTTGCAAAGAAAAATGGCTTCAATGTCAGGGACCATTAACTTAGACAATCCTATTGGTGTTGCAAACACAGAATTAGCGTTAGCTATTGATTACGATAAAGCTGCGTTATTCGGCATTGATATAAACAACTTAGATAATGTTATTCAAACAGCGCTTTCAGGCACTTTTATTGGCCAACTCAATGATAGCAATGGTGAGAATTATCCCATACTTGTTCGCCGTCCGAAAAGTGGTTTAGCTGGCCTTGCTGATATTACTATTGTAAATCAGCAAGGCAGCAATATTCCATTAGGGCAATTTGTTGACATTACGTTGCAGAAAGGCAGAACAGACTTTTTTCATTATCAAAAGTTACGAATGGCTCGGGTTTCTGCTGATGCTGCTCAAGGATATTCAGTTCAAGCATTAACCAGTGAAGTTGTTAACTATCTTGAGAATTATCAATTACCATCTGGTATGTATTATATTTTGGGTGGTGAAGAAGAGTCACGACAAGAGTCTTTTGCTGGGCTATCACAAATAATGCTGATAACGGCTATTGGTATTTTTGCTATTTTAGTGCTGCAGTTTAAATCATTCCTGCAACCTTTAGTTATTTTTACTTCTATTCCTTTTGGTATTGCCGGCGCAGTATTGGGCTTGTACATTACTGGGCTATCATTTTCTATGATGGCTTTTATAGGCTTAATCAGTTTGTTTGGCATCGTGGTTAATAACGCTATTATTCTTATTGATACTACGAACAAGAATTTAGCGATCAGCAATAATAAAGAACAAGCCATTTTGTCTGCAAGCGCAACTCGATTCACCCCGATACTCTTGACCACAATTACAACCATTGGTGGGTTAATACCATTAACATTGTTTGGTGGTAGCCTCTGGCAACCATTAGGAGTTGTTATTATTTCTGGGCTATGTATTTCGGCTATTGCAAGTTTTGTCATCGTTCCTCTATTGACCGAACTATTTACCAAAACTGCAAACAATAAATCAAAAGAATAAATCATGGATTTTATAGGATCAATTGGCTTTTCCTTGGCAAGTGCTGCATATGCATTATTTACACTACTTGTTGTCGCCGCCCGCAATAGTAGTTTATTAGCTCGCTGGGTACTGTTTTGTACTTTGATAACATTTGGCAGTAATTTAGTTGCTGCTCTACAAATAAAGCTTGGCTATAGTTTGCAATGGGCTATGTTGGCTGACGCGTTTAAAATAGCTTGTTGGTCATTACTTTTAATCTTGTTTAATACCGAAGATAGAAGTATTCGAGTGTTAATAAAAAATTACTATGTACGGCAATATACAAGTGTTTGGTTATTATTAACTGCGGCTTGTTGGCTTGCTAGTTATTGGTTGAACCACGCGTATGAATATATTTTTCTGCTTTTTATTGTGCTTAATTTATGGATACTCGTATTGCTTGAGCAATTATATCGCAATGCCAATTTGCAAGTGCGGTGGGCAATTTGGCCGCTAGTTATAGCGCTAGCAAGTGTTGCTATTTTTGACTTTGTTCTTTATGCACAAGCGACAATGGTTGATGGTATTGATTTTGATTTTTGGTATAGCCGAGGGTTTTTGGCGCTATTTGTTGCACCTCTTCTATTGATTAGTACTCGTCGAGTTAAAAACGGCGAGGTACGTATTTTTGTTTCCCGTAATGTTGTTTTTTATAGTTCAATGCTGATGATTGCAGGCGCCTACTTACTACTCATGGCACTAGCAGGTTACGTAATTAACTATATTGGTGGCGAATGGGGGAGTTTAGTTAGTATTGGCTTTTTGATGCTAAGTGGTATTGTGCTTATTGCCCTGCTGATCACTGAGTCATTGCGCCGGCGTGTAAAAGTGTTTATTGCTAAGAATTTTTTTGCGAATAAATATGAATATAGAGATGAATGGCTAAATTTAATCGAAAAAATTGAAACGTCTAGCGGTGAGAATCATTACCAAATGGCAACGCAAATTATGATGTCTAAAGTTAATGCATTACGAGGTGCGATAATTCAGAAGGTGACAGAGCAGCATTACCAACAGCGTTTTAGCCATGGTATAAACATAGTTGATAGTATCGAAGAACAACTGGTAGAGGTTGGCCAATTTTGTCAAAAGCAAGGCTGGATTGTTGATGTTAATGAATACGAGCAATCGCCGGCTATTTATCCTGATTTAGCATTAGATGTTGAGTTATTTAAGCAACACAATATACAAATTATTGTACCTATTTTTATTGGTAAAGCTTTTTATGGTTTGTTTGTTTTGGCAGATGAAAATAAAATAAAGCGTCTTAATTGGGAAGATAGAGATTTACTATTTGCCGTGTCTAAACAATTAGGAAATTTTATTTCGTTATATGAAGCGACAGATAAGCTGAGTGAGTCAAAACAATTTGATGCATTTAATCGCATGTCGGCTTTTTTGGTACATGATTTAAAAAACGTACAGGCACAACTTGCTTTGATTACGACGAATGCTGAAAAGCACAGGAATAACCCTGAGTTTGTTAATGACGTTTTTGAAACCGTTGAATCGGCCACTGAAAGGTTAGCAAAAGTTCTGTCGCAATTACGTAAAAAACAAGTTGAACAGTCCACTCACCGGAAAGTTAGCCTTTCTGAGATTATTCAAAAGGTTGTTTCTCAATGCAATGTTCAACAACCCAAAGTTACTTTTTTACATGATGGCAATTGCCATAGTTTAATTGACGATGAATCATTTCACTCTGTTATGCATCATTTGATCCAAAACTCACAGGAAGCAACCAAAAATCATGGTTGGGTTAAGGTGACCTTAGCTGAGAAAAAACGTACTATTAGAATTACCATTGAAGATAATGGCTGTGGTATGAGTGAGGAATTTATAAACACGCGCCTATTTCGTCCATTTGATACAACTAAAGGTAATGCAGGTATGGGAATCGGTGTTTTTGAAGCAAAGCAATTTTTTGAAAACATGGCTGGTATTATCAAAGTAGAGAGCACTCCGAATCAAGGTACAGTGTTTATCATTGAGTTGCCGTTACTTACATAGAACCACATAAATTATTAAAAATAATTAGAAGGATTTCCAAATATGGAAAAGTTGTTAATCGTAGATGATGATAAAGGTATCCAAAAACAGCTAAAGTGGAGCTTATCAGATTACGATGTGGTTCTGGCTGGCGATCGTGAAAGTGCGGTAGCAGCAATACGTAGGCACGAACCTAAAGTAGTGACTTTAGATTTAGGCCTGCCGCCGGATGAAGCAAATGCTTCAGAAGGTTTAGCTGCGTTGCAAGAAATACTAGCCATAGCTCCACATACAAAAGTTATTGTCATTACCGGTAATGACGACCGCACTAATGCATTAACTGCCATTGCAGCTGGCGCCTATGACTTCTATCAAAAACCAGTTGATACTGAAGTAATCAATGTCATTGTTTCAAGAGCGTATAGTGTTGCAGCTATTGAAGAAGAAAACCGTAAAATGCGCGCTGTGGCAGGTAGTGACATTGGCATTATAGGTAATAGCGAAAGTATTGATAGATTGCGAATGATGGTTAAACGTATAGCTCCAACCGGTATTACCGCGCTATTATTAGGTGAAAGTGGCACAGGCAAAGAGGTAACGGCAAATGCTGTACACCTTGCTAGTGAGCGTAAAAATAAGCCTTTTATTGCAATTAATTGTGCTTCAATTCCAGAAACTCTGCTAGAAAGCGAGTTATTTGGTTTTGAGAAAGGTGCATTTACTGGCGCGCATAGAACAACGAAAGGAAAAATTGAATGTGCAGAAGGCGGTACCTTATTTCTTGATGAAATAGGTGACATGCCATTTAGCTTGCAAGCTAAGTTATTACGCTTTCTGCAGGAGAAGCGTATCGAACGCTTAGGTGGTCGTCAAGAAATTCCTGTAGATGTTAGAGTGGTTTGTGCAACCAATCAAAATCTAGAAGCAATGGTTGCCGCGAAAACATTTAGAGAAGACTTATTTTATCGAGTTAGTGAATTTACACTTAATATTCCACCATTAAGAGAACGCGAGGAAGACGTTATTATACTTGCTCAGTATTTTTTACAGCATTATGCGACTGAATATAAGCGTAACGTGAAAAGCTTCTCTGAGGATGCGTTAAGCGCTATTAAAGCACATAGATGGCCTGGCAATATTCGCGAACTTCAAAACAAAGTTAAAAGTTCAGTGATTATGACAACAGGAAGGCAAGTTACGGCATTAGATCTCGGCTTTTTTGACCATATAGATAAAAGCTTTGAGCTATCTTTGAATTTGCGTACGGTAAGAGAGCGTGCAGAGTCTATAGCTATTCAAAAAGCCTATGCATTATCAGACGGAAATATGTCTAAGACTTCAGAATTGTTAGGCGTTACTAGACCGACATTATATTCTTTGATCGAAAAGTATGAACTCACAATTAATGACTAGTGGCACTTTTGTCGATAAATAAAAAAACCGCTAACTAGCGGTTTTTTTATTTATAATGTTTGACGCAAAGTACTATTTTTTCGTTGTTTCTGCTGAGTCAGTATAAACACGACCTTTATGTTTCAATAGCTTATCAACATAACGGGCCATTTTAATTTTTTCTTTTATACTGCTTTCTAAAATTTCCTCAACTTCCCGTAACACATCTTTAATGCTTTCTACTTTTTCTGTTGAATGAACGATAACCTGACTCGGCTCGTTACTTTGCAACTGCTCACCATTTAAAGAGCCGGTTAATTCAAATTCCATTTCTTTTGCTACTTCATTAATCGCATCGACATTTATACTGTTAAGCTCTTCTAGGAAACCAAAAAGTAATAGCCTATCGACAAAAATATTTATTTTTCGAGGCACACCTAAGGTTTTTTCGTAGATAAGATCGAATGCGGCATCTGAAAATACTTGTTCTTTGTTGCAGCCAGCTTGCTGCAATCGATGGTTGATATATTCCTTAACTTCTTCATTTGACAATGGTTTAAGGTGTGCGGAAGCAATAATCCTTTGGCGGAACTGTTCCATATTTGGAGCTTGAATAATGCCTTTAAGCTCTTCTTGACCTAATAAAAAACTTTGAATTAAAGGCTTGTTGTCTAATTGAAAGTTGGACAGCATTCGCAGCTCTTCAACAGATTCGCTAGGCAAGTTTTGTGCTTCGTCAACTAGCAACAAGGCGCGTTTACCTTGACGATGCAGTTGAATTAAAAACTGCTCGATTCCTTGTAATAAATCAGCTTTACTTTCACCCTGTACGGTAATGTTAAATTCTGATACGACTAATTCCAGTAGCTCTTGAGGGTTTAGTTTGGTCGTAACTAATTGCGCAGCAACTATGCTGGCATCGCCTAAGTTATTGAGTAGGTTGCGAGCAATTGTTGTTTTACCTGTTCCAATAGGGCCGGTAACGACAATAAAACCTTCACCTTGATCCAGACCATACTGTAAGTAAGACAATGCACGCTGATGGTGGCTTGACGCAAAAAAGAATCTTGGGTCCGGGCTTAATTGGAATGGTCTTTCATTAAAGCCATAATAACTTTCATACATACTACTAGAAACCTTTGGTAATTTTGGCGCTTACACGGCCTTCTTTATAATTAAGAGTAAAGTCGTTTGAACTTCTATTTACGTAGCTAAAGTCGATATTAAAAGACAAGGTAGAGTTTAATGATTTTTCATAACCTACTTGATAACGTCGATATTTGTCTTGCCTCTCTTGCTCAGTATCTATTTGCAAATTAGTGTCTGTATATGACATCTGTAGATTTACATTTGAACGCCCACTAACCCTTCGTTTGATACTGAAACTAATATAGCTGTTGTCATCTTCAATTCTGGTATCTAAATTTTCTCTATTTTCTTTTCGTGCAATTAAGGTAAAAGTTGTTCTTGGCAAAGTAAGAGTTGAGTTCCAGCTAAGGTTTTTATTTAAAGAAAAGAACGCATCTTCAGCAAGCTCAAAGTTCGAAAATGTATTTAACTGATAGCCTTCTGGCGCTATTGTTGTACCATCTTGAACAATACAGTCCGAAATTGCATTAACAACGTTATCTGCGGGACACCAAAAAAAGCCTAATACAACTGGAATATAATTATTTCGAGTCAGTGTTTGTACACTTTCGGTATAATCTATAGTGTTGGATAGTCGCCTATTTCTATGCTGTAAGTTAAAGCCATAGCTATCACCGTAGAATCGTTCAGAATAGCTGGCTTCAAGTTTAGTTCGAGCAGATGGTTCCCAGTTTATCTGAGCATTTATATACTCTTTTTGGGCATTACCATCTAAATCTAGCTTATTGCCCGTTGGTTTATTGTATGAGGCATCTATATATAGACGTGATGATACAAGCCAGCGAAGACCTGCACCGTATGAATTCGACTCTAATGAGCGATTTCCGTTATTTACGTTACCGGTATTATCTTCATTATAATATCGAATAAATGGGTTAATTTTAAAATCAGAAATGTAGCCAATTACAGCTTCTGTTTCAACAATTTCCCCATCATTTTCATTGTTTTTAAGTTTCTGATAATTATGCTGAATATTCCAAAAGGTGGTTCGTGCAGCACGGCCATTCTGCATACCAATTGACGCGCTCAATTCATTACGATTACCAATGTCGTCTTCCGCAGTTACTTCTTGATATGAAGCGGTCGAATTTACAATGAAGTCACTATTGTTGACAATATATTCAACACCGCCATTATAAGTTTCGACTTGTACAGTGTCTGCGGAAACTATATCAGCTAAAGCATTTCTACTGCTGTTTTGAGATTGGTTTGCAACGTTGACACCTGCAATAATTGAAAGCCCATTTGGCCAGAGTTGAAATCGAATATCGCTAGCTAGTGTATGGTAATCATTATCAAGTTCGTGATCATGGCTATAGAATGCGTAGGTGCTTTCTGATGCTAAATTGAAGTCGACATGTTGTGAGTTATATGAAGAATCAAACAATATACCTGTTTGACTAACGATACTTGACTGTTCATTGCCACGAGTTAAAGCAACATTATCGGTATAAGTCTCATCAACTTTCAAACTTGGATCAAATTGCCAGTCACCAGCAAACGCTAGTTTAGAGCAAAGTAATGATAGACAAAAAACGCAAACGTTACTCTGTCGCGCCGTATCCATAGCCATAATAGCCATACAAATCCTTATGAGATCTAATTGCTTTGTTAAGTACTAATCCAATTGCTAAATTTTCGTTAAGGTGTTCAGTCGCAGATTTGATGTCAGCTATTGCGGTTTTCGACTCTTCAACAACTATTAATGCTTGCCCCATTAAGTTTGCTAATACTAATGTTTCTGTCACGCCGATGAGCGGCGGGCAATCAAAAATGACTATTCGATCAGGGTAACGGTTTGCTAATTCACTTGCTAAAGCAGCCATTTTTTCACTTGCTAATAGCTCATTAGAAAGATGGTGTGGTACGCCTGCGGGAATAAGCTTAAGTTTGTCTATGTCCGTGTTGTAAATAATTTCGCTAACTTGCGTAACATCATTTAATAAATATTCAATAATTCCTGGGGTTTCTTCGACTCCTAGCTCTCGAATTATGCTTGGGCGAAGAACATCTGCATCAACCAAAAGTACTGTCTTATCCTGCTCTAGAGCAATACTCAGTGCTAAGTTAATGGCTACAAATGTTTTGCCTTCATTAGGCTTTGCACTACTAACCATAATTAAATTGCTATGGTGTAGCATTTTTGATGCACTTCCAAACGCATTATTTAATAGCTTACGTTTAATTTGTCGAAATTCATCTTTAATACTCTTACGCGTACCATTATCAATAAGGTACCCTCGCTCTTGTAACCCTTTTTTATCTAGGTTTAAAGCAACCTTTTTGTCTAATTCATTTATTGTCGCTTTTGATGGGGAGTAAAGTTCCCCACTTTCAGTTTTTTCACTTTTTTGCGCTGCTTTACTTTGCTGCTTTGCTAGTGCTTTCTCAATGATGCTCATAGTTTACAGGAGTCCTCTGATTGGCGCTAAAATAGCATTTGGTGCTAAAGCATAAATAATAAATAAAGAGAGTGATAAAAGTAATACACCGTTTGAAACAATAAATATTATTGTTTTACGCTTGTGCCATTGTTGCAATCCTAAGTTGTCAGCGGCAGAAACAATGCCGAATACAGGTATACCGGTTGCTTTTGATACTTGGCTACTTGAAGTAACAACAGGATTAATTTGACTAAATAAGAATGACAAACCAACACCTAAACCTACCCCTGCTATAGTTGCAGCTATCAAAAATAAAATCCGTTTAGGCCCAGCAGGTTCCGTTGGAGCTCTTGGTGGATCAATGACTCTAAACTGTATTGGGTTCGTTGTTTCACCTGCTTGCTGCGCAAGCTGAGCTGTTTCTTTTCGATTTAATAATTCTTCATATTTATTTTTTGTTATTTCGTAGCCTCGATTTAATGACGTTAACTCTGCTTCAATTTCCGGCAATATATGAATTTTACTTTCTAACTCTTTAACTTGTTGTCGATAATCTTGAGCTCTAACGGTTGTTGATGCTACCTGATTTTCAAGTTGATTAATTTGAATCTGTAACTGTTGGATGACTGGGTTCTGACTGGTTGAAAGGTTTGCACTGTCACCGCTTTGGGCTGCATTAAAGTACTCGTCTATTTCATCGGTGCGTAATTTATTTAATTGGCTAAGACGACGTTTGACCTCTTTAACATCAGGGTGATTCTCAGTGTAGCGCAGTTGTAATGAATCTAATGTAGTTTCAAGCTCTGAAATACGTTCATCATAAGTGGTTTGTATGCTGTTAGAGTTTTTTATTTTATTTTGAGTGTTCCCTGAACTAGTCGGAGAAGTATTTAATTGTGCTTTAGCTGATTTTAATTGTGTTTCTTGTTCTAAAAGACTTAACTCAACTATTTTTAGTTGTTCTTTGACCACATTTAGTTTTTGGTAATATCCACCATATTGGTCAGGTAATACACCGCTATATTTCTGTTTAAAATCGGTCAATCTTGATTCTGCCGCAAGTAATCTATTCTCGTAATCTTTGATTTGCGTATCTAGAAATTTCTGAGCAGAGTCAGAATCACTTCTATTTTCACCAAGTGTATTTTCGATAAAAACGGTCAGGGCAGAATTAACAACATTTTTTGCCATTTGAGGGTCTTTATCTCGATAGGTAATTGTAAATATATTTTCTTTACGGCCACCGGTTTTTTTAATAATAATATTTGCTCTTAAATCGTCGATTAATGATTCGTAGTCTTCAGAGGTATTAGCCTGAACATCTAAGTCAGTCATACGAGTAATACGTTCCAAGTTTGGACGACTAAGCAATGTTTTGATCATTAAACGAATTTGTACTTCTGGGTTTGTTTCAACAGTTAACCCTTTCAATAATGGGCCTAGGATCGACTGTGTGTCGGCATAGATACGAGCTTCAGATTCATAAACGTTATCTAACTGAGAAATATATACCCAGGCTAATGGGCAAATTAACCATGTTGATATCATGATAAATCGACGCTTTAACCATATACCTTTCAGATAATCTAAAACTTCTTCAATAATTTCTTGCATTCCCGGCCTCTAAAACAGGTTAATAAACTTAAAACGAACTTAAAACCATGTTTCAGGTATTACGATGATGTCTCCAGGGAGTACGTCAACATTGGCATTGATTTCACCATTCTTTATTAAATCTTCAATAAAAATGTCATATTGTTGTTGCTGGCCATTCTCTACGCGAACAAGAACCGCGCCATTCCCGTTAGCAAATTCCGTTAAGCCACCAACACGTATCATAACGTCAAGCAACGTCATATGCTGTGTGTAATTTATTGATTGTGGCTCAGCAGCTTCGCCTATAACACGAATTTGTTCGCTAAATGGGCCAACAAAATTATTGACTGTCACTGTTACCACAGGATCTCGTAAATAAGTTGCCAATATTTCTTCTATTGAGCGTGCCAACTCTGTTGGAGTTTTACCAGATACTGGAATATCCTCTACTAAAGAGGTTGTGATCATGCCATCAGGCCTAACAATGAACGTGCCTGAAACTTCAGGGTTACGCCAAACGAATATATTAACAACATCACCAGCGCCAATAAGGTACTTGTATGATGCAACATCCACGGTATTAGATTGGTGCAATGTAGCAGGAGGTAAAGTAGATGAACTACATCCTGTAATTATGTAACCCAGCACAATAAAAAATATGGCTTTAATCGTGTTAGTCATGCGTATCTCCATGGTATCAACCTTATTATTTACAACTGTTTTTTTGAATCAACTATCGGATTGTATTTGATTTTGACAAATGATGCACATTATTTAATTTCTGTTAATTAATTGTAATAGCGCTAAATTAAATAACCTGCTGTTTACATTCATCGATGAATCAATTCTAATATAGAACTTAATAAGTAAAAGTGTATACGAATGGTCTCATTTTCTCATTTTAAAGGAATTTCTTACTCTTATGTCTAGCCCAAAATTTCGCGATTTATCTGCGGGTAGTAAGTCTTTAGTCTTAATTGAGTTTACTTGCTTTTCTGGCGCGTTATTACTTAGTTTATATCTCAATAATTTATTTCATTTTATTGCTTATGAAGTTCAAGACATTTCTATAAATGTTTTATTAATTCATGCGATTATCTTTTCGTTAGTTGTACAGCTATCTTCATTGGCGATGGGTCTTTATAACTCTAAATTAAGAGAGAACTTCAGGGGAGTTGTTAGGCGCTTATTAGTTTCGGTCGCGATAGGCTTTTTTATTGCTTCTCTAATCAACCCATTTTATGGTGAAGGAGCATTAGCTATTGAATTACTAGCTACAGCCTCTTTGCTCAGCTTAGTGCTTGCTTCTGCAGTAAGATATTTGACTCTACAAATTGATTTTTTTGGCTTTAACAAGCGTAACGTTCTTGTTCTTGGTACAGGCGAACGTGCTTCAATCATTGAAAAACGTATGCGTCGAGACGTCGATCGTCAAGGCTTCTTTATGCATGGTTTCGTTGTTATGAATGGCGACACTAAGCATGGAGGTATTGTGAATGAAAATAGAATTACCTTAGATGGATCATTAGTTAATTATGCATTAGAACATGAAATTGATGAGATAGTTGTGGCTAATGATGAACGTCGTGAAAACTTGCCCGTAGATGAGCTATTCGCTTGTAAAATTCGTGGTGTTGAAGTTACTGAGATTTTAGACTTTATTGAGCGTGAAACAGGCCAAATAGCAGTCAATTTAATTTATCCAAGTTGGGTTATTTATTCTAATGGTTTTGCATCTGCTAATCATCTTCGAAATACCTTAGATTGGGTTTTTAATGCGAGTATGGGCTTTTTCCTATTGTTGCTTACATGGCCTGTTATGCTCATTACAACGCTTTTAATTAAATTGGATGAAGGGTTTAAAGCACCTATTTTTTATTTTCAGGAGCGAGTAGGGTTAGATGGACAAGCTTTCAATATCATTAAGTTTCGTAGTATGCGGATTGATGCAGAAAAGAATGGTGCTCAAATGGCTTCAGAAAATGATGATAGAACAACAAAAATTGGAAAGTTTATTCGAAAGTATCGAATTGATGAATTACCACAGATTTATAATGTCATGTGTGGCGAAATGGGATTTGTTGGACCACGACCAGAACGTCCTGAATTTGTACAACAGTTAATTAAAAATATTCCTTATTACAATGAGCGTCATAATGTTAAACCTGGTTTAACCGGCTGGGCACAATTAAAGTATCCATATGGTGCGACGGAAGAAGATTCATTAGAAAAATTAAAGTATGACCTTTACTACATTAAACATCGTAGTTTTATGCTTGATTTGCTTATTTTAATTAGAACCGTTGAGATAGTATTGTTTGGTAAGGGAAGGTAACTTCTTTTCTTGGATTAAAAAAAAGCAGCGCTAGCTGCTTTTTTATCTTCTGAATTTGACCTAGCCTAAAAGAGGAAATAGTAGGGATTTTAATTTAAAATAGCCTCGTTCGTACTAAGACGGCACGATGGATTTTTCTATTTGTAATTTTTGTAATGCCATTACAAGCCATACAAATTCATTATTGTTTGTCGCATCTTCGCCGTATATTGTTGCTATAAAATCTTTCGCAAGTTGCGCTTCTTCTTTCAAAGGCCCCTCTAACCAGCGTTTATGTGGCACAGGAAAGCCTTTCTTTTTCGCGTAAATAATTTCTTTATCATAAAAGCGTTCACCGAGCTTTCTAAGTATGGGTTTGGTATGTTCATCCCCAAAATAAAGGCGGTTATCAAAGTTAGTTGCGAAGTTGATAACATCAGTATCGAAAAATGGTGAGATAAGTTCAATACCATCCCTATCAGCTATACTACCCATAGTGTAGAAGTGATACATACAACTTTCTTGCATAATAAACCTTCTGATGAGGTTTTCAAATTCATGTTTAGTGACATCTTTATAATTTAAATTTGATAAATTTAGCCATTGTATTATTTCTAATTCATTAGAGGTTGATGTGATGCCAGGTAACTTACATTTTACTTCAAGAGGATACTCTATCGCCCAAGAATTTAAAACTTGTACAGTCAATGGCTCTTTAAGTAAATCGAGTAATTTCTTTACCGTACTAATTGATTTAAATAGTGTTAAAAATGGGGCCACAGGTTTTAAAAAAGCGACTTTACAGTACTTCTCGTAGCGGTTGGCTGCTTGTTTAACGGCATGATAGCCGAATACCATATCTGCACCTTCACCAAATACAACGGCATCAAACTTATCTTTAAATTGGCGCATTAATATTGAAAAAATTATTGTCTGTGGACTACGAATAGGCTGCTTAATGAAATCGACTATGGTGCCAAATTCTTCGCTGATATCACTATCACTAATTTCGACTATTTGATGTTCGATATTAATCTGTTTTGCCATACTAATGGCAGCCTTTAATTCTGGATTTTCACCAGAACTAAAAATAGGTGTAACTGCCACAACATTGTTATTATGTTCTTTGGTTAATGCCGCAAGTAAAGAGGAGTCAACACCGCCACTGAGTAAAACAGCAACCTTTTTATTTTTTACATTTGCACTTTCGAGGTGCTTGTTAATAAGACGTAAGCTTTCGTTGGTGGCTTCATCAAGTGAAAGTGAAGAGCTCGATTTCCTGTCTCCTACTTGCCAATAAAATCCTGCATTAACTGGTGCTAAAGATGAGTCGAATTTATAATAATGTCCTGCAGGGATCTGCTTTATATCAGGGTTAAATGTAGTTGAGCCTGTACAGATTTTGAAGTTTACAGCTTCGACTAACCAAGATGGATCTATTGTATCTGTGTTGTTAAAAGCATAGTTTTCAGGAATGTTAGAAATATGTAATTCTTTATTTTTACACTGAAAGTAAGTTTTATGAGCTCCGATACGATCGGTGTAAAAACGACCCTCTGCCGTTTTTTTATTAAAGAATAATATTGTAAAGTAGCCATTATTTGCAGTTAGGGCTTCGTTTTGGTTGTTAAATAAACCATTGGCAATAGCTGTATCTATTGCCTCGCACTCTTGAGCAAGCAAATAGCCAAAACGAAAATAAATAAAATCATTTGTATTGATGACCTTATTTGGACCACTACTATTGAGCGTTAAGGACATATCCCCTGGAAGCAAATAGTGATCTTTATCTGTGTATTGCTTTTCTGATGCTTTTTTTATTTTTATCGAAAAACAGTTTCTCATTACGTTAATCCATTAGGGTCAAATTATTTATTAAAAACGGCTTTAAATTTTGATGTTATAAAGCTCTTTATCTGCCTATAAAATAGCGATACTGCAGGGTAAGGATCCCACCAGACATAATAGATGAAAATATGTTTTTTCGTTGCCAAATTGCTCAAATATTCTTTTAGAATAGTACCAACTGCTTCTCCATCGCGCATACGCGAGAACAAGTCTTCATAGAAGCTAACAAACATAACGCCACTTTTCATTGATTGCTTTTCGGGAAGAGCTTGTTGTGTCGCTAATTGATAAGTAGCAAATGCATTGTTAACACCACATGACGTATCAAAAAAATTGCACATACCTAGTCTAGGGTTGATTTCGATATATTTATATATGTCATCTACAGGATCTTGCTTGAATTCTACCATCGCAGGTCCTGTGTACTTTAATGCTTTACCAAGTTGTGCTGACAAGTCAATAACTGCTTGATTGTGCTCACTTACTGCATAACTTGTAACACCATAATGAGAAGGAGATAGGCGAAGTCGATTAAATGTAAAAGCTTGTGTTATATTACTTTTTTCATCAAAAAAGCAATTGCATACCCACTGCTGACTGTCTTTTCCTTGAATAATTTCTTGGGCAATTACGCTGGAAAGGACACTATCAAACTTTTCAAAAAACTGTTGAAGCTGCTTTTCTGTTTCAATAATGATGTTTTTTGCGCCTAGCACCATATGTTTATGGGAGCGTGGCTTAATAATGATAGGTAAAGAAAGCTCATCAAGCAGTTGTTGTGAATTATTAATTTCTTGTACAGTTTTGGGTATAGGTATTACATTGCCAACAACTACAGTTTCTTTAGCTTTATCAATTAAAATTTCTGACAATTCGGCGTTAGGTATTATGAATTTATAGTTTTCTTCAAGCTGCTGAGAGTGTTCGGTAAGAAAAGTGACAAACCAATCCGAAGTTGGGATTATTAATGTTCCCTTAGGAGATAACAAAATTGCACTTAATAGCGATTGATGCTGCTCTTTGTCAGTTGTACCTTCTATATAAGTCTTAGTTGTGGGAACTTTCGACTTATGAGTTATATCGTCTCTATCCCTCGTAATAATATGACTGCGAATTCCATTTAAGTATAAGCTTCTAACTACACCTAATCCGTTGGGGCCGGCTGCAAGTACGATGGTATTTGTCATGTACAGGTATTTCCTATTTGTTTCTAACGATGATGTTCTTTAATTGATTAACGGTACAATCACCATCTACGGGAAGGCGCATTAATTGATAACGGTTACTTTCGTTAAAAGAGTAAATGACTCCAGGAATAAAAGAAAACGCTAATTTATAACCAGCCTCACATGCTAATTGCTGTGTTACCTGCGTAAAGGCAGACTTTCCACCAACGGGGTACGCAATTGAACTCACTTCTTTATCTAAGAATGACTCTATTTTTGTCTTTGATAGCGAAATTTCTTCTCTTTGAGCATCAGGCGATAAGTGAGAGAGAATTGAATGGCTTAATGTATGTGAGCCAATATGCATTCCATTATCAGACATTTCTTTTGCTTGCTGCCAATTCATAAACAGAGGTATTGATCTAACTTCTAAAGGCATATTGCACTGGCATATTTTGGCAAGTTCAGCAATTTTATCTTCCATGGTACGATCATTTTCTTGTTTTATTACTCTCAGTACTGTTCTTACTTTGTCGATGATTGTTCCTGATGAAATATCTACAGGCTCTTGCCAACTTGTTAGCTGAATTGAATTTACTTGGCTATTTCGAATTAACCATGCAATTTCATCCCACCAAGGAATATGAGGCTCATCTAGGTAATCAGTCGCAATATAAAAAGCAGCTGGCGTATGATATTTTTTTAAAATCGGAAATGCCGCGGTATAATTATCAACATAACCATCGTCGAAGGTTATTACTGCATACTTTTTATCTATAACTTGATTGGATTCTATTTTTTCAATTAACTGTTCGATACTAATAACAGTGAATGTTTGATTGTAAAAGATGATGTGTTTTTCAAATTGCTCAGCGGTACAACTAAACACGTTTGGATCAAAAAGGCTTGTGTCCTTATCGCCAATTCGGTGGTAATTAAAGCAATAAACGCCGTTAGCTAGAAACGGCCAAGTAACTTTACTATAGATATTATGTATAGTTTTCTTTATCACGAGTCACTTACCTTATACTCAGGAGCCGCAACATGGAAATTTCTGTATGCATTTGGACTTCCTTGTTCTCCGGCTTCAGCAGCTTTTACAATATTATACATCTCGCGGGCTGATACGTAGTGAAGAGCAAAGTTTTTACCGTCGTTGTATTTATCTTCAAGATACTGACACATGTTTTCAAATGGCTTGCCTAGTAATGTATCCATATCTTGTTCTTGGGTACCGTGAGTATGAATTTTCACAAATAACCAGTCAGGTTTTCCTTTCACTGAGATGGCTGTATCAACCCATAAATCTACACGATCATTTGTCGGTGGCATTGACGTTCTAATATCACTATTTTCAATTTGCGGAATAAAGCCTTTTTTACACTGTTTCCAATTTAAGCCTACAGGACCAGTGATCAGCATTATGTCACCCCATGGAGAGCCTCCAACTTCAACGACTCTTCCGGTATTGTGAGATTTAGGTTTCTCAGGGTCATCTTTTGCGTAGTATATTTCATTTACCATTGCTGGTTGTGTGGAGCTGGGGGCTGATGGAAATGTAAAGTCTGCAAAACATCCGGTTTCTTTAAGTACAATAAGCTCGTCATTAACACCACACATATTTCCACTTGGCAAACTATTGTCTAAGCACCAATTGCCATGAATAAAGGTATATTGTAATTTTCCTGTTTCTTCATTTCTAGTGAACGCACCGTGATTTTCATGTAGTAATTCGGTAAAGCCCTCTAATGTGTTACGTAAGTTGTCACTTGTATCATCATGATGGTGTAAATGAATTTCTATTTCACCAAAGCCTTGGGCACATAAGTCGGTAATTTTATCTAAATGCTCTTTACGATACTCTTCTTCAGGGTAGAAAAAAGAGTGTTTAGGGTAGCAACCGTCAGCATCTTTAAATTTTTTCGCCACAGCAGGATATTCTTGATACCACCTTTCTACTCGCTGACATTCTTGTTCGTAAGGTATGTCTTTCCCCCACATTGGCTCGTAATGATCAACAAAACAAAACATGATGTGTTTTGTTTTGTTGCTTGAACCTGTGCTATTGAGTTTTCTTCTTAGATAGTGCCCTAGCCATAAATGCATATGCTTTTTTCTAATGATCAATGTAATGACACATATGACCAAGAAGGAGACAATCAGCAAAGTGGATAACATTTTATTTTTATTCCTTTAATAAATTTACTAAATAATTAGATTAATGATAGCAGTTGCTGCGCGTTGTGTTTCCATTGACGTTCAGCTTCAATATAACGGCGAGCCTTTTGGCCTACTTGTTTTTGTTCTGCTTTATTTGCAGCAAGTGTTAGGGTTTTTTCAATACAAGCTTGGCGATCATTGGCAGGGAACAACCAACTAGTTTCATTGTCTTTTACTACTTCAGCAATTGGCGTAAAGTCAGGTGCTATCATACCTTTTGCCATTGCCATAAATTCAAACAGTTTCATTGGAGAGCCATAATTGTTTGAATCAGGTAATATGCCAAAATCCATAGCGGAAAGGTATGTACTTACTTCATCATGCGGAATTCGCCCCGTTAATATAACTTGTTCTTCAACCTGTGATTGCTTAATACGATCTTTAATTGGTTGATAGCTAACACCATCACCAATAAGTAATAAAACGATGTCGGGGTGATCTTTTAAGCTATCGGCAATCATGTCAACAAACCAATCAATCCCGTGCCAATGAACAAAAGCCCCTACATATCCAATAACCACTTTATCATCAATGTTTAATTTTTGGCGTAAAGCGAGCGCTTTTTCGTCATTTATAATGAATGCATCTAAATCTGCAGCATTAGGTGAAACGACAGATGGAGCTATTTCTCCAAACTCTTTAGATGCTATTTGTTGAAACTCACTTGAAATAAATACCAAGCCAGTTGCGTTCTTAAAAATCCATCGCTCAAATTTTCTTGCTAAGCTGACGAAGTGTAACTTTCGCACACGATGAACTAGGCTAGAATCGTTAATCTCTAAAACAATCGGTATGTTATTTCTTTTTGCCCACCAAACTGATGCAAAGAGAAATAATGAATAACGCTCATAAATGAGTTCAGTGCGATTTTCTTTGACTGCTTTTTTTAAACGAAAAACTGATAATAAGTTAAAAAGTATTTCGATAAACTCAAATAAAAATTCAGGAGTATATTTGGTTAATCCTGCTAATGAAGCAATGAAACTCGGCTTTGATTTTTTTTGTGAAGCTTTCGCTCCTTGCGGGGAAGATATCTTTTCTTTAGGCTCAGGTTCGGCGCCAGGAAGTGACAAGATAGAAACTGTATGCCCTAAATCACGAAGCCCTTTTGTAACTCCTCTGATATGAACGCCTTCTGCGCCTTTTCCTCTGGTTCTATGGTGAAAAAGAATATTCATATAATGGATTCAGTCCTTTGCCTTATTTCATAACAACAAAAATTAATCGTGATCATGATGAAAAATGTAATACCTATGTTAACAAATGTTATCTGTGGAAAAAATTTAATTTGACTCAATTAGGTCAATTAATTGTTCTTTATTTTTAGACCATGAAAATCTCTGGCTATGCTGTTTAATTGCAGTTGACGACCATTCGTGTTGAAGAATATGCTGAATTGCGTTTGTAACTTGCTCAACATTTTTGACTGCTATTAATTTTCCACATATTTTTTCATCAATAATTTCGGGGATACCACCAATATTTGTTGCAACTATAGGTACGCCGCAGGCCATAGCTTCAAGTAGAACATTTGGAACCCCTTCATGATAGCTTGGTAATGCAAGCATTTGACAGTGCTGCAACCATCTAGGAATTTGGTCATGATTAATGTTTCCTAGAAAACTAATTCTTGTGATTATACCCAGTTGTTGTGCTTTTTCTTTCAAAGTGGGCATCATCACACCATTGCCTACGTAAACTAATTGCAAACTTTTTTGTAAAATGGCTATTTTGGCAAACCCTTCAAGTAACTCCATTACTCCTTTATCGAATTTTAAGTTACCAATGAATAAAATATAATTACTTTCTAAAGGGCGAGAGTTTAACTCGGTAAATTTTTTATGGTTAACGCCGTTATAAATAACACTAATTTTTTCTTTATCTACCCCCATTGCCATCATTTTATTAGCTAACGCTTGAGATACAGATAGTATGCCTTTTGCATGGCGGCTCATGTTAACGACTTGTGACGCACGCGCTTTTGCTTGGCATTGAATATCTATGTCGCTTCCGTGAACTTTGAAATAAAAGTCACAGCCTAATAATCTGCTTAACCAGCTTGATGCCACCGCATCAGGAAACGCCCAACTTGCGAGTATTTTTTGAGGTTTATTCTTTTTTAACCAAAAACCAGAGTGTAATAATATGGAGAAAAACATATAAACAGCATAAAAACGACGCCCAACTTTAGGGGTGAAAAAGTAAGGGAAATAGCGTTTATTTTCACTTTGCTTAATTTTTTTTCTATTTTTAAACCATTCGTTAAAAGCAACAGGGATAAGAAGTGACAGCTCGTAATCGTCTGCAATTGCGTCAAATTGTTGTTTATTAAAAGTGGCTCTATTCGGTTCCCATGGTGAAGGATAGAGGTTAGTAATAATTAATAACTTGTCTTTGTTAGAGCTCACAAATTGTAACCTTATGCTTACCTGTTTTAGTTAACGGAATCTCGTCAACTTTTTCGATGTTAATTTTTAAAGCACCTTGGCTATACTTGTTGACTTCTTTCAGAATACTCTGTTCATTTTCTTGGCTAAATTGACTATTACAAATCAGTTTTATAGTAATACTTTCTAATTCTTTTTGTATTACTTGAAAGCGTTCGATGCCAGAAAATTCTTTAAACATATGGGGAAATAGTTCACCTGGTATAGAAGCCCCTGCAGTTGTTTTAATGATATCTAACTTTCTTCCATCAATACTACTAATAATTGGTAGTGGGTTATTACAGGCACATTGTCGATTTTCCAATGTAGCTTTATCACCATTTGCATAACGAATAAATGGCATGCCGTAATTAAATAAATCAGTAATGATTAAGTCGCCAGACTTTTCTTGAATTTGTTGCTTATTGTCATCAACCACTTCAACGACAAGGTGATCATTATTAATATGGAGCGATTTATGTTCTTTACACTCTGCGGCAATTAGCATGAACTCTCTACAGCCAAAAGTGTTATAAACAGGGACGTTAAATGCTTTTTCAATTACTTCTCTTTGAAAGTCATGTAATTGTTCAGCACCAGTCAAAATAGCTTTAGGGGAATGAATAGCACAGTTATTTGCGATGATATAACGTGCTAATTCATATAACGGGTTAACATAAGAAACAATAGCGTTTGCTTTGAATTGGTTAATATCCTCAACATAATCCATCATA